>Ga0193958_1000035_pt1 | contig 77655 bp, 68 predicted proteins | sample FB_1_MG_FD_140320 | JGI IMG/M metagenome (GOLD analysis project Ga0193958, IMG submission 140320) | Microbial mat bacterial communities from the Broadkill River, Lewes, Delaware, United States - FB_1_MG | ecosystem: Environmental > Aquatic > Freshwater > River > Microbial mats | place: USA... | reverse complement strand
CTAACGTATAACGTATAATCAAAAATTATCGTTTGTTAGGGTCATTGCTTCTTTGCAGTGTTCTTGCAAACCACAAATCCCCACACAAGTTATTTAGTCTTAAATTGTTAAACAACCACTGCAGCCGTTGCTGCAGCGAGGAGGCGTATTCTATACAACCCTCAAATTCTGTCAAGGTTTTTTTGAACTTTAATTCAATCAGCGAACTGAGCAAACCAACTTCAAACCAACCTCCCTAACGTCACGAAATACACAATGAAATCAGAGCCTTAGACGCCAACCGGGCAAGCCGTTTGTGTCTGAGTGAGCGGCGCATTATAGACAAATCTGAGCGCCTGTCAACGCCTTTGATGAACCTTTTATGAATTTAATCAAAAACAGTTGCTTTTATGTGCCCGAAACCAAAATCACCGGACGCTGCCAGCTCACCTGTAACAGACTTCCAGGCGATACTTTGCAAAAACTTGACCGTCTCATCATCCAGTCCCAGCTGATAACCCAAACCTAAAGGTGATTCATTGTATAACACAGAATAAAATACGCAGGCTGCCAAGTAACTCCCAGCAACACTAGGATGAATGCCATCTGCTGCATGTAAACTCAAATCTGGTCTAGCCTGCAGGGCCGCTTCAAACGCTGCGCCCACTGGCACCAGTGTAAGGTCGAACTTTTTGGCCAAGTCCACATACTCTTTCTTTAAAGCATCAATCATTTCTGGCTTATGCCGATAAGCCCATGTCATAAACAATAACGGCTTCATTCCCCGCGCTTTGAGCAAGCGAGTTGATTCAGCTAATGACATTTCAAACTGAATGCGTTTGTCTTTATCAATTGCTTCGCGACTATGACCCTGCAGTACCACAACATCCCAACCGCGACCTTCCGTTAAACTATCAAGCCCTGCTTTGTGCTCTGATAAAAAGCCGCCAGCAATGGTTGCTGCACGAAAGTTATAATCCTGAAAATCTTTTACCCCCGGATCACTTCGGCGCAACTGCTCTACGTGGTAATGAAGACTGTTGTTGTAGTAGGTAAAGCTATTTCCAATAAATAATACTTTCTTAGGCGTAAAAGGAACAAGGCTTTCTAAATCATTCGGCGTTAGGTGAGCTAAGTCAGGACCATCACCCTCAGTACCCAACTCATTCATGAGATCTTCAGAGTGAGCAAGTCTAGATTGGTAGTCAGAGAGAACCTCTATCAATCCAATCAAAGTCACATTGTAGTCAATCGCATATTCATTCACAGAATAGGCTCGCTCATGATCGACATAGCTCATCAAGCCCTGCCCTTTGGGCGCAATACCATCCTGAGCAACTTCATTCGGTCCGCCAACCATTAAACCAGGTATGGTTCTTTTTACTGCACGACCAAAAATATGCACTGGATTTTTAACGCTACGCTCACCAACTTCCGTTACAAATGATAAATTAAACAGATTACGACCCAGCACATAATCCAATTGATCGACAGCCGCAGCTAAGTAGCGCTTATCACCGGTGAGGTGCCAGGCATGGGCTAACGTAATCCCTTCCTCGGCGGTCATTTTATTTGACCCCCAAACAACCCGGTCATTTGCCAAATTAAACGCCGAAAATTGAGTGCGGACCAAAAGCTCATCGGCACGAGCCATCAATTTGTGCTTAACGTCAGCTCGAATACTTCGTAACTCAGGACTTTTATCTTCATGCATCAAGTGCCACAACGACAATGAAGAAGCATCTTTCCACTCATACAGTGAATAATCTTTCTCTGGTTCAAACGCTTGGATGTAATCCCTATAAATTGTCTTTCCCGTTGTTAGGTACAACTCAACAGCAGCCGTGACTCGGTCATCAGTATCTGTTTCCAAATTTGCTTCAGTATCGGTTTTGGAGCTGAGGTAACTCCCAGAGCCACTATCGTCTTCTTTTTTCCAATCAACACTTTGCTCTGGTTGGAACTTCAACCAATCCCATGCTTTTTCTGCTGCAACTAAATAACTGTGGGCACGTTCAGGATCTTGCTTTCGGTATGCCCGAGCGGCCAATGCCATGCTGGCACTAAATTTCCCAGTTTCTGGAGATGAAACTCCATAGATATAACGAGGTTGCGTATCTTCATCCGGCGAGATAACGCTTGGCCACTTTGCCCCAGATAATTTGCGATACACCGCGCCATCAGCACGCTGCATTTTGATCATCCAATCCAGTTCGTAGGCAACTTCATCCAACAAGTCTGACACTTTATTACCAGACTCCGGAATCCCTAACGCGCCATCCGGATAACGGTGCGGCGCTCTCAAGTACAAACTTAATAGACGATTGACCGTCACCGAAGCGGGAGCCAAATACTTTCCATAGTCGCCAGCATCATGCCAGCCGCCGACAGCATCTTGAAACTCTCCCCCTTTATTGAACTCATCATCACGCGCATAAACACCATCACTTAAGTGACACGCCTGATGTGACAGCCCAGTCTCTTCATCCAACAATTCCACACCGCAACGTTGTAAGTAGTAGCTGCGTAACAATAGTCGAGTCGTATTTTCAAATGCCGTCTTACTAATACTGAAGCTGGCTGAACGTAAATCACCACCTTCAAGATAATATTCACCCGGCTCAGTGACTTTACTGAAATCTAATATTTGAGTTTGTATTCCCTTACCACCGGGCTGCGCCGGCTCAGGTGTAATCATTTGAACAGGGTCACCCGTCGCTTTTTCTATCAGCGCTACAAACTCGATCGAGGGCTCATTAATGATCATTGCACGCTTAGGCCAATCAGGATGGTAACCGACCTGATTCAATACAATTGCGGCTTTCACCTCTTCGGCTTTTACACTGGCGTGACTGCTAAGAACTAGCAGACTAAAAAGCATCAATTGAAGAAATAATGCGGGAAAATTTAAGTATTTTGTGCGATGCATGAATAAGCCTGAAATTAGAATGTGACGTCTGGTTGTTATACTTTTCAGCAGGCTATCATAGGAGCCCTATCCTTGGCTGAATAACACCCTTAGCACTTATTTCAGACATAAAAAAGCCCGACACATTGACGTGTCAGGCTAGATAAGCATGTTACGGCTAAATTACGCGTCGCTGGAAACGGCTAATACCGCTTGAACAAAACGCTCAACATTAGCTTCTTGCATACCGGCAATATTGAAACGGCTGTCACCGATAATATAAATCCCAAATTCCGTCTTCAGACATTCAACTTGCTCTGGCGTTAACCCTAACAATGAGAACATGCCACGATGCTCTGCGATGAAATCAAAACGATTGCCACCACTTTGCTTACGGAAACCTTCTGCTAACTGAGTGCGTAGACTTAGCATGCGCTCACACATAGCATCCAGTTCATTTTTCCACTGCTGGCGTAGCTCGGCATCTTCCCAGATGATCCGCACTACCGCAGCGCCATGATCTGGCGGCATTGAGTAAATCCCACGGCCAATATTTTGCAGATGCGCATAAGCAACACTGGTCGTCTTCTCATCTGCACCCATTGCAAAGGCACAACCAACGCGATCGCGGTAAATACCAAAGTTTTTGGAACAGGACACGGCAACCAACATCTCTTTCACCGTATCTGCAAATTTACGCACGCCATAAGCATCCGCTTCCAGACCATCACCAAAGCCTTGGTAAGCAATATCGAAAAATGGCAAGAACCCAGTCTCAACAGCAATTTGTGCAACTTCATCCCACTGGGCATTGGTTAAATTAGCTCCAGTCGGGTTGTGGCAACAACCATGCAGCACAACCACATCATCCGGACCGAGAGTACGCAACTTGGCAGTCATTGCTTCAAAGTTGACTGTGCAAGTCTCAGGATCAAAATAAGGGTATTCGCCAATTTCAACCTGACCGGTTTTCAGCAGCGCATAATGGTTGGGCCAAGTGGGGTCACTTAACCATACTCTAGCATTTGGACGCATGCGTCCCATTAGTTCAGCCAGTACTCGCAGCGCACCACTTCCACCCGGCGCTTGAATGCCGTTAATACGGTCATTTGAAACCGCATCTTCACCAAACACGACCGCTTTCATGGCTTGGTTGTAGCCTAAGTCACCGGCCAAACCCACATACGTCTTGGTTTTTTCTTCGTCTAACAGACGCTTTTCAGCCGTCTTAACTGAGTCCAGAATAATCGTTTCGCCACGGTCATTCATATACACACCAATACCGAGGTTCATCTTATCAACTCGGGTATCGTCTTTATAAGGAGCCATTTGCGCAAGGATTGCGTCGGGCTTTGGCGGAGTTAGTGTCTCAAACATAATGAACTCTGTTTATGGTCAGTCGTAAGGTTAAGTATACGTAAATTCGGGCTGGCGAATACAGCATTTCCGCCCAGAAAATTAGTTTGCTTTACGCTTGCCGCCAATACTGGCAACAAACATTAAAGCACAGAATAATGACACTAAAGCACTGAGAATTAGCTCGATGGTCAGGCGTAACATTTTCACGCCCCGAACAGCGCCTTTTCCCAGTAAACGGAAGATGCCGGTCGTCTGTACACCATAGCGCTGAGTGACCCGATGCAGTCGGTTTAAATCTTGCGTGTTATCAACATATCTCAGCAAATTCACACTGTCGGCTACTGAAGTGCTTTTACGAATATCATTGGCTTGCCCTGCAATAGCACTTAAGCGGTTAGCGGCTTGCGGGTTATACATTTGTTTGGCGATTCGGGGGATTGAGCTTAGGCTTGCGCCCTTGACCTGAGTAAAAAAAGCATCCCAGTTAAATACCCGACCGGCAATGTGCGTCAACTCATTACGAAAGCCGCGTGTTAGTCGATTCATTTTGGTGGCCAGCTTTAAGGTGGATGCACCTGCTTTTACCGGGGCTGCAAAGCCTGCCGAGCCAATAGTCGCAGCGGTTAACCCAACACCAACCCCCGCTAAGGATGTGACTAGTTGATTAACCGGTAAGCCTTGCTGATATCGCCCATATTGCTCATTCAAGTCGCGCACATCCCCAACAACAGTAAAATCAGCGACCAAAGCACCGGCCACACCCGAGGCTTCCTGCCCTTTTCCGGAAATAAAACCGTCGGCAAAGCCACTAACCTGACGAACAAGCCTGGATGTGGTGGTGTCGTGCTGAATGAGGTATTGCTGGTAAGCGGGATAGTCGAGCGAATGGTTAAACTGTTGAGCAGTGGTGAGTAGCGAGCGAGCTTCGTCAAATTGCTCATCACGTAACGCGGTATCGATTTCGGTTTTGATTTGCTGAGTGCTGACCTGAGTGGCAAGCATTTTATCAATATCAGGCGCTTTAAAGTCGTAATCCCAATGCTCGGCAATACTTAACACTCCGAGCACAAATCCGGCCAGCCAGACAAGCATGAATAATTGCCGGATCAGGGATAACATAATTTTTTAGAAGCACTCTGCGACTGAAAAGTTCATCCGCAGAGTGTTTTTACCATTTACTCTGCGCTTACCTGCAAGCCAACACCCGATGCCAGTGTGACAAAGCCAGGGAATGAAGTATCAACATTAGCACAATTTCGGATTGTCAGCGGTGCTGTTGCACGCAAAGAAGCAATTGAAAATGCCATTGCAATACGGTGATCGCCATGACTTTCTACTTCACCACCACCAATCGTACCGCCATTAATGACGATACCATCTGGCGTAGGCTGCGCATCCACACCACAAATAATCAAGCCATCGGCCATTACCTGAATGCGGTCACTTTCCTTAACTCGCAGCTCTTCTGCGCCAGTCAGTAAGGTTTGGCCTTCTGCGCAAGCGGCTGCCACAAACAATACTGGGAATTCATCAATCGCTAATGGGACTAAATTTTCAGGAATATTGATCCCTTTCAGTTTAGCTGAGCGAATACGGATATCAGCCACTGGCTCACCACCAGCCTCGCGCTCGTTTAGCACTTCAATATTGGCACCCATTAAGCGCAAAATATCGATAACACCGGTACGGGTTGGATTAATTCCAACGTGCTCCAATGTCAGATCAGAACCTTCAGCAATGCTGGCACCCACCATAAAGAATGCTGCGGATGAAATATCAGCAGGCACATCAATGCTGCAAGCGGTCAATTTACCGCCGCCTTGCAAACTCATGTGATTGCCAGTAGTTTTTACATCGTAACCAAAGCCACGCAACATACGCTCTGTATGATCACGCGTAATTGCAGGCTCACTGACAGAGGTTTCGCCATCGGCATACAAACCCGCCAGCAAGACTGCTGACTTGACTTGTGCACTCGCCATTGGCAAATCGTAGTGGATACCTTTTAACTGGCTACCGCGCTGAATTTTTAGCGGTGGCGTACCATCGCTTTCAGTCTCAATGGCTGCGCCCATTTCTGACAAAGGCTGCGTGATACGACGCATTGGACGGCCATTTAATGACTCATCGCCAAATAGCGTCACTTCAAAATCTTGTCCGGCTAGCAAACCCGCCATCAAGCGCATTGCCGTACCGGAGTTACCCATATCTAAAGCAGCAGTTGGTGCCTTCAAGCCGTGCATACCCACGCCTTTAATCACGACGCGCCCTGCTTCAGGCCCTTCAATTTCCACACCCATTTGGCGGAAGGCTTTCAGAGTTGCCATGCAATCTTCGCCATTTAAGAAACCGCTGACTTCGGTGGTGCCATCAGCAATCGATCCCAACATAATGGAACGGTGAGACATAGATTTATCACCCGCGACACGCAGGGTTCCGCTCAGGCTGCCGCCGGGCTGTGCAATAAAGGTAACTTGGGACATAGGGCTCTCTAAGATTGATTCTTCATGTACGCATCACGTACTGATTTTGCGTGACTAAATACGTCGAGAATGCCGTCACTGTCGGCACCTGCAACTTGATCACGCAGTTGTTGTAAATTTTCTTGAAAATACTCGATGGACTCCAAAATGGCATCACGATTTTCCAGACAGATATCTCGCCACATCACCGGATCGCTGGAAGCAATGCGGGTAAAATCACGGAAACCACCGGCTGCATAATGAAAAATTGCATCCGAGGCTTTGGAGTGTGACAAGGTATCCACTAAGGCAAAGGCTAAAACATGGGGTAAGTGACTTGTGGCTGCCAGCACTTTATCGTGCTTTAACACGTCCATACTCTCAACTGCAGCGCCGCTCGCTTGCCACATTTGAGTAACTCGTTGCTCAGCTTCAGGGTCGGTTTCCGGCAGTGGCGTAACAATCACTTTATGCTTTGCATATAAGTCAGGAATCGCTGCTTCCACACCACTTTGCTCACGGCCAGCAATTGGGTGAGCAGGCACAAAATACGGTGGTATTTCGCCAAACACTTCACGCGCCGCCGCTACTACACTGGCTTTGGAGCTGCCAGCATCGGTAATAATAGCACCAGGTTCGGTATGACCTTTGATTGAAAGCAGCACAGAGCGCATTGCGCCCATCGGAACGGCCAGCAATATCATGTCTGCGCCTTTGACGGCTTCAACTGGGTCCAGCGTGTAACTATCAACCACGCCCAATTCACAAGCGCGCTTCAAATTTGCTTCATCGCGACTGCAACCAACAATATTCTCGCAATAGTGTTGCTGCTTTAAAGCCAGCGCCAAGGAACCACCAATTAAACCAACACCAAATATAGCCAGTTTCTTAATCATTGATTGCGCCTACAGAATGGCTTTGGCGTAAGAGCCAAGCACACGCACGTATTCGGCTTCAGCTTGTAACTCTGCCATGGCAGCTTGCATCGACTCACTCGCAATATGACCATTTAAGTCCATAAAGAAGAAGTAATCCCAATGCGTATCCGGTGCTGGTCGTGACTCAATGCGAGTCATATCCAAACCGTGGCGCATTAGTGGCTCCAGTAGGTGATACAAAGCACCCGAGCGGTTATGCGTAGAAATCAAAATTGACGTACGGTCATTACCACTTGGTGGAACTTCTTCCTTACCAATCACTAAGAAGCGCGTCACATTATTGGGTGAGTCTTCGATGTGTGGCGACACGATTCCTAAGTCATACAATCGAGCTGCATTTTCACCAGCAATCGCTGCAGCAGTGCTATCTTGCGCAGCCAGTCGAGCGGCTTCTGCATTACTAGCGACGGCAATTCTTGCAAGATCAGGGTAATTGCGATCCAACCAATCACGGCATTGCATCAATGATTGCTCATGCGAATAAATGCGCGTAATGCCGCTCATATTGCGGCTTTTACTCATTAAATTCTGATGAATCGCTAAATGAATCTCACCACAAATTTTCAATGGTGAATTAACAAAGCGATCTAAGGTATGGGAGATTATGCCGCCAGTTGAGTTTTCAATTGGCACGACACCATAATCGGCGGTACCTGCTTCAACTTCACGAAACACTTCTGGAATCAGCGCAAATGGCACGGTCGCAACCGCTTGGCCAAAGTGCTTTTGAGCGGCTGACTCGGTAAAAGTACCCGGTGGACCCAAATAGGCCACTTTAATCTGCTGCTCTAAAGCCAGACAGGATGAGATAATTTCACGGAAAATAGCCGTAACACGCTCATCTTGTAACGGACCTTTATTGGTCTCACTCACACGACGTAAAATTTGTGCTTCACGCTCTGGGCGGTAAAACTTAATATTCTGTTCGCCGGCTTCGCGCTTCGTGGTCGCGACTTCTTCAGCACAGTTAGCCCGTGCACTTAAGAGATCTAAAATCTGCGTATCGATCGAATCAATACGCTCACGAATCGCACCTAATTTTTCGGTGATTTCCTGCTCGATAGCAGCCTGTTCCGGATTCAGCTCGTCACTCATACACTCGCCCGCTCAAACTCTTTCATGAAAGCAATCAAGGCATCGACGCCAGCTTCGGGCATCGCATTATAAATACTCGCGCGCATACCACCCAACAAACGATGTCCTTTCAGATTCACCAATTGATGTGCGGCTGCTTCCTGCATAAAGGCCTGCTCATGTGCCGCATCACCCAATAAGAAGGTAACATTCATCCATGAGCGACTGTCTTTAGCGACCACATTGCGGTAGTAACCAGATTGATCGATGAAGTCGTATAGCTTGCTGGCTTTGCGTTGGTTCGATGCGGCCATCGCATCCAAACCACCCTGCTGCTTTAACCACTCAAACACTAAACCTGCCAGATACCAACTGTAAGTCGGCGGCGTGTTGTACATTGAATCGTTTTTGGCGTAGACCTCGTAATCAAACATGGTCGGCGTTGCAGGTCGGGCATGACCGATCAAGTCATCACGCACAATGACAATAGTGAGGCCTGCGGGCCCGATGTTCTTTTGCGCACCCGCATAAATCAAACCAAACTGACTAACATCCACCGGACGCGCCAGAATATTGGATGACATATCACAAACTAATGGCACGCCATTCGCTTCAGGTACTTGATGGAATTCAACACCGGCGATGGTTTCATTCGCAGTGTAATGCAGATAAGCCGCGTTTTTATCACATTGCCAGTCTACAAAATCAGGCACTTGCATATAGGATTGCGCTTCACTGCTAGCAGCAACGCGAACATCACCCAAAATACGGGCTTCTTTAATCGCTTTTTCTGCCCAAATACCGGTATCGATATAATCGGCAGAGCCACCTATCGGCAACAAGTTCATTGGCACCATCGCAAACTGGCTAGTCGCACCACCCTGCATAAACAGGACTTTATAGTTCGCCGGAATCTTCAGCAGCTCGCGAAGATCTGCCTCCGCTTTCTCGGCAATACCCATATAGTCTTTACCGCGATGGCTCATTTCCATCACAGACATGCCCGTGCCATGCCAATCCAGCATTTCCTCACGGGCCTGTTCCAGTACGGCTTCCGGCAATACTGCCGGACCCGCACTAAAGTTATAACAGCGGCTCATAAACCATCCTGTTTGATTTGTCTAAACCTACTCGTCACCAGCGTCGTCAGCGCTTGCGCCGGCATTATCTGCAGCATCACTTGGGCTATCTGCTTCGCTTACTGTTGGCGCATCACTTGCCTCTGGAGCATCAGCATCTACTACTGCCTCATCGGACTCAGAAAGCTCGCCTTCTTCAGCGTCCTCTTCTTCGCCAGCCATGCGGGCAATTCGCTCAACCTGAGTTAAACGCTCACCTTTGCTCAGCTTAATCAACGTCACACCCTGCGTGTTACGACCAGTGATCGATACATTATCAACCGCTGTACGTACCAAAGTACCACCATCAGAAATCAACATGATCTCATCATCGTCAGTAACTTGGACCGCACCAATCGCCTGACCATTACGCTCAGAAGTCTGGATTGCAATAACCCCCATACCACCACGCTTCTGCACAGAGAACTGATCAACTTCAGTACGCTTACCAAAGCCGTATTCTGTTGCCATCAACAGGCGACCTTCACTAAGAATCAGCAGCGCATTAACTTTCGCGCCTTCTTCCAGCTTAATACCACGTACACCAGCAGCCGTTCGGCCCATGCCACGCACGTCATTTTCATTGAAGCGAATCGCTTTACCATTGCTGGTAAACATCATCACATCACTGTTGCCATCTGTAATCGCAACATCAACCAGCTGATTATCGTCACGCAAGTCGATGGCGATAATTCCGGCAGCACGCTGATTAGAGAATGCCTTCAAATCAGTTTTCTTAACGGTACCGTTTTCAGTGGCCATAAAGATAAATCGATTATCTTCATATTCACGAATTGGCAATACCGCCTGAATTTGTTCGCCCTCTTCTAGCGGCAGCAAATTAATCATCGGCAAACCACGCGAGTTGCGGCTAGCCATTGGTAATTGATACACCTTCAGCCAGTAGAGTTTTCCACGGCTAGAGAAACACAGAATCGTATCGTGAGTGCTGGCAACAAATAACTTCTCGATAAAGTCTTCATCTTTCATCTTGGTTGCCGCTTTACCGCGACCACCACGACGTTGCGCATGATACACATCCAAGGCTTGGGCTTTTACATAGCCGGCATGAGATAGCGTAACCACCACTTCTTCATCGGGCACCAAGTCTTCCATGCCGAGGTTTTCGCCAATCGCATTGATTTGGGTACGGCGCACATCACCGTATTGCTCACGCATTTCTTCCAGCTCTTCACGAATAACCTGCAGCAAGCGCTCAGGGTTCGACAGAATATCCAGGAAGTCGATAATGCGGACCAAAATCTCACGGTACTCATCCAGAATCTTATCTTTCTCAAGACCGGTTAAGCGGTGTAAGCGTAATTCCAGAATCGCGGAGACTTGCGCGTCTGATAACCAGTAGCCATCGTCTTTTAAGCCAAAGCGTGGGTGCAGGTCTTCCGGGCGGGCATCCGAAGAATTACCACGTGACAGCATTTCCAGCACAATTTCAGCTGACCAAGGCTTTGCTAACAATGCGATACGCGCATCAGCAGGTGTCGCTGAGGACTTAATGGTCGCAATAACCTCATCAATACTACCTAATGCAACCGCCAGACCTTCTAAAAGGTGAGCACGTTCACGGGCTTTTCTTAACAGGTAAATCGTACGGCGCGTGACAACCTCACGGCGGTGACGAATAAAGGCTGCGAGAATTTCTTTAAGGTTGAGTAGCTTAGGCAAGCCATCAATCAGCGCCACCATATTGATACCAAAACTGGCTTGCAACTGGGTGTGCTTATACAGATTATTCAGAACGACTTCAGGGACTTCACCACGCTTCAGGTCAACGACCATCCGCATACCGTCTTTATCCGATTCATCGCGTAGTTCTGAAATACCTTCGATCTTTTTATCTTTAACCAGCTCGGCAATCTTTTCGATCAAACGCGCTTTGTTAACTTGATATGGCAGTTCAGTCACAACAATCTTATCGCGACCGTTTTTATCCTGCTCAAAATCAGCCACACCACGGATACGAATACTGCCGCGTCCTGTGTGATAAGCCTGATGGATGCCTTGTGAGCCGTTGATAATACCCGCTGTTGGGAAATCAGGACCGGGGATAAACTCCATCAGGTCGCTAATATCCATTTCAGGATTATCAACCAACGCCAAGCAGCCATTAATGACTTCGGTAAGGTTGTGCGGCGGGATATTCGTTGCCATACCTACTGCGATACCGGAAGAACCGTTGATTAGCAGGTTAGGTAAGCGTGTTGGGAATACGGAAGGCTCAGACTCAGAGCCATCGTAGTTTTCAATAAAATCGACCGTCTCTTTATCAAGATCTGCCTGCAAATCGTGCGCCAGGCGCGACATGCGCACCTCGGTATAACGCATGGCTGCCGGAGAGTCACCATCCACCGAACCAAAGTTACCTTGACCATCGATCAGCATATAGCGCATGGAGAATGGCTGGGCCATCCGAACCATAGTGTCATAGACTGCGGTATCACCATGAGGGTGATATTTACCGATTACGTCACCGACCACACGGGCCGATTTTTTATATGGCTTGTTCCAGTCGTTATTTAACACGCTCATCGCGTACAGAACACGACGGTGAACAGGCTTGAGACCATCACGCACGTCAGGCAAAGCACGCCCAACGATAACGCTCATTGCGTAATCCAAATAGGATTTGCGCATCTCATCTTCTAAATTTATTGGAATAATTTCTTTTGCAAATTCAGCCATAATTATCGTCTACGACACTTCATAAAATACGTCGACGGAAGTATAACAGAATTGTTACACGATGGATTGTTTTGAAAGGCATTTAAGGCAATTTCAATGCCTTATCTCAGCGTGTAGATTATGGGTTTGCAAACAGGCTTAGCTGGTCCGTGGATAATGAGATTACAACCGACTCTCCAAGCTCATGATCTGCTAAAGATGAAAGCAACATTTGCACGATTTCATCACTGGCTAAGCGCAAAGTATAAAGGTAATAGCCACCTCGGAAATCTCTGGAGATCAGCGTCGCAGGCACGCCATTTTCCTGATCGAGCTGCAAGTACTCAGGGCGAACTAACACCTTGACGGTATCGCCGGATTTGTGACCCGATAAAGACGCCGCTGAAACCATCCCAATCGCCGTTTTTACCCCGCCATCGCTTACCGTACCCTCTAAGAAGTTGCTGCGCCCAATGAAGCGTGCCACAAAGGCCGTCTTTGGATGATGATATAAGGTTTGCGCGCTACCCCATTGCAATAGCTGACCACCACTGAGCACACCAATCTGGTCTGCCATACTAAAGGCTTCATGCTGATCGTGTGTCACCATCACGGTGGTAATGCCCTCATGCTTGAGAATCTCACGAATCTCTTTAGCCAATACCCCGCGCAGCTCCACATCCATACTGGAAAATGGCTCATCCAATAACAACAAACGCGGCCTCGGTGCCATCGCACGCGCTAATGCAACCCGCTGCTGCTGACCACCGGATAGCTGATGCGGATAACGCTCGCCAAAACCCTGCAAGCCAACCAACTCCAACAGTGCCTCCAAGCGCGAACGCTGATCCGCCTCACTTAACTGGCGAATACCGAAGCAAATATTGCGGGCAATACTCAAGTGCGGGAATAAGGCAAAATCCTGAAACACCATGCCGATTTCACGCAGTTCAGTCGCGACACTCTGCTCTGGCGTACTCAGCACTCGGTTACCAGCTTTAATCACGCCATGTTGTAGCGGCTCAAAGCCTGCAATCGAGCGCAACAATGTTGTCTTACCGCAGCCACTGGGGCCAAGCAAACAGGCAATCTTCCCATCTTCGACTTGCAGCGAGATACTTTCCAGCACCTGCTTACCATCGTAACTTAAGCTGACATCTTCCAGTATCAGTTCACTCACTTTGTCTCTCCTGATGGGTTTGCGTGGGCAATCGCGCGGCTCAATAAAATAACAGGCAAAATACCTGCCAATACAATCATTAGGGATGGCGCACCGGCATCCGCCAATCGCTCGTCGGAAGCCATTTCATACGCCCGCAGCGCCAAGGTATTAAAATTAAAGGGACGTAGAATTAAAGTGGCCGGCAGCTCTTTCAGTACGTCGACAAATACCAACAATAATGCCGTAAGCACGGTGCCTTTCATCAATGGCAAATGGATATAGCGCAATACGCCGAAGGATGACAAACCTAGACTGCGACCCGCCTCATCCATCGAAGGCTTAACCTTACTTAACCCTGCATCCACCGCCTGCACAGAGACTGATAAAAAGCGCACGGTATAGGCGAAGATCAAAGCAAATAAGGTGCCGGATAACAGCAAACCACTGGAGTAATCAAAATTATCCCGCAACCATTGATCTAGCGTGTTATCAAACCAAGCCAGCGGCAATAAAATACCCACTGCAATAATGGTACCGGGAACGGCATAGCCCATCGATGCGAACACGACACTCACGGTAACCAAGGGCGTTTTCATGGTGCGCTTAGTATAACTAAGCAACAGCGCCAAACATACCGCAACCAATGCCGCAGTGGCAGCAAGCCCCAAGCTATTAATCGTCAGATGGAAAAACTCGGGCGTTAAAGAATATTGAGAGGTGGCAATCGTCCAATACAATAATTGCGCTGCCGGAATAATAAAACCAAAGATCAATGGCAACACGCAAGATACCGTTGCCCAAAATGCCAGCCAGCCACGTAACTGATAACGACGAGGCCGAACATCTTTACTGGAGGTATGATGAAAACGCGCTTTACGGCGTGAATAACGCTCCAGCAAAATCAACATCACTACAAAACCAAGCAACATTCCGGATAACTGAGCGGCCGTAGCACTGTCATCCATGCCATACCAAGTACGAAAAATACCAGTGGTGAAGGTATTTAATCCAAAATATTGGACGGTACCGTAATCGGCTAAGGTTTCCATCAAGGCCAATGAAAGGCCTGTGATAATAGCAGGACGTGCTAGCGGCATTGCTACTCGGTAAAAACCTTGTAACGGAGAATTCCCTAAAGTACGACTGGCTTCAAGCACGGCAACGGATTGCTCTAAAAATGCAGCGCGCGCCATCATGTAAACGTAGGGATATAAAACCAGGGATAGCATGGCGATCGCACCCGGCAATGAGCGCACTTCAGGAAACCAGTAGTCCCCATAACTCCAACCGAACCAATCACGTAACTGACTTTGCACAGGACCTGCAAAATCTAAAACCCCAGTGTAAGTATAAGCAACGATATAGGCTGGAATGGCCAGAGGCAGTAGCAGCATCCATGATAGCAATCGACGCCCGGGGAATTCACAAATAGAGGTTAACCAAGCGGTTATCACCCCCATACTGAGCACGCCAACACTCACTCCCAGCATTAGCCAGAGGGAGTTCGCAACATAATCAAATAAAAGATTATCAACCAGATGTTGCCAGTTTTCATTAAATGGCTGCAGCAAAAAGCTCGTCACCACCAGAACCGGCAGCGACACAATTAGTGCGATCAGTACCACCCACCAGGATCGGGCATTTTTTACCAGTGCTAACAATTCAGCTATCCTACTTAAAAACAAAAACCCTCCGAAGCGATCCGGAGGGTCAATTAATCAGTACAGCAGGAAAAATTACTTCCAGCCGGCGCGATCCATCAATCTTACCGCGTCAGCATTGTTTTCACCTAATTTTGCCAGATTCAATGTGTCTGATTTGAATTCACCCCATGATTTCAGGATGTCACTTTGCTTAGCACCTTCCAGAACAGGGAACTCGCTATTCACTTCGGCGTACCATGCTTGCGACTCAGGGCTTACCAAAAACTCCATCAGTTTCTTAGCATTTTCAGCATTTGGTGCCGCTTTAGTCATGGCGATACCACTAACATTCACATGAGTACCACGGTCATCTTGGTTAGGCCAGAAGATCGCCATTTTATTAGCCGCATCAATCTGATCCTGATCACCACTAGTCAACATGCCACCAAAGTAATAGGTATTGGCAATCGCAATATCACAGATACCTGCTGCTGCCGCTTTGATTTGATCACGGTCGCCGCCTTTTGGTGGTTGTGCAAAGTTTGCAACCAAACCTTTAGCCCACTTCTCAACCGTCTCTTCGTCATGCGCTTCCAGCAATGAAGCAACCAAAGACTGGTTATAGATATTAGAAGAAGAACGGATACAGATACGACCTTTCCACTGCGCATCAGTCAACGCTTCATAAGTTGATAATTCTTTTGGATCAACTTTACCTTTTACATAAAAGATAGGACGCGCGCGCTGAGACAAGCCAAACCAATAAGACTCAGGGTCACGTAGATGCTCTGGAATTGCCGTTTTTAGTGCTTCGGATTCAACGGCCTGAATAACACCCACTTCTTTAGCGCGGTGTAAACGACCAGCATCCGTTGTAATCAACAAATCAGCTGGAGTGTTTTTACCTTCAGACTGTAAACGCTTCAGCAGTGCATCAGCACCACCGGTAACCAAATTAACCTTAATACCCGACTCTTCAGTAAACTTGTCCAGCAGTGGCTTGATCAGTTGCTCTTTGCGTGCAGAGTAGAGATTAACTTCATCCGACTCAGCTGCTTCCACAGCACCGACCAGTGAAAAAAGACCAGCTAGCACGGCGATACTTAGAAATTTCATTTTCGAACATCCATTAATTTGAAAACAGAAATGCTAATGCAAATAGAAATGATTCTCAATATCTTTATCATCCTATCCGCCAGATATATTCATTTATCCGTTAAAAGATGCAGTCATTTCACTCTTCACTTAAACTGATCAAACAACTGAGCGATGAAAAATCAAATCACGAAACACCTAACGCTCGTATAACCGCACAAAGCTAATAATAAAGGCCACTATTGCCATGGAAAAGATCGCCCTGATTATCAACTCGCTAAGCTCAGGTGGCGGAGAACGCGTTGCTGCAACCTTGTCACAAGGCTTTGCCAAGCAATACGATGTCACCATTGTTGTGTTTGATAGTAGGAATATTGATTATGAATTTGGCGGCAAGCTGGTTGATCTCAACTGCCCTGAAAAGCCATCGATTCCGGGTAAAAGCTACAACCTGCTTAAACGGGCCTATAAATTGCGCAAACTCTTTGCTGACCAGAGTTTTGATCATATTTTTGGTTTTATGGAATCCGCTAATTACCCGTCAATACTGGCTTCACGCAAAACGATTGCCTCACTGCATATCGACTTCAATTTTCTAAACAAAATTGAGCGCGCTTTGGTCCGCCACACTTACCCGCGAGCAAGATGGGTGGCACCCGTATCAGACGATATTGCCAGCACACTGAGGCAGCAGCTCAATCTGAAAAATGTCGCTCGCATTTACAACCCAGTACCCTTTGAAGAAGTGATTGAACTCGGTAGCGCTGCTTTTGAGCATCCACGCAAGTTCATCGTCGCCGTCGGCCGTCTGACTTACCAAAAACACTTTGACCTGATGATTGATGCCTTTGCCGAATCAAAAGCACAAGAAAGTTGTGATTTGATTATTTTAGGTGATGGCGAGCTAAGAGAAGAATTGCAGTCACAAATTAATCGCTTGGGGATGCAGGATAAAGTACACCTACCAGGCCGCCTGAAAAATCCGTTTCGTTATATGAAAAATGCTGAGTTCATGGCTTTATCAAGTCGTGCGGAAGGCTTTCCAATGGTGATGATCGAAGCGTTAACCCTGAAGTGTCCAGTCATTGCGACTGACTGCCCAACCGGGCCACGTGAAATTATTCAGAACGAAGTGAATGGCTTGTTGATTGAGATGGATAACAAGCAGCTACTGACCGAGTCGATCGATCGATTGTATTTTGATGAGGCCCTACGCAAAACGCTTAGCGATAATGCGCAGGACTCAGTCACTCATTTATCCGTTGAAAACATCTGTAATGAGTGGGTAAAACTATCTAAGACCAATCAGCCGTGAGAGATTAGGGTTCCCCACTCTCCGGTTTCATCGTGATAGATACGAATCTTTGTCATGCTGGCGTAATCAACATTCAGACGAAATAGGTTTTCATCCTGCATACCAAGAATGTGCATCATAATCACCCGAATAACACCGGCATGAGTGATCAGCAACAGATTCTCACCTTCGTATTTCTTAGCCATTTCATGGAATGCCTTTAACACACGGCTACGAAAATCCAGGAATGCCTCACCTTCTGGTGGCACAACCCGAGTGGGTGACTTCCACCAATCACTCAGTAATTGGCCATCTTCTTCCTGAATGATTTTAGGACTACGGCCTTCCCAAGCGCCAAAATCCATTTCTTTAAATTCAGGGTTAACCACCAGCTCGACTTCTTCCTGAGACGCGAGCGACTCAGCAAACTCGAAGCAACGCTGTAATGGTGAAGTGATAATTCTGTTCCAGCTTTCCTCATCCTCTAATGACTTCTGCATTTGCGCCCAACCGAGGTCGCTCAAGGTCGCATCGGTGCTTCCGCAAAATACATTGCCTAACTCTACTTCACCATGGCGAAGTAGATTAATTATTGTTGTTTCGGACATATTATAATTCTTTGGACGCGCCAATGGCGCGTCCATCCTTGTGATTACCGGTCAACTGAGCTAGTCAGTCAGTATAAGTGGCCGAAAGGATCTCATACTCACGCAGGCCATTAGGGGCTTTTACAACTGCAACATCACCCTCTTCACGGCCAATTAACGCACGAGCAATAGGAGAAGAGACGGCAATTTTATTTAACTTAATGTCCGCCTCAATATCTCCCACAATCTGATAGATCACGATATCGCCACTTTCCAGATCTTCTAGTTCAACCTTTGCCCCAAATACCACTTTACCCTGAGCATTCAGTGAAGCCACATCAATAATCTGGCCAGAAGACAATACAGACTCCAGCTCTTGGATGCGCCCTTCAGTGAAACTCTGCTGCTCACGAGCAGCATGGTATTCCGCATTTTCTTTAAGATCGCCATGCTCTCGAGCATCGGAGATCGCCTGAATAATGCGCGGGCGCTCGATAGTCTTCAAACGCTGCAATTCAGTTTTAAGTAGTTCTGCGCCTTTAGCGGTTATTGGAGCTCTGTTCATGATGCCTTATTTAATCCTTGATGTAGGTCCTGCAAGCTGTACACCTGCTCTTTATCCTTAAATGCCATCGCTTCGCACAGCGCCCACGCACCTGTAATGGTCGTGGTGTAAGTCACTTTGCCCTGCAATGCTTCACGACGTATCTCGTAGGAATCGTTGATCGCTTTTTTGCCATCAGTAGTGTTAACGATCAAGTTTACTTCATCATTCTTGATCATATCAACAATATGTGGGCGACCTTCGCGCACCTTATTCACACTGTCGCACTGAAGACCAGCATCCGTCAACAAGCGAGCGGTGCCGCGAGTCGCAACTAAACTAAAATTCAGGTCGATTAAACGCTTGGCAATATCCAGAATATACTTACGATCAGCTTCACGCACACTGATAAAGGCTTTACCACCCGTGTCAGGCAGGTCAATACTTGCACCACGCTGAGATTTTCCGAAAGCTTCGGCAAAACTCATACCAACACCCATGACTTCACCCGTCGACTTCATCTCAGGACCAAGAATCGGATCAACACCAGGGAACTTGATGAATGGGAATACTGCTTCTTTAACAGAATAATAGTTTGGAATAACCTCATCCAAAATACCCTGCTCTTTCAGTGATACACCCGCCATGCAACGTGCAGCGATCTTAGCCAATGGACGACCAATTGCTTTAGATACAAACGGAACTGTTCTTGATGCACGTGGATTCACTTCCAGCACGTAAATATCGTCGCCTTTAACCGCGAACTGAGTATTCATCAGACCGATAACGCCCAGAGCTTTAGCCATTTTCACGCACTGATCACGCATGCGATCTTGCATCTCTTCGCTCAAAGAATATGGAGGCAAAGAACACGCAGAGTCGCCGGAGTGAACACCAGCCTGCTCGATATGCTGCATGATGCCGCCGATCAGCACATTTTCGCCGTCACAGATTGCATCAACATCCACTTCAATCGCGTCATCTAAGAAGCGATCCAGCAATACTGGAGAGTCATTAGAAACTTTAACCGCATTAAGCATGTAGTGACGCAAATCATCTTCATTATAGACAATCTCCATCGCACGACCACCCAATACATAAGATGGACGCACCACTAATGGGTAACCAATCTCAGCGGCCAAACGCACACCCTGCTCAACGTTACGCGCAGTACGGTTTGGTGGTTGCTTCAGATCCAAACGCTCAATCATCTGCTGGAAGCGTTCACGATCTTCCGCCAAGTCAATAGAATCAGGGCTAGTACCAATAATTGGCGTGCCACTGGCTTCCAATGCTTCTGCCAATTTCAACGGAGTCTGGCCGCCGTACTGGACAATTACGCCCTTTGGCTTTTCCAGATCAACGATTTCCATTACATCTTCTAATGTTAATGGTTCGAAGTACAAGCGATCAGAGGTATCATAGTCAGTTGAAACCGTCTCAGGGTTACAGTTAACCATGATTGTTTCATAACCATCATCGCGCATTGCCAGTGCGGCATGCACACAGCAATAATCAAACTCGATACCTTGACCGATACGGTTTGGACCACCACCCAATACCATGATTTTTTCACGGTTACTCGGTGCAGATTCGCACTCTTCATCATAGCTGGAGTACATGTAAGCCGTGTCCGTTGAGAACTCAGCCGCACAAGTATCAACACGCTTGTAAATTGGGCGAACACCCAAATCACGACGGTGCTTACTCATAACTTTCTCACTAACATTCAGCAATTTTGCCAAACGACGATCAGAGAAACCTTTGCGCTTTAGCTCAAACATCTCAGGCGCATTCAAATCACTAATGAATTTGCCTGCCAGTGCCTGCTCCATCTCAACCAATTCCTGAATTTGATCCAGGAACCAAGGGTCGATAGACGTCTGCTCGAATAGCTCTTCAGCGCTCATACCAAAACGGAAGCCATCAGCGACATACAAAATACGCTCAGGGCCTGCTTCAGTTAACTCGCGACGTAGCTCATCCTTAGGATCTTCAGCCGTCAGATCAAGACGCTCATCCAAGCCATCAATGCCCGTCTCCAAACCGCGTAATGCTTTCTGGAATGACTCTTGGAAAGTACGACCAATCGCCATCACTTCGCCCACAGACTTCATCTGTGTCGTCAAACGGTGATCTGCTTTCGGGAATTTCTCGAATGTGAATCTTGGAATCTTAGTTACAACGTAGTCAATCGTCGGCTCAAATGAAGCCGGCGTTGCACCACCTGTAATTTCATTGCGAAGCTCATCCAGCGTGTAACCAACCGCCAGCTTAGCCGCGATTTTTGCAATCGGGAAACCGGTTGCTTTAGACGCCAATGCAGAAGAACGTGATACCCGTGGATTCATTTCGATAACCACCAAGCGGCCATCGGCCGGGTTTACCGAGAACTGTACGTTAGACCCACCAGTATCCACGCCGATTTTACGCAGCACATCAACGGAGGCATTACGCATGATCTGGTATTCCTTATCCGTCAGCGTTTGAGCTGGCGCAACGGTGATCGAGTCACCCGTATGAATACCCATTGGATCTAAGTTTTCGATGGAGCAAATGATAATGCAGTTATCTGCAGTATCACGCACTACTTCCATCTCATATTCCTTCCAACCTAACAGAGACTCTTCCAGCAAGATCTCAGTGGTTGGCGACATATCCAAACCGCGTGCGGCGATATCTTCAAATTCTTCGCGGTTGTACGCGATACCACCACCGGAACCACCCATGGTGAATGACGGACGAATAATCGTTGGGAAGCCTAAGCCCTTTTGGATTTCACGTGCTTCTTCGATAGAGTGAGCAACACCGGAACGTGCTGACTCCAATCCAATCTCATCCATTGCCTGACGGAATTTGGAACGGTCTTCAGCCATATCAATGGCTTCTTTCTTGGCACCGATCATCTCGACGCCATATTTCTCCAACACACCCTCTCGATCAAGATCCAACGCACAATTCAGTGCAGTCTGACCACCCATGGTTGGTAGCAGCGCATCAGGACGCTCTTTTTCGATGATGTTTGCAACGGTTTCCCACTGAATCGGCTCGATGTAAATTGCATCGGCCATTTCAGGGTCTGTCATAATCGTCGCAGGATTCGAGTTAACCAGAATCACACGGTAACCTTCTTCGCGAAGTGCTTTACAAGCCTGAGCACCGGAATAGTCAAACTCACAAGCCTGACCGATTACGATCGGGCCAGCACCAACAATTAAAATACTTTTTATGTCTGTACGTTTAGCCATGAGAATTAACCTTGCCCTTCCATCAGTACAATAAACTTGTCAAACACGGGTGCGATATCGTGTGGCCCTGGGCTTGCTTCAGGATGGCCCTGAAAACTAAATGCCGGACAATCCGTGCGCTCGATACCTTGCAAACTTCCATCAAATAATGAACGGTAAGTGGGTCGCAGTGTATCTGGCAAAGTGTCTTCATCTACCGCAAAACCGTGGTTCTGACTGGTAATCATAACCTTTGAGGTTTCCAGATCCTGAACCGGATGGTTAGCACCGTGATGACCAAATTTCATTTTGACCGTCTTTGCGCCACTGGCTAAGCCCAATAACTGATGGCCTAAACAAATACCAAAGGTAGGAATCTTTTTCGCCAAGATCTCAGTGATTGCTTCGATTGCATAATCACAAGGCTCTGGGTCACCAGGCCCATTCGACAAGAAAACGCCGTCTGGATTCATCGCTAGCACATCAGCAGCAGGTGTTTTAGCAGGTACAACCGTGACATCACAACCACGATCAACCAACATGCGTAAGATATTGCGCTTCACACCGAAGTCATAAGCAACGACTTTAAAACGAGCTTTATCCGCATCCAGTGTCAATTGAGCGCCCGGCTTTAGCTGCCAGCTGCCTTCATTCCACGAATACGTTGTCGCAGTGCTGACTTCTTTTGCCAGATCCAAGCCCTTAAGGCCCGGGAATGCTTTAGCCGCTTCTAGTGCGGTTGCCTCATTCAGATCATCACCTGCAATGATACAACCACGCTGCGCACCCTTTTCACGCAAAATGCGAGTCAGGCGTCGAGTATCGATATCAGCGATAGCAACAATGCCTTTGCGGACCAGATAGTCTGGCAGACTTTCTTTTCCACGCCAGCTGCTGTACAAACGAGGCACGTCTTTGACAATTAAGCCCGTTGCAAAGATCGTGTCACACTCCTCATCTTCCTCATTCACACCGACGTTACCGATGTGTGGGCAAGTTAAGGTAACCATTTGCTGAGCGTAGGATGGGTCTGTCAGGATTTCCTGATAACCACTCATTGCCGTATTGAAGACAACTTCGCCGACGCTAGTTCCATTAATTCCGATTGATTCACCCTGAAAGACACTTCCATCTTCCAAGACTAATAGTGCACGTTTTTTCAACGTTGCCTCCACAGTAGACTGTTCAAGAGTTTGGTTGTTAACGGCTGTTGGACGCCTCGGCAGAAAACCTTCTGGCAGCCTGGCGCAGGGAACAATACCCGATACCTGTATGTTTCACATACGAAACGGGATGGGTATTCATTATTGAAAACCCATCCCGTCTTTGTGTCAGCGTAAACCTCCGTTATTCTACTAGAAACACGGAGCAAGATCTATGCTGAAACCACTAAAAAACATGGCTATTATAAACCTACGCTGAATCATTATTTTGTTGTTAATTCGATAATCTTTTGATTAATTAGATTAATTTTTTCATCCATCTCGCGATTTTGGCTCGCAGCCTCAACAAAGCGGCCTTTGAGCGCTTTGTTTTTCTCATCTGCCCGACTTAGTTTACTAGTCACCAATTGCAGCTTTGCATAGGTTTCACGATATTGCTTACTCAGCTCACCCACACCATTCATTAATTCATCATCCGGATCGGGAATGCTAATGACTGATGGCTCTGGTGTCTCACCACTGACTAACACTGAAGTTTCTGCAATTTCGACCTCAACAGTATTCGGTGCAGCTGAGTCCAAAGACTCTGACGTGTCTGGCACTAATTCCGGATCTGCTGCCACCGAAGCAACGACAGTCTGATACTTAGTTAAATCTTCGTTGATATCATCCAGAATCAAATCATCCCCTTCAATCAGCTTCAAATCGATAGAGGTTGTTTCTGTCAGGTTCAAATCCAAAAAGCCCGTTTGCTCTGGTAGGACATCCACATCGGAATCAACAGCAAGCATTGGCTCAGTACTCTGCTCTTCTTCTGAGGTATCAAAACCACTCTCAACTGAAGTAAGCTCACTACCCTCTTCTGTAGTTTCTACAGGTGATTGCTCATCCTCAGAGACGGCTTGCTGATCAGGCATTGCTTCTTGAGCTTCAGGCTGAACTAGCACTTTCTGCGCCGACTCATCCTGATCTAATTGATCCTCCGTAGACACAGCCTCTTCCACTTCGGCCAGCACTTCAGCGATATCACTTGAAATTGGCTCTGGCTCAGAAACCTCAATATCAACCGCAACATTCGTGGCAGTCTCAGCGGTTTCACCAGACACTTCCGATTCAGGAGCATCCAATACCACGACAGAGGCTTGAGTCTCGCTCAGCCCTTCCGAGACATCTCCAGCAGAAACCACCGGATCAATATCAACCAACTCATCGGAAGCACTACGGGTAAGAGTAGGCACTGGAGGCACAGGCTCATCACTCATCATTGAAGTATCCGATACAATCTCAGGCTTACTACTAAGGAAGCTATATATCAGTCCAAAAAAAACAAGGACTAACAAACCAATAAGGATAATTTTTATATTACGTTTTAACATCTGATCTATCTCGTCGCTAGAGCCTGAGACGCAGTGAAGACACAGCACTACGTTGCGCAGAAGGATTAAGTTGAGAAATAGATTAGATCAAAGTAAGACAGAAGCACGGGTGGTTCCCGACGAACTACCCGAACTCAAAGCTCGAATGAAGATAGGTGGTTTTGTATGAAATCGAACGCGTGGAATCACATGACGAACGGTTAGTAGTGAACACTCTCCGCCAAAATTAAACTCTGGCCAGTGTGATGCGCGACCCACTCCAGGTACTCGGGATAGATAAACATGCAGGTGAAAAACACAAGACTCATTAATAAGCCCAGATAGCTAATACTCAAACCCGCTAATGCCAAGCGAGAACCACCAAAACGATACGGATTATTTTTAATTCTGGCCCGAGCAATGTGCCCAACAATAATGCCGGGAATCGCCGCCACTAATCCTAAAAATAACGATAACACACCACAAAATAATGCAGCTATCGACATACGCACACTTGGAAAACCTATACTAACCGGCATTGACATACGACACTCCCTCCTTGCAGGGCTGACTCTCGGTCCTTCGAAAGTACTTAGTTCAACAAATCTACCACCGGGGGATGGCTGTTTGTTAGAATATGTTAACAGTAAAACAAAACAATATAAGCTAATACATAGGCAAGCATGACAAAATCTCTTATCAGACGTTTTACCAAACAGGGTATTGCGATCAATATACTCTTACTATGCAGCTTGGTAGCATTAGTCATTGGAGTTACTGCACCTCTATTAACACTACAGAAACTCTATTTCATAGAAAACACCATTTCTTTAATTTCCACCATTAAAAGCCTCTATAATGATAAAGAATGGCTACTATTTGTCATAATTTTGTTATTTAGCCTAGTTATCCCAGTGATAAAAATAACCAGCCTGCTGCTAATTACCAATCTTGACTATAATCCTGGTTCACCACTTGATAAAACGCTGTCGCTGATCGAGACTTTAGGTAAGTGGTCGATGCTAGATGTCTTTGTGGTCGCGCTACTGCTTGTTTCCGTAAAACTTGGAGCACTAGCTAAAGTAGAAGTGCATTATGGACTTTACGTATTTGCGGCCTCTGTCATATTGACGATGGGGCTTAGCTTCTGGATCTACAAACTAGCCCACAAACAACAATAAACGGCCATTTTTAAAAAATTACAAGCCTATCGTTAATTAAAGGTTAATCCTTTTGGGAGATTTCACTACTACCTAGACAGTATTATGTCGGACACATATCATTAATTGATAACCGAAAGCCGGATTAGCGGTTGATTTCATATACACAATATTCACAAAAAACCGAAGATGCATATCGATCAGGCACTGACCTTAGCCCACAAAGCTGACTCCGTCTGACCCATCATTTACAGGAGATAACATTCATCATGATAAAACGAGCATTACTATTGCTGCTGTTAACCGCCGTTTGGGCATTTGGTAGCTGGTGGTATTACACCTGTATGATTAAAGGCTTCTGCAGAGCAAATGGCGTTTTCACCAGTGCCGCTGAACGAGCAAACACTGCAGCACTTCCGGCGACTGTCGCAGCAACTGGCGCACTTGCGCTGGCTGACTCCGATGCTGACACAAACACAGAGACTGCCGCTGACACGAAAGCAGATACGCCTGTCGCACCAGTGACAACCACCACTGACTTTATCGATGCGGATAACGATGCGATCTCCGATGAAACAGAGCGCAGCCTCGGCACTGATCCTGAAAATGATGATAGCGATGGCGATGGTATTAAAGACAATATCGAGCTAGGTACGGATCTGAAGACCCCTGTCGACACTGATGGCGATGGCATCATTGATGCGCTGGATGAAGATGATGATAACGACACCATCTCTACCATGGATGAAACCACTAACGGCACTGATCCTCGCTCTGCTGACAGCGATGCTGATGGCTTAAGCGACACCATCGAAAACAAAGCCACTGGCAAGCTTGGCACTGACCCAATGAATCCTGACAGTGATGGCGATGGCTTGAACGATGCGGCCGAAGTTGGCCCAGACCCTGAAAGCCCAATTGACACGGATAAAGATGGCGTTATTGATGCGTTGGATGACGATGATGATAATGACGGCATCCCCACTAGCCTTGAACTTAAGCTAAACAGCGATCCAATTAATGCGGATAGCGATGGCGACGGTATCAAAGATGGCGACGAGCTTGGTGAATCTGGCATGCCTGCCGATACCGATGGCGATGGCGTAATCGATTTGATTGATTCCACCAACGACACGCCTAACGATGCTGACCTAAGTGCGGCACCTGCAGACGCTCCGGCTGATGACAAAGCGGCGGTAACTGATGAGCCAGCAAGCGATGATGAAGTCACAATCACCTCATCTGAAGATGGAACAGATGCCAGCGCCAATGCTGACATTACTATCCAGAAGAGTCGCCTGTACTTCCCATTCCACTCAGCGAATCCAAAACTGTCAAATGCTGCGACCAACTACTTTAAAGAAGTTGTGCAGTGGCTAAACAGCAACCCTGCTCACAGCGTAGTGCTAACTGGGCATACGGATGACATTGGTAAAGCTAAGAACAACCTGAATCTGGGACTCAAGCGTGCGGTAGAGATCAAAAACATGATGATCAAACTCGGGGCAAATGCCACGCAGATTGATGTTGCATCCATGGGTGAGACTCAACCAATTGCCAACAATAAGACAGAATCCGGCCGCCGTAAAAATCGTCGCGTCGAACTGGTTCCGTTAATTAAATAATAAGCCCTGATACCAAAGGCCAGCTGTTATCAGCTGGCCCAGCCTGAGGATACGAAATGTTTGAACATGCTGTTACTAAAACCTATGAAATGAAGGATGCCAGCCTGGAGTTGCTGATTATGCTGGCAGGCGCTTTTTTATTAGGCTGCCTGTTTTGCTGGGCGCTAGGCTCTCGCAAACGTAAGCGCAATGTGAAGGAGGTATAATTATGCTGCCTGAAAATTACACTTTAATGGATGCGTCGCTAGAAATCGCTCTGATGCTGCTAGCGGCATTCTTGCTGGGCTGGCTATTTTGCTGGCTGATGAAGAAGCTATTTGGCAAAAAACAGATCGATGAGATCGAATACTCTGCCGATGCTGACATGCCTGATTTAACCGCCAACCGCCCATTAAAAACCGGTCTCTCAGCCAGTAGCCGTGAGCGCCTGTATGACCCAGAGGTGGGAATCCCTCGTGGCGATGCGGACGTTGAAATCCCAACGGTAAATACACCCGAAGTTAACGTTAACTCGCCAAGTGTGCCTGCCTCGGCCGCACGACCACGCATTGAGCTACCAGACCTTGATGGGCCAAATCTTGACCTAGAAGGCAAACTAGATGCCGGCCTAAGCGCAGGTAAAGGCGCATTGGGCAAAGGCGCTGGCATTGCTGCAGCGGGTATCGGCTCTATTGCCGCAGGCGCTGTAGCGCTTAAAGGACAGATCGGCGACAAAGTTGATGATATCAATTTGAAAATGCCATCGGCTGAGATTCCAGATATTGATTTGCCGAGTGCTGAATTGCCGGATGTTGACCTTCCAGAGGTTGAGCTACCTGACGTTAAAGTGCCTGAGATCGATTTACCAAGTGCTGAACTACCAGATGTTGACTTGCATGATGTGGAAATTCCGGATGTCAATGTATCAGGTGTTAAGCTACCAGATGCTGAACTGCCCGATATGAAGGCACCGGATATTGACCTGCCAAGTGCCGAACTTCCGGATGTTGATCTTTCGGAAATTAAGCTTCCAGACGTCAATGCGCCAGACATCGATTTGCCAGATGCTGAGTTGCCGGACGTAAACATTCCTGAAATGGATCTTTCAGGCAAATTAGATGCTGGCGTGGAAATGGGCAAAGGTGCTTTGGGTAAAGGCGCAGGCATTGCTGCAGCAGGTCTAGGCTCAATTGCTGCTGGTGCCGCTGCACTGAAAGGCAAAGTAGGTGAAACAATTGATGGCGTTGATCTTAAGATGCCTTCTGTAGGGACACCAGAAATCGACTTACCAGATGCTGAGTTGCCTGATGTCGACTTACCTGACGTTAGTACACCTGATATTGACCCACCAAGTGCTGAACTGCCGGACGTAAATACTCCAGACATTGACCTACCAAGCACAGAGCTACCGGATGTCGACCTTCCAGACGTTGAGCTTCCTGATGTGGATGCTCCAGCCCTCTCCGAAAAATTGGATGCTGGCTTGGAAAAAGGCAAAGGTGCGTTAGGCAAAGGTGCTGGAATTGCGGCAGCAGGCCTAGGCTCACTGGCCGCTGGCGCAATCTCGCTTAAAGACAAAGCAGCAGATAAAGTTGATGACATTAAGGAAACCCTGAATGCACCTGACTTGCCAAAGGTCGCAACGCCAAGCTCAAGCAAGACTACTGGCACTGTCACCACACCTCACTCTGGTGACGATCTGACTCGCATCACAGGCATTAACGATAAAGTTGTTAGTGCGCTGAATGCCAATGGCGTAAAAACCTATGCCGATTTGGAAAAGCTTGACCGCACCACACTCAAGCGTTTTCTGAATGAGACAGATGACTCTTCACTGCACGTGACAGAACCCGCTAGCTGGCCACATCAGGCGAGACTGTGTTCAGAACACAACTGGTCGAAGCTTCGCGAGTATCAGGACTTTTTATCGGGCAACCGACCAGAACTGACTGAGCAAGCACCTACCGATGAAGATGACACAAGCCCTGCACGCGATAACCTGAAGAAGGTCGAAGGTATCGGTCCATTCTTTGAGCGCATCCTCAATGAAGCGGGCATTACAACCTTTGCACAGTTGAAAAATGCAGACCGTGATACGCTCAAAGCGATCATTGATGCTGCAGGCCCTGAGTACCACTCGCACGAACCCGAAACCTGGCCTTATCAAGCCGGCCTTGCCGATCGCGGTGAATGGAAAAAACTGAAGGATTACATACACTTCATGACAGGACGCAGCTAAGTTATCAAGCTTAGTTAAGTACTGAAGGCCCTCGTTTTTACGGGGGCTTTTTTTATGGCCGTCAGTCCGATTCTTTAACATAACAGACGGGCTGTAGTGGCACTTTATGTACTTGAAAGCCGTCCATGGTAATATCAACTCGGTATATTCTGTTTATCTTATATAGACAGGCAAAAATAATTAAAACAAGCAAGGTATCAAAATGAACAAGCTAATCCTGCCATTCTTATTGCTTGCTGTTGGATTAAGTTCGACAGTGCAAGCCGAGATTTACAAGTGGACAGATAGTGACGGCAAAACTCACTATTCGGCAACCCCGCCACAAGACTCAAGTGCTAAGGCTGAACAGATCGGCGAAAAAATCAAATTCAATGTCGGCAAAGTGAAGTCATCTGAAGAAAAAGACGATGAGCCAGAGCAGACAGCGATACCAGCTACTGAAGAAGAAGCCGACAAAGCGCCTAGAAAGAACATCTACAAAGGCGATCGCTCACCGGCGCGTTTGGCCTACTGCAAGAACCTTGAGAACAATATCCATATTCTGGAAAATAATGAAAACGCCAACATCATCGAAGAAGGTGGCACTGAGCCACTAGGGACTGATGAGCGTAACTTGCGTCTGACACAAGCCAAAGAAAAGCTGGCGAAAAACTGCGAAGACATTTCCTCATAAGGTCGACTGAGTGCTGCAGTGCTTTCTGAATGTTTGATTTAACAGTATACTAATCTGCTACATCAACTTCAGAAACCTGCAGACACACATGAAAGTATCCCAGTTCCCTATTTCCACTTTACGTGACACTCCGGCTGATGCCGAGGTGATTAGTCATCAGCTGATGCTAAAAGCCGGCCTTATCAAGCGACTTGCTTCTGGCCTTTACACTTGGGGCCCGTATGGCCTTCGGGTTATGCGCAAAGTTGAAAATATTGTCCGTGAAGAAATGGATCGCGCCGGTGCTGTTGAAGTCCTGATGCCGACCATTCAACCGGCAGAACTGTGGCAGGAATCTGGCCGCTGGGACGAATACGGCCCTGAGCTATTACGCGTAACCGACCGTGGTTCACGTGAATTCTGTTTCGGCCCAACGCACGAAGAAATCATCACCGATTACGTGCGCAATGAAATTAACAGCTATAAACAACTGCCTGTTAATTATTACCAAATTCAAACTAAATTCCGCGATGAGGTACGCCCACGCTTTGGTGTGATGCGCTCTCGTGAATTTATCATGAAAGATGCTTACTCATTCCACCTGACTGAGGAATCGCTGCAAGAAACTTACGACACCATGTATGCGGCTTATCAGCGTATCTTCAACCGCTTAGGTTTGGACTTCCGTCCGGTACAGGCGGATAACGGCTCCATCGGTGGTAACGCTTCTCATGAATTCCATGTATTAGCGGACTCTGGCGAAGATGACATCGCATTCTCAGATACCAGCGACTATGCCGCGAATATCGAGATGGCGGTTAATGCACCAAGCACAACCCCTCGCCCTGACGCGACTCAGGAGATGGTGGAGTTTGCAACACCGGGCCTGAAGACGATCGACTCACTGGCTGAAGCGATGAATATTCCAGCCACTCAGCAAATTAAGATTCTGCTGGTTAAAGGTGAAGAAGGCTCAACTGTTGCTCTGCTAGTGCGTGGTGATCACAACCTAAATGAAATTAAGGCCGAGAAGATTGATGGCATTTTATCGCCACTGACGTTTGAAACCGAAGAAAAGATTATTGAGTTAACAGGTAGCAGACCTGGCTCATTGGGTCCGGTTGGCTTATCTATTCGCATTATTGCTGACCATGCCACGGCACCACTGGCTGATTTTGTGTGCGGCGCGAACAAAGAAGATCACCACTTAAAAGGTGTGAACTGGGTACGCGACCTTCCAGAGCCTGAGTTTGCAGACCTACGCAATATTGTAGAAGGCGACCCAAGCCCGGATGGTCAAGGCAAGGTACTGATCCGCCGTGGTATCGAAGTAGGTCACATCTTCCAGTTAGGCACTAAGTATTCTGAAGCAATGAATGCAACCGTGCTGAACGAAAACGGTAAGAGCCAAACAATCACCATGGGTTGCTATGGTATTGGTGTTACCCGTGTTGTGGCCGCCAGTATCGAACAGAACTATGATGACAACGGTATTATCTGGCCTGCATCAATGGCACCGTTCCAGATTGCTATTGCACCGCTAAACTACAACAAGTCTGAAGAAGTGAAAGCAACTGCCGATAAGTTGTACGAAGAACTGGTTGCAGCGGGTTACGAAGTGTTATTGGATGACCGCATTATTCGTCCCGGCGCCATGTTTGCGGATATGGAGCTATTAGGCTTACCACATCGCATCGTTATTTCAGATCGCGGTCTGAAAAATCAACAGCTTGAGTACAAATCACGTACTGCGGCAGAAGCTGAAGTGATTGAACTGGCTGACGTACACAACGTGATCAAAGCAAAACTGGGCGCATAACCCAATCAATCGGCAGTGACGAGTCTCCGTCACTGCCGATACTCTACTACCTCCCCTCGCAAACCCCACCGCTCATCGCTTCTTTCCCGACCAACTGCACTAGCTTTACACGGTCTTTACGCTCGCTTTACCCAAACTAACATTTACTCAGTGCATAATTCCCTCATCAGCTCAACACACAGACCGAGTTGGCAAAATTCAAATATCACTAAAGGGAAGAAAAATGAATAAAACTAAAACTGTATTAGCCGCTTTATTGGTAACAGCAATGAGCGCTGGCGCAACGACTGCAATGGCTCACGATGATGATGGTCACCATGGTAAGCGTAGCCACGATTACTCTCAGGAAGGTAAACATCATGGCGAGAAGCGTCACGATGGCGAACATCATGGTAGTAAGCATCACGGCGAAAAACGTCACCATAAGGGCGAGCGTCATGGCAGCAAGCATCACGGTGAAAAGCGCCACGGCGGCAAACGTCATGGTGGTAAGCATCAACACGGAAAACGCCAAGGTGGCGAGCAGATGATGCGCTTCATGGCAAAGAAACTCGACATGACTGATGCACAGAAAACACAGATTAAAGAATTACGTACCGCACAGAAAGCTAAAATGCAGCCTCTGCGTGAGCAAAGTCGCACACTTCGCCAAGAAATGATGAAGCTGGATACAACTAGTGCCGATTACAGCACTCAAGTTGCTGCACTAGCTGACAAGAAAGCGAATATTGATCGCCAGAGCTTTATCCTGAAGAGCGAACTTCGCCAACAGTTTAATGCCGTTCTGACCGATGAGCAGCGCGCAAAGATGAAATCTATGCAGGAAAAGCGTCAGGAACGTATGCAAAAGCGCATGGAAAAGCAGGAAGCAAAGAAAGCAGCTAAGACAGAAAAAACCAAAACTGACACAGCAGCGCCTGCTGAAGCGGATAAGGAAACTAAAGCCGCTGAATAATCTCTCAGCAGCTTGCTAGCATCATAGGCGACACTTCGGTGTCGCCTTTTTTGTGCCTTCAAATTACTCGGGGTAGATGTCTTTTAGCTTACGGGTAAGCGTGTTACGCCCCCAACCCAACAAATCAGCAGCCTCTTTCTTACGCCCTGCTGTTTGTTGTAATGCCACCTCTAGTGCCAAACGTTCAAACTCCGGCGTTAATTCATCCAGAATTCGCGTTTCACCCGACACCAATCGCTGTTGGATTTCCTGACTAAGCAAGGCTCGCCAATCGCCACTTGGCTTTACTTCCTCCGTGTCCATTAGCTCTGGCGGCAGGTCGTCCATGGTAATTTCACGACCCGATGCCATAACCGTCATCCAACGACTGACATTCTCCAGCTGGCGAACATTACCCGGCCAAGGCAAGGTTTGTAAAAACTCCTGCACTTCAGGCAATAAAACTTTACGCTCTGTTTGCAAATCTTCAGCAGCTTTCTGCAAAAAGTGAGTCAGCAATAAAGGAATATCCGTACTGCGATCGCGCAGCGGTGGAATTTGCACCCGAATAACATTTAACCGGTGAAATAAATCCTCACGGAACAAGCCTTGGCGAACACGCTCTTCCAAATCCTGATGCGTTGCCGCCACCACTCGCACATCCACATCGACCGGCACATGGCCACCAACTCGATAAAATTTGCCATCCGCCAGCACCCGCAATAAACGTGTTTGCAGATCTGCCGACATATCACCGATTTCATCCAGAAACAGAGTTCCTTGATTAGCTTGCTCAAAACGGCCTTTACGCAGAGCATGCGCTCCAGTAAATGCGCCCTTTTCATGACCAAACAGCTCGGACTCCAAAAGCTCTTTAGGAATCGCCGCAGTATTAATCGCAATAAATGGTTTTTCTGCGCGGGGACTATGTTCATGCAGTGCGGCGGCAACCAACTCTTTACCGGTACCCGACTCACCCGTAATTAACACGGAAATACTGGATTTACTCAGGCGACCAATTGCCCGAAACACGCCCTGCATCGCAACTGATTTACCGATAATGCCAGACTCGGTAATTTCATCAGATTCGTCAACGGCAGCCGCCTTAACCTCTTTTACCCTGCCATGCTCACAGGCACGACGCGCCAGTTCGGTCGCCTCATTAATATCAAATGGCTTGGGCAGATATTCAAATGCCCCACTCTCGAATGCCGATACCGCACTATCCATATCAGAATGCGCAGTCATAATAATGACAGGCAGGTCTTGATAGTCACGCTGCACGGCTTCGAGCAGCTCAAAGCCATCCATATCCGGCATCCGGATATCGCTGATAATCGCTTCAGGACGGTCACGTTTTAAGGCACGTAATAACTCAGTGGCAGACTCAAAGGTTCGGACAGACATCTGCGCACGGGTCAGTGCGCGCTCCAAAACCCAGCGGATAGATTGATCGTCATCCACGACCCAGATTGCTTCAGATTGAGGCATGCAGTTTTATCTCCTAAAGCACTTGAATTGGTAGTAATAAAGTAAAGCAGGTATCGCCAGGCGTTGATTGAAATTCAATTAAGCCATCATGCGTATTAGCCAGTGATTGTGCGATTGAAAGCCCTAATCCTGTGCCTTCGGCAGAGCCGCTGACCATTGGGAAGAAGACTTTGTCCTGAATCGCTTGCGGAATACCGCCACCGTTATCAATAATTTGTAGCTTGAGCACTAACTTGTGCGTTTTATGGTTCAGCATAAAGCGGCGTAATACCCGCGTTCTGAAGATCACCTTACCTTCATCACCCACGGCCTTTAGCGCATTCACCACGATATTTAGTACGATCTGAATCAGCTTGTCTTTGTCGGCACGGATTTCAGGGATACTGGGGTCATAATCAAATTCGATTGTCACGCCTGGCGACAAATCAACACTCACCAGCTTACGCACACGCTCCAGTACTTCGTGAATATTCACATTTTCCTGAATGGGCGGCGATTGTGAGCCCATCATGCGATCAACCAATACCTGTAACCGGTCTGCCTCTGAGATGATGATGCTGGTGTACTCTCTTAACTCAGGACTGGGTAGCTCAGTCTCTAATAACTGTGCTGCGCCTCGCAAACCACCTAATGGGTTTTTGATCTCATGCGCCATCCCCTTTACTAGGGTCTGCGTGGTACGCAGTTGACTTAGTAATAATTCTTCCTGTGAAATCCGTAACTGCTGGTCAATGCGATAGAGCTCAAGAATCAAACCCTGCATTTCACCTTCAGTAATATAAGTACTCACCACTAAATCAGCGATGACCATTTCACCTTGCGCCGTTTTTAAGTGAAGCTCGCGCAGAGACTGGTTTTCATGTGTCTCAAGCGCCTTCTTCAGCGCAACATCCAAAGTCTCCTGCTCTAGTAAACGCTTATAAGACTTACCTAGTAACCGGCCTCGACTGTTGCCGAATAACACTTCGGCGGCAACATTCATGTAACCGATTTTAAGACCCTCATCCAGCATGACCACCGAGGTGGCTAATGCATCTGTAATACTCATATATTTAACTCATCCTAATTTGCCACAGTCAGTCTTGCCACGAGCAAACAGTTAATCTCCATCAATACCTGCAGTGGTAGCAATTATCAGGCCAACTAAAAACACCCTGACCAGCCGGTCAACACGCCCATAACGCACCATAATAGTGCAAATGCACGATTTTATGCACCTCATTCCACCCTTTGCACCCAAATAGCGCACCGCTTTCAAACATTAACAAGCGGTAAAGCTAGGTTTTATCACTGCTTAGAAAAGTTGGCACGGGAAATGCTTGTGGCTATATAGCAACAGAAAAGCACAGCGAAACAGCTGCGGCAGGAAACCAAGTTTGATTCGGTGACTGTCAGTTGTTTGTTAAATTTTTTATTCAGGAGAGTATCTGCAATGAAGCTAATCACTGCAATTATCAAACCCTTTAAATTGGATGACGTTCGGGAAGCACTATCCGAAATCGGCGTTGCCGGTATCACCGTCACCGAAGTAAAAGGTTTTGGGCGTCAGCAAGGCCACACAGAATTATACCGCGGCGCGGAATACGTTGTTGATTTCCTGCCGAAGGTAAAAATCGAAGCTGCTGTTGATGCAGCACTGTTGGATCAGGCGATCGAAGCGATCACCAAAGCAGCCAACACGGGCAAAATCGGCGACGGTAAAATCTTTGTTACTGCTCTGGAGCAGGCAATCCGTATCCGTACTAATGAAACCGGCCCGGCAGCGCTTTAAAGACAGGAGATAACAATGGAAAACAATATTTTTCACTTGCAGTATGCGATGGATACTTTCTACTTTCTGGTGTGTGGAGCACTGGTTATGTGGATGGCAGCCGGCTTCTCTATGTTGGAAGCAGGTTTAGTTCGTAGCAAAAGTACCACTGAGATTTTGACCAAGAACGTTGTTCTGTTCGCGATTGCTTGCACAGCTTACTTAGTTGTCGGTTACGACATTATGTATGACGGCGGCATCATGCTTAAGGACATCGCACTAGATGGCGCTGAAAACGCAGATGCTTTAGTGGCTAAAGTACTGGCAGATTCGGCTGAAGCCGGCTTCGAAGGCGACTCTGTTTACTCAAATGCTTCTGACTTCTTCTTCCAGGTTGTATTCGTTGCGACTGCAATGTCTATCGTATCTGGTGCGGTTGCTGAGCGTATGAAGCTGTTTGCATTCTTCGTATTTGCTTTAGTGATGACTGCCTTTATCTACCCAATGGAAGGTTCTTGGACTTGGGGTGGTAAATCAGTATTCGGCCTATACTCTCTAGGCGATGACTACGGATTCTCTGACTTTGCGGGTTCTGGTATCGTTCACATGGCAGGTGCTGCAGCGGCATTGGCTGGTGTAATTCTACTGGGTGCTCGTAAGGGTAAATACGGTAAAGATGGCAAGATCAACCCAATCCCTGGTGCTAACCTGCCAATGGCGACTCTGGGTACCTTTATCCTGTGGATGGGCTGGTTCGGCTTTAACGGTGGTTCGGTTCTGAAACTGGGCGATATCGCTAATGCTAACTCGGTTGCAATGGTATTCCTGAACACTAATGCGGCAGCAGCCGGTGGTGTAATCGCTGCTCTGTTTGTTGCAAAAATCCTATTCGGCAAAGCTGACTTAACAATGATCCTGAACGGCGCGTTGGCTGGTCTGGTTGCAATCACTGCTGAGCCTTCTACTCCTTCTCCAATGATGGCCACTATCATCGGTGCAGTCGGTGGTGTACTGGTAGTCTTCTCAATCCTGTTCTTTGACAAGATCCGTATCGATGATCCAGTCGGTGCAATCTCTGTACACGGTGTTGTTGGTCTGTGGGGTCTGTTAGCAGTACCACTCACTAACTCTGGTACAACATTCATTGGCCAATTAGTTGGTGCAGGAACAATCTTTGTCTGGGTATTTGTTACTTCATTCATCGTTTGGTTACTGATCAAAGCAATCATGGGCATTCGTATCTCTGAAGAAGAAGAGTACGAAGGCGCTGACATTGGTGAGTGCGGTATGGAAGCTTACCCTGAGTTCACTAAGAACTAATCAGGCACTAACTTTCTGAAAAGTACTGGCCGGAGCAGCAATTGCTCCGGCTTTTTTGTGCCTGCTTTCAAACACTGGAGGCAATGCGCTACACTGCCGTTTTGAACAAGCAGCCTATCTTATGCCTGATATCGCCCCATTCCCCGATCGCATACTTACTTGGTTTGATCAGTACGGTCGTAAAGACTTGCCATGGCAACATCCGATCACGCCGTATCGGGTTTGGATTTCAGAGATCATGCTGCAGCAAACTCAAGTGCAAACGGTGATTCCTTACTATGAGAAATTCATGCAGCGCTTTCCGGACTTACACAGTCTGGCCAATGCACCAACTGATGATGTGCTCAAGCACTGGTCGGGATTAGGTTATTACGCACGTGCTCGTAATCTGCATAAAGCGGCACAACAGATTCGTGATGAGCATGGTGGCGAGTTTCCGGATACCTTGGAGCAAGTCACAGCACTTAGCGGTATCGGTCGCTCCACCGCAAGCGCCATCTTATCGATTGCCTTTAAACAAGCGCACCCCATTTTGGATGGCAATGTAAAACGCGTACTGGCACGCTTTCATACCGTTGAAGGTTGGTATGGGCACACGGCGGTACAAAAGCAGCTGTGGGCTTTAGCAGAGCAACACGTGCCTGAGCAAGTTGAGCCACAACGCTATGCGGATTACACCCAAGCGATGATGGATTTGGGCGCTACCCTATGCAGTCGCAGTAAGCCGCGATGCACTGAGTGCCCTTTGCAAGATGACTGTATGGCCTATCAAACTGAAACCGTCAGCAAATACCCCACCCCCAAGCCAAAGCGCACACTGCCCGAGCGGCAAGCGATTATGCTGCTAATGCACCAAGATCAATCCATCTATCTGGAGCGTCGTCCACCCAGCGGAATTTGGGGAGGTCTCTGGAGTTTTCCGCAATTTGAAGACGCCGATGCCGCACGTAATTGGCTAGAGAAACAAGGGCTTGATCGCAGCGAGTTGGAAACCGGTACACCGCTTCCGGAGTACAAACACACCTTTAGTCATTACCGCTTAATGATTCAGGCAATTATGATTAATCCACAAAAACCGGATACTAGTAGTGTGATGGAGACCGACGGCAGCATTTGGTATAACATTAACGACGAATTCGATGGTGGTCTCGCGACCCCGGTCCAAGATTTATTGAAAACCTTTAAGGAAAAAACACTATGAGCCGAATGGTAAACTGCGTCCTGCTAAAAAAAGAAGCGGAAGGTCTTGAGCGAATGACTTACCCGGGTGATCTAGGCAAGCGCATTTTTGCAAATGTTTCTCAGGAAGCTTGGAAGCAATGGGTTGGCCACCAGACCATCCTGATGAATGAGTACCGTTTATCACCAGTAAACCCAAAAGACCGTAAGTTTTTGGAAGAAGAAATGGAAAAGTTCTTCTTTGGTGATGGCCCATCTCAGGTTGATAACCTGACTCCACAGGCTTAAGGCTGATATATGGCTTCTGCGTTTATCCCTGCAACCGTGATTAATAACCAGCAATGGGCTGAGAATTTATTCACATTGACACTGGACACCGAACTGCAGCCCTTCAAGGCCGGACAGTTTGTACGTTTACAACTGTCAGTGGATGGCGAGCAGATCGCCAAGCCCTACTCGCTGGTTAACCCACCACAGCAGGCAAGCGCGGAAGTCTTATATAACACAGTCCCTGATGGCGTGATGTCGCATGCGCTGGCTGCGCTTAAAGCCGGTGATGTGATCGAAATATCTCAACCAGCCTATGGCTTTTTTGTGCTGGATGAGCTGCCTGAAACCAAGCACCTTTGGATGTTTGGAACCGGCACTGGCTTCGGCCCCTATTTATCGATTTTGCAGGATGGTGAAGTCTGGCAACGCTTTGAAAAAATTGTACTGGTGCATGCTGTTTCTTATACCAACAACTTGGTATATCAGGAACTCATTGAGCGGCTCCTTTTGGAACATCCGGAACAATTTATCTATCAGCCGATTGTTAGCCGAGAGCCATACAGTGGCGCACTGCAAGGTCGCATTCCAGCACTAATTGAAAGTGGTGAACTGGAAGCTACAACAACCCTGACTATTACACCAGAGCAAAGCCATATAATGCTCTGCGGCAATCAACACATGATTGCAGACGCCCGCACAGTGCTTGCTGAGCGTGGCCTGAAAAAACACTTACGGCGCAAACCCGGCCATATAACCACCGAACAATACTTCTGATTAATAACGATGACAAAAACAGACGGCATACTTTGGTTTCGTAAAAACCTACGCATACATGACAATCCTGCTTTGCTACAGGCAAGCAAATCTTCCGAGCGCTTGCTGTGTGTTTTTATTTATGATGAAGTGATTCATTACCAGCAACATGGTATTGAAAGCCTGGGCCCCTATCGGGCCGAATTTTTATGGAATAGCCTGCTTGATCTGAAGCAGTCATTACAAGCACTTGGCAATGATCTGGTTATTCTTAAAGGCAATGCCAGTAGTGTACTCAAAGAATTAGTCGAGAGAACTGGCGCGCGCACTGTGTACGCACCGTATGAGTGCGGCTATTGCGAACGGCTACAAGATGATGCTATTGCTCAGTTTTGCGATTTAAAGCTGATTGGTGGCGCGACGCTGTTAGATATCAATGATCTACCCACTGACCCTGCCACGCTCCCCAATAGCTATATCATTTTCCGACGCTTAATTGAAAAGAATTGGGAAGCAGACATAGGCACAGTTTCAGCGTGCTGCGAGACGCCAACAGAATTGCCAGCAGCTCCGGTCATTCCACGACTAGAAAGTATTTCAGAAAACCCTGTTGCAGATAGCCGCCCTGTTCCTGATAAGGCAGTACTTAATTTTAAAGGCGGCGAGCACGCTGGCCTGCAGCGTTTGAATGATTTTATATGGGAAGGCACGGCGCTAGAGTCTTACAAGCAAACCCGCAATCAATCGCTGGGCAGTGATTACTCCAGCAAACTATCGCCTTGGATTGCCAATGGCTGTCTTTCTGCGCGTTTTTTGTATCACGAAATCCGTCGTTATGAAGCTGAGCGGCTTAGTAATGAGTCAACACACTGGATGGTATGCGAGTTACTCTGGCGTGACTATTATCACTTCTCATCCATTAAGCATGGCGCGGATTTGTTTTTACACGATGGCGCGCAAGGACCAAATTGCTCGAAACGCCCGGTTAATAAAACCAATAAAGCCAAAGCACAAAGCTGGTGTGAAGCTAAAACGGGCCAGACGTTTATTGATGCGCATATGACTGAGCTGCTGGAAACCGGCTATATGAGCAATCGGGGTCGTCAGTGCGTGTCCGCGTATTTTGTTCGAACGCTAGGATTGGATTGGCGCTTAGGAGCCAGCTGGTTCGAGCATTTCCTGTTAGACTTTGAGCCTTGTAATAACTACGGCAACTGGAATTTTCAGGCAGGGATTGGCCACGACAGTAAAAACCTGCGCAACTTTGATGTCGAGGTCGAAGCCAAGCGCTACGACCCGAATGGTGAATATCAGGCTTACTGGTTGGATTCGTTTAAATAAGGATTGAACGGCTTTTTATTTAGCGCAGAAGCCCGCAACACACTAAAGCTCGCGCCACTACTTTTCAATACAGTATTTTTGCGATCAACAATTGAAACTTCCAACTGATGTGATCCACGGCTTAGGTTACTTAAGTTAGCAACCCGTTGAGTGCCACGGTATTTCTCTACACCATCCAGCTTGATGACCACATTATCACCCGCTCGCAGCTTTGGTGATAAAGTCAGCGCGACCGACACATCGCCATCATTTGCCCTTATGACTTGCTCAGGCTTTGGCGCAATAAGGTTAAGCGATTTATAATAGTCCGTTGCAGTTGCTGGCTTAGGGGCAGATGTAGACGTACCACGTGTATTAACAACGCCAGTGTTTGTTTTATAGCGGGTGGAAAAATTCTCAAGCACGGTGAGCTTGGGTGGGTCAACAGGCTTTGCCACAACGGACTCGGGAGGACTATCGCCAAATACCAGATTTCCTGACTCATCAGTCCAGCTATAGATACCACCCGCTGATGCGGTTTGCACTACAACACACAGCGCGAGCAACAATATATTCCGCATACACTTAAACCTATCGGCAATTATTTCTAACATTGATTGTAGCAAGACCTTGAAAACATCGGCGAAATACCCGATAACAGGGCATTAAACAAGGAGCAAGGGATGACAGAGCAAATGACTACAAAAGAAGAAAGTATCTGGGGCATGGGGGCGCACCTCGCGGCTCTAAGTGGCATTTTAATCGTGCCAGGGCTGGTGCTAGGCCCATTAGCCATTTGGATACTGAAGCGTCATAAGAGCAGCTTTGTTGAAGCCAATGCCAGAGAGGCCATGAACTTTCAAATCACCATATTGGTTATTGCCTTTGTAATGGTGCTTTTATCCAGATTCAGCAGCCTGTTTATGATCCAGGCGATGATTGTTGGCATTATCGGAATAGGCTACGCGATTTATGCGGCACTACAGGTACGTAAGGGAAAGCAATACCGATACCCCTTTGCCATCCGACTGATCAAGTAATTTACTTGGATTGACCGGCGACATACTTAGTACATCGCCGGTCAATCCAACGTTCTACCTACTGACAATTACAGTCTTCATATTCAGGAAAATAGGCTTCCTGCAGATCATCATTCACCGCCGCACTATCCGTTGTGTAGCTTCCAGTATCAACATAACTAGTATCCGCCTTTTCAGGCACATCATACTCATGCAAGGTTGTGACTCCAACGTAAGGCTCGATCTTATGACTGCTAATTAAGAAGTCAGCCCCAGCCGTCAGATAACTTCCCGTGGCACCTGCTGTTAGCAAGGCCTGCTTCTGCTGCAAGCTATATCCAGCGCCATAAGTGGCCTGCATATTCTCATCACCAGTAACCGCTTCCAGCTTAATTTTATCCACGCCAGCATGAGGTCGGTACGACACACTGCCCTGCCAACCATCAACATCACCGTCGGTTTCAACATCGACCGAGCGGTAACCAATAGTCACATCCGGCTTTAGCGTTTCTGAGCCAAATGTCCAGGTCAAAGCCGCAAAAGGATTACTCTCATCTTTTGCTAAGGCGGCATTACTCATGCACATCACTGCCGTAAGACAGGCGACAGATTTCCATATCTTCATTGCGCACTCCTTATCTAAAGTTCGGCGACAATCTCATGACTATCGCAAAGCTTTAGACAAGACAGCCGGACAATAAACTTTACAGCTTACCGCCAAATTAATACCATTCATCGGCGGACTCTCAGACACCGCTCAGGCAATCCCCACTTAAACTAAAGGGCCTCTTAGTGACGCTAAAATTTACTGGCATCTGAAGCCAATCATTTTTCGTATTGCTAACACTAGGTGGTGGCTTAACGGGCCTTATCGCTTGATCAGAAACCCAGCAGGAATTTTTCGTTGACTCGTTATCGCTTACGCCATAACGTTAAAAATAGCGTACTATACTCTCCACAATATTGAATTTACTGACCCCCAAAATACAAGATGCCCTCAGATTCGCCTTTTAAACCAAGTCACACCGACCGCAGTTCAAACTGGATTTGGCCAGTCTTGATCATTGCGATCGCAACGACAATTGCTGCCAGTTTGCTCTATGTTCAGAAGATGTCTAAGCAAATTGACACCATCACTGAGCAGCAGCAGGCACAATACGAGTCTCGTAAGTTTTTGCTCAGTAGTCCGGATGTAATCAATGTTAACTGGATGCGCACTCTTAACCCGCTGGCTAAGAATATTAGTGGCGATATCGTCTGGAGCAGCCTGAATCAACAAGGGATTATGCGTTTTGCGAATCTGCCAAAGCTTCCTACTGATCAGCAATATCATCTGTGGATTTATGATTTAACCAAGCGCCCTGATGATGTGATTTCTGTTGTGGAGTTTGCACCGGTGACTAGCCTACCAACTGAGCTACTGATCCCCTTCACCAGCTCACGCCAGATTGAAAAGCCCTATAAATTCATGATCATGCTAGACAGCACAGAAACAGATTTCACCCCACAGCCACTATTACTGGGCCAACCCTAACAGCGATGCTTGAAGCGGCCAAGACTAGCCATCAATAAATACGCCATCTTCCTGAATCACCACCGGAAAGGTCTGTAAAACACAGTCCGCAGGCTCATGAGTTGGCGCACCGTTACGTATATCAAAGCGCGCACCATGCAGCGAACATTCAATATCACTCCCTTTCAGACAGCCGTAGGATAATGGAAAGTCCTCATGCGGGCACAAGTCCTTAACCGCATAATATTCCCCACCCACATTACAGAGTAACAACGCCTGATTGGCGCTTGTGATACGCTTAATTTTTCCGGGCTTGAGCTCATTTATTTCAGCGGCTTTAATCATAGGATAGGCATCATGAAGAATATTTGGATTATTGGCTGCGGCGACATCGGGCGACGCGTTGCCAAGCGGATCAATACATTGTATCAAGGCCAAGTGTACCGCATTAGCGCACTCGTCAGTAGCGAAGCATCGGCTGCCGAGTGTCGTGCACTTGGTATAAATACCCTGATTCACGACCTTGATAGTGATGCAGTATTACCTGTGTCAGAGTTTCAGAATGCAGAGCTCTATTACTTTGCACCACCTCCGGGCAGTGGCGAACAAGATACCCGCTTACAAACCGTACTTACCCAATTGAGCAACTTGCCAAAACGTATCGTGCTAATCAGCACCACGGGAGTTTATGGCAACTGCGAAGGCGGCTGGGTCGATGAAAACTCACCCGTAAACCCACAAACTGATCGCGCCAAACGTCGAGCGTTCGCAGAGAGCATCTTGCAACACTGGGCAGAACAATATCAGCGTGAATACATTATTTTGCGAGTGCCCGGCATTTACGCATTAGAGCGCTTACCACTCGACCGACTTCGCAAAAACCTGCCCGTGGTGCAACGTAGCGAAGCGGCTTATACCAACCGAATTCATGCTGATGACTTGGCTGCAATTTGCATTAAAGCGATGGAAAGCTCACTGACGGCTGAGATCTTTAATACAACCGATGGCCACCCCAGCACTATGGTTGATTACTTTAATCAGGTTGCTGACTATGCAGGCTTACCTCGTCCTCCACAGATTAGCCTGCAAGATGCGAATGAAAAATTAAGCAAAGGGATGCTTTCTTACGCGCTGGAATCGCGCCGCATAAAGAATGATAAGCTGCTGAATTTGTTAGGTATTGAATTAATTTATCCGGATATTTCCAGCGCCTTAAAATAATCTTCGTTTTTATCGATCGAAACGATCTAAATAATCTATTGCGCCCACGGTGTTTATTTCCTATTGTAATGTTGGTTTACTGTGCAAAACATGGTAAGCCAATCATCTTTACACCAATCCGGAGCACGCCATGTCACTTAAAGGAAGCAAGACCGAACAGAATCTCAAAGACGCCTTCGCGGGTGAGTCTCAGGCAAATCGTCGCTATCTTTACTTCGCATCAAAAGCAGACATTGAAGGCTACAACGATGTTGCAACCGTTTTCCGTTCCACCGCAGAAGGCGAAACTGGCCATGCGCACGGCCACTTAGAATACCTCGAAGAATGTGGAGACCCTGCAACAGGGATGCCATTCGGTGGAACTGCAGCCAATCTGGCAACCGCCATTGCTGGCGAAACTCACGAATACACAGATATGTACCCAGGCATGACCAAAGAAGCTCGCGAGGAAGGCTTTGATGAGATTGCTGACTGGTTTGAAACGCTAGCCAAAGCGGAACGTTCTCACGCCAACCGTTTCCAAAAGGCGCTGGATAGCTTGGATGCCTAATCCCAGCTAACGACCGTTAGCATTTCCCTCTCCGGAGGTTTTGGAGGGGGAAATCTGTCATCTTACTTGTTTGGAGAGGCTCATGGCACAACGTGAAGGCAATCTGGAAGCACCCACACGACACCCCCTTGACTGGAAATCCGACGACTTTTACAACGAAGACTCGCTCAATAAAGAGCTGGAACGCGTGTACGATATTTGTCATGGCTGCCGCCGCTGTGTCAGCCTGTGTAATTCATTCCCCACCCTGTTTGATCTGATCGATGAATCTGAAACCTTCGAAGTGGATGGCGTCGATAAAAAAGACTATATGAAGGTCGTCGACCAATGTTACTTGTGCGACCTGTGCTATCTGACCAAATGCCCTTACGTACCGCCTCATGAATGGAATGTCGACTTCCCCCACCTGATGCTGCGCGCTAAGGCCGTAAAATTCCAGAAAGGCGAAGTTAAAACCCGCGATAAAATTCTCTCAGCCACCGATACAGTTGGTAGCCTCGCAGGAATTCCAGTGGTTTCCACCATTGTAAACGCCATGAATAAAAATGGCCTTGCCAGAAAGGGGCTGGAGAAAGTACTACAAGTCCATCCAGATGCTGTGGTGCCTGAGTATCACAGCAAGACTGGCCGCAAGCGCTTAGCAAATCACAACTCAGCACACACTGCCGAACCCATTGGCCGCACAACCGGTAAAGTCGCATTATTTGTCACCTGCTATGGCAATCGCAACGAGCCACACATCGTTGAGGATATGGCGAAAGTCTTTGAGCACAATAAAATACCGCTCGCGCTGGTTGATAAAGAACAATGTTGCGGCATGCCAAAATTAGAACTGGGCGACTTGGAGGCCGTTGTTCAAGCCAAAGATGTGAACATTCCAGAGCTGATTAAAAAGATCGATCAGGGCTATGACATTATTGCGCCGGTACCTTCCTGCGTACTAATGTTTAAACAAGAATTACCACTCATGTTCCCAGATGATGCCGACGTGCAAAGAGTTAAAACGCATATTTTTGACCCTTTCGAATATCTGATGCTGCGCCACAAGGAATCCAAGCTCAATACCGACTTTAGCCGCAGCCTTGGCAAGGTCAGCTACCATGCCTCTTGTCATCTGCGCGTTCAAAAGATTGGCCTGAAAACACGCGAGCTGCTGGAACTCATTCCAGAGACTAAACTGGATGTGATTGAGCGCTGCTCTGGTCATGACGGGACTTATGCGGTGAAATCCGAATACCACGAAATCTCTATGAAGATTTGTAAGCCGGTGGTTACTCGCGTACAAAAAGCAGAGTCCGATTATTACAGCAGTGACTGCCCAATGGCCGGCCACCAGATTGAAAACGGTATGAAAGATGACTCCGTGCCGCACCACCCGATGACACTGCTGCGCATGGCCTACGGCCTGTCGTAAAGGAGCTATACGATGCAATTGACCCGAGATGACTTACTCTCATTAGAACAATATTCTGCCGAACGCAATACGATGCGCCAGCAGGTAATGGCGCATAAGAAAAATCGTCGCCTAGCAATTGGCGAGCATTTGTCGCTGTATTTTGAAGATAAGCTCACCATGCAATACCAGATTCAGGAAGTGCTACGTGCGGAGCGCATTTTTGAAGCTGCAGAGATCAATCAAGAACTGGACGCCTATAATCCATTAATTCCCGATGGGTCTAACTGGAAAGTGACGCTGATGGTGGAATATAAAGATCCGGCAGAGCGAGCATCTGCACTCTCTAAACTGATTGGTATTGAGCGCCAGACTTGGTTGCAGGTAGATGGCTTCGATAAGGTTTATGCAATTGCGAATGAAGACCTGGAACGTGAAACCGAAGAGAAAACCTCAGCCGTTCACTTTCTGCGCTATGAGCTTAGCCCTGAAATGATTGCGGCGGCTAAGCAAGGCGCAGCCATTAATGCGGGCGTTGAGCATGAGAACTATAGTCATTCATTGCTGCCGATTCCTGCCAATATCCGTGATTCTATTGTTCAAGATTTTGAGTAATACGGCGATATAACGCCCATAAAAAAACACCGGCCTGATTTATGCAATAACCGGTGTTTTTTTGAATAAATTTTTATGGCATTGCCTTATCAATCGTAGAATCGCTCGCTTAGCCTGAGCTCCCAGAGCTCATCATTTCAAACAATTTACTTAGCTTAAGTGCCTAATGCTAATAATCTCGAACAATTTACTTAGCTTGTGTACCTAATGCTTATCATTTTAAGCAACTCACTTAGCTTGAGCACCTAGCGCTAACCACTCTTTGACTACCTCATCAGCTGACAAATGCTGCACAGAACCCAAGGCATTCTCACGGCAATGTGCTAACAAATCCTTATCAGAATATAGACGATCCATTGCTTTACTAAGCGCATCTGCATTTTCATTCTCAACCAACAGGCCATTCTCGCCTTCAATCACAATCTCACGCGGTCCTGTAGGGCAATCAGTCGCCACTACCGGACATGACAAAACCAAAGCCTCAATCAGCACCATAGGAAATGCTTCGGTACGACTGGATAACACCAAAAACTCAGCATTCGCCAGATACTTAAACGGGTTTGACTGCACACCTTCCAAAATCACTTTGCTTTGCAGTGACAAATTAGCAATCTGCTGCTCCAGCTCAGGGCGGCACTCACCCTCACCCACAACCAGCAAATCACAATGTTGCTGTAACTCTGACTTGGCATAGGCCTCAATTAAGATATCCAGCCGTTTAACCTCAGACAAACGCCCGAGCGCCACAATATAAGGTCGCGGGTGCGAGTAAGGCTCAGCACCTTGCTGCTGGATATCATCAAATGACACCAGATTATAAATTCGGGAAACCGCAGGCATTTTGTATTCTTCACGCAGCAGCGTTGCGACGTCTTCGGAGACAGCAATAATATGTTTTGCGCGAGGGTAAGTCAGCTTCATCAGTAGTGTTTCAAAGAAGCCCAACTCATGTGGATTGCAGTGTACAGATAGCAGTGAATTGGGTTCAGCTAAGGCTGTTGGATAGTTAGCCGACTCCATAAAGCCAAACACATAATCGTATTTTTCCTGACGGAAATGCTGCTTAAGTTTAATAGCGCGCTTTAGAACATTATAAGCTTTAAAAAATAGGCCAAACTTCTCAGGACAATTAAGATTTACCTGACGGCATTGAGACTGATAATGCATATCAGTATCCTGAAAAATCACCAAGGTCACGTCGTGGTCTTTGGATAAGGCACTTGCCAAATTGAGGGCCGAGCGCTGCCCGCCTCCCAGTTCCAGGTCGGCAATCACTATCGCTATTTTTTTCATTCGATTACACGCCAGTTTTTACATTTATGAGTTAAATAATTAAGCTTCACTGATGTACAAACACTACGCGTGTAAACTAATAGTGTAAACCTTTACAAGACGAGTAGACCTTGTCTGAAGACCAACGCCCTAGCTTGCTTATTCATAGTCCAACTGATAGGCCAATCGTTGCAACCAATTATGCTCACGGCGTAAATCGGCTTCCAGCAATTCACGATCATCCAGCCCACGTTTAGTAGTCAGTTGAATCTTACGACCTTTTGCTGTTAAAAATGGCCGTATCTTATTAGAGTCCCGGCGTCGGTGTAGCAATACCGACAATCGCAATAAGATACTTAAACGAATAATCATTTCACGGTCTTGCTTTGGGAAATCGCTGAACCGACCCAGATCGATTTTCCGACGATGTGACTTCACCAAGGTTGCCAACCAAACCTGTTCACGCAGCGAGAATCCCTGCATAAAGGCATATTTCAGAATGTAGGCACCCTGAAAGTGGTGTTTACTGTGGGTGATAATTAAACCGATCTCATGCAGCTTGGCACCCCAAGACAACATCTCGCGGGCTGGTGGCGGCAAGCCCCAACTTTCAGCAACCTGATCAAACATATACAATGCGGTGCTGCGCACGCGTTCAGCTTGCTCGGTATCGACCTGAAAGCGATTTGAGATCTCTTCAATACTGCGGTCGCGCACATCTTCATGCTGTATGCGACCAAGCATGTCGTATAACAGACCTTCGCGCAAAGCCCCTTCAGACACCGTCATATGATCGATTTTCAGAGCTTCAAACACCGCAATTAATACCGCCAAACCACCGGCATACACAGGCAGTCGATCATCACCCAAGCCCGGTAAACTTACTTCGCTGATGTTCTTAGCTTCGATCATTTTGTCACGAATCGCATAGAGCGCAGTCAGCGTGATACCAAATGGCTCTAATCCTAATGCCAGAATGATATTTAGGGTACTGGTAATGGTGCCGGAAGAACCCGTCGCGCGCGACCAACGTCCCTTCATATAGGTCTTTTGTATCGGGAGAATTTCCAGACGAATTTCAGTGCTGGCTTTCGCCCAATTCTTCGCACGAACGTCACCATTACGGAAAAAACGCTGCGTGCTGCTTGCCGCACCAACATCCAGACTTTCCAGATCTTGCGGTACAAAATCTTGCCCGATAATGAATTCGGTACTGCCACCACCAATATCGATAACCAACTGCTTGCCGCGATCATTGGATAAGGTATGCGAGACGCCAAGGTACACCAAACGGGCTTCTTCACGACCTGAAATAATATCGATTGGATGCCCTAATAACTCACTACCACGACGCACAAACTCATCAGAATCACGCATACGCCGTAAGGTATTAGTTCCGGCAATCCGGATATTTTCAGGAGGGATTGAGCGTAGGCGATCGCCAAAGCGCTTCAGGCATTCATAGGCACGCGCTTCGACGTCATCATCGAGAATGCCATTCTCATCCAGTCCGCCACGCAGGCGAACCATTTCTTTTTCTTTATCGATGAGGGTGAAACTACCGTTTTCATCGCTGCGCGACACAATCATATGAAAACTATTCGAGCCCAAATCAACTGCTGCCAGCATTCTGCCGTTCAGCGAATTCTCTTCTACCGCATTATCTGCCATAACTTAATCTTCCAGTACCAGATTATCACGATGGATCAGTTCAGCCTCCCCCATATACCCGAGGACTTCAGGAATAGACTGACTAGGTGTTTTACAAATTAAGCCAACATCCTTGCTGGCATAATTACAAAGGCCACGTGCAATCACACGGCCTTGAGCATCTGCGCAATCAACCCGATCGCCACGCTCAAAGTTGCCTTCACAACGCTCCACGCCAACCGGCAACAGACTCTTGCCTAGTCGCAACAGAGCATTGACTGCCCCATCATCCAGATACAAAGTGCCTTTAGCCTGTGTTTGACCAGCGATCCATTGCTTACGGGCAGCCAGTTTACTGTCATCAGGCGTAAGCAAGGTCCCTAAATCTTCGCCCTTGCGTAGGCGGGTTAGCACATCTTTTTCTCGCCCTGAGACAATAACTGTAGCACAACCGGCTCGTGCTGCACGGCGTGCGGCTTTCACCTTAGTCGCCATGCCACCACTACCGATAGCCGTTCCTGCCGCGCCAGCAAAACTGACGTAGTCCGGATTCATCGCAGCACCTTCGCCGATAAATTCAGCGTCAGGGTTGTGTCTTGGGTCTTTGTTATATAAACCTTTTTGATCGGTGAGAATGACTAATAAGTCCGCCTCAACCAAACTGGCAACGACCGCGCCAAGCGTATCATTATCGCCCAAGCGAATCTCTTCAAACGCCACGGTATCATTCTCATTCACAATGGGAATAGTGCCTAAGCGAATCAAGGTTCTTAAGGTATTGCGGGCATTGAGATAACGCAGACGATGCCGAACATCATCATGCGTTAATAGAATTTGAGCTACCTGAACTTGGTATTTTTGAAATTCAGTCTGATAGGTCTGAATCAAGCCAGCCTGCCCTACCGCAGCAGCAGCCTGTAGCTCTGGCAAGGTAGTCGGGCGGACTTTCCAGCCCATCCGACTCATGCCTTCGGCAACTGATCCGGATGAGACCAGAACGACCTCAATCCCTTGCTCACGAAGTGCCGTGATCTGGCCAGCCCAGTCTGCAATCGCAGCATAGTCCAGCCCTTCTCCGTCACGCGTGAGTAAGGCACTACCAATTTTTACAATCCAGCGCTGACTTTGCTGAGTATATTTAATGCGACTCATAGAGGTTCACACTTAAGGGGCGTGACTCGATACTTCGGCTTCCATTGACTTCTCATCCATGTATTGCATGATTTTATAAGCCAATTCCTGAGTACCATTTTTAGTGGCGGCAGAGAGCATAAAGACTGGCTTATCCCAGCCCAGCTCATCAATGATTGCCTGACAATGTGCTTCACGCTCATCTTCAGGTAACACATCAATTTTGTTCAGCACTAACCAACGCTCACGATCACCCAACTCATCGCTATACTGGCGAATTTCGTTTTCGATGATGCGGAACGCTTCTGCCGGACTACTTTCATCCAACGGTGCGACATCCACCATATGAAGTAACAAACTGGTGCGAGTTAAGTGCTTAAGGAATCGCACCCCAAGCCCAGCACCCTCTGCTGCACCTTCGATCAAGCCCGGAATATCGGCAATCACGAAGCTTTTAAAGTCACCGACGCTAACTACACCCAAGTTTGGATAGAGCGTGGTAAACGGGTAATCTGCGATTTTCGGACGTGCCGAAGACATGCTGGAAATCAGTGTTGATTTACCCGCATTCGGCATTCCCAATAAACCAACATCGGCTAATACACGCATTTCCAGCCGAAGCTGTCTCAGCTCGCCAAGAGAACCTGGCTTTGCCTGACGTGGTGCGCGATTAACCGAGCTTTTATAACGGAGGTTACCAAGCCCATGAAAACCACCCTGAGCAACTAACAAACGCTCCTGATCGCTAGTGATGTCACCGATTAACTCATCGGTCTCATCATCATAAACCGCCGTACCAATGGGGACTTCGATAATTTTATCTGCCCCACGGTGTCCGGTCATATTATTGCCATGGCCGTTCTTTCCACGGTCCGCTTCATAATGACGCGAATGTCGGAAATCAGACAGGGTGTTCAAGTCCTTACTGGCTTGAAGGTACACGCAACCACCATCGCCGCCATCGCCGCCATCCGGGCCGCCGAACTCGATGTATTTTTCACGCCGAAAACTCACGGCTCCGTTGCCACCGTCGCCGGCTTTAACCTGGATGCGTGCTTCATCTACAAATTTCATGGGATTATCTTAGCTTTCCTAAAGGTGCCTTAGTGGTGGTGGCCGCCTGGGCCGTGTGGGTGACCATGGCTGATTTCTTCAGCCGATGCTTCACGCACGTCAATCACATTGACATCAAAGTTTAAGGTCTCACCAGCCATTGGGTGATTACCATCAATCTTAATGGTATCGCCTTCAATAGCGGCTACCGTAATAATTTCTACGCCCTGATCAGTCTGCGCCTGAAATTGTGCGCCAACCACCATATCTTCATCCGTTACACCAGCGAACATTTCGCGAGGTACGTCTTGAGTCAGGTTAGGGTTGCGCTCGCCATAGGCTTCAGCCGGTGGTACTGATACCACAATATTATCGCCAGCAGCAGCGTTCTCAAGTGCTTTTTCCAGACCTGGAATCATACCACCCACACCGTGCATATATAAAAATGGGTTGTTCTCGTCTGCAGTGTCGAGTACTTCGCCATCATTATCTTTCAGGATGTAATGTAATGTAGCGACTGAGTTTTTAACAATATTCATGCGACTTTCCAAGCTTTGGCAAATTCGGGAATTTTGACACAATTAAACAAGCAGTGATAGTAAATGGCCTATTAAAAATACAGCTTGTCGTATGGTGCTTCGCTCCAGCCTCTTTTGGGTGTTAAAATTATCCACAAAATATGACCAAGCAAATAACTAATAAAAAGGTACATTATGGCAAAGCTCTCTGAAATCAAGGGAATAACCATCCGCATTTCCTACACAATCGAAGCTCAGGGTATCAAAACTGTTGAAGCATTACTCGCCACCTGCAGCACCCGTAAGGGCCGTGAGGAGCTGGCACGCAACACAGGATTCTCTGAAAAAGACATCTTAACCTGGGCAAACCGTGCGGACTTAGCCCGTATTAAAGGAATCGCCACGCAAAATGCAGACTTGCTCGAAGCAGCGGGTGTTGATACCGTGCCCGAACTGGCTCAGCGTAATCCGGAAAACCTGCATGCGACGATTCTGGAAGAGAATAATAAGCACCGCATTGTTTCCAAAATGGCCAGCCTGAATCAGGTAATTGACTGGATTAGCCAGGCCAAGAAATTACCCCGCGTTATTACTTACTAAGTCTGCCACAATGAATATGGCAGAGTTTATGCAAGGAAATATTAATGTCCCTGTATCGCCTGCTGTATTCATTGCTGTGGTTTATCCTATCCCCTTTCGTATTGCTGCGCCTGTTTTGGCGTTCCCGGCAAAACCCTGCACACCGTAACAATTGGCAGCAACGACTCGGATTGATTAATCTGGAACCTGCGCCAAGAATCTGGCTGCACGCGGTTTCCGTGGGCGAAACCATGGCGGCCAAACCGCTAATCGAAGCCCTACTCGAAGAATATCCCAAACATCGCTTACTCCTTAGTAACACCACAGCCACTGGCTCCCAAACCGCACAGCGATTGTTTGCCGACCGGGTTGAGCACGCCTATTGCCCTTATGATCTCCCTTTTGCGGTCAGTCGCTTTGTAAAATCTGCTAAGCCTGAGCTGCTGGTGATTATGGAAACCGAGATCTGGCCAAACTTGATTGCCAGTTGTAATCAGCAAAGTATTCCTGTGATGATTGCCAATGCCCGTTTATCCGAACGCTCAACCAAAGGCTACTCGCGCCTTAGCAAATTGATTAAACCAGCGCTGCAGCAGGTCTCAAGTATTGCCTGTCGTAGCGAACAAGATGCTGAACATTTCAAACAGCTGGGCGCTACACCAAAATCGGTGATGGTTACGGGGAATATCAAATTCGATATTCTGCCAAAAACTCAAACCACTGATGCGCCAGCCTTGCGCCAACAACTAAAACCCAACGCTAAAATCTGGGTGGCGGCCAGTACTCATCAAGGTGAGGATGAGCAAGTTCTGGAGTGTTATCAGCAGCTCAAAACCCAACATCCCGAGTTGGTATTGATTTTAGTGCCGCGCCACCCCGAACGCTTTGAGTCGGTTTATCAACTCTGTGCCAATACTGATTACACCGTACAACGGCGCAGTGAATATGCCAGCTTTAGTGCTGACTGTGACATTATTCTAGGCGATAGCTTAGGTGAGATGGCTTACTGGTATAGCGCTGCCGATATAGTATTTATGGGAGGCAGTTTAGCCCCAACTGGTGGCCATAATCCTCTAGAGGCCAGCGTTTATGGCATTCCTGTAGTCAGCGGGCCGGCTATTTTTAACTTTAACGATGTGTTCGACATTTTGTGTGATGCCGGTATTGCTTGGGTTGAAGCTGATCAACATGATTTGCAAGCGCGAATTTTAAGCCTACTGCAACTCACCGAAGCTGAGCGCAATGCCATCCGTCAGCGTGCAGAGCAAACCTTAAGCCAACACCGTGGTGTAACAGACAAATTATTGAGTCAAATCAACAAGCTAATGGACAAGTAACACGCTGAGTATTAATCAATCCTATACCAAGCATTAACAGCACCTCTCATCATAGCCCTTCATCGTTGAAAACTGGACACTCGTCGACCTGATCTTTAGTCTGGGGATAACAATAACCCCCCCCCCTTAAAAATAAGAACATCGAGTGTAGCCATGCGTGCCATTGTCCTAAGCTTAATCCTCTCCAGTGTTTCCGGAGCAGCCCTCGCCGAAAAATACACACTGGGTATCGTCCCCCAGCAAAGCCCTCTGAAAATGTTTAAGGCATGGAAACCCATCGCCGATCACCTCTCCAAAGAAACCGGCCATGAGATTGTGTTCAAAACCGAGCGTTCAATCGCAGAGTTTGAAAAAGTCTTATATAGCGGCGGCTACGATATGGCTTATGTGAATCCCTATCATTTTGTGGTGGCTCACCGCACTCAAAACTATCAGGCCGTCGCTCGTGATAGCAAAGTCATTCGCGGTATTTTAGTGGCGAATAATAGTAATCAGGACTTCGACAGCCTGATCAAATCGAAAGAGACTCGCTTCTTATTCCCCTCACCCAATGCTTTTGCAGCCACCTTGCTGACTAAGTTTGAGCTACTGAGTAAGTACGGGGTCAATATCAATCTGGATAGAACTCAGCAATATGTAAACTCTCATGACTCGGTTTATTCGGGTATTGCGCGGGGCACGGGTGAGCTAGGTGGCGGCATTGAGCGTACCTATAATAATTTTTCAAATGATGCCGATAAGGACAAACTTAAAATCATCTATACAACCAGTTCTTATCCCAGCCATCCTATTGTGTTAAAGCCTGATTTAGATTCCGTGACTCAGGATAAACTGACCAAGGCGCTGCTCGACCTGCCTAAAGCGCTGACTGACAAATTAAGCATGGTAAAACTGATTCCTAGTAATAACGAAGAGTTTCAACCCATTGCAGAGCTTGAAGCAAGCCTCTCCACTGTAGAGCGAAATTAATACGCTGATTGAGAGGTAAGCATTATGTCATTTAGATTTCGTTTCGTTATTTCCTTTATCTTACTGGAAACACTATTTACGCTGGCCATTGTTGCGGTGAACTTTCATTCACTGGATCGCGAGTCCCGCCAACTCATGCGCGATAAAACCAGCCTTGCCAGCACGATGTTCAGTGAAGTCGTCACCACTCCACTAATCGTCAATGATTTGGCTACAATTGATGATGCAGCTCAGCGTTTTGTTGCAATGGAAGGCGTCGTTCAGGTGCAACTGTACAACACTGAAGGTTTGTTATTAGCACAGGCATATAGCGATGTGCCGAAGTATCAGGAGCCTGCTTTAAAACAAGGCTTATCCGACAACCTTCAAGACCAAGCTGTTGATGAAAATGGCGTGAAGGAATATGAGGAAAACTTCTTCCTAACGGTGAAAGACCCCGTCAGCGTTGATGGTTCTGAAATCGGCTCGGCGAAATTTGTATATGACATTACACGCAGCATGACCGCTCTTGCCAGTAATGCATTTTGGACGTATTTATTGGCAGCAGTTGAAATCTTTATCAGTACCATTGTGTCTTTAGTCATGGGCTTTCGAGTGGCGACTGCGATCGATAAACTTAGCTTTGTCACCAAAGAAATTGCGCATAACCGCCCCGTTGATATTCCCGTGTATAAACGCCGTGGCGATGAGATCGACCAGCTTTATCAGTCAATTCAGCTAATGCGCGACAATATTGATGAACGCACTCAGTCGCTCATCGAAGAGTCCAAAAAAGCCAAAGCGGCAAACCGGGCAAAATCAGAGTTTTTAGCCGTGATGAGCCATGAAATTCGCACGCCAATTAATGGCATTGTTGGCTCACTAGAGTTAGTTGAAGATAAAACACTCTCATCCCAAAATGCTGAGCATATTAATACTGCCCTGTGCTCTGCCGAACTACTGATGGGTACGGTCACCGATATTCTGGATTACTCATCAATTAAGGAAGGCCAGCTTACCCTTGCACCGGCTCCGATTAGCATTCCGGTATTGATTAGTGGAATCGAAACGCTCTACCGCCCACTGATCGAGCAAAAGTCATTATCCTTCAAGGTTGATACCAGCGAGCTGAGTAATGATTATGTATTTGCGGATAAAAAACGTATTCGCCAAATGCTCAATAACTACCTGAACAATGCCATTAAATTCACTGACACCGGCACGATTACACTTAAAGTATTTAATACTGCAGAAGGTGATACAGGATTCTCAGTAACGGATGAAGGCATTGGCATTGAGCAGGAAGACATTGGTCGCTTGTTTAAAACCTTCGTGCAACTTGATAGCGGGTCAAACCGACACTTTGGTGGCACAGGGCTTGGCTTAGTCATTGTTCGTAAGCTAACTGAGCTGATGAATGGCTCAGTAACCGTCGCTAGTGTGCCCGGAGTCGGTTCGGTATTTGGAACCATACTCCCGCTTACGCCTGCAACTCAGGCAGACTATCAAGCAACCTTGCCCAAACCAGAAAAACCAAAAGCTGCAACGGCTCCGGCACTTACTGCCGACGTATTATTGGTTGAGGATAATAAAATTAATCAGAAAGTTGCCATGCGCTTACTGGAAAAAGGTGGCTGTACGGTATGGGTGGCCAACGATGGTAAGGAAGCGGTGGACTTAGCCAAACAGCAAACCTTTGATATCATCCTGATGGACTGTCAAATGCCGGTTATGGATGGCCTCACTGCCACTGCAAAGATTCGCGAATTTGATCAACAGATACCGATTATTGCACTCACCGCCAATGCACAAGAATCTGATCGCCAAGCCTGCATGCACAGTGGAATGAATGACTTTATTAGTAAGCCATTTAAGCCAGCCAACTTGTTCAGGGCCATGGAAGCCCAGTTAGCGGCTGGTAAGCAGCCTTATCTTGAGTCAGCCTGACAGGCATTAAAAAGGGCCGCTTAATACGGCCCTTTGATTCAAAACAATACGTTTGTTTTTTAGCAGTTAGCTCTCAACCTTCTCACGCTGCTGCGCTTGCTTTCTAATCAAGGCTTCCAACTCAGTCTCTCCTTCAATAACCTCTTCTTCATCCTCTTCTTCCAGAATCGGCTCTAGCATCAAACTATTCAGCTCAGACTCTTTCGCTTCTCTGTTTGCCTCATTATCCTGACCTGGCAAATCCTGCATAAGATTCACTTTTACTTTCATATTATTCGGTGAGTCTGCATTTTTCAGTGCCTCTTCCAGAGAAATACGACCTTCTTTGTATAGACGGAACAGGTGGCTATCAAACGTCTGCATGCCCTGCTCTTCAGATTTATCCATGATTTCTTTCAGCGCGTGAATATCACCTTTCATAATCAGATCCTGAACCATCGGCGTACCAATCAAAATCTCAATGGCTGCTACGCGCTTGCCATCAACTGTGGGGATCAAGCGTTGAGAAACGAAGGCTTTAATATTTAGCGAGATATCCATCAGCAACTGATTGCGGCGCTCTTCAGAGAAGAAATTGATAATACGGTCCAGCGCCTGATTGGCACTGTTAGCATGCAAGGTGGACAAGCAAAGGTGGCCGGTTTCCGCAAAGGCCAAGGCATGTTCCATGGTTTCTTCGGTACGAATCTCACCAATCAAGATCACATCAGGTGCTTGGCGTAAGGTATTTTCCAATGCATCTTCATAGCTATCAGTATCGACACCCACTTCACGCTGGCTGACCAGACATTTTTTATGCGGATGCACATACTCAATAGGGTCTTCAATGGTGATGATGTGGCCGGTGGAATTAGCATTTCGATGATCGATCAATGCCGCTAGCGAGGTCGATTTACCAGAACCTGTTCCACCTACAAACAGAATCAAGCCACGCTTTTCCATAATGATGTCTTTGAGCACACTCGGCAAACCGAGCACGTCCGCATTGGGAATATCCACTTTAATATTTCGGATAACCATCGCCAAATGGGTGCGCTGCTTGAAGATATTAATCCGGAAGCGACCAATGCCAGGCTCATCTAGTGCCAGGTTCATTTCCGGCTTTTTCTCAAACTGCTTTTGCTGATCATCATTCATTAGCTCTTTGGCTAACTCATCCAGCGTTTCAGCATCGAGCTTTTCTGGCCCTAGCGCACGCAATGTACCTTGAAACTTCGCAGCAGGTGGCGCGTTAAATGTTAAGTAAAGATCTGATCCATCATTGCGAACCAAGATTCGCAGCAAGTTTTTAAAGTCCATATCGGGCACCGATTTTGTTGTTATTTTGTGCCAGTTTACGGGATTAAACGGCCTAGCTTAAGGCTTTTCCGATGAGGCGGCTTCTCGCTTCCGGTCTCGTTTAAAAGGGCGTGCCTTGCCCTGAACACAATAGCGTAAACCTTGTCGGTTACAGCGTGCTGAGTTCTCAATATCACCTATCTGCCAAAGCAGCTCGGCAAACTCATGATACACACGCTTATCGGGCACTAATCCCAAGGCTTGCTCGTAGTAATCGGCACTCGCGGTTGTATCTTTACATTGCTTAGAAAGTCGCGCCATACAGAGCATATACTCCGGATCGCTCGCCATTGCTGACTGCCACTGCTTGGCATGCGCTAGGGCTTGCTCTGGGTAACGGTGTTGAATACGACCGTAGCAAGCGACTAATTCGCGCTGTGGTTGTTGATCAATTCTAGCTTCCAATAACGGTGCAGCTAGATCACCACCACCGGCATTAGTCAGTGCTTTGCAATAAGCTTCCAGCGCATAAGTTTCCGCTTGTAAAATCTCAGGGAAATGCTTCCAGATTTTTTCCAGCGCTGGTAAATCTTGCTTGCCAGCGGTTGACTCAAATAAGCCAATCACTGCACGCTGCATATAAGGCACATACTCTGCAATATCCGCAGGATTCTTAGCCACTAACTCAGGCACTAGCTGTGCCAGCTGCTTCCAATCTTCCTGTAAAAGATACACTTTCGCCAGCAATTGATTAGGGTAAGGATGCTCCGGAGACAACTCTCTAAGGTGAATCAAAGTCGCCCGTGCTTGTTCAATCTGCTCACTTTCCATCTGCATAGCCGCTTGCGAAACGGCAACGGCAATCTCGGCCTCTTCACCATAGGCACTGGCCGATTTGAGATACTCATCACGCTTCAGATAGTTTTGCTTCATGTGAGCCGCCCGTGCAGCCCCAAGGTAATTCAATAACGGGGTTTCAGAATCGTACACACTGGCGACTAAGGCAGTTTCAGCTTGATCCCAATGCCCTTCAACCAGATTTACCAAACCACTGTTTAGTTGATTTTGTGCCTGAACAATGCGCTTTTGTTCGCGTGCTTTAGCCACTCGACGCGGCATTGAAAATGCCCAACTCAGCACCATTAATGCGAAATAGCCCACGATAAAAGCCGCCAGCAAGCCAAACACTAATGCAAAGGTACTCGTCTCGATCGTAACGCTGTTTCCCCACAAGATCACCAGATCCTGAGAGTTACGCAATAGCATCAAACCCGTGATGTAGATAACGCCGATAAAAACGAGGATTAAAAAAGGATAAAGAATCATTGGTGAGCCTCATCCAGTGTTGCCAGCAATTCATCGAACTGCTTTGCGGCCAACAGCGATGGCAATGGCGGGCGAAGATTAACGCGCTCCAGCTCAGCCAGACTGTCAGTGATTGCTTGGCTAACCCCGGTTTGCTCCTGCGTTAGTAAGGCACGAATTTGCTTTAGCTGTTGTTGATACGCGGCTTGCTCACCCCGTAGGGCTAGCAGGTTCAGGCTTTCTAATCTTAAACGCAGCAGCTGATAACGCACTTCGGTGGCATCACCACTGATCTGTTGAGCCAAAGCTTCGTCATAAGGGCGCACCACAATGGCATCATTAATACTGTCTTTCATGCGATCCAGTAATGAATCATTACGCCCGCCACTTTCCAGTAATGGAACAGCCTCGCCAGTCGTTGTTGCGGTCACAATCGCTGCCGGTTTTAAATCCTGCATTAGTCGATCAATACGGCTATTGAATGCGGCAAAGTCCAGCGGCTGATAGTTTTTCAGCATGGCTATATCGCGGCTAATTTGTGCCCGAATCGGTAATAAGTCAGGGTGTGCCAACTCGACCAACAGCGAATCAGCTTCCCTCAAAGCCTGCTTAGCACTGAGCGAATCGCGTTCCAACGTCAGCTTTCGGGAAGCCATACGTAGCAGGTAGCGCACTTCATTAAGCTGCCATTGCTGCGTTTTCAACGAGGGAGAACTTACGATGTGTTGCTGAATGGTTAAGGCTTTCACCTGATCATTCAAGGCATCCGCAACCTGCGCCGTGCTATCTTTTACCACCCGCAACTCTTCCAGCTCATTGGCATACTGCAAGCTGCTGGTTTTTAGCTGCTGGCGAACTTCACGCTGCCAGCCTTCTACGTCATCTTTACGTGCCAGTTGCGGTAACAGCGTTTTGGCAATCTCAGCATCTGCTTTGGCCTGAGTCGCCCGATCGTGAACCCGCAGGAAGTTTTTATAACCGGCGGCAATACCAATGACCGTAAAAAACAGTGCCATCCACGTTAAAAACAGCGTGAACATTGATCGTTTACGCAAGGTTTTGAGTTGCTTTTCAACGCCTGCTGACTGCTCAATCATTAGTATTTACCTTATATTTATAAATGCCGCGCCCAATCCAAAAGTGCCTGATACATACTGTCATCACTGGGGTCTGCTGCCAGATGAACTGGCCCATGGTGCGTTGTTTCTTTAAGCGCTAATTGCATGCGCTCACTGCCTAGCAATAATGCTACCCCATCCAGCCACGCCGCGCCGCCTGCTAATGTAAATAAATTACGCAAGCTTTCAGCACTGGTCAACGCGATTATATCCAGTTGCCCCCCTTGCTGAAACTTAAGCAATGGCAATAAATCGTGCGCAGGACAAATACGGCGATACACATCAATATAATCGACGCTAGCACCACGTAGGCTTAAGGTGGATTTTAATAAGTCGCGACCGCCCTCCCCCCGAATGATAGCAACGCGCTTACCTTGCATTTGCTGAAACTCGGGCTCTGCCAGCAATGCTTCACTATTAAACACCGCATCGGGCACGATGGAGACTTGCACTCCAAAGCGCACCAGACTTTGCGCAGTTTTTTGCCCAATACAGGCAATGGTCGCTGATTCCGGAATGCTTGCGCCCAGTTTCTGCAGCGCAGATTCGACCGCATTAGGGCTAGTAAATAAAAGCGTATCGTACTGCGCTAGATCAGCTAATTGCTGCTGGCTGCGGGCAATGTTCTGAGGTTCGGCAATTCCCAATAATGGAAACTGCAACACCGTCGCGCCCAGTGATTCCAGACGCTGACTCACCGGTCCGGCTTGGTGCGCAGGACGGGTAATCACAATGCCCCGCCCTTTTAACGCTAAGCCGGTTTCCATCAGGAGACGTGAATGCCAATACTTTCCAGCACGCTGCGCCCGCCTTGTGCCAACAGGTCTTCAGCCACCGCAACGCCAATCGCTTCGGCGTCATTCACTGAACCGGTCAGTTCAGCACGATAAATCTTTGAACCATCCGGAAAGCCGATCAAACCGCGAAGATAAAGCTGATCGCCATTCAGCTCAGCAAATCCGGCCACCGGAACCTGACAACCACCGTTTAGACGATTATTCAAAGCGCGCTCAGCACGCACTCTAATCGAGGTTTCTTCATGCGTTAATGGGGCTAATAAGGCATTAATTCGCGGATCATCGCTGCGACACTCAATGCCTACAGCACCCTGCCCAATGGCTGGCAAACTTTGCTCGGTACTAATACCTTGGCGAATTCGGTCTTGAAAACCTAAGCGAATCAAGCCAGCGGACGCCAGAATAATGGCATCATATTCATCATTATCCAGCTTGGCTAAGCGCGTATTGACGTTACCGCGCAAATCCAGAATCTGTAAGTCAGGGCGGTATTCGCGAATTTGGGTTTGGCGGCGCAAACTGCAGGTTCCCACTCGTGCATTGAGCGGCAGCGCATCAATCGATTCAAAGGTATTTGAAACAAACGCATCGGTGGGATCTTCGCGCTCCATAATCACCGGCAAATGCAGCCCTTCCGGAAACGCCATTGGTACATCCTTCATCGAATGCACGGCAATATCCGCCACGCCATCAAGCATCCCAGTCTCTAACTCTTTAACAAACAGGCCTTTACCCCCTACTTTTGCTAATGGAGTATCCAAAATAATATCGCCACGTGTCATCATACCCACCAGCTCCACCTGAAGATCTGGATGGATCTGTTTTAAACGGCTAGCGACGTGTTCTGCCTGCCAGAGCGCCAACGCACTCTTGCGCGTTGCGATACGTAGAATATTGGACATAGAAGACTTTATGTTAACGGCTTGAAAGTGCTGCACTTTACGATAAAAGCGGCTGCTAGGCAAAATCAATCAGGAATTACAAATGAAATTACAGTTGGCGTGTATCGTATTCTTTATCACACTATTTAATACCAGCTCGCTATTGGCTAATGGCAGCGATATAAGCCCCACACCACTGAAAGAACGTGTACTGATTGAAGCGCATGATTTGCAAGCACTTGGCAAAACCATGCGCAGTGATCAATTGGGATTGGTGATTATGTTTCACGCAGAATATTGCGAGTATTGCAAACGACTGGAGGCAGATTTACTGCAACCAATGCTGCGCAGTGGCGACTATGACGACAAGGTATTAATCCGCAAAATTCAGATTGATGGCGCGTACGATATGGTCAATTTTAATGGCCAACAAATTGCCGCCAGCCAGCTCGCCACACTCTATGATGCATCAATGACACCAATTTTGGTGTTTGTCGATGCTAATGGCACCGAGCAAGCGAAGAAGTTATTAGGCTATACCTCACCGGACTTTTTCGGTGCGTATTTAGACCGTGCAATCGGGCAATTGCACGCAGCAGTGATTAAGCAGTCTCAATAATCAATTGATCGTTAAACGCGGTACCCTTTTCCTTAGGATAACCTCGCGGGTTACAAATCACCCGACACTCTCCAATCATATAATCACTCAGATTATGGCAATGGCCATGTAACCAATAATCCGGCTGCCAGCGATCGATAAAGCCCTCTAAATTTGATAAAAAAGCCGCTGTCATTTCATCGTTACTATAGCATTCTGCGGAAGATTTCAGGCTTGGGCCATGATGGCTTATTACGACATTGCTTGTTGCCTTGGAGCTTTCCAGGCTTTGAGCTAACCAGTTTAGTGAGTTGGTATGGATTTGTTGGGTAATATCGGGCGTCAGGTATTTGGCGCTGGGGTCATACCAGATGACTTTATAATCGGGCATTGCATATTGGGCCATGGCCTTGCCGGTCCACTCTTTGCCGTAAAGTTTGAAGTCAGTCCACAAGGTGGCTCCGTGAAAGGCAACGCCATCTAACTCTAAAGACTCACTTTCCAGAAAATGGACATTACTGCCTGCGGCTGCGGCTCGAAGCTCTGTTTGTAACGTGGGATAGGCTTGGTTGTAGTATTCATGATTTCCCGCCACATAAATCACAGGAATATCCAGCCCCAGAGAAACCGCCCATTCGACGCCTTTAGTGCCGACATGAATATCACCCGCCAGCACTAATACATCCGCAGCAGCGTAATTGGCCTCAAACTCTGCAAATTCTAAATGCAGGTCGCTCTGAAGCTGGATTTTCATGGGGTCTCCTAACAATTTGTTTCGATGAAATACTCTTGCGACAATCCTACACCATGCTCGCGAATTAGCGGCCAGTATTTAAGGATATCAGGGTGGTTACTATTAAGCGCCTTGCCATACAGAAATATCCGAAACAGTAATATTCCCGGACAGCCCATAGGCCGCCGGGGCCTCCATGCGCTCAACCTGTAACTTGCGCCAGCGCGCATTGGTACTCACATTTAACATCTGCGTGGCGTGCAGTACATACAACAGCCACATTTCATCTTTTAGCGAAGAAAACTCTTCATGCTGTTGCTTCCACTGAAGAGCCGAAAGCGGCTTGGCCGACTCGATCGCCGCGCCCACATAATGATGGAATGCCAGCTGTACAGGATTCGGCTTGATCGTCACCGTGACTTTATCATGCCCCTCACCGACAAGGCTTCCCGCTTTACGCTCACGATCAATGGTCACAGGAGCAGGCGGAATGCTTTGCGCGACTTCTACCAATGCTTCTCTGGTACGGTTTTCACTTAAGTCAGGATGTATTTTTAAGCGCAAGCCATCAAATCGCGCCGACCACGCTGGCAGTTCCAACAGGTCTTCGGCATCTGGTACCTGATAATCCCGATTCTTATTCAGGAAATGGGCAAAGTTACGAATGCGACGTGCTTCCGGCTCCACTTGGCGCAAGCGATACAAATAGTTTTTCAGTGTGCTGGTAATATCCAGCAAGGAAGCGCGCCACTCAGGCAACATATTTTGCAGTTGATATTGGTACACGCCAAACAATGGCACCAGCAAATCAGAACTGCTTAATTGCTCGTTCAAACCATCCTGCTGCAATGCCCGTAATGCATCACTGATTTTCTCAGCCTGATGAATGTAATACTCATTTTGGCGACGTTTTTCATCTAAGGTACTGACATTCGCAAAGCGATTTTCAGTGAGCGTGCGTAGAAATAGCAGCATCGAATCAATGCCTTCGCGCAGCTCAAACACGCCAGACTCGAAGTCGTTTTCATAGGTATCACGATCTTCCGCGCGATTTTGATGACAGGCTTCCAAATACTCATCAACCAGATATTCCAGCCGGTTAATTTGCTCACCAAAGTTTCCACTCAGTGCATAGTTACGCTGGCGCTGAAACACTTCATCCAAATGACGGCTAAGGCTTGGGCTTAAACGATACTCATCCTGCACATATGGCAGCAATACACGATGCTGCTGCAAACGGCGAATGGCTCGCTGATTTTCAGAATCGAGGTGTACGCCATTATTATGATAAGCCTCTGAAATCAGCTGCTTATGGTTATGCAGCACATTCAGATAAGCAACAATGCTATCGGCATCCTGACTCACAGCAAATCACCCGCCTGATTCAACTCTGGTTCTTCATCAATATCCGTGACGGATTCGTGCTCCATCAGGAACTCAATGGCTTCCAGAATGTATTCAACTTTGCCGGTCATGCGGTAAATTTCACGCTCGGCATTAGCCAAGGTCAGATAGCCATGATCTTTAAAATAACTCAGCACTTTATTGAGCCGCTGATGATCCGTGCCATCGGAAGATTTACCCTTAATCTGGTTTAGCAGCGACTGCAACTCATTACGAAAACTAGGATTGGCGTCAATTACGCTCATGAGCTTATTCACCTCAATCACTGCGCCGACTTCTAACATGTCATCACGCTCCAGCGCGCGCATCAGTAGCTCTAAAAAGCTCACCACCGGCCGCAAGGTATGCTTGATTTGGCGGAAAGTTTCCTTTGCTGCTTTTTTCTCATCTGCCTCAGTATCGATATGCGCACAGAAAAATGCGCCGCCATGACGTGTAGTACTGAGCTTTAAGCCCATCTGCTCCAAATAGGCATCGATCTGTGCATAATTGTCAGTATCACTTAAGTAAGAGAAACCATCCTGATGCGACACCGGACAAATAAACTCGCCACCCAATAACTCGGGTAAAATCTGCTTAAACATACTCACGCCATCTCCCCAAGTTCAATTTTCACTTCGGCCAAACGACGGTCTGGCTCTACGGTAAATCGATTTTTAAACAAGGAAAGCGTATCGGGATCAGGATCAGGGAACGCCGAAACCAAGGTGATGTTATTGCGCTTAAGCAACGCCATTAGCTGTGGCACGTTACCGCTATCCAAGTCTTTCAACTCATCTAACGCCCACACAATATTCACCGGTGCATTGCGGCGAATACGATTAATAAAGGCAATAAAGATCGTCACCAATATCAAGTATGACAAACCATTTGAAGAAATCCCCTCCAAGTCGGAGGCCTTGCGGAAGGTACGGCGATTGCCATTTTCCACCACTTCACCCTGAATGCGAATCAGATGTTTCAGGTCAGCACGAATACCCGACTTCACCTCCCAATGCTCCAGCAAGCGCTCCAAAGTTTGTGCAAATTCCGGCGGTGGTAACTCATTGCTAAGCGCATCCAACCAATGACGATTGGTTTCAGCGATATCACAAATGGCATTCCAGTATTTCAGCTCTTTAATGGTGGAAATCACTTCCACACTCACTTCGCTGATGCTTTCAAACGTCAGACTGGTATCCAAATGCGTTTGCAACTCGCGGTTAAATTGCAGCACTTTGCGGTGAAAGTCTTCCATCGTGTGGTGAAATGCGGAGATATCACTAGCAATGGTTTTAGCTTCAGTCAGCAAAATACGCTGATACTTAAAGTGCTCTTCATCAAACCAGCTTTTCAGCGGGGCAATCCATTTGCGGCTGGACTGCATATTTTCATTATTATGGCTCTGGAAGAATTGCTCCGGTGGCGTATCAATATGCACACGGAAACCACGCTGCATGGCTGTCACCAGCTGGTGAATCTCCCGGTTTAACTTACTTGCCTGATCGCTGTATTGATTGGCTTGAGCAGTGAGCATATCCAACGTCCAAGTGACATCATACTCTGGCGTTTCAAGCTGTGGGTATTGGCTCATGCCGTCCAGATGCTGACGTACTAAACGTTGCTGTTCGTACAAAGCTTCTAAGTTTTTATTCAGCTCGCTCATTTGCTGCATAAAGATCGCGTGCTGTGCTTTCCAGGCCGCATCGGCTTCGTTAATTGCCGTTTGGTGTCCCTGCTCTATCTTGCGCGACTCTTCTGCGCGAGCACGGAATGTGTCCATCTGTGGCCACTCATTACGACACCATAACTGCCACTGCTGTACCGCTTCAGTGATCTGATCAATCTTGGCCAGCGATTGGTTAATCGCCTTTCGCTCGTCTTCAAGCTTTTGTACGCGCTCAGAGTCCACACCCTCGGCTTGCAGGGCTAAATGGCGCTCAGAATCCAATTGAGAAATCGCCACCTGCTGACGCGCTTGCGCATCGGCAAGTTGCGTTTTTAACTTGGCCTGCACCTCATCGCGCTTCGCTAAACGCGCTTTGCGGGATTGCTGATATTGATTCTGGCGAGTCTGGCGCTCATTTTTTGCCTGCTGCTCAAACGCCGCCAAGCGCTGACGACCGGTGCTCAGTTGCTGCTTAGACTCGACCACGGCAGCTTCGGCATGTTGCTTAGCCAAAGCCCGACTCTCAGCCACTTGACGCTGCGCTGCCTGTACTTCTGTTTGCACTTGCTGAATACGATGATCGCATTGCTGCAAGGCTTGGCGCTGCGCCTGGTAATTCGACTCAGCCTTCTTGCGGTCCATGCCAGCCTGTTGCAGATTTTGCTCGGCTTTTTCCAGCTGCTGCTTCAGCATATCCAGACGCGCTTCCGCCTCCTCAATAGCTTTAGCCGCCGCGGAGTGATCCGCTAAAGGGTGTGCCTGTAATTTCTCCAGCTCCAACGACACGCCATAAATACTTTGCGTTTGCTCAAGCAGCGCGGGCGATAAATCTTTCTGCGTTAAAATATCACCACGAATCACCTTGGCAATATCAACAGTCCAGTCCGGCCGCTCATTACGCAGGAAGTGCAGCAAGGTACCGGCTTCAGGCGCATAAAAACGCTCAATCTCAACACGCTTTTGCTTTGCATTCTCCAGCTCAGATTGCGCATGGTTTAGCAAACGCTCCTGCTCTTGAAAGGCTTGCTGCGCGCTTTGATACACACGGCTCAGCTCACTGGCTTTTTCTTCCTGAAGTGACTTGTGCTGATGCGCGGCATCCAAAGCTTCGCGTTTATTCGCCAACAAAGCTTCCAACGATGCATCAGGCATTGGATTGGATACTGCCTGCTCATTTCTGGCATTTAATTGCAGGGCTTTTTCGATCGCTTCCTGTAACTTTTGCCGAGCTGGAGTCAGTGCTTCATCTGCCGCCTGCTCAGCCTGCTGATACTGTGACTCCAGCGCCACCAAGTCAGCTTCCGAGCTTCCAGCCTCAGCCATTAGCTGTTCCTGAACTTGCTCGCGGATGTCATTAAACTTTTCTTTTTCATCCTGCTTATGGCGCTCATAGCGATTAAAGATTTCGCTTTGTTTACCTAGCAGAGTTTCACGTCGGTCTTCCAGGTTTTTACGCTCAGAGCGCAGCTGTGGCGCTTGCTCTACCAGCTCCGCCTGCTGCTGGATATTCTGCCGATCATAAGCATCTGACTGCGATTGTAAATCAGCCGCTTTTTTCTCAGCTGACTCCGCATCATTTTTAGCCTGTGTGCGCTGTTCGATTAAGCGAGTACGCTCTACATCATAAGCATCTTTAGCCCCATTACCGGTGACCTCAAGCTCACGTTTAGCCGCCAGCTTTTCCTCTATTGCCGCATCCTGATGATTGGCTAAGCTTTGGTATTTTGCGCGAATTTCACCTAAGGATTGCTCGACCACTTGCAGCTTATTATCCGCTGCTTCCGCCTGCTCCATTTTCGGTGCCAGCGCCATGACTTCGCGATACGATTTAAAATGCCGTGGCCAATCTTCAATTTTTCGACGATCACCAGACAGCGATAAATCACCGTCCTGCAAAGCCACGCAGTCCACCGTCATGCTTTGCAAATCTTCAAAATTCGTTTTACGCCGGAACATGCCGCTTACAATTTTTTCAATTTGCCCTAGGGGGTGATTAATGGAGGTACAAGCGTAATCAGCAGTCAGTGCCCGCAGGTATTTTTGGCGCTGACGGTCACGCGTGCCGCTGCCAACGGCCTGAATAATCGCGCGGTATTCGGTAAGGGATTCAATCTGTTTTTCGCTGTAATGGTAGCCAGATAACTTCAGATGACGGACTAAATCCTGCGCCTGCACAATTTTGCCATCTTCCGTAATAAACTGATTCAGCTCAAAGCCATGGCGCACAAAGCGATAGAAAACGCGCTCGCCACTGCTATCCGCATACGCCACAACTAAGCGCTGCTCGCCGGCTTCACGTTGGTATTCAAAAATAATATAGGAGGTAGAACGTGGCAGGTAATAGCCAATAAAGGAATCACGCCCGGCTTGTGCGGTGACAATCCGGTTCGGGCTTTCCCCGTAGAACAGCATCAGGAGTTGGAGCAGTGAGGTTTTGCCGCGACCGTTACGGCCGGTCAGTACACTACCGCCATCAACCGGCATTTCAACAATGCGGCCAGTGCTCAAGGAGTCGACCAGAATCATACGCTGCAAACCGAAACTACGGTCAACTGCTGGTGCATTAGCCGCTTGATCTGATTCAGACTCAGGCAATTCCAATGTGAGCTCTGGCTCAGCAGGTGATTCAAGCTCTAGCAGAGGCTCATTCAGCAGTTCGGCTTCTAATACTAATTCAGGGGCATCCGCCTCAGCACCAACGGGCTGCTCTTGCTTGACGGGAGCAACAGGAGACTCTGCCTCACCATCTGCAGTTAGCACTAGCTCGGCAGCATCAGGCTTAGCTTTTTCATCAGTGCTCACTTTGCGCTTGGCTTTTGAGAGTTTAGCCTTCAGCTGTTCAGCCGGTGCTGGCTCAAGCAAAGCAAACTCTTCAGCAAATAGCTCAATCGTATCAGGGTCCTTGTGAACTTCCGCCGCCTCGTCTTCAGTCGATACTTCGGGTTCTGCGTCCTCTGCTTCCAACGTTGCCGTTGGGGGTAGTTCTATTTCAGCTACTAAGCCCGATGAGAATATATCGGTCTGAAACTCTGCCATTTACCTGTCCTGTTTAAAATATTTCTCCAAGCCGCAGCATTTTACTCTGATGACAGGCTCACGTGTAAATATTTAACAGCAGACTTCTAAATGAGATGGCTGATCTTGCCAACAAATGGTTTTTAATTGCCCGCCTTTAGCTTGGTACATCATTGCATCAGCTTCTTCCAACAAACCAGTCACACTAAACCCGACCTCACTCGCTTTCGCACCGCCCGAACTCACACGTACTGGTATTTGAATATCGCCATATTGATAAGGTGCTTTTAAGGCTTCAATCAAACGCGCATGGTAACGATCCACCCGATGTTGGTTTTCGGTATGACACAGCCATAGGAATTCATCACCACCGATCCGACCGACCAAACCAATTTCTGATAACTGCTCAGTAAACTGTTTTGCTAAATAAATCAGTATCTCATCGCCCGCCATATGGCCATGGGTATCGTTGACTTGTTTAAACTTGTTCAAGTCAAAAGCAACCAAAGTACATGGTGTTTTCGAGCGACAATATTCTTTGATCTTACCCATAATATGATCGCGACTGGCCACACCCGTCAGCGAATCATGATCCAGCATAAACTGATGAATCGCACGCTCGCGCATTACGAAGTACAACGAAGAACCAAGATAAACAATAAATGCCAAGACAACTGAGGAGAGCAATGACAACGCTTTTAATAACTTACCCCAGGCAGCATGTGAATACTCACCATCCGCATCCGTCACCTCATGAATGAGATACTGGTTCATATTATTGCTGTCTTGCTTGAGTATGCTGGCCCACCTTAGTAAGCGTTGCGGGTCAATGTCATTGGTGTAAAGATCCGGCTCCATCGCCTTAACATGTTCAAACACGCTGGAGACTAAAAAGTACAAACCTTGAACCTGCCCCAGCATATCGTCTTTTTCCAAGCTATTTAAGCTCACCGGCAAGCGGCTCCACAACACATCGTAGCGCAGTTGCAGGGATTTCAAATCATTCGCACCCGCCACATACAACTGCGTTTCATATTGCGTCGCTTCCAGCTCAGCAATAAGGTGTCCTAAGCTCCATAAGGACTCCCGCTTATAGTTTTCCAGCAAAAAATAGGTCGACACTAAATTGAGTGCCGACAAATAAATTGCTACGAGCAATACCGGCGCGAGAAGCCAGTGAATCCATTTGCTCTTAATACCTAGGTTGTTCATAGCACTACTTAGTTTCCAGAATCTTGATGTGCGAAAGCTGCCAAACCAGAGCCTCGTCCAAACTACGCTCCGGAACGCTGGTATACTTATCGAATGGAATCATGATCCAGATCGGACCTTTATTACGAATCGTCAAACGCTCACCATTCATGCTTAATGCAAGTACCGGCTCATATTGCTTAATCTTGTCAAAATCCAGATCAACCTGATAATCGTTGATCGCTTTTAACTTCAGCTTGCTAGCTTTAGGACATACCTGATTCAAGACATCCTGCAACAAAGGACCTGAAAACTCATCCGCCTCTTTACTCCAGGTGTGATGGGTTTTAAATGTCTGCTGCGGTAATGACAACAACGCGGTGTCGCTCAAGTTAAACGCTAACGGGCAATCAATCCCCTCAACTGACTCCATCTTAAGTAATGCGTCATCCGGGTTGGCCGTCGTTACAAGATTCACCGTGGTTTTCGGCTCACTGGTGTCAATACTGACTTCGATAGGGTCATCGATTTGGGTAGGAATTAGCGACTTGCTAAAATAAAAACCAGCCAGCACTAATACAAGACCTAAAACTAATGTTAATACACACGACTTTCCACATTTCATTAAATAAATCCCTTTAAATTAAGTTTAGGACATAAAACACCGCTCATCATGACATTCAATAGCTGACATACACCTGAACGGGTTACTCGCTTTCCGCTGCCTCAGGCGTTAGCATGAAGCCTATTTTTAGCAACGGCCCAAAGTAATGTCTAACGCTCCTCTTTTTAACTTTGACAATAGCTATGCTCGTTTATCTGATTCATTTTATGCCCTTGTACCGCCAACGCCGGCGATGTCCCCTGAGCTAATCCAGTTCAACCAACCACTCGCCGACTCACTTGGCATTGATTTCAGCGCCTTATCCAATGAAGAAATGGCACTTATTTTCGGTGGAAATACCATCCCGGAAGATGCTGAACCACTAGCCATGGCGTACGCTGGCCACCAATTTGGCAACCTAAACCCACAACTGGGCGATGGCCGAGCCGTGTTGCTGGGCGAAACCATTGGCAAAGATGGTTTGCGCTACGATATTCAGCTAAAAGGCCCTGGCCGCACCCCGTTCTCCCGAAGTGGCGATGGCCGTGCAGCACTTGGCCCGATATTGCGTGAATACTTGCTCAGCGAGTCCATGGCAACCCTGAATGTACCGACCACTCGTGCCTTAGCCGCCGTCACCAGTGGCGAATTTATAATGCGTGAGCGCATGGTGCCGGGTGCGATCATTACCCGTGTATCCCGCAGCTTTGTGCGGGTAGGCACTTTTCAGTTTTTCGCGATACGGGATAATCCCGAGGCCCTTAAAGAATTAGCCGACTATGTGATCGCTCGCAACTATCCTGAACTAGAGGGCAGCGACGCACCTTATCTGGCTCTGCTCAATGCTGTCATTAAACGCCAAGCCAGCTTAATCGCTCGCTGGATGCAGCTCGGCTTTATCCATGGCGTCATGAATACCGATAATATGTCGATTGCCGGTGAAACCATCGACTATGGTCCTTGCGCATTTATCGATGAATATCACCCTGAAAAAGTATTCAGCTCAATTGACCGTGAAGGCCGCTACGCCTATCAAAACCAACCCGCTGCCGGACACTGGGACTTATGCCGACTGGCTGAAGCCCTGATGCCCTTGCTGGATGAAGATCGCGAGGAAGCCGCTAAACTGGCTCAAACCGCGATTAATGAATTTCCACCACTGTATACCGCCTACTGGCTCACAGGCATGTGCAATAAACTTGGCCTGACTGAAGTACAAGATGGCGACAAGGAGCTCGTGGAAGACCTGCTGGAACGCATGGCGACTAATAAAGCCGACTTCACGCTAACTTTCCGATACCTGTCCGACGCCTTAAGTGACAGTGATGAGCAAGATCAGCCAATTCGGGACTTGTTTAGTAATGCTGCCGACTTTGATGGCTGGGCGGTAAAATGGCGGATACGTTTACAGCAAGAGACTCGTAACGACAGCGAACGGCAGCAGGCAATGTATCAGGTGAATCCTATCTACATTCCCCGCAATCATTTAGTAGAAGCCGTCATTCGCGCCGCTGAAGATAATCAGGACTTTGGACCATTTTATGAGCTGCTAAAGGTATTAGAGCAGCCCTTTAGCCAGCAAGAAAATCGTGAGCAATATGCTTTGCCGCCAAAGCCTGAGCAGGAAGTATTACGCACCTTTTGCGGCACCTGATTAATACCTAAGGCGTGCAACAATCACGATTAAGTAAGCGATCACTGTTTATCCGGTGATCGCTCGTGAGCTTTGACAATTACCAAGCCAGCTCACATGATAGAGGAGCGTTAATCACCGGAGGAAGTTGCGATGCGCTGTCAAAGTACTGCGGGAAAAATATGCCTGGCTGTCTCAGTGTTTTTTGTCCTTACAGCCCTGCTGGTCCCTTTTACCACCGATGCCAATTGGCTAGATGGCATGCTTGGTTTGCTAATGTTTGCGGCACTGGCGGGTTTACCCGGTTGGCTACTGTGCTCTCGTGACAATCGCCAGCGACAAGACGTTGACCAACAACTCAAAGGCTTTATTCGAAGCCGTGACAGCTTTTACATGCCTGATCTGGCCGAAGCCGTTGGCCTGCATGAAATCGTAACCCGCCGCAAAGTCCTCAAGCTCATTCAAAATGATTCGTTGGATCTGATTTATGACTCCGATGCCGACTGCTATATCCGCCGCAGTAAAGTCACCGTGCAGCAAATCATTGAAGAATGCCCTTCTTGTGGTAGTAAGATCGCCGCCAGCAAATATATTGGCCATCAGGATGTAAACTGCCCGTACTGCGGCAACTCCTTACCGCAAGAATCGAATCATTAAGCGCCTGCAAATAAGCTAAACCCGATGCAGACTCTGTGGTATAAATCCCGCCCATTTTAATGCGGCTATCTTTAATAGCCCCTGTCATCGCATCAGGTTGATTTGATTTCGAGCGCGCCATGCGCAGTACTTCAGATTGCCTGCTAGCTTTCAAAGGAATACGAGCATGAGTGACAATATTTACCAAAATCTGGAACAACTGGGCGGCCAAACTAAACTGCCAGACAGCCCTGAAACCGCTATTTTAGAAAGCGTGCAAAACCCACAGGCAGATGTGGATTATGTGGTGCGCTTTACTGCACCTGAGTTTACTTCGCTATGCCCAATGACCGCTCAGCCGGACTTTGCCCATCTGGTGATTGATTACATTCCTGATCAACTATTGGTTGAGAGTAAATCGCTAAAATTGTTCTTGGGTTCGTTTCGTAATCATGGCGCATTTCATGAAGATTGCACGGTGAGTATTGCCCGTCGTTTGATTGATGAGATTAAACCGAAATGGCTGCGCATTGGGGGTTACTGGTATCCACGCGGTGGGATTCCGATTGATGTGTTTTATGCCTTTGGGGAAGTGCCGAAAGGGGTTTGGCTGCCAGAACAAGGCGTTGCTGGGTATCGTGGGCGAGGCTAGATCTCATTAAATTTAACACTGGCCAGTAATTGATTATCACTAGATTACTGGCCAGCGAATGGCTAATGCACTTAGTCTCTCGAAGCGACTACCGAGCCATGCTCACCTCGACACTCTGCCGTAAAATCAAGCCCAGACTGATACGCCGACGACTCAATCCCCAGCAGTCCCAGCAAGCTATGAAACACATAGTCATGCGATAACTCGGCACCGGAGCGCTGTTTCACACAAGCCATATCAATGCTTTGATCTTGCTGAAAACGCTGCGATAACCACATCATCATTGGTACATGGATTTGCTCTTTCGGTGCCATGAAATACGGCGCGCCATGCAGATACAAATTATTTTCGCCCAGTGATTCGCCATGGTCGGACACATAAAACATAGCAGTACTCAACTCACTGCGACGCTTCAGCAGGTCGACCACTTTGTTTAGAAAATAATCCGTGTAATAAATCGTATTATCGTAGGCATTAACAATCGCCTCATTCTCACATTCATTGAGCTGACTGGTTTCACAGGCTGGCGCGAAGACTTTAAGCGCTGGCGGTACCCGTGCGTAATAAGTTGGCCCATGGCTGCCATTTTGATGCAATACAATCAACACATCACCCGCTTGCTGATCAATCATTTGCTCAATACCATGTAGCAGCACTTCATCATAACAATCGCCATCGCCCTGACAAAAATCGGGCACTTTGGCGTTGGCGACTGACTCATAAGACACCCGATCGCACACGCCTTTGCAGCCGGTATTATTATCACGCCAGTACACGCTCATTCCTGCTGTCGCCATGACATCTAATAGTGACTCATAGCGAATGCCCTTCTCATCGTCATAATTTGTTCGTGGGAATTTAGAGAACAAGCATGGGAGCGATACTGCGGTTGCCGTGCCGCAAGAGCTCACCTGACTGAAATTCACGAAGCCGCTATCGTTTTGTTGCAGGGCTTCCATGCGTGGCGTGGTGACTCGCTGATAACCATCAATACTGAAATTTTGAGCGCGCGCAGTTTCACCTAGCACCATAATCATGACTTGCTTTGCATGGCTTTGAACATTCGCTTGTGAAGGATCTGAGGCCGCTGTTTGAGTAAATGCCGGAACACTTACACGTGGCTTACGATGCGCACCTTCAGAGATACGAATAACTGGCAAATCTTTCGCTTTTGCCGATTGAGTAAAGTGTCGGATGCCATACACCACAAAGCTCATCGGGTTGACCATGTACTGCATTTCGCGCTTATTGCGGAACATGGAGGAGTAGTCCGCATAATATGGCACCGCAACCACCACCATCAGCATTGCACCAAACAGCGCCAAAGCAATATTGCGAAATCCCTGCATCAGCACGCCATCATATTGCAGTTTTATACGCGCAATTAATAACGCGGGAATCAACCCCAATAGAATGAAATTCACCATATACGGCAGGCTGATTAGTTCTTTGGCTTCGGTCAGGTCAGTGCCCAACATATTCTGGATCATATGTTTATCGAACATGACGCCATAGTTGCGCATAAAAAAAGAGGCAGACGCAGCGCTCAACACCAATACGATCGCCAGTGACTTTTGCAGGTATGGCACACTAAACAGCGCAAAAAAGAAGGTCAGGAAACCCGTAAATAACACCAGTGCCGAGCCCATAAACAGCCAATCGGCGGGCCGCATACTACCCGTGACTGCTTGGCGATATTCCAAAATATAATCAAGCAATGCGCTGTTATAAAACAGCACCAACAAAAAAGCGAACAGCAAGGTAAAGCGCTCTGCACGCATGCTGAGTTTGAAATTCATGGGCGTATCCGGTGAAAAAAACATCCCGAATCTTACAAATCGCCTGCTGATTAAAGATCAAACTAATATCAAAAAAATATCAAATTTCAGATGCTGCAAGTGATTGCCAGACAATGATTTATTTCAGGGATTCAATCTGTTAAAACAGAGCTTTAGCGATTGCCAAGCGGTTACTGAACTATCATGAGTCATGCAAAAATCCGTCTATTATTAGTCGAAGATAACCAAGCCTTGGCGCTGAATCTGGAGGAGTATTTGGATGAAACAGACTACGAACCTGACTTTGCCAGCGATGGCTTAACCGCCCTGCACTTGCTGGCTAATAATCACTACGATGTGATTGTGCTGGATGTGATGTTACCGGGTGTCTCTGGCTTTGAGATTAGTCGGCGAGTGAGGCAGGATTTAATGCTGAATAAGTACTCAACTAAAAGTTATACGGTATTTTTGACCCACTTCGCTTAGCACCGTTGCTAATGCTGTCTTTAGCGTTTCAAAGCTTTTATAAGCGCCAAGCGATAGCCAGCTATATTTTATTT
>Ga0193958_1000033_pt1 | contig 80028 bp, 71 predicted proteins | sample FB_1_MG_FD_140320 | JGI IMG/M metagenome (GOLD analysis project Ga0193958, IMG submission 140320) | Microbial mat bacterial communities from the Broadkill River, Lewes, Delaware, United States - FB_1_MG | ecosystem: Environmental > Aquatic > Freshwater > River > Microbial mats | place: USA... | reverse complement strand
AGTTAAGGAAATAGTGTTATTAGAAGAATCGTCTTGAATAGTTAGGTTCTCAGTATATAAAACAGGAATGTTTGACTCCTTTACATTAAAAATGCTAAAACCTTCACAGGTACTATTATCAATAGTAGTAGTTGTATTATTTTCGTAATTTCTATAGACTTTAACCTCGTACATACCTTCTTTTTCTGCAAAATAAACTGGATCTGTTGCATTAATAATTGGCATGTTATTAAAATACCATTGGTATTGATCGTCATTTACATAAGTGTTTCCATCTAATTCTACGGTGTAAATTCTTGGGGCATCTTCTATATTTCCAATGCATAAAATAACTTCTTCATTCACATTATTTGGTAAAGGAATTTTGTTAATTACTATATTAAATTTACCTACAGAAATACAATTGTTATTATCTTTATTAGAAATTCTTACAAAAATTTCGCCTTCAGAGTATGTTTTTGTTCCCGATATTGGATTGGTTTGAAGTTGAAGATTATTTATACTTTCGTAAAACTCTACAATAATATCATAATTGGAAAAAACACTTTCAATAGCTGCTCTTTTTGCTTCAAAATCAAATTGAGCAACACCACTTTCAATACTTGATTGTGTTCCAAATCCTACATCTTTTTCACAAACATAACCAGTTTCATAGATATCTAAACTGGTTGGGTAAGCATTTATTTCCATAGCACCAATGGTAAAACAGTTAGTTTTTTTATTCGTAATTTTTAAAACAATATTTGGATTTGAAGTAGAAAGATATTCTGAAGGATTTAAAATTGGCTGGTTGTTTTCAAAGTCTATTTCAGAAGCAAAAAAAGTTACTTCTAAATCTGTATTATTATTTGTAATTTCAGATAGTTTTGAGTTTAGATTAAAAAGGGTGATTCCATCTAAACTATTTTCGTCAACATCGCATTGATCGTAAATAACTTTAGGAGGAGTGGTTGGTGGATCATAAACTTCAACTTCAAATGTACCTTTATAAAGTATAGATTTGCCGCAATCATCAACCAAATTTACTTCGAGATTGTACACTCCAGCATCAGATTTTTGAATATTTGAAAATGAAAGATTAGTTGCAGTTGTTATAGTTGCATCTTTTAACTTCCAATCAAACACAGGATTTCCAGGTAAATTTTCGGTATTAAAACTATAATCGTTTCCTGTACATAATTTTATTGTTTGATTTGTAATTATCTCTTCATTTTCTTGATTTTTAATTTCTATTAAATAAAAAATTGAAGCAATAAATGGTGGTAAACCTTGAGTAGATCTATTTGAACCCAAGCTAACAGCATTGTGTTTATAATTACTATCCGTTCCGTCATTTTCAGGACTTTCAATAACACTTAAAAAAGGGATTCCATCGTTATAAGTGTACGACATAGATCTATAAATTTTTTGATCTGGACCTAATTGTAAAGCGCTTCTAAATAATTTTCTAGAATCTATAACCACTCTGGAGCTATTTATTTGACTGGTTGTATTTTTTGTAATATCAAATTGGTATAACGTGGAGGTGTGGTTATCTGGATTGTTATATTCTGCGGAATCTTCACTATAAAAATCGTTAGAGCCTGTAACGTATAGTTTTTCACCATTTCCAGAAAATTCTACACCATAAGGAGAATTATTAGGAGCAGTAAGGTTTAAAATTTGTTCATTTGAAACAGTGCCATATTCATTGTTAAAATCATATAAAATAAAACGTTCATCTCCCATATGGGCAATAGCAATTTTTTTGCCATCTGGAGAAATTTTTAAATACCCTCTTCTGTCATTCGCAAAATAATTTACAGTTGATGTAATAGGGTCTTTAGCAACGCCATTGTTAGTAACTTTATATGCTTTAAACTGGTTTTCTAGGTAGGAAAGTACCCAAAAAGTTTCGCATTCTTTGCCGTTAATAGCAGCTACTTTTTCAGACCATTCATCAGCTCTTTCTTCATTTAAATCAATAGGGCCAGCAACAACATTTCCTAAACCTTCATTTTGGGTCATGTCTATTGTATAATAATAAAATCCGTAATTACCGTCATTAACACGAGCACCAACTGTAAATAAATAAAACTCGGTAGTACTTTTTGGTTTAGGAATAATCATGGCAGATTGTGTACTAGATGCATGTCCTTTTAACCCTATGCCGTTTGGCATTGGGGTATGATTTTTATTCCAAACAGTAGTACCGTCAGAATAAAATAATAAATTTCCATTTGCATCAGAAAAAGAAGAGCAACCTTCTCGTGTATTTATTTTACCATCAGAAATTTCAATTGGGTTTCCAGAGTTAAAATCAATTCCTGCACGTTCTCCAAAATACCAAATATTAGCTTCTCCTTGAGCAAAAGATAAAATACTATAAAATATAAAAACAATAAAAAATGTTTTTTTCATTTAAAAGTTATTATTTATAATCAAATATATGATAACTAAATTAATTATAATAATCTTTTAAAATAAGGTTTAAACCATATTTATTTGAGTATAGACTAAGGTAAAATTATTTAAATGCCGAGAATATTAAGTAACGATTATTTTAAAGGTCTCTCTTTTTTAATAATGCATAGGAAAAATAGATGAATAAACCAGTCCAAATAGTTACAATTAATAAATCTGTAGGTTGTACAGAAAAATCTTTAGATAAATTTTCTCCAACTTGTTGTGCAACTGTTTTTACTGCGCTTAAGCGGGTAAAAGGCTCTTTAATTAAGTTAGAAATGGATTCTAAAGGTAAAAATTGCATAATGCTATTTACGCGTTCTGTAGTTCCATCAATATCTTTAAATTGCCAAAATAAAAAGCCTTTTAAAATACTTTCTCCAAAAAACCAAACTAAAATTCCTCCAACAGCAAAAGCAGATCTTTTTACTAAAATCCCCATGAAAAGTCCAAAAGAAAAAAACGCTACTAATTTTATAAAAAAAGCAAATAGGTATTCTAAATCTGTTATTACTATAGAAAATTCGTTGAAGTCGGAATAACTATATCCTAAAACTATGGAAACTAAAAAGACAAATAATGTAGATACAAAAGCAAGCGCTATTACAGTATAAAATTTTGAAAGCACAAACTCTTTTTTGCTTAATCCATCTATTAAATTTTGTTTTAATGTTTTGTTACTGTACTCATTAGCCATCATAGAAACAATAACTAATAGCAGAAAAAATTTAAAAATGGAAGCCATAAACGTATTAAAATGCCAGATATATGGAAAATTAAATATGCCTTGTTCGGCTAAATGAAATTGAATAGGTCCAATATCAAATTTTATGGCTGCAATAAGTGCAATTGAAGTTAGTAAAATAAAATATATAAGAATTAAAATTCTACTCGCTCTATTGTGTTTTAGTTTATGAAATTCTATGCTTAATAATCGTAACATTATGATTTGTTGTTTGTTAGTGATAAAAATTGTTGTTCTAAACTAGGTTTTCGCTTAACTAAATGCGATAAAATAACACCGTTTTTAAATAAATAATTATTAATTTCTGAAGCGGAAACAGGTTTGCTAAGTGTTGCAATAATTGTTTCATCTTCTAATTTTACAGTAGAAATCCCTTCAAATTGCTCTAAAAGTTCTAGCAGTTGATTTGTATTAGATTCAACTTTTAATTCAAATAAACCATGTGAAGCAGTCATTTCATCAACACTTCCAGAATATAATTTAATTCCCTCTCTAATTACAACAACATGAGAGCAAACTTTTTCAACTTCATCTAATAAATGCGAAGCTAATAAAATTGTAGTTCCATTGGCAGCTATATTTTTTATAATTTGGCGAATTTCATGAATACCTTGTGGATCTAAACCATTTGTAGGTTCGTCTAAAATTAAAATTTCTGGATCATTTAATAGAGCAGAAGCAATAGCTAAACGCTGTTTCATACCTAAAGAATAGGTTTTAAACTTGCTATTTCTTCGTTCAAATAAATTAACGGTTTTTAATTTTTCTTCAATTTTTGTGAAGGGTATTTCTTTAATTTTACATACCAATTGCAAATTTTGAATAGCTGTCATATAAGGATAAAAATTAGGCCGCTCTATTATAGCGCCTACTTTTTTTAAAGCTTTATGTGTAGATAATTTGCCATCAAACCAGCTAAATTCACCTGAAGTTTTGTTAACAACATTTAAAATAATACCTAATGTAGTTGATTTACCACTTCCATTAGGACCTAAAATACCATAAATTGTACCTTTTTTAATATCAAAAGATAAATTATTAACGGCATGTATATTTCCAAAATGTTTGTTTAGATTTTTTAGAGAGAGAATAGTTTCCAATATAAAATAGTTTTGTATAAAATTAAGACGATGATAATTTAAATTTGTTACAGCAATATACTAAATTTGAATTTTAGAAGAGATAAAGAATGGAAGAACAAAAATTAATTTCACAAAAAAAACCAGCGTACCCAATAAATCAGCAATTGTACGATTATTTAACAGAATACAACAGAAGTATAAAAATTCCTGTTTTTTATGATGACTTATTGCGTTTTGCAGGTGCCATTGTAGTATATGATAAAAATGGAGAAGATACTTTATGGGTACGTGTGTATTACGCAGAATATGAACGCGATGAAATTGATTTAAGTTTAAAACGCATGTATTTAATTTTACATGGTGATGGTAGTGAAGACTCTTTGCCATTTTTAACAGTAGATGCCATAGATTATTGCACTTTTGGAAATTCTAAGCCTTTTAGAGTTAAAGTTAGAAATATTTTAAACGATAACCATACTTATTTATATATAAAGAAAGCCGATGCTTCTAGAGTTTATGGTTTAGAATTAGAGCATATTTTATCACCAAACAACATTAACTTTTTAGTGTATAAAGACACTTTAATTGAAGAACATGTGTTAGGAATTCCAGGAGATCAATTTTTGGTTGAAAACTTTAAAACAATATCAGAAGGTAGTAAAAAAAGAATATCAAAAGAATTTGTAAAGTTTAATGAGCGTTGTATGATTCGTTTGTTGGGAGATATGCGTTCATATAATTATGTAATTGTTGCATCATACGATTTTGATCAGGTTGAATATAGAATTAGAGCAATGGATTTTGACCAACAAAGTTTTGAAGGTAATTTAAAAGTTTATTTTCCTCAATATTTTAAAGAAAATTATCCTTTTGTAAAAATGGTTTCCGAAAATTTACAAAATGAATCTGTTGAACAATACAAAAAAGAAGAACGTTCCGCAATTGCGCGAAGACTTAGAGGTTCGCAAGAACGAATTAATGATTTATTAGCGTGCATGAAAAATGATAAAATTTCTACACCAGAAAAAACGCAACAACTAAAAATGGATCTATACGATTATACTTTAGATAAGAACTTTAAAAAGTGTAAAACTATGGGGGAAATTTTAAAAGTTGCTTTTGATTTTGTAACCAGAAATTACGAAAATGTGAATACCTATATTATTAGGTAATAGGTTTTTAACAAGGTTAATATGTTTGTTTAAACAACAAGGTAATATTTAACAATTATTTGATTAAATAAGTTTATTTATAAAGGATTAACTAAGTTATTTTCGCCGATTAAAATTTAACAAATGACAAAGGCAAGAATAGCATTAGTAGTTGGAATAGTTTGTATTTCAATTTTTCCAATTTTAGTGAAATTAAATTTAACTCCAGGGTTGATTTCTGCATTTTACAGAATGGCAATCGCATCTGCGGTTATTTTACCATATGTTTTAATAACAAATAAATTTCGTTTACCCTCTAAAAAAAACATCTTTTTGTCTATGGCTTGTGGTGCTATATTTGGTTTAGATGTAGCAGTTTGGAATATTGCTATACAAGAGTCTACAGCAACTCAAGCCACACTTTTAACAAATTTATCTCCAGTTTGGGTTGGTATAGGAGCCTTCATATTTTTAAAAGATAAGCCAACTAAAAACTTTTGGATTGGAACTGTAATAGCTATTTTTGGTATGGTGCTTTTAGTTGGTTTTAATACCTTCTTTAATTTTAACTTTAACTTAGCATTTTATTTTGGGGTTTTATCGGGGATGTTATATGCGGTTTATATGTTAACAAGTAAAAATATTTTAAATGAAACTGAGGTTGTAAGTTTTATTACCATTAGTGTTGTTTCTTCGGCTATATTTTTAGGGATAATTAGTTATTTTACAGGAGCTTCATTTTCTGGTTTTAGTAATTTAGCTTGGTTTGTATTAATAGTACAAGGGTTAATTTGTCAATTAACAGCTTGGTTGTTGATAAGTTACGCTACTAAATATATGAGAGCTACAAGAGTGTCCGTAAGTTTATTAGGGCAAGCAGTGTTAGCAACATTATTAGCTTGGTTGTTTTTAGATGAGATGGTAACCTTACAAATGATAATTGGAGGTTTCTTTTTAATTTTTGGAATACGAATTACCTTTTACCAAAAGCAATTAAGCTTAAAAAAAGTAGTGCTAAAAAGAAAATTATCTAAAGTTGAATTAATTGTTAAACCTTAATAATTATCAAAATCAATATTATCGAGGTCTTCAAAATTATTTTCATCATCAAAAGCATCAAAATTATCTTCATCAGTATTTTCACCAATAAATTGTTTTTCTGGAGCTTCATCTGGTGTATTTCCAAATGAAAGAGCAATTAGTGGTAGGTTTTCTTTATTTTCATCAATAATTTCGGTTAACTCTACAAAGAAAGTCCACATAGAAAAGAAATCGTAAATATAAATAAGTTTATCACCTTCCTTTTTTAAAACCATTGAAGTTATACAATTGGTCATAGAAAAAGAGTTTTCATCTTCAGACATGTCAAATAAAGGAATTTCTTCACCTTGTTCCCAAGTAGCATCGGTTAAATAAAATGAAGCCATTTCTTGACCTTTAAATCCAAACGATTTTGCTATTGTAAAGTGTAATTCTTCTAAATTAATAGTTTCATTTACAATAATATCTCTAAAAACATCTTGCTCAACATCTAATATCACTCTAATTTTATACGCCATTTTATACAGTACAATTTATTTGCAAATGTAGTATTTAAAGTTTTAATTCTTATTTTTACCAATCTAATTTTTTAATTATGAATACCAACGAAGAAGCTTTAAAGAAGCTAAAGGTTTTAAATAAGATGTGTGAAAACACCTTAAACGAAACGCTACATATAAAATATATAGATTTAGGTGAAGATTTTTTAGTTGCACGAATGCCAGTAGACTCAAGGGTACACCAACCAGATGGAATTTTAAATGGTGGCGCAACTATGGCTTTGGCAGAAAGTGTTGGGAGCCCAACTTCAATGTTGGCAATAGATATGGAAAAATATAGTGTAAGAGGTATTGAGTTTTCTGCGAATCATTTAAGAAGTGTTAGAAAGGGGTTTGTTACTGCAACTGCAAGAATTATTCATAAAGGAAAAACAATACATTTAGTTGAAATTAAAATTGAAGATGATAGAGGTAGGGTTATTTCTATCTGTAAAATAACCAATTATATTTTAGCCAAATGATAAAAAATAAATTAGCTACAATACCCCATAATTAATGAATTTAGGCACTACTATTGATACTTTTTTTGAGAAAATTAGTGAAGTTTACAATACTAATTTACCTTTCGTTGTTTATAGAAAACCAAACGCCACAAAAATTACTGCATTATGTCAAGATACATCTGTACTTTACACGTTAAAATCGTTTGAAGAAGCCGGATTTATTTTTTCACCTTTTAGTAAAAACGAATCTAAAATAATATTTCCTTTTAATAATTGTAATCAAGTTTCTGCAACCATAGAAAATGATTTCAAAATTTCTGAAATCGGTTCAGAATTTAAAGTTGATGAAAATATAGAAGCTAAGAAACAGCACATAGCAATAGTACAAAGCGCTATAGATTTTATAAATTCTAATAAAGCTGCTAAGATTGTTTTATCAAGAGAAGAAACCGTTACTTGTAATACTATTGCTATTTTTAAAGTGTTAAAAAAGATTCTTAATAATTATAAAAATGCCTTTGTTTATCTTTGGTTTCATCCTAAGGTTGGATTGTGGATGGGAGCAACACCAGAGCGTTTAATAAGCATTGATAAACAACACAATTTAAAAACAATGGCTTTGGCAGGTACACAAAAATTTAATGGAACGCTGAAAGTAAAATGGCAAGAAAAAGAATTAAAAGAACAGCAATTTGTTACAGATTATATTTTAGAAAATATAAAAGATAAGATTAACGAAATTAAAATTAACGGGCCTTATACGGTAAAAGCAGGAAGCCTAATTCATTTACGCACAGATATTTCTGCAAATTTAAAAACCCCAAAATTATTAGGTAACTTAATTAATTCTTTACATCCAACTCCTGCAATTTGTGGAATTCCTCAAAATATTGCTACAGCATTTATTTTGAAGAATGAAAACTATAAAAGGACATTTTATTCGGGATATTTGGGAGAATTAAATATAAATAATGCCACTAATTTATTTGTAAATTTAAGGTGTATGCAAATTAAAGAAAATAAGTCAACACTCTATATTGGAGGAGGAATTACAAATAAAAGCATTGCAGAAAAAGAATGGGATGAAACTGTTGCAAAGGCAGAAATAATGAAGCGTGTGTTGTAAAAACATGAAATACTAAATTTAAAATATGTTAAACAGCAATAAAATTTTAAATATGTTGTGGGTTCATATTATAACAATTTCCATTAATTAATTTCAAATAACTCAACTAAAAACTTAGTATTTCATTATTTCATAGACTGAAAATTACAATTAGTAAGTGCAATTTATAATGATAAGTCTCAAGAATGTATCTTGTTATATTTCATAAAAAATGACAATAACTTTATGTACCTTTGCATTCTTAAAAAAACCTGAAATTAAATGCCACAATTTCCAAAAAACGAATTGGCTCAAATTGTTATAGCATCTTGTATTGCTAATGAAATAACGCATGTTGTAATCTCTCCAGGCTCTAGAAATGCTCCATTAACCATAGGTTTTACAAATTCTTCAGCAATAAAAACATATAGTATTGTTGATGAGCGTTGTGCTGCCTTTTTTGCTATGGGAATTGCGCAACAAATCCAAAAGCCTGTTGCTATTGTTTGCACATCAGGTTCTGCGCTTTTAAATTATTATCCTGCAATTGCAGAAGCTTTTTACAGTAATATACCGTTGGTTGTTATTTCTGCAGACAGACCAGCCCATTTAATTGATATTGGAGATGGACAAACAATACGTCAAGAGCATGTATTTGAAAATCATATTTTAGCTTCTGTTAGTTTAAATGAGGATTTAAATGTTAATGGTTCTATTAAAGAAATGTTAGATGAAACTTTAAGAGTTTCGTATTTGCAAAAAGGACCTGTTCATATAAATGTGCCTTTTGATGAGCCTTTGTATGAAACAACGGATACATTAATGCAATTTGAACCAGTTATTAACAATGAGGAAGAAGTTCCTTTAGAGGTAGATTTTTTAGAAAAATTTGCAACAATCTGGAATACTTCAAAAAGAAAAATGGTGTTGGTAGGTGTTAATAATCCCAGTGAATTGTTACAAATTCAGTTGGAACATTTAACCAAAGACCCTTCTGTGTTGGTAATGATAGAAAATACTGCTAATATTTCAAATTCAAAATTTATTAATAGTATAGATAAGTTAATTTTTCCTTTAGAAGATGATGAATTATCACATTTTCAGCCAGATGTTTTACTAACTTTAGGCGGCGTAATTGTTTCAAAAAAGATAAAACAACATCTTAGAAAATTTAAACCTAAACATCATTGGCACATAGATTCTCTAAGGGCATTTGATACTTTTTTTAGTTTAAATCATCATTTTAAAATTTCTTCTGAACTATTTTTTAGTCAGTTTTTCTTTCTAACTAAACCTTTAGAAAGCAATTATCAAGAATTTTGGTTAAAGAAAAAATCTAAACGTTTAAAAAAACATCAGAAATTTGTTGCTAATTGTAAGTTTTCAGATTTAAAAGTAATTGATAGTATTTTAAAATCGGTTCCTACAAATTCTCAATTACAAATTAGTAATAGCGCAATAATTAGATATACGCAATTATTTGATATTGATAAAACGCTATCAATATTTTGCAATAGAGGCACCAGTGGAATTGATGGAAGTACCAGTACTGCTATTGGAGCTGCAACTGCAGTAAAGGAAAATACGCTTTTTATTACAGGCGATATTAGCTTTTTTTACGATAGTAATGCACTTTGGAATGCGTATATTCCAAAAAACTTCAGAATCATTTTAATTAATAATTCTGGTGGAGGAATTTTCAGGTTTATTCCAGGGCCAAAAAAATCCAATGCGTTAGATTATTTTGAAGCGCCACACAATTTAACAGCAGAACATTTGTGTAAAATGTATAATTTAGAATACGCAACAGCTGATAATGAAGATGAATTAAAAATGAAGCTTAACAGTTTTTATAACGATTCTGAAACCCCAAAATTATTAGAGGTTTTTACACCAAGAGAAGAAAACGATTTAATATTAAAAGCATATTTCAACAATTTAAAATAAAAAAATATTATGGATTTAAAAGTAGGAGATAAAGTAGATTTAATTGTTGTAAGAAATACGGCAATAGGATTCACAGTTTTGGTAAATGAAGAATTTGAGGGAATGCTTTATAAAAATGAATTGTACCAAAAAATTCAAGAAGGTGAAAAATTTGTTGGTTTTATAAAGAAAATTCGTGATGATGAAAAACTAGATGTTAGTTTACAAGCAGTTGGTTTTAAGCATACTATTGTTAAGAACGAAATTACAATCTTAAACGCTTTAAGGCAAAATGATGGCACCTTGGCATTGCATGATAAAAGTAGCCCGGATGAAATTAAATATCAATTAGGAATGAGTAAAAAGGCTTTTAAAAGCGCTATCGGGGGGTTATTCCGTCAAAAATTAATTGTTATTTCGGAAGAAGGAATAAAATTTGTTTAGATAATATATATTTAATAAAAAAAAGTTGTCTTAAAAAAGTAAAATTTACGTCAACCTGAACTTGATTAAGGTTCTCATACTAATTGATTATTAATATGATGAGATTCTGAAATAAATTCAGAATGATTGCTTTAGATACTTTAAGACAGCTTTTTTTGTATTTAAAAGAATGTTATATTTTTAACTCACTAATTAGGTCGTTACTTAATGCACTTTTATGTACTAAAACAGAAATTGTTTTAAGTTTAAAAAAGGCTTTACTCATATAAATATAGCCATTGTTTCCAATTTTTTCACCTTTACTTCCCCAAGAGTTTTTTACTTTATAATACTCAGTTCCGTTCTGATCTTTTACCATTCCAATAATATGCATTAAATGGTCGTCTGTAGTGTTAAAATTTTCAAACTCTTGTTGTCTAAACTCTGGAGTAATTGTGTTTTCTTCAACAATATATGTTAACGATTTTTTATGTTCATCTAATTGTTTTGGAATTACAGCAACACCAAATTTTGAAGAAAAAGTTTTTTCGGAAACATCGCAATCCAATGCAACAGTATAACCTTGTTTTAAAGCATTGTCTGTTTCTAAAACTAATTCATCTAAGGTGATATTATAAAAAAGCCCGTTAGAAAAATTATCAGGAATATTTAATACAAAACTCGAATTATAAGGCTGATGTTTAAATGAAGTTAATGTTACATAATCGGATGTTTGTATATTGGTTTTTTTTAGAAACGTTTGTGGGTTGTAGGTCATTCCTTCATAATAAAAATCTTCTGGTATTTTACCTAAATGTATATCTAAAATAGAATCTACAGAAGCTTTCCAATTTGGATAAATAGCATTTTTATCATTTTTAATATAAGCATCTAAAACAATTTTTAATTCAGGAACTATTTTAGAATGGTCGTGTTTTATAGCTTCATTTTGTAATCCAGAATAAGCACTCTCTGGAACCAAACCATAGGTTGTAATTGAGTTAAAAACATCGTGTGCCAAACCACCTTCGCTAAACTGAATTTTACCTTGTCTCATAACATAATTCCAAGCTTTTTTAGGGTAAGTGTGTCTTACATTATACATTTCAGAAATATCAATCATTTCGCCAGTAGTTCTGTAGATTTCAGACTCTAAAAAAGACGAAGCCGCAAAACTCCAGCAAGTTCCAGTATTTCCTTGACTTTTAACTGAGGAAGCTTCAATATCTATTATTGTGGTAAATTCATATTTTTGTTCAGGTTTTAAATTTACTTTTATAACATTATCTTCTTGAGCATAAGAAAATGTAGTTGTAACTAAAAGAATTAGTGATAAATAAATGTTTCTCATAAGTTAATTATTTGGGTTTTGTTCAATATAAGTACCATCTCTTTTTTGAAGTACACGTTCAATGTTTTCGTAATATCCATCAGAATTTGGATCGCCCTCGGGCAATTTCATATAGCCGCTTTTGTAATATCTTAAAGCCATTTTAAATTTCTTTCCTGTTTCGTAATAACGACCAATATAATAATCTCCAATAGGAGATTCTTTGTATAATTTATTAATCATTTCACCAAAGTTTTTTAAATAATCTCCATTTTCTTTATCTAAAATAATGGCTTCTATAGCAAAGATATCCTTTTCTCTAATTTTTAGGTTACTTCCAAATAAATATTCAATTTCTACATATTTACTTTCTAAATATGCAATGGCATCTGCTGGAGAAAGCTCTTTAATATTGTTTTCAAATTCATCTTTAGAAATAGAAGCATACATTTCAAAAATAAAAGCTAAAGCACTTGGAACTGATTGCCCAATTGCAGTAATTTTTGAACTGTTTTTAAAAGCGTCGTATTTATATTTAAATTTAGCATTATTTACATCTTTTAAAATGGTGTCTGTATCTTTTATTATTTTTTCTTTTTCTAAAGTATTTTCTTTATTATTAGATAGATAATAGTATATGTTTTCGTCTTCAATACTCGCTGTTTTTTGATGTAATAAAACAGGAATATCTAGTGCATAATACGGACTTATATTTACAAATGCATTAAAAGTAGGATATTGTTCTATTAAAAAATAATTGGTAAAGTTTGCTGTTAATGTGTTGCCTACTATTGTTTTAAAAGGTGAGGTTCTGTAATTTTCTTCTAAGTACTGTAATAATTCAATTTTTACAAACTGGTAAAATGCTTCACTTTCTTTTGTAGGTAAACTATTTTCTTTTTTAAAGGAGCAATCTTGATATCTTTCTCCGTTATAATTCTGGTTGATGCCCACAATAATTTGCTCTGGAGCTTTATCTGTAGAAGCAAATAAAATGGAATTTCCAACATACAAATCAAACAAGTATTCTGCATCAAAAACAATTGTTAACGGATACTGTTTGGAGGTTTCTGAGGTGTAACTAGGCGGAACGTAAATTTTTAGATAGCGTTCGCTTTGTAGTATTTCCGAATTAAATTTTTTAGTTTCAATATTTTGAGAAAGTACAAATGTAGTATTAAAAACAACTAAAATGGATAAAAGAATTTTTTTCATATTGTATATTTTTTTAAAATCCAAAACCGAGTCCTAAATTAAAATATGCACCATCTTTTGAATTAAAAACAGATACATTTAGATTAACTAAATCTGCAGCAACAAGCCAAAAACCACAACCGTAAGATGTTTTCCAATCGTTAGATTTTTCATTTTTTAGCCAAACTCTACCGTAATCAAAACCAGTAAATACGCCAAGTTGTAAAGGTACTAATTCTGTTTTTACTTTACGTAAGGTAAATCTTAAATCACTGTTTTGATAAAATGATGTATTTCCAGTAAAACGTTGGTTTCTATACCCACGCAATCCATCAATACCACCAATACTTGCTGCATTATAAAACTCAAAATTAGTACCAATTATTATATTGCTTTTTATTTTTGAAGCTAAAACAATGGAACCTTTAGGGTTTAATTTATAATTAATTCCAAATGAAGGTGTAATAAATCCATGGTTTTCATCAGTATTTTTTAGATTAGTTTTCCAGCCAGAATCTAAAGAAAAGTGCATTCCAAGTGTAGGAAATACTTTATGATCGTAATTTTCGTAATTATAAGACGCTCTTAAACCACCAAAGTTTTTTCTTTTATCTAACGTATAATTAAGGGTGTTTATAAACCTATTTGATGTTCCTTCAATTTCATTGCTTTCAAATGTGGCGCCTAATTTTAATGTGGCTCCAAAACGTCCTTTCCATTTTAAAGAGGGTGATATTGCATAAGTACTAAAGCGAACTCTATGGTAATCTTCTCCAAAATCTTCTTCAAAATTTGTGGTTTCATTTCCAAATCCAAAATGATTGATACTATAGTTTGAACTTGTAAATTTAGTTTCAATTAAAAAATTCCAGTTATTAAATAAATTTGCAAATTCAGCATTGTATTTAATATCAAACCCCTTATTTGCAAAATAATAACCAGCATTTAAAGTGTGTAATTGTGTAAAAGGATTTCTTTCAAAACCGTAAACCGTAAAAATATTTTGAACACCAATTTTAACGCCATCATCTGGGTTTGAGCCAACGGAAGGGATTATCTGATTTTGACTATATTTTAATTTTTTATAGTTGTAAGTATTTGTATTGTAGTTGTTTGTAAGTTTGTGTTTTCCGTTGTTTTTAGTAAAGGTATTTTTCTTTGTTTTATAATCGTAAACGGAAACTTTTTTACCGTTTTCAATATTATATTCATCGTTATTCTGACCACCAATAATTCTTAAAGGTATTACTTCTGTTTTTGAACCAGTTACTTTAAAAACATCTTCATCATCTAAACCATACACCCAAATTTCTTTAGTTTCTTTTTTTGAATAGTGTTTTTCAGAAATTTTACTTCCTTTCTTGCTGTTTTTAATATTGTAAATTTTTACAGAAGTTATACCGTTTCTTAAACGCTCAATATCGAACCAATTATCCTTATCTGTTCCAGTAATAATTGCAAATTTAGATAAGTGTTTGTAGTATTTTTTCCCAATGTTGTTAAGCTGTTTAAGTCTTCCTTTTAAGTTGGCTTTTATTTCTGTAATGGTTTCGTCATTAACTTCATTAGGTATGTTTTGAAATGCATTTTCAATAACTTCTGAAGTTAGATTTTGTTGAATATAATTAACTTGGTTCTCCCAATTTTTATAAGTTGAAGTTTTTAGCAACGCCATATCTAGTGGATATGCAGCTGAATTAAACCATTTTACGTTTCTAATTTCTTCATTATACACCTGCATTGATTTTAATGCTGGAATTGCACGCGTAAGAAAACCGAGTACAAAACCATCATTTTTAGAAAAAGCCTGATCGCGATCTCTTGGAACAGGTTTGTAAATAGTTTTTTTTCCTTCTTCAAATTCCGCCCAACGCCATTGATCTTCATGTCTGTCCCAATCTCCAATTAGCATATCAAATAAGCGCGCTCTTATATACGCATCTTCATCAAGAATGTTATTGTCAGTTTTTCTTAATTTTTTTAATAAATCATCAGTACTAATTATTTCATTAGAATATCCAAAACTAGCAACCTTTTGGTGACCAGATGTGGCTCTTTCTTCAATCATATACAATGCATCACCAAAATCATTATTAAACTGTTTTAGTGCTTGTTGTTTTGGTACAAAATACAACGTTGGATTTGCGTGAAATACATTAATTGCACTTGCTAAATTACCAATTACGAAAGGGGTATAAGGATGAGCAGTTGTGTAAATGTCAAGTAACAAACTTTCGGTATACGTATTATCAAATTGCCCCTCAATATATTGATCTTTAAAACCAACAGCTTGTATATATTGAGTGGCACTTTTACGTAAAGCTCTCATTACATATTCGCTACCGTTTTTATCTTCTAGTCGTAATGATTTTGACTGATTTCCTCCACCTTTTCTAATTGGTGTTAAACCGCCTATTAACGTGTCTAAAGTAACCGTTTTTGCATTTATTTTAGTTCCATAATATTTTCTGTAATGATCTCCCCAAAATAGTTTAAATACTTTATTTTTAGTAACTTCTTTTTCATTGTAAATAGAAGATTTTTTATGTGTTGGAAAGTTTTTAGGATATTTTAAATTATTCTTTTTTAAATTAGATTTAAAAATTTTAGTACTGTAAATTAAATCTTGTTGGTTCAACTTCTCTTTATAGAAAAAAACTTGAGAAGCACCATCTTTGTATATTTCAACTTTTGCATATCCCAAACCTCCATAAGAGAATTTACTGCCATTAATTGTTCTTACCGGGTTTATTTTAGAGCCACCGCCGCTAACAATTTGAGGTTTATTATCTTTTTCTATGTATTGTAAATTGTGCTCGTGACCCGAAACAAATATAGCCTTTGGTGCTTTTTGAGAAATAGTAACAATTCTTTTTTTGAGATCTAAATACAAAGGATTGTTCATGTCTTGTGGAGAAATACCACTTGTTTTTCTTAAAATATTAGATATAGTGCCAATAATTGGTAACGGAATTTTATTATGAACAGGGTACAATTGTTGTTTTAATGAAGATTGTCCACCGTGATTACCGTTTGAAAACATTGGATGATGTAATGCTATTAAAACAGTTTTATCAGCATTTTTTTTAATTAAACCTTCAAACTCATCAAAGAATTTTTCTCTGGTTTTTATTTCACAATCATCATTCATTGTTGGGTTTTTATTCCAATCTTCTAAATACCATTGGGTATCTACAACTAATAAAACAATGTCTTTTGAAATTGTAACTTTTTCGAGCGGACAACCGTTTTCAGGAAGAAATGAACCTTTTCCTAATTTTTCAGTAATATAATCTTCTTGTCGCTTTAAACCGTTTATTCCATTTGAATAGTAATCGTGATTTCCTGGAATAAAAATTGTATTTCCTTTAAAATCTTCAACTATTTTAAGTTGTACATTTAATTTATGCTCTGCAAGTTTTCTATGTGAATGTTCTTTTTTAGGCATTCCTTTTTCATAAATATTGTCACCCAAAAACAATACAGTTGATTTTTTTGAAGCATTTTTTAATTCACTTTTTAAACTGTTTAAATGATTTAACGATTCGTTTAAATTAGCGTCTCCAGCATCGCCAATTAAATAAAAAGTATGTTCAATTTCAGCATCATATTTTTTTAGATTTGCGTTCCAATTATATTCATTAATTTTATAATTTATGTTATAAGTTGCACAATTGTAGAAAGTTAAAAGCGTGATGGTTAAAATTATAATTTTAAAAAAATTATGTTTCATAGAGTGTATTGTCAATAAACTCTAAATGTACAAAAAAACATGTATTTTTGAATAAATTAGTTTTTGATATGTTACACACTAAATTATTTATTGAGGTAAGAAAATTTATATTTGAAAGCTTTAAAAAGGAACTTGCTCCACAAATAGTATATCATAATTTTACGCACACAGAAGAAGTTGTGAATGCAGCTTATGAAATTGGGCAAGCAGAAAATATTTCAGAAAAAGATCTAGAAGTTTTATTGCTAGCAGCGTGGTTTCATGATGTTGGATTTATAAAAAGTTTAGAAAATCACGAAGAAAATAGCAAAGAAATTGCAACTGCCTATTTAAAAGAGATTAATTATCCTGAAGATTTAATAGCGAAAGTTTGTAAAATTATTGATGCTACAAAAATGCCTCAGGAACCAACAACTCTGCTAGAAAAAATAATTTGCGATGCCGATTTGTTTCATTTAGGTACAGAAAATTTTAACGAGAGATCTAATTTATTGCGAAGCGAATGGGAAAGTTGTAATAAAAAAAGTTTTTCTGATATTGAGTGGATTGAACAAAATGAAAAATTTATTGGAAAACATACATTTTTTACAGATTATGCTTTTAAAAAACTGAATAATCAAAAAGTACAAAACTGGTTAAAAACCAAAAAAGATATTAAAAAAACGATTTCCAAAAAAGCGGAACTTGAAGAAAAAAAGACCTTAAAAAAAGCCGAACTTAAAAGGAAAAAAGATAAAGATGAAAGACCAGATAGAGGTATAGAAACAATGTTTAGGGTTACTCTTAAAAATCATATTAAACTTAGTGATATTGCAGATACAAAAGCAAATATTTTATTATCTGTAAGTGCTATTATTTTGTCAATAGCACTTTCATCCTTGTTTCCAAAATTAGATAAACCAAGTAATTATTATTTAATTTACCCAACGTTAATTTTTCTTTTTATAACTGTAGTTACTATGATTTTTAGTATTTTATCTACAAGGCCAAAAGTAACTTCTGGAGAATTTACACAGGAAGATATTGTTAAAAAAAAGGTTAATTTATTGTTTTTTGGAAATTTTCATAAAATGTCTTTAGAAGATTTTCAAGATGGAATGCAAGAAATAATGAAAGATCGTGATTATTTATATAAATCTTTGATGAAAGACTTGTACTTTTTAGGATTGGTTTTAGAAAAAAAATATAGACTATTAAGAATTGCTTATACTATTTTTATGGTTGGTATTGTTATTTCTGTTGTAGCTTTTGTTATTGCTTTTAAGCTTATGCAAAATGGTTAATTATTGTCTATAATATTCATTAATTCTTTTAAGGTAATGTTCTTATTAGAATTTGTGTTGTAATTAACTGTAACTCTAAGTGCTTTTAGTCCAGAAATACCTTGTAAGTTTTCCAATTCTAAATTTTCAATCTCTTTTAATAAAAAGTTGTTAGATTGTAAAAATTTAATGTGTTTTATATAGCCATTCATATCTTTTTGATGACTGTAAACAATGGCAATTTTTCCTGGTTGCGTTAATCTTTCATTGGTGTTTTTAATTTTTATTTTATCAATTCGTTTTTTAATAATTTCATAACGAATATTGTAAGCTCCATCTACATCAAACTTTTTTTCATCCATCCTAAATTTAATATCTAACGGATTGCTATGCACTAAAATTAATGATGCAATTTCTAACGGATGTTCTAGAATGTTTTTTAATTCATGTGCTTTGCGTTCTACTTCACACATCATTTGTAATTGCCAAAGACGTAAGTTTTCTAAGTATAAAGTATTGTAAGTGTGGTTTTTAACTAGCGATTGTCCGATGTACATATTATGGTCAATTCCATCGGTTTTATAACGTTCAAAATAATGAGGAAACATTGCCTGAGCTTCTTCTTGTTTTGTATCTATAAAACTAGCTAAAGTTTCATTAAGAATATTTACACTTTCATCGTATTTTTTTCGTTTGTTATAAATTACATGAAGCTTATTATCAATTTCATTCATATAATTGGAGATGGCTTCTTTAAAGCTGGAATCCATAGTTTTTAAATGATTGAAAACAGGATAAATATCCTTTTGAAGAAAATCGGTTAGTGTATTTTCGTCACCAGAGCTTAAACCTTTCCTAATATTTTTTTGGCACTCATCAATTCTAAACAACAAATCGTTATAAATAGGTAGTTTGTATTTTTCAAAAGCTTTATTAATAATTACCTGAGCTAAATCTAATTGTTTAATTAAATCTTCTTGAATTGCATTATTTCTTGCAGTTGAAGAACCTTTTATATCACTTTGACCATATAGCGGAATTACATTTTTAAAAACAATATCAGTTAAACTATTAACTTTTGAGTGATTTATTTCAGATTCAAATAAAATATCTTCTACTGCTTCATAAAACTTCCATTTTACTGAAGGATGTAATGCTGTATAATTTTCTTGAATAATAGATTCTAGTTTTGTTTCATATTCATCCATAAATCTACGAATGGCAATTTTAAAAACTGGAATAACACCTTTTAGTTTGCTGGCGCTTATAGAATTAAGTTCATATTTTTTAGTTGAAGCAATTTCTAAAACATTTAATAAGCCTTCTTTTATCTTTAGAGGAATTAAAATTATACTCTCGATATTGTGTTTTTTTAAGGCTTTATAAAATTCATTATAATTGGTTGCTACTCCGTATTTTTCCATATCAGAAAATGAAACGGATTCACCTTTTTCAAATAAATTTTGGAAGACTTTTGAACAAAAGAAATCACCACATTTTTCATTACAATTTTCAGATTGAATAAAACTATTTTGATTTTTATAGTTTTTAAATAAAATATCGCTTTTTTGTGTGTTATACGTAGAAAAACCAATTTTTATATTTTTAGAATTATATAAACTACCAATACTTTTTTCAAGTTTATTAAAGGTATTGTCATCTTTTCTAAGTAAATCTTGCTTTATTTTAGATAAGGATTGATCTTGCGTAACATCAAATAAATTTACAATTCCAAAACCACTAAAATTATAGCTATTTGGAGGGAATTTTTCTTTCCAAAGAGCTATATTATCAAAATTATCGAGTAATAATTTAATATCGTCTTCCGTAATTTTTGGAGCATTTTTAGATGGAGTTACCTTAAAAAAATCACCATTGTATAAAGTTCTGTAATGTTTTACAGTTCCTGTTCTCTTGCTTGGAATATCATAATAAAAAGGACTTTTAAAATCAATATAAGTATCATAGCAATAAGCTAAAATAAACGTACACGCCATTATATAAATGTTCTCACTAGCATAATCTCGTAACTCAAATGTATAATCTTCATCAGCGTCATCGAGAATCTGTTCAAAACGTTTTGATAATTTAAAGGTTGTAAATTCGAAAGGGATGCTTGCTGCTTTTATTTCGTTTGTTTGTAACAATTCTGGAAAAAGAATATCTAATAAACGATCAATTTTAATACTGTATTTTTTTAAATAACTAGAATCTTCAAAACCATCTCTAAGTTCTGGATAGTTTTTATATTCATCGAGAGTTTGTGCTGCAAAGCTGTTTAATAAATGATTTTTATCTTTAACAATAGCTTCTAAATATTCAAAAATTGCCTCAAAACTTATTTTCAGTTTTAAAGGTAATTCAGATTTGGTTGTATTGTTAGACGGTATAATTCTCATTTTTCAAATATTAATTACAAACAAAGTTTAAAATTTGTCGTTTAAATTCATTCAAAATTACAGTAAATATGACGAATTCTAGTTTCCTATGTTACATTGTGTTTAATATTTTTTAATATAGCTTGTAAATAAACATTAAAATGAATTATTTTTACCCTTCTAAACTAAAATTATGAGCAAAATAAACTGGACTACGGTAAAGAAATTTGAAGATATTACCTATAAAAAAAGTGGGGGAGTTGCCCGCATTGCATTTAACCGACCAAATGTTAGAAATGCATTTAGACCAAAAACAACCAGCGAATTATTAGAAGCTTTTCATGATGCGCAAGAAGATTTAAATATTGGTGTAGTGTTGCTAAGTGCGGAAGGTCCAAGTACTAAAGATGGTGTTTATAGTTTTTGTAGTGGAGGCGATCAACGTGCGCGTGGGCATCAAGGTTATGTAGGTGAAGATAATTATCACAGGTTAAATATTTTAGATGTACAGCGTTTAATACGTTTTATGCCAAAAGTTGTAATTGCTGTTGTACCAGGTTGGGCTGTTGGTGGCGGACATAGTTTGCACGTAGTATGCGATTTAACATTAGCAAGTAAAGAACACGCAATTTTTAAACAAACAGATGCCGATGTTACAAGTTTTGATGGTGGTTATGGTTCAGCATATTTAGCGAAAATGGTTGGACAAAAAAAAGCACGTGAAATATTCTTCTTAGGAAGAAATTACTCTGCTCAAGAGGCTTTTGAAATGGGAATGGTAAATGCAGTAATACCTCATGATGATTTAGAAACCACAGCTTTTGAGTGGGCACAAGAAATTTTAGAAAAATCTCCAACTTCTATTAAAATGTTAAAATTTGCAATGAATTTAACTGATGACGGAATGGTAGGACAACAAGTTTTTGCTGGTGAAGCAACACGTTTAGCATATATGACAGAAGAAGCAAAAGAAGGTAGAAATGCGTTTTTAGAAAAAAGAAAACCAAACTTTGATAAGAAGTATTTACCTTAATTTATTTCCTTTTACCTTATAAGAGTAGCTGGTAAATAGTAGGTTTACAGTAAGTTATGTAGATTTGTTTCTAAGTGCTAATATGATAAACTTGCTTAATTAAAGAAAATAAGGAATTTAATTCTAAAGAAAATAGATTGTTTATCACTCCAATTTTAGGTCTTGAATTATCGAGTGATATTGGGAATGAAATTAAAATTGAGAATGTAATTTTTGTAAACAAAGATAGATTACCTAGAATACAAATAAAATGTGCTGTAGAAAACAGGTCGAGTTCAAATATTCCAAAAAGACTCGGGTTTAAATTCGAGGGAATTGAACGAGACGGGGAACCACTTATAGGAAATGTCTTTACTGATTTGGAAGTTTATAGCTAATTAAAAAACGATTAACAATCTTAATATCCATTATACTAACTTGTTACATAAATAAATATTTTATATGAAAATAATTTGCATTGGTCGAAATTACGCCAAACATATAGAAGAATTACAAAATGAAAAACCTGAAAATCCAGTAATTTTTTTAAAACCAGATTCAGCAATTTTAGCTAAAAATCAACCATTTTTTATACCGCCTTTTTCAAATGATATTCATTATGAAGTAGAGGTTTTAGTTAAAATTAATAAAGTTGGTAAATACATTGAAGAAAAATTTGCACATAAATATTACGATGAAATTGGTTTGGGAATCGACTTTACAGCTAGAGATTTACAAAGTAAATTAAAAGAAAAAGGATTGCCTTGGGAAAAAGCCAAAGGTTTTGATGGAAGTGCAGTAGTTGGTGAATTTTTTCCAAAAGAAAGCTTGGGAGATTTAACCAATTTAAAATTCACCTTGTCTAAAAATAACGAACTAGTTCAAGATGGAAATACTAATGCAATGCTTTGGAAGATAGATGAGCTAATTGCGTATGTTTCACAATTTTTCACCTTAAAAAAAGGAGATATTATTTTTACAGGAACACCAGCAGGAGTTGGAAAAGTTACTGAAAATGATATTTTAAATGGAACAATAGCTGCTAATGAAGCCTTTTCAATAAAAATTAAATAATAGCTTAAAATACTCTTAGCTAGTATAAACTTAAAGGGAACACAGGTCGAGTTTTATTGATAAAAATTTTGCCTGCCTACTAAATTGGTAGGTCTAGAACTATTGTTTTTAATTATATAATATTAAAAAGTAAATAAAATAGGGCCTTTGTATTCTTCTTCTTTTCTATGTTCTTTCATAATATCGTAGCCATAGTGTGTTCTAACTAAGTCTTTAAAGTTATATTGTAATCTAGGAAAATTTCTTAATAATTTATTAAAACTAGCGTTTTTAGAATTACTCATAAAGTAATATACAATTTCTGTGTAGGCTCTGGTTAATGTATAATTAAACTTGTTACTATTTAAAGCTGTTTTGAAATAATTTTCTTTCAATTTACAGTTTTTAGTAATTGCAGTTTCAAGTCCATATTTTTCAATTAAAATATACGACATTCTTAAAAGGACTTCGTGTGTAAAAAAAGAAGGACTTAAAGTACAATCCTTAATTTGTTCAATAAGTTCGTTGTCATTTAATTCGTTGGGTGCAATCATAGCTTTCTAAATAGATGTTAATTAAAATTCTCTTTTACTACCATAGATGTTTATTTTTACAAAAGGTTGCGTTAGAATTAGTACTTTTATCAAAATATTTTTAAAGAAATGCAAGCAGAAATAATTACCATTGGAGATGAAATTTTAATCGGACAAATTTTAGATTCAAATTCTAAATGGATTGCAGAAGAATTAAACAAAATTGGAGTTTCAGTGTATCAAATAACTTCTATTCAAGATACAAGAGAGCATATTTTAAAGGTTTTAAAAGAGGCACAATTAAATTCGGATATTGTTATTTTAACAGGTGGTTTAGGTCCAACAAAAGATGATATTACCAAATTGACTTTAGCAGAATATTTTAATGATGAATTAGTGTTGAATGAAGAAATTGTAGCTAACATTAAAGAAATGTTTGCAAAAATTAACTATTCTTTCTCAAATGTAAACAGAGATCAGGCATTGGTTCCATCAAAATGTATTCCCTTAAAAAATAATTGGGGAACAGCGCCAGGAATGTGGTTTTATACTAACAACAAAGTTACAATCTCTTTACCGGGCGTTCCAAATGAAATGAAGGGATTAATGCAAGATAGCATATTGCCAAAATTGATGGAAACTTTTAAGTTGCCTTTTATAATTCATAAAACTATTATCACTTATGGAATGGGTGAGAGTATGGTTTCTGAACGGATTGAAGATTGGGAAGATAATTTACCACCTTTTATAAAATTAGCGTATTTACCCGCTTATGGAAAATTAAGATTGCGATTAACAGCTAAAGGAGTAGATAAAAAAATATTAGAAACCGAAATACGTTTAGAGGTTGAAAAGTTATTTAAATTAATACCAGATATAATTATTGGTTTTGAAAATGGCGAAACAATTGAACTTGCTATAGGGAAGTTGTTAAAAGCTAAAAAACAAACTTTGGCAGTTGCAGAAAGTTGTACTGGAGGAGTTATTTCTCAAATGTTGACAGCTATTCCTGGTGCATCAGCTTATTTTATTGGAGGAATTGTTGCATATCAGGCATCAATAAAAATTTCAGAATTAAATGTAGCTAAAGAATTAATTGAACAGTTTTCTGTGGTAAGTTCAGAAGTTGCAGAAGCAATGGCGATTGGAATTCAGCAAAAATTTAAATCTAACTATGCAATTGCAACTACCGGAAACGCTGGACCTACAACCGATTTAACAGATGCGACAGTAGGAACAGTTTTTATTGCAATAGCTACTCCAACAAGGGTTTTTTCTGAAAAACACTTCTTTGGAAAGCCAAGAGAAAAGGTAATAGAAAGAGCCTCAAACAAAGCATTAGAATTGCTTAGAAAAGAAATTTTAAAAAACTAGTGAAATAAGTTTGTGTATTTAGATTTAAAAAATTAATTTTGCATCTCGTTTTGAGAATACATAAAAAAGGTACAGAAATATGTCAAGAGTTTGTGAACTTACTGGAAAAAAAGCAATGGTTGGAAACAATGTTTCTCACGCATTGAATAGAACAAAAAGAAAATTTGACGCTAATTTAATTAAAAAGCGTTTTTATATTCCTGAAGAAGATAAGTGGGTTACTTTAAAAGTATCTACATCTGCTTTAAAGAATATTAATAAAAAAGGAATCTCTGCTGTTATTAAAGAAGCAAGAGAAAAAGGTTTTTTAAAAAAATAATAAGTAATGGCAAAGACTAAAGGAAACAGAATTCAAGTAATTTTAGAATGTACTGAGCATAAAGCTTCAGGGCAAGCTGGTACTTCTAGATATATTACTACTAAGAATAAAAAGAATACTCCTGATAGAATGGAAATCAAAAAATTCAATCCTATCTTGAAGAAAATGACTGTTCATAAAGAAATTAAATAATTAGAGGTTTTCATTTAGAAAACATCAAATAACAAAGACCATGGCAAAAAAATCAGTAGCATCGTTACAAACAGGATCGAAAAGATTAAGCAAAGCTATAAAAATGGTAAAATCACCTAAAACTGGTGCTTATACTTTTGTAGAAGCTATTATGGATCCAGCAAACGTAAAAGACTTTTTGAGCAAAAAATAAATTTTTGTTTTTAAAATATTTAAAAGCTACTTTCAAACTATTGAGGGTAGCTTTTCTTTTTTTATATTTATAGCTTAAAATTTTAGACAATGAGTTTATTTAAAAAAATATTTTCAAAAGAGAAAAAAGAAACTTTAGACAAAGGTTTAGAGAAAACAAAAACATCTTTTTTTTCTAAGTTATCTAAAGCAGTTGCGGGTAAAACCAAAGTTGATGATGATGTACTTGATAATTTAGAAGAAGTACTTGTATCTTCAGATGTTGGTGTAGAAACTACACTTAAAATAATTGAAAGAATTGAAGCAAGAGTTGCTAAGGATAAATATTTGGGAACGGATGAATTAAACAAAATCCTTCGCGAAGAAATTGCAGGCCTACTTTCTGAGACAAATGTAGGAAACGAAACAGATTTTACAATTCCTACAGAAAAAACACCTTATGTAATTATGGTGGTTGGTGTAAATGGTGTTGGTAAAACCACTACTATTGGTAAATTGGCTTCACAATTTAAAAAGGCAGGTAAAAGTGTTGTTTTGGGTGCTGCTGATACTTTTAGAGCTGCTGCAATAGATCAATTACAAGTTTGGGCAGATAGAGTAGGTGTGCCGATTGTGCGTCAGGAAATGGGAAGTGATCCAGCTTCTGTTGCGTTTGATACTTTAAAATCTGCCGTTGCTCAAAATGCAGATGTCGTAATTATTGATACTGCAGGAAGATTACACAACAAAGTAAACTTAATGAACGAATTAACTAAGATAAAGCGTGTTATGCAAAAGGTTGTAGAAGATGCACCGCATGATGTTTTATTGGTTTTAGACGGTTCTACTGGTCAAAATGCATTTGAGCAAGCTAAGCAATTTACATTAGCAACCGAGGTAACTTCGTTGGCAGTTACAAAATTAGACGGAACAGCAAAAGGTGGTGTTGTAATTGGTATTTCAGATCAATTCCAAATTCCTGTTAAATATATTGGAGTTGGAGAAGGAATAGATGATTTGCAAGTTTTTAATAAAATTGAATTTGTAGATTCTTTCTTCAAATAAAATAGTATAAATAAATTTTTTAAAACCTCTTTTTCTAAAGAGGTTTTTTTATTTTTATAGTATCCGTAAAGCTACTCAAATGAAAAACCTATTTTCCTTAGTTGTATTATTAGTTGTTTTAGTTACTTCTTGTAAACAAAAAGAAAGTCCTGTTACTTTTACAAAATATGATGAAACTGCTGAAATTGCAGCACAACAAGATCACGAAATTAATAGAATGAAGTTTAAATTAATTCAGTCTAAGTATTTGGATATGAACAATGTATTTAAGCCATTTGAAGAAGATTTAGCATATTTTTCTGAAGAAGATTACCAAAATTTAATTCCATTTATTTTAGAGAAAGACATTCCAACAATACAAGAATATGTAAATAATAGAATTTTATCTTATGAAAGAATTACACTTTTTTATTTATATAGAATTCGAAAATATGAGAGTGACCATAATTTAGCATTAAATAGTATTATAGCACTTAACCCAAATATTTTAAATGAAGCGAGGGAAAAAGATAAAAATAGACCTTCAAATTTCAGAAATTCATTGTATGGGTTACCAATACTTTTAAAAGATAATATAAATACTATTGGAATGCCAACAACTGCAGGAGCTTATGCTTTAGCAGAAAATGTTGAAACTGATGATGCATTTATAGTGAAAAGATTAAAGGAAAACGGTGCCTTAATTTTAGGAAAAGCCAATTTAAGCGAATGGGCATATTATTTTTGTAGTGGTTGCCCTGTTGGTTACAGTGCCATTGGTGGTCAAACACTAAATCCTTATGGAAGAAAGGTTTTTGAAACAGGAGGCTCAAGTTCTGGAAGTGGTGTAACTGTTGCAGCCAATTTCTCAGTTGCAGCGGTTGGTACAGAAACTTCAGGATCTATTTTATCTCCATCTAGCCAAAACTCTGTGGTGGGATTAAAACCAACTATTGGGTTGTTAAGTAGAACTGGTGTTGTACCAATTTCTAGCACCTTAGATACACCAGGTCCTATGACAAAAAGTGTTATTGACAATGCAATTTTTCTTTCGGCTATGTTGGGTGAAGATGCTGAAGATATAACCACAAAAGGAAATAATCAACAAATTAATTATATAGACTCTTTAAGTACTTCAACTTTAAGAGGAAAAAGATTAGGCGTTATAAAAGAACTTTTAACAGATTCTATTTATAATAAAACAATTCAAACTTTAAAAAGAGCAGGAGCAGAGCTTATTGAATTTGAACAACCTCAAGTTAGATTAAATGGTTTTTTAACATTGTTGAATATTGATATGAAACACGATTTGCCTAATTATTTAAAAAATTATGCAGATACAGCTATTAAAGTTTCGTCTGTTGCCGATGTTGTACATTTAAATTTACAAGATTCAATAAAGCGTATGCCTTATGGACAACAATTGTTTGAAGGAATTTTAAGAGATACTACATCAAATGAAGCATTTGAATTGGTAAAACAACATTTAAATAAAAGTGGTATTGAATTTTTAAATACTCCTATGGTAACTTATAATTTAGATGCAATTTTATCTATAAATAACTACCATGCAGGTTTTGCAGCAGTTGCAAAATACCCATGTTTAACGGTGCCGATGGGTTATAAAAAGTCGGGAGAACCTATAAGTTTAACATTTATAGCTAAACCTTATCAAGAACAAAAATTATTGAAACTAGGGTATGCTTTCGAAAAATTAACCAAGGTAAGGAAGCTTCCTAAAGATTATAAATAAAGAGTTTAGGTTATTTTATGGTATAAAGTTGAAATGTAGTACTTTTGCAAATCTTAAATAATAAAGATGAGAACGAAGTCAAAAAAAGAAAATAAAATTAACGTAGTTACTTTAGGTTGTTCAAAAAACGTTTACGATAGTGAGGTTTTAATGGGACAATTAAAGGCAAATAACAAAAATGTTGTTCATGAAGATGAAAATGATGATGGTAATATTGTTGTTATAAATACGTGTGGTTTTATTGGTGATGCAAAGGAAGAATCTGTAAATACTATTTTACATTATGTAAATAAAAAGGAGTTAGGTGAAGTTGATAGAGTATATGTTTCTGGTTGTTTAAGCGAGCGTTATAAGCCAGATTTACAAAAGGAAATTCCGAATGTTGATGAGTATTTTGGCACACACGATTTACCAAATTTATTAAAGGTTTTAGATGCAGATTATAAACACGAATTGGTAGGTGAGCGTTTAACCACAACGCCTACGCATTACGCTTATTTAAAAATAGCTGAAGGTTGTGATAGACCTTGTTCTTTCTGTGCAATTCCATTAATGCGTGGAAAACACGTTTCTACTCCAATTGAAAATTTGGTTATTGAAGCTACAAAACTGGCTAAAAAAGGAATTAAAGAACTTATTTTAATTGCACAAGATTTAACTTATTACGGATTAGACATATACAAAAAAAGGGCTTTAGCAGATTTGTTAAAAGAATTGGCTAAAGTAGAAGGTATTGAATGGATTCGTTTGCATTATGCGTTCCCAACAGGTTTTCCTTTAGATGTGTTAGAAGTGATTCATAATGAACCAAAAGTTTGTAATTATTTAGATATTCCATTACAACATATTAACGATGATATTTTAAAATCGATGCGAAGAGGAACTTCACACGAAAAAACAACCAATTTAATTGCTGAATTTAGAAAATCGGTTCCAAATATGGCAATTAGAACAACTTTAATTGTTGGTTATCCTGGTGAAACTGAAGCAGCTTTTCAAGAATTAAAAGATTGGGTACAAGAAATGCGTTTTGAGCGTTTAGGAGCTTTTGCCTATTCTCACGAAGAAAATACACACGCAGCTAATTTAGAAGATGATGTTCTGGAAGATGTTAAGCAACAGCGTGTTAATGAAATAATGGAGCTTCAAAGTCAGATTTCTTTTGATTTAAACCAAGAAAAAGTAGGAAAAACTTTTAAGGTTTTAATAGATAGAAAAGATGGAAATGTTTTTGTTGGAAGAACCGAATTTGATTCACCAGATGTTGATAATGAGGTTTTAATTGATGCTACAAAACATTATGTGCAAGTTGGTAAGTTTGCTCCAATAAAAATTACTTCAGCTACTGAGTTTGATTTGTACGGAGAACCAGTTTAGTTAATTTTTTAAGACATAGAAAAGAATAAGCGAGCATTGCTCGCTTTTTTTAATTGAAAAATACTGCATTTACAAAAAAGAGTTTTCCATTTTGCCAAAACGATCTAAATAGTGGGTTATCTACCATATAAATAATACTTCCGCTACCTTTTCTTTCAGTTCCAAATAAAAGCGAGTTTGGAATTTCTTTTAGAGCATTTTCGCCAGCATAACCAGAAATATGTTCAAAATTTTCAGGAAAATAAGCAACATTATAGCCGTTATCTAGCAATTGGTAGGTACTTGAGCGTTGTTTTAAACTATAATAATTATTGCTGTAACCAAAAGCTAATGGATGTGAAGCATCAATGGTACTTTTAAAAATACTTCCAGTAATTGCATCTTTAATATTTTCGTTTTCTTGTTGGTTGTAAGGGATTAAATTAGGTTTTTCTTCAGATTCGTTATCTTTTTTAGTTTTTTTCTTTTTTAAACTAAAACCTTCCTTATCTGCAAAATTACCAACGGAACTTCCAATTGCTATAATATTTCCACCAGCAGTTGTAAAAGAACTTAGTTTTTTTAAGACTTTTTCATTAGCTCTATAACCACTTGGAAGTATTAAAACGTCATACTTTGATGCATTAATTCGATTAATATCAGCAGAATTTATAACATTTAAAGGATATTTTAATTGCGTTTCAAAAAAATGCCAAATCTCACCAAAGCTTAAAGATGAAGTGCCTTCTCCAGCTAAAACAGCAATCTTTTTATTTTTAATTAATTTTATACTCGAAGATCCAAAGTCGGCGCCTGTATCAACAAAACCAGTTTTAGTTGCAGTAAGCTTTTTATTTAATCGATTTGCTATTTCAATAATAATTGCATCAAAATTAATAATATGTTCGTTTTCACCTCGCAATACAATTAATGAACCTTTTTTAAATTGATTTCCTTCAACCGTAAAATCTTTTTCACTAAAGCGTATATTAAATCCTTCTTCTAACAAATCGCCTAACAATTCGGCATCAGAAACTTCATTCCATTTATGTAAGTAAGCATAAGCATTTTTCGTTATTTTATTTATTGTATATTGTTTATCAATTATAATGAAATCACTTTTAATAGCAATATCATTTTCTGTAGCAAATCCTTTTAAACCATAAGCATAAGGTAAACTCCAAGCAGTAATATCATACGTTATTGGTGTGGAGAGTTGAGCTTCTTGTTCAAAAAATACTTTTACCATTTTTCCTTTTGGTTGGTTGGTAGGTATTATTAAATCGTATGCATTAGTTTTAAAGTTTTCAATCGATTTAGTTTCATAATTATAGGCTTTTATATTTTTTCCTTCAGAAATATGAAAACCAATGCTATGTTGTTGTAAAAGTTTTATCACATTTTGAACTTTTTCAGAGTCGCCTCTTAAAATGTAATTTTTATATTTCATATTAGAATTGTCAAAAAACTTTGAAAATTCAGTAAGCATTTTTGAAGTGTTTTTAACGGCAATTTCCACAGTTGATATTCCTGTAGTTGTATGGTGTGCAATTCTATCTTTTAAGGTTAAAACCGTATTATTTTCGGTAGTAATTCCTAAACCAGCTCTTCCGTGTCCAGCTTGCTCGTAGGTCATACCAATTGCTCCCATATACGTTGGGTAGGTATCACCATAACTTGGATATAGTAAATCAAAAGATTCTTTTGTAAAATACCTCCAACCTTCTTTGTCAAAGTATTTAGCGTGATTTTTTCCAATTTCTAGTTGAAAATCTCGTTGCCAATCTGTAATAATTTCATGAAAAGGTTCAGCCGCAGGAGCAAAATAATAAGGACTATTATACCCTTGTTCGTGAAAATCTACGTGAATTTGTGGCATCCAATTATTGTAAACTTTTAAACGTTGTTGTGTTTCTATTTGTGTAGCCCACGCCCAATCTCGGTTTAAGTCGAATAAATAATGATTTGGTCTTCCGCTTGGCCAAGGTTCGTTATGTTCAGTTGTATCAGGATTTGTATTAAAAGGAGTACTTTTTGTTTGATTATACCAATTTACGTATCTATCTCTTCCATCAGGGTTTAAGCACGGATCAATAATTACAACTGTATTTTTAAGCCAATCTTTCTTTTCGGTAATTAATTTATATAAGGTTTGCATTGCAGCTTCAGAACCAGAAGCTTCATTTCCGTGTACATTATAACTTAGCCAAACAATGCCAATTTCTGAATTAGGTGAGCCTTGTAGAATCCCAGTTCTTTTTAAATTTGTTACTCTAATATTTTCTAAATTTTGAATATTTTCTTCAGAAGAAATAAAAGAAACATATAACGGTCTATGTTCGTTTGTTTCTCCATATTTTTGAAGTTGTACACTTTTTGACGTTTCACTAATATAATTAAAATAAGCAACTACTTTATGATGTTTTGTAAATCTAGAACCTAATTCATACCCTAAATATTCTGAAGGAGATTGAATTGTTTGTGCATAGCTAATAATTGTAAAAAGAATGCTAATAATAAGTGAAAGGCTTAATTTATTCATAAATTATAAAAATTAATGTGCCAAATGTACTTAAATTAACTTAATTATTTAAATTGATAAAATGACCAAGAATGTTTTACTTTTACCAAAAAATTTAGACAGTTGAAAAAAGCTTATTTTAATTGGAGTACTGGAAAAGATTCAGCGCTAGCACTTCACAAAATTTTACAGAATAAAGATTACACTATTGGGACTTTGGTAACCACCGTAAACCAAAAATTTAAAAGGGTTTCTATGCACGGAGTTTCTGAAATACTCTTAGAAGAACAGGCAAAACAAATAGGTTTACCATTGCACAAAATATTTTTTCCAGAAGAGGTTTCTATGGAAAGTTATAATGCCATTATGAAATCTAATTTAAATGAAATTATATCTGAAGGAAATTATAAATTTTCGATTTTTGGAGATATTTTTTTAGATGATCTAAAAGAATTTAGAGAAGCTAAATTAGCAGAAATGGATTTAAAAGGGGTTTTTCCGTTATGGAAAATAGATACAACTAAAATTATTGAAGAATTTATAGCGTTAGGTTTTAAAGCAATAACCGTTTCTGTAAATGCTAATTTGTTAGATAAGAGTTTTGTAGGAAGAATTATTGATGAGCAGTTTATTAAAGATTTACCTGAAAATGTAGATGTTTGTGGCGAAAATGGTGAGTTTCACACTTTTGTTTTTGACGGACCCATTTTTAAAAAGCCTATTCCGTTTAAAGTTGGCGAAAAAGTGCTTAAAACTTATCCTTCAGAAAAGGAAGATACGTGGGATTCTAGTTTTTGGTATTGCGATTTAAAGCATATTTAAAAATTAGTTAAAAATTTGTTAGATGTTCAATTTAGTTGCTACAAACTATATAAATTGTTTACTTTTATAAATATTAATCAAAATTAACCAAGTTACAATGAAAAATAGTATTGTTTTAGTGTTTGTTGTTATATTCTTAATTGCCTGTAATAGCAAAGTAAATAATTTGAAAGTTGCTAATAAAGATGATTTAAGTACAATTGAAGGTACCTGGAAACTTGTTTATGGTGAAATTCGTGAAAATGATTCTATTCAAATTAGGGATACTTCAAAGTCAGAATTTATAAAAATAATTAATAAAACTCATTTTGCATTTTTTAACCAACAAAAAGAATCTTCAGAAGGTTTTTATGGTGGCGCTGGAACTTATACTTTAAATGGGAATGACTATGTTGAAAAACTAAGTTATATTGATAATTTACAATTTAGAAACCATACTTTTCCTTTTAAAGTCGAAATTAAAGGAGATTCTCTTATTCAATCGGGAACAGAGGAGGTTAAAGAATTAAATATGAAAAGATATATTATTGAAAAATATATTCGTATCAAGTAATGTGTTTTATGAATAATGATGACTTAAGTTCAGATTATAATTTTAAAAAACATTGGAATAACGCATATCAAAAATCTTCAATAGATAATTTGGGTTGGTATGAAGAAAATCCTACACCATCATTAGAATTAATTAAGGAATGTAATTTACCAAAAGATGCCCTTGTCTTTAATGCAGGAGCAGGAGCCACTACTTTAATAAGTAAATTGTTGGCGTTAGGTTATAAAAATATTGTTGTAAATGATATTGCAGAAACTGCTTTAACAGCATTAAAATCTAGTTTAACAATTGAAACAAATTTTAATGTTGAATTTATAGTTGATGATTTAACAAACCCAACAACATTGTTAAAATTAAAAAATATTGATTTATGGCACGATAGGGCTGTACTGCATTTTTTTACTGAAAAATACCAACAAGATGCCTATTTTAAATTGTTGAAAAAGGTAATAAAAGTGAACGGTTATGTAATTTTGGCTCAATTTAATTTAAAGGGAGCTAAAAAATGTTGTGGATTAAATGTTTTCAACTATAATGAAACCATATTACAACAAGGTTTAGGAGAAAATTTTAAATTACAAAAATCCTTTGATTATACATATATTCAACCATCTGGAAATACCAGAGAGTATGTTTACACCTTATTTAAAAGAATACACTAAATATTAATGAAAGTACATAACATTCCATTTCAAGAAACTGGATATTTTTCAAATATAATCAGTGACTATTTAGATAAAAACCACAAATTAGCACAATTTTATGGAAACTTTCCGGATATGGAAGGGTTTAAAAAACAACTAGAATTGAAGTCTAATTTTGATGTAGATAAAAGAAAAACGTTAGTTTCTTCACTTAAAAATCAATATAAATCAATAAATAAAAGTGAACTTACTAAAATTAATATTGAATTATTAACCCAAGATAAAACGTTTACAATTACAACAGGACATCAATTAAATATTTTTACTGGACCTTTGTATTTTTTGTATAAAATAGTATCTACCATAAATTTAACAAAACAATTAGCAATTCAATTTCCACAATATAATTTTGTGCCTGTATATTGGATGGCTACAGAAGATCACGATTTTGAAGAAATAAATTATTTTAATTTTAAAGGTAAAAAAGTAGTTTGGGATCGAGAGAGTAGTGGTGCAGTTGGTAGACTGAACACCGAAGGTTTCAACACCATTTTTAAAGCTTTTTCTAAAGAGTTAGGAAACTCAATTAATGCAAATGCTATAAAAAAACTGTTTGAGAATGCTTATATAAAACACAGAAATTTAACCGATGCTACTCGCTATTTGGTAAATGAACTTTTTGGAGAATATGGCTTGGTAATTATTGATGGCGATGATACTGAACTAAAAAAGGAGTTTTCATCAATTGTTAAAGATGAATTATTTAATAATACCTCTTTTAAAGAGGTTTCTAAAACGAGTGAAAAATTAGCTAAGAACTACAATATTCAGGTAAATCCAAGAAATATTAATCTATTTTATTTAAAAGATAACTTACGAGAACGTATTATTTTTGAAAAAAATAAATACAAAATAAACAATACATCTATTGTTTTTTCTGAAGAAGAACTATTGAAAGAAGTTACTAATTTTCCTGAAAGATTTAGTCCAAATGTAATTATGCGTCCGCTATATCAAGAAACTATTTTACCCAATTTATGTTATATTGGAGGAGGAGGAGAATTGGCGTATTGGTTTCAGTTAAAAGATTATTTTAATATAGTAGACACACCATTTCCTATACTTTTATTGCGTAATTCTGCGTTGTTAATCACTAAAAAGCAAGCAAGAAAATTAGTTAAATTAAATGTATCAATTCTAGATGTTTTTGAAAAACAAGATATATTAATAACTAAAAAAGTTAAAGAAATTTCAGAGATATCAATTGATTTTTCAGAACAAAAGCTATTTCTTCAACAACAGTTTTTAGATTTGAAAGAATTGGCAAAACAAACTGATAAATCATTTATTGGAGCCGTAAATGCCCAAGAAAGGAAACAATTAAACGGGCTTGACATTTTAGAAAAGCGGTTGCTAAAAGCTCAAAAAAGAAAACTTGCAGATACTGTTTCTAGAATTGAATCTTTGCAAAATCAATTATTTCCAAATCAAAGTTTAGAGGAACGTACACGAAATTTTTCAGAAATATACTTAGAATTAGGTACAGATTTAATACCAATGTTATTGGAAGCATTACAACCTTTAACACTAGAATTTACGGTATTAGAATATTAAAACGGTTTAAAAGGGATAACTTTATTCTTAAAATTATACTCCATAGTAGTAACCTTACTATGTTTAATTTTAGTTGCTTCAACTTCATTTAATTCAAAATCTATTTCAGTAAAATAAACATTTGTGTTTTTAATTTTATTAGATTCTATAGTTGTATTGTCTGAATTTAGCTTAATAGATTCCTCATTAAAATTAAAAGCAACTGTACAACCAGTTCTTTTTATATTTACAGAAGTATCGCCAATAATTACAGTTTTAAGATAAGGAAATCCTCCTAATTCTTCAATATCAGCATACACAATATTAGTTTCATTTTTGGCATATTTTGTACCTCCTTTAAAATCAATTTTTTCTATGATTTCTGAGTTTGAAGGAACTTCTTTAGGTTTATTAAATAATTTAGAAAATGAAAAAGCCATAGGTTAATTTTGATGAATTGTTAATTATTATGATAAGCTTGATTATGTTCGAGTGGATTGCCACAAGATTTACAATTTACTACCGATCCGGATCCTCCAACACATCCATTTGTACAGGTGTAATGGTAAACACCAGCTGCATTTTGAGCAGGAGTTGGAGCTGGTGGCGGGTTAATTGTATTATTTTGAGCAGGAGTTACTGTATTTGTTGGAACTTTTAAAGGTCCATTTTTTAATAAATCGTTGTTGTGAAAAGCAACATTGTGTGTATATGGTGTTTTGCAAGTTGCACAAATACCTTCTGCGTCTGAACCACTATTTTCGCACTTATTTAAACAAATATAGTGTTTAACTGTTACTTTATTATTTAAATTTTTTTTAGGTTTTTCTTCTTTACAAGAAATTGAAGTAACAAAAATAAGGAGTAAAAGTATTTTTAAGGTTTTCATATATTTATTTGATTTTGCATTAATATATACTGTTGCTATTATTTTATTTGCTAAGGTGTTTTAGAACAATAATATGCTATAAATTTATAGTTTACAGTATTTAATTTTAATAGTAAAAAATCAAATATACTAAAAATTTAATTTCTTTAATGTGTTAAATTTCTTTGAATAATTTAAAAAAGGCTATCATAAAATTTTATATTTTTAGATAGCCTTTTAAAGTCTTTTAGTTTTTATTTTATAAATGAATCACTTCATCATAAGCATCTGCAACTGCTTCCATTACAGCTTCACTCATTGTTGGGTGAGGGTGAATTGTTTTTAAAACTTCGTGTCCAGTAGTTTCTAGCTTTCTACCTAAAACAGCCTCAGCTATCATGTCAGTTACTCCTGCACCAATCATATGGCAACCTAACCATTCGCCATATTTTGCATCAAATATCACTTTTACAAAACCATCTGGAGTTCCAGCAGCTTTTGCTTTTCCTGAAGCAGAGAATGGAAATTTACCAACTTTAAGTTCGTAACCTTGTTCTTTTGCTTGTGCTTCAGTTAAACCTACACTTGCAATTTCAGGTGAAGCATACGTACAACCAGGAACGTTTCCGTAATCAATTTTTTCAGTATGTAAACCAGCTATTTTTTCAACACAAGTAATTCCTTCTGCAGAAGCAACGTGTGCTAATGCTTGACCAGGAACAACATCTCCAATTGCATAATAACCAGGAATATTAGTTTGATAAAAATCGTTTACCAAAATTTTATCACGGTCAACAACAATACCAACATCTTCTAAACCAATATTTTCTATATTAGATTTGATTCCAACCGCAGAAAGTAAAACATCAGCTTCTAAAATCTCTTCTCCTTTTTTAGTTTTAACTACCGCTTTTACACCTTTTCCAGAAGTATCTACAGATTCAACAGAAGAATTTGTCATTACTTTAACTCCAGATTTTTTAAAAGAACGCTCAAATTGTTTAGATACGTCAATATCTTCAAGCGGTACTAAATTTGGTAAAAATTCTACAATAGTTACTTCTGTTCCCATGGCATTGTAAAAATGTGCAAATTCAACGCCTATTGCTCCAGAACCAACAACAATCATTTTTTTAGGTTGTTTTGCAAGTGTCATTGCTTGGCGGTAACCAATTACTTTTTCTCCATCTTGAGGTAAGTTTGGTAATTCTCTTGAACGTGCACCAGTTGCAATAATTATATGATCTGCACTGTATTCAGTCACTTTACCATCGGCATCTGTTACATCAACTTTTTTACCAGTTTTTATTTTACCAAAACCGTCAATAACATCAATTTTATTTTTTTTCATTAAAAACTGAACACCTTTGCTCATACCATCAGCTACATTTCTACTACGTTTAACTACGGCTTCAAAATCTTTATCGATAGCTTCTGCTTTTAAACCATATTGGTCTACGTGTTTTAAATAATCATACACTTGAGCACTTTTTAATAAAGCTTTTGTAGGAATACATCCCCAATTTAAACAAATTCCACCTAAATTTTCTTTTTCAACAACACCAACTTTAAATCCAAGTTGTGAAGCTCTAATTGCTGTAACATATCCTCCTGGGCCACTTCCTATAATAAGTACGTCGTATTTCATGATTTTTAATTTTAATTAATTTTTGTTAAAATATTAATTGTGTTATTGTTAATTTTATCTTCTTACATTCTTTCAGGAACATTAATTCCTAATAACTTAAATGCTGATTTTATAATTTCTGCAACTTTATTTGAAAGTTGTGTTCTAATAATTTTTTCGTTTTCGTTTTCACATCCTAAAATTGGAACTGTTTGATAAAATGAATTGTATATTTTAACCAAATCATAGGTGTAATTTGCAATTATTGCTGGGCTGTGATTTTGAGCCGCATTCTGAATAATTTCAGGAAATAATTGTATCTGTTTAATTAGTTCTCGTTCTTTTGGGTCTAGATTAATTGCTGTAATTTCTTTTGTATAATCAAAAGTAGCTTTTCTTAAAATAGATTGAATTCTAGCATAGGTATATTGAATAAAAGGTCCTGTATTACCGGCAAAATCTACAGATTCTTCAGGATCAAATAAAATACGTTTTTTAGGATCTACTTTTAAAATATAATATTTAAGAGCTCCTAAACCTATAGTTTTATAAAGGGTTTCTTTTTCTTCATTAGAATAGCCTTCTAATTTACCTAATTCTTGCGATATTGTTCTTGCAGTATTAGTCATTTCTAGCATTAAATCATCTGCATCTACCACAGTTCCTTCTCTAGATTTCATTTTTCCGCTTGGTAAATCTACCATTCCGTAAGATAAATGATACAGGTTTTTAGCCCAATCGAATCCTAATTTGTCTAAAATAAGGAATAATACTTTAAAATGGTAATCTTGCTCATTTCCAACAGTGTAAACCAACTCTTGGAGGTCAAAATCTTTAAAGCGTTCAATAGCTGTTCCAATATCTTGGGTCATATATACGGCAGTTCCATCAGCACGTAATACAATTTTTTCATCCAAGCCTTCATCTGTTAAATCTATCCAAACAGAACCATCCTCTTTTTTGTAAAAAATTTCTTTTTCTAAACCATCTGCTACAATATCTTTTCCTAGCAAATAGGTATTACTTTCGTAATAATTTTTATCAAAATCAACTCCTAATTCTTTATAAGTTGTATCAAAACCTTCATATACCCATTGGTTCATAGTTTTCCATAGCTCAACTACTTCTTTATCACCAGCTTCCCATTTTAACAACATTTGTTGCGCCTCTAATAAGATTGGCGCGTTTTTTTTAGCATCTTCTTCTGTTTTTCCTTCAGCAATAAGTTGTGAAATTTCTTCTTTAAATGCTTTATCAAATGCTACGTAATAATTACCAACTAGTTTATCGCCTTTTAACCCCGAACTTTCAGGTGTTTCTCCATTTCCAAAACGTTGCCAAGCTAACATACTCTTACAAATATGAATTCCTCGATCGTTAATAATTTGAGTTTTATAAACTTGTTTTCCAGACGCTTTTATAATTTCAGCAACAGAATATCCCAATAAATTATTTCTAATATGACCTAAATGAAGAGGTTTGTTTGTATTTGGAGAAGAATATTCTACCATTACAGCTTTTTCATTTTTTTTAGGTGCAGTTATACCAAAATTATTGGTTTTATATATTAAATTAAAATTATTTATAAAATAAGAATCTGAAATTTCTAAGTTTAAAAACCCTTTTACAACATTAAAATCTGCTATTTCTGCTACATTTTCTGTTAAATATGTTCCGATTTTAGTGCCAATTTCAACAGGGTTTCCCTTAACAAAGCGTAGAAAAGCAAAAACAACTATGGTAATATCACCTTTAAAATCTTTTTTAGTAGCCTGAAATTCAACAGATTCTATGTCTGTGTTGTAGATTTCTTTAAAGGCTTTTTTAACAGCTATTTCTAAACTATTGTGCATATTTTTCGCTAAATTATTTTGATGTGCAAAAGTACTAAATTTCAAATAATTTTCACGATTTTATAAAATCAAATTGATTTTAATAGTAAAGTTTTGCAAAACTTAAAATAACTAGTTTTTTAAAATTGGTTGTTCGTTAGTGTAATAGTGTAGGTTCGTAAAAATAGGATACTTTTACAATTGTAGTTTATAAATAAACAATTTAATACTATTTCTAATAGCTACTTACACAAATAACATTTATATATTTGCATTATGGAAGATTTTTTAAAGGAATTGCCAAAATTAGCTCAAGAAAAACTGATTGAAAACAAAAAGTATTTTCAAAAGTTAAAAAAACGTACTCCTAAAAATTTAGATCTTGTGATGCAAGAATTACATGAAAAAGAGTTTGAAAAAACGGACTGTTTAACCTGTGGAAATTGCTGCAAAACAACAAGTCCAATATTTACAAATAAAGATATTGAACGTATTTCTAAACATTTTAGAATGAAAGTGTTAGATTTTATTACTCAATATCTAGAGCGTGATTCTGATGATTTTTATGTATTAAAAACAGCGCCTTGTTCTTTTCTAGATTTAAATGATAATATGTGTATGATTTATGATGTACGCCCAAAAGCTTGTGGCGAATATCCACATACAGATAGACGGAAATTTATTCAGATTACAGATTTAACATTAAAAAATACTGAGATTTGCCCAGCTGCTTATAATATTGTTGAAGCTTTAAAAGTTAAATTGCCTAAATAAAAAAAGAATAGTGTAGATAAAGGTTTTTATTTGTAAATTAACGATTTAAGATAACGGTTTAAATTTAATGCCCCATTCTTTTTCTTCTGCCGTATTCTTGTAAAATTCTTTTATTAAAATCGCGTTCAGCTTTTTGCAATTTAATGATTTGATGTGCTGAAATTATTTTAGAGAGTTCTTTTACCATCTTAATTTTGGCTTCATAAACCTCTTTTTCGTAGATTAATGATTGATTAATAATTTCTTTTGCATTTGTTTCTGAAATATTTTCTATGCCTCCAGCAGCTTTAATTTCTTGTATTCTACCACCTTCTAGTTTAAATTTTAATTGTTGAAGTTGGTTGGAATATTGGTTGTAAACAGGCCAAAATTTTTCAGCCTCTTTCGGCTTTAAGGTAATAGCTTCTGTAATAAATGCAGTTTTCAACAGTTTTATTTTTTGTCTGTTCATTTTCTGACTTACAACATTGGTTGCAGTAAACAGTAATAAGATTGTAATAAATAGTAGTTTTTTCATTTTAGTACGTTTAATTTTCTAAAATAAGTGTTTCTAAATCATTTTCATTCAAATAATTTAAAACATCACTATCTGATAATGTAGATGTATAATAAGTATCATCTAAAGTAACTTCTGGAAAAATTAGAGCTAAACTTTCAACATCATAATTAATATCTCCGTTTTCAATAAATTCTTCAATTTCTGAGGTTGCTAAATCTTCAAAAGTAATAGATTTTGAAGTGTTGTTTAATAAAAAAATAATTAAAAATGAAGCTGCAATTGTAATTGGTACAACATATTTTGAAATAATTTTAAGATTTCTAATTTTTGAAGTGTCATTAATTTTAGTTAAGACTTGATCTTCTAACGTTTCAAAATAACCATCGGGAATAGCAGTGGTAACCTCTTTTTTAAGAGTTTGCGCTTTAAGTTTTGTAACTACAAGATCTTCAACAGTTTTAAAGTAAGCGTTAGGTGTTTTATAAGCTGTTTTATCACAGTTTAATTTTGAAGCATTAATTTCAGCAAATAAACCATCTTCAATTGTATTAAAATAAGCATTTGGCACATTAAAACCGTGATTTTTATGTGCTATATTATTGAGTGTTGGTGCTATTTTATGTATTTCTTTTTTGTTCATTGCTACTAATTAGACTGGCTTAACTGTTTAAGGTTTAATGTGTTTTAAGAATTCTTCAATTTTTTTAACAGCATGAAAATAGGATGCTTTTAATGCACCAACAGAGGTGTCTAAAATTTCTGACATATCTTTATATTTCATTTCATCAAAATATTTCATATTAAATACCAGCTGTTGTTTGTGTGGTAATGTAATTATTGCTTTTTGAAGTAAAAGTTGAATTTCATCACCAGTAAAATGAATATCATTATTTAAATTTTGAACAGTTTTTAATTGTAATTCACTCAAATCTACTTGCTGTTTAGCTGCTTTCTTATTAATAAATGTTATAGCTTCATTAGTTGCAATGCGGTACATCCAGGAATATAATTTACTTTCTTCTTTAAAGGTATGGATGTTTTTAAAAACTTTGATGAAAGTGTTTTGTAGCACATCATCAGCATCCTCATGAGAAAAAACAATTTTACGAATATGCCAATATAAACGTTCTTTATATAAGGACATTAATCTTCTAAAAGCTTGCTCTTGAGTTTTTTTGTTTTTTAGTTGTTCAACTAGTAATGTGTCATTATCCACTTCTGAATTTTATTATTAGACACTTAAAGTTAAGAAAGGTTTAATTGATGACCAAAAATTATTTTTTTAAAAATCGCCTTCTAGAATAGCCAAATAAACGTTCGCTTTTAATTGTTTCAGCAATTCCTTTTGGAAGCATTTCTTCCCAGCCAGGTACTCCATTGGCAATCATGTCTAGAACTTTTTTAGAGAAAACTTCTAATATTTCTGGATCAAAATCTTTAATGTCTACAACTTTTCCGTTGTATTTAAAGAATTTGTACAATTCTTTCATACGAGGATGCACTTTAAGATTTTCACTGGTTTTAATTTCTCCTGTACGTTGATCTTTAAGAGGGTATAGGTAAACTTTTAAATCTTTAAAAAATAGTTTTCCAAATGCTTCTAAAATACCTCCGCTTAAATTTCGATAATATTTTTCATTAAAAATTTGCACAAAACTGTAAACACCCATTGCTAAAGCAATCCTTTCTTTTGTAAATTCTGAAAAATATTCTACTAGTTTATAATACTCTTGGAAATTTGTAATCATTACATTTTGTCCTAGAGAGCACAATAATTCTGCTCTGTCTAAGAAGTCTCTTTCATCAATTTCTCCCTCGGAACTTAGATTTGTTAAAGTAATTTCAAAAATAATTTTAGCATTTTTAGCTTTAACTTTACTTTCATTCAAAAACATTTGTTCCGCCAGCTTAAACATATCCATATTTACTTTGGTAACAGGTCTAAAACTACCTCTTAACGCCAAAATATTAGCTTTGTACAACTGTTGAGCAGGTAATAAGTTGTTGCCATCGGGACCAAACATTACGGCATTTGTCATACCGTTTCTTACTAAAAGTAAGCTCATTAATCTATTATCTACATATGAAAATCGAGGTCCAGAAAAATTAATCATATCAATTTCTAACTGTACTTCATGTAAATTATCATATAAAGATTTTAATAATTCTTTAGGCTTGTTATTTAAATAAAAAGCTCCATAAATTAAATTAACACCTAAAACACCTAGGGTTTCTTGTTGTAATTTAGCGTCGGTTTCTTTAAATCTAACGTGTAATATAATTTCGCTATAATCTTCTAGGGGATCTAGTTGAAATTTGATACCAACCCAACCATGACCTTTAAACTTTTTTACAAAATCTATGGTTGTAACTGTATTGGCATACGTAAAAAATATATTGTCAGGATGTGTTTTTCTGCTTAAACGTTCTTCAATTACTTCAATTTCATAAGTTAGCATTTTTTTTAGGCGATTTTCGGTAACATAGCGCCCGTCTTCTTCAATTCCATAAATGGCATCAGAAAAGTCTTTATCATAAGCACTCATGGCTTTTGCTATTGTGCCAGAAGCACCACCTGCTCTAAAAAAATGACGTACAGTTTCTTGACCAGCTCCAATTTCTGCAAAGGTTCCGTAAGTACGTTTATTTAAATTAACTTTTAAAGCTTTTGCTTTACTGGATTTTACCTCGTTAATTTCTATATCACCTTTTAAAACTAAAGCCATTATCTTTTATCTTTTTGCAAAAGTATGAAATAAATTTGGCCCAAAAAAAATAGGGTAAAATTTTAATCTTACCCTATTTTTATAGCTGATTTAATTTTGACTACATGTTTTTAAGTTCTGCAACTAATTTTGTTAGTGCAGCTTTTGCATCACCAAAAAGCATAGAAGTTTTTTGGTTGTAGAATAATTCGTTTTCAATACCTGCATAACCAGGTTTCATACTACGTTTGTTAATAATAATATTTTTTGCATTTTCTACATCTAAAATTGGCATTCCGTAAATTGGACTAGATGGATCGTTATGTGCGGCTGGATTTACTACATCGTTTGCTCCTACAACAAAAACTACATCAGTGCTTTTAAATTCTGGATTTACATCTTCCATTTCAACTAACTTGTCGTAATCAACATTGGTTTCTGCCAATAGCACATTCATATGTCCTGGCATACGACCTGCTACAGGGTGAATAGCATATTTTACATCGATACCTTTGCTTTCTAATAATTGTTCTAATTCGTGAATAATGTGTTGAGCTTGTGCAACTGCTAAACCATACCCAGGAACAATAATAACTTTGTTAGAATAGTTCATTAAAATTGCAACATCACTTGGTGAAGCTTCTTTTACGCTTCCTCCAATTTTTCCTCCTGTGCTAGCTGCAGCAGAACTTCCTTCTCCGAAAGCTCCAAAAATCACATTAGAAAGTGGTCTGTTCATTGCTTTACACATTGCAAGTGTTAAAATTGTACCAGCAGAACCTACCAAAATACCACCTGTTAACATTACCATATTTCCGTATAAGAAACCTCCAAATGCTGCTGCTAAACCTGTAAATGAATTTAATAATGAAATTACAACAGGCATATCTGCACCACCAATTGGCAACACAAATAAAACACCATAAGCTAGGGCAGCAAAGAAAAGTAAGTATAAAAATAATGAACTATCTGAACCGCTAAACACCATAAATGCTCCAAAACCTAGAATTCCTATTAAAAACACATTGTTTAATATGTTGTATTTTGGTAACCTAATTGGCTTGTTCATGGTTCCATTTAATTTTGCCCAAGCAATCATACTTCCAGAAAATGAAACACTACCAATTATCATTCCTGCAATAATGGTTAAAATAGATAGTTGATCTCCAATATAATGGTGAAATTCTATTAATCCTATTAATGCAGCACTTGCGCCACCCATACCATTAAAAATGGAAACTAATTCTGGCATTTTAGTCATTCCAACTTTTTTAGCAACCATCCAACCAATTACGGTTCCAATTAAAATTGCTATTCCAATTAAAATATAAATAATAGATGCTACTTCACCTTGATATAAAAAGATTGTACCAATAATTGCCAATGTCATACCAGCTGCAGCAATTAAATTACCTTTTCTAGCAGTTTCTGGATGTCCAAGCATTTTTAAACCTAATATATAAGTTACTGATGCTATTAAATAAATAAATTCTAGACTAAATATATATTCCATTATTTTTTCTTTTTAAACATTTCTAACATGCGGTCGGTAACTACAAATCCACCAACTACGTTTAAAGTTCCAAGTAATACAGCTACAAAACCTAATGATAATGCTAAAATATTATCTGGTTCTGCACCTAACATTACTAATATTGCACCAATAATTACAACACCATGTATGGCGTTTGCACCAGACATTAAGGGTGTATGCAGTACAGCAGGAACATGGCCTATTATTTCTACTCCAACAAATATCATAAGAATTACGATATATATCATTTGGAGATTATTACTAATAAAATCTATAAATTCAGTCATAGTTATTCAGTTTTTCCGTTTTGTCTTATTTTTCCGTTGAGTATTATTAAAGTTTCATCTGTAATTTCTTCTTCTAAATCCCAAACAAATTCGTTATCTTTTGTTAGGTGTTTTAAAAAGTTAAATATGTTTTTTCCGTACAAATCACTTGCATTTGTTGAGACACTTTCTGGAGAAATTGTAGTTCCAATAATTTTTACTCCATCTTTAATAACCGTTTTATTTAACTTACTTAATTCAACATTCCCTCCTTGTGCAGCTGCTAAATCAATAATTACAGCGCCATTTTTCATTTGTTTAATTTGCTCTTCTGTAATTAACACTGGAGATTTTCTTCCAGGAACCATGGCAGTTGTAATTACTAAATCCGCTTGAAACAACGATTTATTTACAGCCTCTTTTTGTCTTTGTACATAATCTTGAGAAGCAACTTTTGCATATCCGCCTTCTGCCTTTTCTTCACCTGTATTATCTACAGAAATAAATTTAGCACCTAGAGATTCTGTTTGCTCTTTTGTTTCCATTCTAATATCTGTAGCTTCTACAACAGCACCTAATCTTTTTGCTGTTGCAATTGCTTGTAAGCCTGCAACACCAACACCATAAACTAATACTCTTGATGGTGTAATTGTACCCGCAGCAGTCATCATTAACGGAAAGATTTTAGTCATTTCATAAGCTCCTAAAATAACAGCTTTATAACCAGCTAAATTACTTTGAGAACTTAAAACATCCATGTCTTGCGCTCTTGAAATACGTGGCATTGCATCCATAGAAAATGCAGTTGCTCCTTTTTCAGCAATTGATTTTATTAGTTCTGGGTTCGATTTATGGAATAATTGGCTAATTAAGATATGAGAATTATCTATCAGTTTTAAATCTTCTTCATCAAAAGGATTGATTTTTACAAGCACTTTTGCTTCTTTAAAAACCACACCTCTAATTTCAACTTTAGCTCCAATTTTTTCATAATCAGAATTTTTAAAAGAAGAGTTAACTCCTGCATCTTCTTCAATCAAAACTTCAAAGCCTTTTTCTATAAGTTGTTTTGTAATATTTGGAGAAATGCAGACACGTCTTTCGCCTTTTTGAGTTTCTTTAAGTATGCCTATTTTCATTTATTTATGTGTTAAAAGGTGAATTAAAAATGTTTAAGTTATTACTATTGTTAATTTAGATATTTTAGTGAGCGAATTTAAAAAAAAGAAAACTAGCAAAAAAGCTAGTTTTAAAAAGGTACTCACGTTCAAAATTAATTTTACTAAAGCGAAATTAATACGAAATATTTCATATAAAAAAAGGGTTGATTTTTTATTTTTCATTATAACTATTTCTTCTTGCGATAGGAATGTGTAAAGATAAATAATATAAAGCCGTTAAAGGTTGATATAAATCACATTTATTAGTTATTTTATATTAACTTGTTGATATGTAGCTTTATATGTAATAATTATTACAAAGCGAAAGGATGAGAAATAATTTTAAAAACAAAAAATGTAATTTATTATTTTATTCAAAATTATAAATTTTAAAGTAATACTTGTATTTTTACAAAAATTCTAGTTTGAAAATTACTTTTTTAGGTACTGGTACATCACAAGGAATTCCTGTAATAAATTCGAAACATCCTGTTTGTTTTTCAACTGATAAAAGAGATAAACGTTTGCGAGTTTCAATTTTAGTTGAATGGGACAACTTTACTTATGTAATAGATTGTGGACCAGATTTTAGATACCAAATGTTAAGAGCAAAAGTAAACGCAATTAATGGTGTTTTGTTTACTCATGAACACTCAGATCATACAGCTGGTTTGGATGATTTACGTCCGTATAGTTTTCAAATGGGCGGCGTTCCTATTTATGCACAACAACGAGTTTTAGTAAATTTATCGAAGCGATTTGATTATATTTTTATTGATGAAAATAAATATCCAGGCGCTCCAAGTGTACAACAAAATGTACTTGAAAACAATCCTTTTTTACTTGGTAATATGAAGGTTTCTCCTGTTGAAGTAAATCACGGAAAATTAAAGATATTTGGATATCGATTTAAAGATATTGCTTATTTAACTGATGTAAAAACAATTGATGCTTCTGAAAAAGAAAAGCTTAAAAATTTAGAGGTGTTAATTATTAATGCAATTCGCCATAAACCACATCATTCTCATTTAAATTTAGATGAAGCTTTGGTTTTAATACAAGAATTAAAACCTAAAAAAACATATTTTACACATATTAGTCATCATTTAGGTTTTCATTCAGAAGTTGAAGAAAAATTACCGGAAAATGTATTTTTAGCTTATGATGAACTTGTAATTGAGGTGAATTAAGTATTATATTTTTTTAGCAATTAATAAAAAGAGTGGATATTTTGTATCATTTTTTTCAATTTCATAGCAAATAGTGTAATGCATTGTTTTAAACCCATTTTTATAAAGTAGTTCTGTTAATTCTATTTTATTAAAGCCATGATGCCCTATAAAATTTTGACTTTCTGGATGAAAAGTTCCATCTTCTTCAACTAAATCTGCAATACATAAAAAGCCCTCTTTATTCAATAAAGAATAAAATATTGATACAGCTTTCTCAATATTTTTAATATGATGCAAGGTCATTAGCGAATAAATAATATCTGTTTTTGAAATACATTTTGAATCTTCCAAAACATCAATTAAGTAAGGTTTAAAATTTGTAATTTTTAGTTGTTTAACTTTTTCTTTTAAAACTTGTATCATTCCTTCTGAAGTATCAACAAGCGTAATTTCTTTAAAGTAATTTTTTAGCTGAAAACTTAATAGACCTGTTCCACAACCAAATTCCAAGGCTTTCATTTTTTTTGAAGGGTTAATAAAATTAACTATTTCTTTAGCAAAAATTTTAGCTCTATCTGTCTTTTCTGGGTTGTTATCCCAATTTTTAGCTTCTTTATTAAAGTGTTCTGAACTCATAGATTTTTTATATTTAACTACTTTTTCGGTTTGTTTTGCATATAAAAAGTAATGTTTCCTCCGTTTTTAATGTCGTTATACTTTAATTGATAATTCGAAATTAATTTTCCATTAACTTCAACTTTATTAATATATACGTTTTTTTTGCTTTGGTTAATGGTATTTATGGTAATGGTTTTTCCATTTTCTAAATTAATAGTTGCGTTTTTAATTAGCGGGCTTCCTATTGCGTATTCATTAGAGGCTGGTGTAACAGGGTAAAATCCTAAAGCGCTAAACACATACCAAGCACTCATTTGTCCGGCATCATCATTACCACACAAACCATCTTCGCCATTGCTGTACATTGTGTCTAAAATCATTCTAACACGTTCTTGAGTTTTAAAAGGGTGGTTGGTCCAATTATATAAATATGGTATATGATGTCCAGGCTCGTTTCCGTGTACATAATTTCCTATAATTCCATCACGTGTTATGTCTTCATTTTTTTCGATATATTTATCATCAATTTCTGTAGTAAAAATATAATCTAAATGTGTTGAAAATTTATCTTTTCCACCCATTAATTTAATCATATTGTCAATTTCATGTGGAACATATAGGCCATAATTTAAAGCATTTCCTTCAATAAAACCTTGTCCATGTGTATCAATTGGGTCAAATTCTTTACGCCAAGTTTTATCGCTTAATTTTGGTCGCATATACCCAATCTTTGGATCGTATACGTTTTTGTAATTTTTAGAACGATTTATATATGTATTGTACACTGTTTCATTTCCAGCTTTTTTAGCAATTTGAGCAATACACCAATCGTCAAAAGCATATTCCAACGTTTTTGAAACTGACGAGGAGCTTTTGTCTTCTGGAACATAACCAAGATTTATATAATCTCCAATACCATCAAAATAAGTTAATGTTGAAGTATTTTCGGAAGCTTTAAGAGCTTTATTTACATTAACATCAGTTGTTTCTTTTGCAATTGCATCTGCAATTACAGTAACAGAATGGTATCCAACCATACACCAATTTTCATTTGCATAATGACTCCAAACCGGTAACATATTATGTACACTTTGGTTGTGGTGTGCTAACATAGACTTAATCATGTCGTTATTTCTTGAAGGCTGAATAATGTTAAAAAGCGGATGCAAAGCTCTATAAGTATCCCAAAGTGAGAATACTGTATAATTTGTGAAGCCTTCAGATTGATGTATATTCTGATCTAAACCTCTATAAGAACCATCAACATCTTCATAAATAATTGGACCTAACATTGTATGGTACAGTGCGGTATAAAAAGTTTCTTTTTGGGCCTTTGTTTCGGTTTCTACAACTATTTTATTCAGTTCTTTATTCCATTTTTGTTGAGTTTCTTCTTTTGTTTTTTCAAAATTCCAATGCGGAATTTCAGCGTTTAAATTTTTTAAAGCTCCAGCAGTACTTGTATTTGATAGTGCAAACTTTATTTTTATTTCTTCATTATCTTCGGTTTTAAAATTAAAATAGGCTCGTAGGTTTTTTCCAGCCATTTCTGGAAAATTTTCTTCCTCGTTAAAACGTCTGTAAAATCCGTTGTATTGAACTGTATCATATTTTTTATGACCGTAGCTTTTAAAAGGTTTTGAAAATTGCATTGCAAAAAAGACCTTTCTAGTGCGCGCCCAGCCATTTGTTTGACGATAACCTGTAACTAATGAGTCGTTTTCAACACGAACAAAAGTCCATACATTTTTATCTTCGTAATTATAAATGTTTGAAATTAAATCTAAAATAATGTGTGAATCTTCAGATTTAGGGAACGTGTATTTATGAAACCCAACCCTTTCAGAAGTTGTTAATTCTGCTTTTATGTTATAATCATCTAATATTACTTTATAGTATCCAGGCGCTGCATGTTCGTTTTTATGTGAAAATTGAGAATGAAAACCACTTTGAGGAATCGAAGTATCTCCTGGTTCTAATGTTAGTTTACCCGTTGTTGGCATTATTAAAAAATCACCTAAATCTGAATGTCCTGTTCCGCTAAAATGAGTATGGCTAAATCCAAAAATAGTAGTATCATCAAATTGATAACCTGCACAATATTTGTACGTTTCAGTATTGTATTTACCATCTATAAACATTGGTTGTTGGTTGGTTTCTGGACTTAATTGTACCATTCCAAACGGACTTGTAGCCCCAGGAAATGTATGTCCCATATTTTTTGTACCAATAAACGGATTTACATACGGAATTAGATTTTCGGGTTTTAAAATGTTTTCTGCCACGTTATTTTCAGTTTTGTTAATGCAAGAACTTACTATTATTGATACGATAATTATTGTTGAAATATGTTTCATATTATTCTATTGAAATATTGTATTTTTCTAACAAACCAGCAATTCCAGTTAAAGAGAATTTGGCATTTTTAATAGTGTTTATTTCTGGATTAATGGAGTAGTTGTATGAAGATCTAAAATCTACGTTTTCTAAATTTGTATTATAAAAAATAGTTCTTTTTAAGTCGCAATTGTCTAGCTTCGAATTTGATATGTCAGATTCGGTAAAATCAGTTTCTTGTAAGTTACAGTTTTTAAATGTGGTATTTTTAAGCTTTAATTGGTAAAATGAAGCTAAGTTTAATTGGCAATCATTAAAAGAAAAAGCTAATAAAAACGGATTGCATTCACTAAAATTTAAACCAACCAATTTGCAAGTGCTAAAAATAACCTCTTTAAAAGAGGTGTTTTTTATATTTGAATTACTGAAATTGCAATCTTCAAAATCACATTCTATAAATTCTATGTTTGAAAGATGTAGGTTTGAAAAGTTACAATTAATAAATGTGCAATTGTCATATTCACCTTTTGGAATCCCATTTTTTGTATAATCTTTTCCTTTAAAAGTAAAATTTTCTATATAATTATCGTTCATTCTTTTATACTAAAAAGGTTTGTTATTTTACCCTCAAATTTAGGATAAAATCTCAATTACTGTAGTATAAATTTAAATATATTGTGCTGGAAATAGAGCACTTAATCTGTATTTTTTAAAATTAAATTTTTTGTAGGTTGCAGCAACTGTTGATTCAGACATTGTTTTCCGTTATCTAAAAAAAATATTATTACAATTTTTTTGAATAGTTTTTGACTTTCTATACTTTAAGTAGTATTTCTGATACTAAAAGTACAAAAAGTATTTAGTGTAAAATTATTTAATTACAGCCATGAAAAAAGCCCATCTTATAAGACGGGCTTTGTAAAAAATTAAGAAGTATATATTAAATTACTTTTACATTTACTGCGTTTAATCCTTTTTTACCTTCCTGTAAATCAAATTCAACTTCGTCGCCTTCACGAACTTCGTCAATTAATCCAGAAATGTGAACAAAATGTTCTTTGTTTGAACCTTCTTCTGTAATAAATCCGAAACCTTTAGTTTCATTGAAGAATTTTACTGTTCCTTTACTCATGTTAAAAATTTTATATTAATTATTTTTTGAATTGCAAAGATGCTGCCAATTAATGAGATAACCTAAAAAAATTAGATTTATTATTCGTGAGGCTAATTTTAATTGAAAGAGATGATTAAAAACTAACTTTTAACTTGATTTCTTTTAAATCTTTCAAATTTATTTTCAGATGTTTTTGGCCAACTATTATTACTCAAATTTACATCAGCAGTTTCTTGGTCTGGATCAATTGTAATTTTTTTAATGGATTTTCTTGTAGGAAAAACCTTGGTTACTTCGTTATCGTTTTTTCTCCAAATTTGTGCAGGAAACTGTTTACGTTCTTTAGTGCCATCTTCAAATTCAAATTCTACAATAATTGGCATTACTAAATCTCCAGGTTTTTCAAATTTTAATTCATAAAAATATTTTGGAGCTTTCATTGTAGCTTTTTCTTCAGAAGAAAAATTTTGATTGATATAATCGGCTAACAGATTATAATCTTCAACTTTATTATTTAAATCTTCTGTAAATTCTTCGCTATCTTCTGAAATTAAAAATAAAGATGGTGGAATATTGTCTTTACTGATATTAGAACGTTCGTAAATTTTTATTGTTTCTTTTGTAGGTTTATTGGTGATATGGTATTTTTTTACTTCTTTTATTCCAATATCGTTGTTACCAGTTGTATAAAACCAACCTCTCCAAAACCAATCTAAATCCATTGCAGAAGCATCTTCCATAGTTCTAAAAAAGTCAGCAGGAGTAGGGTGTTTAAATTTCCAACGACTTGCATATATTTTAAATGCATGGTCAAATAATTTTGGTCCCATAATGGTTTGACGTAAAATAAAAAGTCCTGCTGCAGGTTTAGCGTATGCGTTTGCTCCAAAATTAAAAGTATTTTCTCCTTGTGTCATAATTGGCGCTAATCTACTTTGATCACCTTTCATATACCCAACTATGTTTTTCGGATACTTAGACATTGGAAACATAATAGAATCGTATTTGTAAAGTGCTAAAATTTGGACAAACGAATTAATCCCTTCGTCCATCCAAGTCCATTGACGTTCGTCTGAATTTACTATCATTGGGAAGTAATTATGACCAACTTCGTGCGTTACAACTCCAATCATTCCTTTTTTAGTTCTTTGGGTAAAATTGCCATTTTTATCACCTCTTCCAAAGTTAAAACATATCATAGGATATTCCATCCCCATTTCTACGTTAACAGATGTAGCTTGCGGATACGGATAATCGAAAGTGTGTTTGGAATAAACTTGTAATGTGTTGGCAACAACTTTTGTAGAGTGTTCTTGCCATAGTTTTTTACCTTCTTCTGGATATAGAGAATATGCCATAACTGTTTTATCATTTAATTTAACAGCCAATGCATCCCACATATATTTTGGAGAAGTTGCAAAGGCAAAATCGCGGACATTTTCTGCATATAACTTCCACGTTTTTGTTTTATTGCTTTTTTCTTTTGAAGCTGTTTTTGCTTCTTCAGATGTAACAATAAACATTGGTTTTTTGTAGTTAGTTTGTGCTTGTAAATACCTCTTATATTGAGCTTTAGATAAAACATCTTTCGGGTTTTGAATAACTCCGGTTCCATTTAATATATAATTTTTTGGAGTTGTAATTGATACTTCAAAGTTTCCAAATTCTAATGCAAACTCACTGGATCCCCAAAACTGCATATTTTGCCAACCTTCAACATTATTGTAAACTGCTAAACGCGGATAAAACTGCGCGATTGCATATGCGGTTGTTCCATCTTCAAATATTTCAAAACCAGATCTTCCTTTATCTTCTTTATAATTATTTATGTTGTACCACCATTTAATATCAAAAATAAAGGTTTTGCCAGATGCTAACGGATTTGGTAAATCAATTCGCATCATAGTATTATTTATTGTGTGTTTTAAATTGTTGCCATTAGTATCTTTTAAAGCTTTAATTTTAAAACCACCATTAAAAGGTTTATCCATAAAATTTTTTGTAAAACTTGAAAGAGAATATGATATTCTTGATCGACTACTATTTCTGTCGCTTCCTTTAGAATTTGCTGCACGAACATTTTGATCGAGTTGCACCCATAAATACTCTAAACTATCTTTAGAATTATTATGGTATGTTATGGTTTGTTTACCGTTAATTCTATGGTTTTCAGTATCTAAAACAATATCTATTTTATAATCAACTTGTTGTTGAGTATATTCGTATCCAGGTGCTCCAGATGCTGTGTGTTGCGTGTTTGGAGTTGGTAACTCTTCGTTTAGTTGTTTAAACTTACTAATATTATAATGTGCTTGTTGTTCGTTTTTTTGTTGTCCTTCTTGAGCAAAAACTGAAGTAGAAACTATTACTAAGGGAAGTAATAATTGAAATATTTGTTTCATCTTAAATAGGATTGAATTAAGATTTGAAATTTAATAATTATTAAGAATAAATTTAGAATATCATTAATATTTTAACAAACCTTTATGTGTTTTTTTATTCAAGTAAAAAGTTTTGTGTTTTTGGTTTGCATTTATTTTAATAATATTTTGTTGGTCTTCAAAATCTCTAATTAAACAAGTATTTTTTATTTCTAGGGTATTTAAGACTTTTATATCTGTAATTTCTAAATAAAACCTCACAATATCACTATCTTGTTCTTTGCCAATGTAATTATATGTTGCTAGATTATTATTTACAGTAACTTTTAAATGCTTATTTAAATAAGTTTCAAAATAGTTGTCAATAAATTCAAACTCTTGTGCTGTTGCTATTTTAAGACTTGTATTATGATCTTTATTTAGCGTAAGTTCTATATCATCAATAAAAAAACCGATAATTATTTGAATAGATTCTTTCTCTTTAACATATTCGATTTCACATAAACTTAAATAGTATTTGTGAACTGAAAATGAGAAAAACGGTATTAAAAGCAATAAAAATAAATAGTTTTTTAGTAGTTGAATTTTCATGACTTATTAATTCGTTTAACTTAGCATCACTTTCACTTTTAGTTATTGCTTTTGTGGTATCGGATGCATAACATTTGGATTTCCCATCATATCAAAAAAGTTTTCTGAATCAAAAATTTGCAACAAACGAATTAGAAGTCTTTCTGTTGTAAAAAGCATACAGTTTAAGTTTATTATTCTTTTATTTGATTGAACTTTCTACTTTGAACTATTAAAAAGTTTTTAATAACAAATTCTGTGCTTTCTAAATGATTGTTTAAACCATTTTCTTGACAAAATTCTAAGAATAGATAAATTTTATCATCAGGTATATTTAATGCCTCAGTAAAAAAGTTAGCTTTATAAAGGTTAAATAATTTATCAGGAAATTCTTCTATAAGCCTTTCGTTTTCTTTTTGTGCAGCTTTCTTATCTTTATTTTTTAACCTTAAATTTTTAGTTATTAGCTTAAAAATGGAGACAAAATCCACTCCAGTATTACCGTAAGTTGGATCGATCATTCTACGTAAATCTGGCCCCTTTTTTTTACTGTTTTCTGTTGTGTTTAATATAATACCTTTTTGTACATCAATATTTCCTAAATTTAATGTGACTTTCTGATTTATTAATACTTCATCTAACTCGTTAAAGCTTTGTTCTAAAAAAACGAGTAATTTTTTTTCGTTAATATGCGTTTTAGAAATTTCAATAATTCTATTTGTATAATTTATGGATGAAAACATTATAGAGTCTCCTAATTTAGCAAATAACGTAAATGTTCCGTCAGAATTACTTGAAGCTCCAAAGTTTTGGGTAATATTAAGAATATTAATGTTTTCTAGAAAAGTGGAATCAGATTTTACAGTACCAGCTATTTTTACAAGTGATTTTTGAGCAAATAAATGCATACCTATAAATAAAAATAGGAGTGAAGCTGTTTTAAATTTTTTATTTATTTTCATAGACTGCTTTCTTCTTATAATTTTTTTAAAACTTTCAATACTTTATAGCACCATATTTTAGAATACTATTTTTTGTTTCATAATAGGTACTAAAGTTATAAATTTTATCTTCAGAAATCTTTAAATTTTCAATAAAAAAATGTTGTTTCTGGTTTATTTTTCATTAAAAACAAAAATTAGATGGTATTATTTAATCTTTAATTTTATTATAATTGCTGCTTTCTTCTTTTAAAATTTCAATTACTTCTAATAATTTATTGTTATCATATTTATCAGAAATATTTTTTGTTTCACAATAATCTATAAACAAATAAATTTGATCTTTAGGAATTTTTAAACTCTTTATAAAAAAATCATCTCCTAATCGTTTTCTAAGTTTATAGGGGAATTCTTTCATTTTTGTGAGTTTTCTTTTTAAAGCTCTTTCATTTTCTAATTGTTTATTGTATTTACTGCCTTGACCGCCACCAGCCAAATATACTGGATTTGTAAAAGATTCTGCATTTACATCTTTCTGATACCCAAATTCATCTTCAGGTAACTTTTTGTCTAAATCACTTAATTTATACTTAAAGTTTGCTTTAATTACAGTGTCTTTTGGTGTTTTCTTAAAATCTACATCTAAACTTCCTGTTAAACCGTGTAAATAAACTTCATCTAAAACATTTACAATAGGATTTAAACTTGTAATTATTGAGGTTGATTTAATATTATATTTCGTAATCGTTATTTTTTTATTTTCATATTGAATAGAAGAAAATAATAATACATCACCTTCTTTTGCTAAAATTTCAAAAGTTCCTTTGGTATTACTAATAGTACCAAATTTATTGGTTAAATTCACAATGTGAATATCTCCAATAGGTTTGTTTGAACTATAAATAATACCATTAATTGTAACAGCCTTTTCTTGAGAAAAAGAGTTGGTGAAAATTAAAAATAAAATAAGAAAGTAGGCTACGTTTAATTTCATTAAAACAAAGGACGTTATTGAAATCTTAAAATAGTATTAAGGCTATTGTAAACTTATGTTAAAAGCAAGAAAAATAGTATATTTGATAAAACAATTTTTTTATGAAGAAATTACTAATTGCAAGCACTTCAACGGTACATGGTAAAAATTATTTAGAGTATATATTACCAGAATTATCTGAATTTTTTAAAAATGTGAACGAAATTTTATTTATACCGTATGCAAGACCAGGAGGGATTACTCACGATGCTTATACAGAAAAAGCCAGTGAAGCTTTTGAAAAAATTAATATAAAAGTAAAAGGTATTCATCAGTTTAAAAACCCAATTGACGCAATAAACAATGCAAAAGGAATTTTTACAGGTGGTGGTAATACATTTTTACTGGTGAAGCAGTTGTATGACACTAAAGTAATTTCAAATATAAAGAATGTAGTTGAAAATGGTACTCCTTATTTTGGAACAAGCGCAGGAAGTAATATTACTGGTTTAACCATACAAAATACTAATGATATGCCAATAATTTACCCGCCTAGTTTTACAACATTTGGGTTTATTAATTTTAATATTAATCCTCATTATTTAGATCCCGACCCAAATTCAACTCATATGGGAGAAACTAGAGAAACACGTATAAATGAGTTTCATACATTAAATAGTATTCCAGTTTTAGGTTTAAGAGAAGGAAGTTGGATTCAAGTGAACGGCACTAAAATAGTTTTAAAAGGATCTTTATTTGCAAGGTTATTTCAGCAAGGAAAACAACCTGTTGAGTTACCACCAGACACAGATTTAAACTTTTTAATGTAAATTTAGAGTTAGTGCAATTATTTGTGCATCAGGAGATTTTTTGATGTTCTCAGTTAAATTTTTATAAGCAGCACTAATTTTTAAAGTATCTATAGTTGAGCTTTTTAATTGATCTCTTAATACCATTGCAGCAATATAAGAATTGTTATTTTGTTCAATATATTTATAACTGTATTTGATATATTCTTGTTCAATAGCTTCCATTTGGTTGTTTATTTCAGCTAATTTTTTTGCATTGTTTTCTAATCTATATTTTTGAAATTGAGGAAATAAATAGGTGATTTTTTTAAATATTTTTTTTGAATTTGACTGGTAATTGTTGAATTCAGTATTTAGTTTAGAACCTCTAATTATAGTGTTTTCTAAGTTTTCTGCATTAATAGTAATTGTAATTTCAGTATTTTCTAAAAGCAACACAACAGTTGTAGAGTAATGTTTAAAACTTAGAGCAAAACGTTCTGGATATTCTACAAAACCATCAAAATAAAATTTATTAGCTATTACCTCAGAAGAATCAATTATATATAAAGAATTCTCAATAATTTTATTTAAATAAACTTTTTGAGGATAAAAATTTTCTAAAGTTCCACTAACTTTAAAGGTGTTTTCTTTTAATATAACAGTTTTATTTGTTGGAATGTTTTCATCTTTACAAGCCATTAAAATAAACGCACAACTACAAATAAAAAATGTTTTTTTTAATGTATTTGTGAAATATCTATTCATTGTTAAAAAAATCAATTATTTCAATAACACTAATTTCTATTCAAGAATTTTAATAGCTGTTTTAGAAAATATTGTTTGCTATTATACAAAATTTAAACCTTTAATCTTAACCTATATGGATCTCTTATATTTCAGAAATGAAAAACAGCTGTTTGTTTTAATATTTTACGTACTCAATTATCTCAATCCCATAACCAGTCATACCAACTCTTTTCCTAAATTTTGTAGCATTGGAAAGTACTTTTAATTTGTTAATTCCAAGGTCGTGTAAAATTTGTGCACCAATACCAAAATCTTTTTCATCCATTTTTAAATTTGGAATATAGGTTTCGTTATTGGCTTGACTTTCTTTTAGAATAGCTAATCTGGAAAGTAAATTAAAAGATTGATTTTCTTGATTTATAAAAACAATAGCACCTTTTCCAGCTTTATTGATAGCATCAAAAACGCCTTTTAACTTGTCATCTGGATTCTTGGTAAGCGTTCCTAATATATCATTATTTACAAGTGTAGAGTTTACTTTCACCAACACTTCTTCATCTTCTTTCCAAGTTCCTTTTGTTAAAGATAAATGTACTTGGTTATTAGTTGTTTGTTTGTATGCTCTTAATTTATAATCGCCAAAACGGGTATTAATTGTAAAATTTTCAGTCAATTCAATTAAAGAATCGTGCTGCATTCTATATTCTACTAATTTTTCGATAGAAATAATCTTTAAATCGAATTGTTTAGCAATTTTAACTAACTGAGGAAGTCTTGCCATTGTACCGTCCTCATTCATAATTTCAACAATAACACCAGCAGGTTTTAACCCAGCTAAACGCGCTAAATCTATACTAGCCTCGGTATGTCCAGTTCTTCTTAAAACACCACCTTCGCGTGCTTTTAAAGGGAATATATGGCCAGGTCTGCTTAAATCGTGTGGTCTAGTTGCGCTATCAGTTAAAGATTTTACAGTAACTGCTCTATCGTGTGCAGAAATTCCTGTTGTAACACCTTTTCCATGATAATCAATAGAAACAGTAAATGCAGTTCCAAGCGGATCGGTATTTAAACCAACCATTAAATCTAAATTTAGTTCTTTACATCTTTTTTCGGTAATTGGCGTACAAATAAGCCCTCTACCGTTAGTAGCCATAAAGTTAATCATCTCTGGAGTTGCTTTATCTGCCGCAGCAACAAAATCTCCTTCATTTTCTCTATTTTCGTCATCAACAACTATTACAACTTTTCCAGCTTTTATATCTGAAATAGCTTCTTCAATTGTATTTAACTTTATTTCTTTTGTTGAAATTTTCATGATTGTTTAATTGATTTTTTAGTAAATCTATTGAAAAACTTTTTTGTAGAATCTAACACAGAATCTATATTAAATATTCCCATTCCTTGAGTTGCTCGTCGTGTTAACAAGATTCCAAAAGGCAACAGTATTAGTGTAGAAATCCAACCACCTAATAAAGTAGTAATTGCACTTTCTTCTGATAAATTTTTACCGAATTGTGATATGAAAAAATAAATTACAAAAATGGTAATTGCCATAATCATAGGTAATCCAAAACCACCTTTTCTAATTATTGAGCCCAGGGGAGCTCCAATAAAAAACAACACCAAACAAGCTAAGGAAAAGGAGAAACGATAATTGTATTCGTAATCATATAAATTTAATCGTTTTCTATTTGTTTTGATTGTATATTCTTGATTTTCAATCCTGTCTTTACTACGCTTTAATGTTTGAGTAGCTTCACTTAAAATAATAATTTTGTTAGATATTGAAAAATTATCTAATATTTCAGGTTTTAAAATTGTATCTCTAATAGAATCAGGATATTTATATAATTTATTAGCCTTGACATTTTTATAAAAATCAGTAGAGCGTTCTTCTAAATATTTATCATAGTTAGATTTTTCTACTTTTGAAATAGAATCTAACTGATGAATACTTAACATTCCATGATGTTGAGTGATATCTTCGTTATCTAAATTTTTATCATCATTAAAAGAAGAAATATCTATATTAATTGTGTAGGTATCAAAAGTAGCAGCAGAAGCGGGCATTTTTTTTCGCTCTTTTTGCGTCATAGATCGTTTACTATGTTCTTCGTAATAATTTCCGTTTTCTAAGGTTAGAGTCATGTATTTACTACCTTCTTCAGTAGATATTTCGCCTTTTTCTGCAGTAATTATCTTTACTTTTCCTTGATTTAGTGTTAAGTCTGCAATTTGTACTTTTTTTAATAAATTTTCTTCTTCTCCATATTTTTCATCAAACTTTATGTTAAAGCCAGGTATTTCTGTATTAAAAGCTCCTGGTACCAGTGCCAATGCTGGTTTTTTCTTTTTCATATTTAAATAGAGATTCTTTTGTTTTAATGTTGCCCAAGGATAAACATTATTTAAAAACACAAAATTTAAACCGCTTAAAAGTATTGTTAAAATAATTAATGGTCTAATTACTCTTTTTAAGGAGATTCCAGCTGATTTTATAGCGGCAAATTCGTAATTTTCAGATAAATTACCCAATGCCATAATAGACGATAGCAAAATACCAATTGGCAGCGCAGTAGGCGTAAGGATTAAGGATAAATAGCCAAGAAATTTTAAAATAAAAAAAATGTCGATTCCTTTACCTGCAATTTCGTCAAAAGCTAACCATAGCGCTTGCATTACCAATACAAAAAGAACCACAAAAAATGTAGCTAATAAAGGCTGTAAGAAGCTTTTTAAAATGTATTTATCAAATATTTTCAACACTTTTAATTTGGTTCAGAGATGGTGTATTTTTTTTGATCTCTGTAGGTTGCTTCGTCAAAGATAAAAAGCTTTTCTGAAATAGGTTGATTTGTTTTAAAAGTTCTTACTTCAAGAGTTGTAATTGTGTTATTATCTCCAGTTTCAGCAATAGTAAAAATATGTTTTGTTTTAATATCAATTCCAACCATTACCTCTTTAATTTCAGAATTGCTATCAATCGGAATTAGTTTTACATATTGTATTTTAACTCCTTTTATCGTTTTTAGGGCATCCATTTCATAAGTAAACCCATTTTTATAAAACGAAAACATTTTTGAAGGTGTAAGCGTTGTATTACTGTTTTCTGAAGCTTTTTGAATAATTACTTCTTCATCTTCGTGTATAATTAGGTAGGTTTTTTTTCCATCAAAAATTTGTTCGGTTCCCATATAATTTAAATGGTAATTTTCTCCTTTAAGAGTAACGCTTCCTAATGTTTCTTGATGCACATCTGCATCATTATTATCCAATCTATGATTAAATTCAAGATAAATATTTTTATAGCCCTCAACTTTTTCAGCAACTTCATCTAACAAAGCTTTTGCTTTACTTGATTCTTGGCTAAAAGCACTAATGTTTAATAAAAAAACACTTAGAACTAATATTATTTTTTTCATAATTTACGTGTATATTTTTAACTGTTGTTATTCTCTCCGTCTAATAATTGTTTAAGTGACATTTCATCTGGAATTAAAACTTGTCTTGCTTTACTTCCTTCAAATTGACCTACAATTCCAGCAGCTTCTAATTGGTCTATTAATCTACCGGCTCTATTGTATCCCAATTTTAGTTTACGTTGTAATAATGAAGCTGAACCTTGTTGTGCATGTACAATAACAAGTGCTGCATCTCTAAATAAAACGTCTCTCTCGCTGATATCTATATCAAGACTTGTGCCAACATCTTCACCACTGTATTCAGGTAAAAGATAAGCACTCGGGTATGCTCTTTGTGAACCTATATAATCGGTAATTTTTTCTACTTCAGGTGTGTCTACAAAAGCACATTGTAAACGAATAACATCGTTACCATTTGTAAATAACATATCTCCCTTACCAATTAATTGATCTGCTCCAGCACCGTCTAAAATAGTTCTAGAGTCTATTTTTGAAGTTACTCTAAAAGCCACTCTAGCAGGGAAATTTGCTTTAATAATACCTGTTATTACGTTAACTGAAGGACGTTGTGTAGCTACAATTAAATGAATTCCAACGGCACGAGCTAATTGTGCTAAACGTGCTATTGGGGTTTCAACTTCTTTCCCAGCTGTCATAATTAAATCGGCAAATTCATCAATTACTAAAACAATATATGGTAAAAATTTATGACCATTTTCAGGATTTAATTTTCGTGCTTTAAATTTGGCATTGTATTCTTTAATATTACGAACCATTGCTGTTTTTAGTAAATCGTAACGTGCATCCATTTCAATACATAAAGAATTCAATGTGTTAATTACCTTAGTTGTGTCTGTTATAATAGCATCTTCAGTATCTGGTAATTTTGCAAGATAATGACGTTCAATATGGTTGAATAATGTTAGTTCTACTTTTTTAGGATCAACCAAAACAAATTTAACTTCAGCCGGATGTTTTTTGTATAATAGTGAAGTTAAGACTGCATTTAATCCAACCGATTTTCCTTGTCCTGTAGCTCCTGCCATTAATAAATGTGGCATTTTAGCTAAATCGAAAACAAATGTTTCGTTAGAAATTGTTTTTCCCATTGCAACTGGTAGTTCCATTTCAGAATTTTGAAATTTTGCCGAAGAAATTACAGATTTCATTGAAACCATTGTGGCTTTTTTATTAGGAACCTCAATACCAATAGTTCCTTTTCCAGGAATTGGAGCAATAATTCTTATTCCCATAGCAGATAATGATAGCGCAATATCATCTTCTAAGTTTTTAATTTTAGAAATACGAATACCAGCATCTGGAACAATTTCATATAACGTAACTGTTGGTCCAACGGTAGCTTTTATTTTTGCAATACCAATATTATAATTGTTTAGTGTTTCTACAATTCTATTTTTATGACCTTCTAGTTCTTCCTGATCAATAGAAATGCTTTCATCATAATCTTTTAAAAGATTTAATGTAGGAAAACTGTAATTTCCTAATTCTAAAGTTGGGTCAAATTCGCCAAAATCTTTTACTAATTTACTAGACATGTTTTCTTCTACATGCGATTCTTCAACAATTTTTTCAACATCAATTGTTACTTTTTCTCCAGTTTCCTTAGGTTTAGAGCTATTTGTTATTGGTTTAACATTTTCAAACGGTACACTAAAATCCGTTGTTAAATCTTCATCAATTTCAATTGGCTTTTTAGTAACAGGTGTTTCTTCTATTTTTTCAACAATAGGTTTTTCATTTGTTGATGGTACAGCTTTTTTTACAGGAAAAGCACTTTTTACTTTTTCGGGTGTTAATTTAAAACGAATAACTACATAAGAAATTAGTAAAAATAACAATACTAATAATAGACCTGTTTTACCTAAGAATTGTTGTAAGTAGCTATTTAATTCGAAGCCAATAATACCAGGTAATAGTTGATTTTTTGAACTAAAAAATCCAATTGTAACAGATAACCATATCATTGCTAAAATTCCCCAACCCCAATATTTTCTTATATTTTTTATACTTCCTTTAAAAAATATTGCAATACCAGATAAAAATAATAAAAATGGAATGTAAATTGAAGATATTCCAAAACCTTCATAAATAAAAAAGTGACTGATGCTTGCTCCAATTTTTCCTAATAAGTTTTTTACGGAGCTATTTTTATCTGAAAAACTTGCAAGTTGACTTTGGTCTTCTTGCCAATTAAAAAAGTATGAGAAAAATGAAATTATTAAAAAAATGGCAAATAATACCGTAAAAGCACCTATAATGGTTTGTGTTTGCCTATTCCCAAAAAACGATTTTATTTTTTGAAAACGAGGTTTACGTTCAGTTTTAGTTATTGTTTTTTTCTTTTTTGCCATTGATATTTATATGTCACAAAAATATAAAATTATTGTGATTGCAGTTATATAACTAAAATAATTTAGGTATATATATTATTAAACCAATAATAACGGCAAATATTGCAGCAAAAAAAGCAGCACCTGCAGAAATATCTTTTATAGTTCCAATTTTTTTATGATGTTCTGGGTGTATAAAATCAGCCATTTTTTCTATAGCTGTATTTAAAGATTCTGCTACCAAAACAAGTCCAATTGCAAAAAATTGAAACATCCATTCGGTAGCAGAAATATGCATAATAAAGCCAAAAATTGTCATTATTAAACCAATAATTACTTGCGTAATTATACTCTTTTCTGAAGTAATTAGAATCCAAAATCCTTTAGCTGCATATTTTACAGCTTTTATTCTATTTAAAATAAAATTACTTTCAGAATTCATATATTAAAGAGCTTTTAAAGCAGCTTCATAATTTGGTTCGTCAACTATTTCTGGAACTTGTTCAGTATAAGTTACAACACCTTCTTCGTTAATAATTACAATTGCTCTAGAATGTAAATTTGCTAACGGACCGTTTTCTATTGTTAATCCATAAGCTTTTCCGAATTTTCCTTTTGCAAAATCAGACAATGTAATCACATTTTCTAAACCTTCGGCACCACAAAAACGTGCTTGAGCAAATGGTAAATCTCTTGAAATACATAATACTTTAGTGTTTTCAAGTTTTGCAGCTTCTTCATTAAATTTTCTCACAGAAGCCGCGCAAGTTCCTGTATCTAAACTTGGGAAAATGTTTAAAATTAATTTAGAGCCTTTAAAATCTTTTAATTTAGCTTTTGATAAATCAGCCTTCACTAATGAAAATTTAGGTGCTTTTTTACCGATTTTTGGTAGTTTTCCAGATGTGTTAAAAGGATTTCCTTTAAGTGTTATTTTAGCCATATTTTATTTTTTTTGGTTTAAAAATCAAAGTTAGTTTAAAAACTAAAATATACGAATTTATTTATGAATTTTTAACGATTTTAAATTTTGAAGATTCATAAACTTCAAAAGTTATTAGAATAGAAAATCTTGTATCTTCGCAGCCTAAAATAATTTAATTGAATTTAAAAAATTACACTTCAGAGTTTAAAAACAACATTAGGTTAGCAACACCAATTATGATGGGTTCTTTAGGGCATCTTTTGGTTGGTTTAATAGATGACATAATGGTTGGAAGATTGGGAGCAGTTGAATTGGCAGCTACATCTCTAGGGAATAGTATATTTTTTATTACGCTTTCCGTTGGGTTAGGTTTTTCTTTTGCAATAACACCATTAATTGCAGAATCTGATGGTGAAGGTGATAAAGAAAAGGGAAGAAGTATTTTTCAGCATGGTATTATTTTAACAGCCATAATTGGTTTAGTAATGTTTATTGCATTGTTATTTTTAAAACCAATTTTGTATCATTTAGATCAGCCAGAAGAAGTAGTGGCTTTAGCAATTCCGTATTATGAAATAGTTGCTTTTTCTATGATTCCTTTAATGATTTTTCAAGGATTTAAGCAATTTGCTGATGGATTGTCGCAAACTAAATATGCAATGTGGGCAACTATTTTAACAAATATTGTAAATATTGTTTTAAATTTTACCTTAATATATGGATTTTGGATTTTTCCGCGTTTAGAACTTGTTGGAGCAGCTTTAGGTACTTTAATCTCTAGAACAGTAATGGTGTTTTTTATATATTTTGTGTTAATGAAGAAAGATAAATTTGCCATTTATCTAAAAAGATTAAAGTTTGAAGAATTAAAAAAAGAACGTTTTTTAAAAATTATAAATTTAGGTTTTCCAACAGCCTTACAAATGCTTTTTGAAGTTGGTTTATTTACCGCATCCGTTTTGTTGGCAGGAACTTTAGGGGCATTTCCACAAGCGGCAAATCAAATTGCTTTAAAATTAGCTTCCACAACTTTTATGATAGCTGTTGGAGTTGGAGTTGCCGCAACTATTAGGGTTGGAAACCAAAAAGGATTAAAAAATTATATTGAATTAAGGCGTATAGCTTTTTCAAATTTTTTAATGATATTTATTATAATGTTTGCTTTTACAATTGGATTTATAGTATTTAAAGATTTTTTACCTTTAATATTTACTGAAAATCTAGAAGTAATTAAAATAGCATCGAGTTTATTAGTAATTGCTGGTCTTTTTCAATTATCCGATGGATTACAGGCAGTTATTTTAGGAGCCTTGAGAGGATTGCAAGATGTAAATGTGCCATCTGGTCTTACATTTATAGCCTATTGGATTATAGGTTTTCCAATAAGTTATTATTTGGGTACTAAAGCAGGTTTTGGTACATTTGGAATATGGATTGGGCTTTTAGTAGCTTTAACTTCATCGGCTTTACTTTTATTTATAAGGTTTAATTATTTAACGAATAAATTAATTCAAGAAAAAAATGGAATTACCTAAGTTTTTAATGGGAGATAATACAGATTGTTTAAATGATATTTTTGTAATTCATACAGAATTTCCAAGATTCATAATAAATTTAGTAGATGATGAAATTGAATGGTTAGAAGATTTTGATGGTGCAGATCAAGAGGAATTAGAATTGGAAGTTGCCACACTTATAGATCAAGCTAGTGAATTTTACGATAGAGAAATGAAACGCTACGAGACAGAATAAAGTTGCGTTTTTAGGTTTAAAATAAACTAAAACTTCATATCCATTTTTAAGTTTAAAACCCTGGGAGTCATATAGTTTGGGATACCATAAAATCGTTTGGAATACACATCCCTAACCCACGTATTTGTAATAGAGTTTGTAACATCGAACATATTAAATATTTCAAATCCGAGAGCAAATTCTGATACGTTTTTCAACCAACCTGAATTGTGTTTGCTGTTAGCATCAGCAAAAACATACGAAATACCAATATCTGCTCTTTTATAAGCGTTTAACCTATTTTGATAATCATAAGAATTTGAATATGAAGGAGCGCCACCAGGCAACCCTGTATTTAAAACTAAATTTAAATACATTTTAATATTTGGAATATTTGGAACATAATCTTGAAATAACATTCCAAATTTAAAGCGTTGATCTGTTGGACGAGAAATATACCCTTGGTTATTGTAATTTTCTTCAGTTTTTAAAAAACCAATACTCATCCAACTTTCAGTTCCTGGAACAAACTCTCCGTTTAACCTTAAATCTAGACCAGTAGCATATGCTGTTGCATTATTGTCTGCCTTGTATCTAATTTTAACATTATCAATAGTATATGTATTAACATTAGTTAAATTTTTATAATATATTTCTGAAATTAATTTAAAAGGTCTATTCCAAATTTTAAAACTGTAATCATTCCCTAAAACAACTTGAATCGATTTTTGTGTTTTTACAGCAGTATTTACTATTCCATTAAAATTTCTTAATTCTTTATAAAAAGGTGGTTGATTGTAGGTTCCACCTGCTATTCTAAAAAGCATGTCTTTTTCCCAGTCTGGTTTTATAGCAAATTGACCTCTAACACTATAAATTGTTTGATTTGAAGTTTCGAGGTTTTCGCCATTCACATTCCAATTATGAGAACGCAAACCTAAATTATACCATATTTTATGATTGTTCCACTCACTATTTTTACTGTATTGTGCAAACCAAACAAATCTGTTAATTTTTAAATGATTTTGAGTGTCGATACTTTGATACGGAGTTATTTCACCTGTAAAAGGTTCGTAAGGTTGATTATTACTTGCAAAATTTGGTGGACGTACACTAAAACCTAAAGAGTCAATTACTTCCCATTCTTTAATACGGTCTTTAATATCTTCATTTTGATACTTTAAACCAATATTAAATTGGTGATTATTTTTTTTATAAGTTGCTTTAAATTCTGCATTGTTAATTAAAGCATCAATGGCATTTCTAGCATGATTTAACTGGGAGCCTATTCCTTCAGAAAACTCAACTTCACCAAAATCATCAGATCCAAAATCGTTGTTTACTTCTCCAATGTTATAACTTGCCAAAATATCGTAATATTCTTCTTCAATGGTATGATATGCAGACGTTGTTAATGATATATCGATGCTTTCATTAACATTGTAACTTCCTTTTAAAGCACCAAATACTGTTTTAAACTTGTCTTTTTCTTGTCCGTTATAATAAACAATTAACTCTTGAGGATTAGCAATGGTTCCAAATTTAGTTCTTCTGGTTTTAGGAATGTAATTGTAATTATTTAGTGCATAATTTCCCAAAAAATCTATTTTTAATTTTGGATTTAAAGTATACGATAAAAAAACTTGAACATCTGTAAAATTAGGATTTGAATTTGTTTCAATGTCTTTACTATTAATAAAAAGACTGTTATTTCTGTATCGTACACCAAGCAATGCACTTAATTTTTTATTGGTAGAAATACCTTCAGTTGTTATACTTCCGCCTAATAAACTTGCATTTATACGTGTGCTAAAATCTTTTGGAGTTCTATAAGTAATATCTAAAACAGATGCTAATTTATCTCCATATTTTGCTTGAAAACCACCAGCCGAAAAATTAATATTTTTAACCATAGCACTGTTTACAAAACTTAAACCTTCTTGTTGGCCAGACCTTACTAAAAAAGGTCGGTAAACTTCAATTCCGTTAACATATATTAGATTTTCATCAAAATTACCACCTCTAACATTGTACTGTGTGCTTAACTCATTGTTATTATTAACACCTGGTAATGTCATTAAAATGTTTTCTACACCCTGATTGGCGCCTGGTATTTTCGAAACATTTTTTGTATTTATTTTAATGGTACCTTGTGCGTCTTTTTTTCTATCTTCAATAAGAACTTCATTAATTTCTTCAATTTTAATACTTAAAGTAGGAGAGAAACGTAGTGTTTTATTTATTGGAATTGTAATATTTTTTTGAATTGTTTTATAAGAAATATGACTAAAAACAATTGAAATTTCTTTTTCTGCTGGTATCTTTAGTAAATATTCCCCATTTTTATTTGAGGTTGTTCCGTAATTGGCATATTTAATAGAAACGCCTTCAATAGGTGTTTTATTCTTATCTTTTATGATTCCTTTAATTGTTGCTTTTTGAGCAGTTAAAGTAACCGTAGTAAATATAAAAAAGAATAATAGCTTGAAAGTTCTCAAATTGTGGCGCTTATTTTTTTCTGAAAAATGTAGCATTTAGTGTAGTTGTATTTCCAACATTATCTGTTACGGTTATTTTAAGATTGTGTTTTGCAGTTGTAAAAATTTTATCGTTTAAATTATAAACTAGCAAATCTGTTTTTGGATCATATTCTAATAAAATCCATTCACCATCAATTTCGCCTCTATACGATTTTACGCCAGATTCATTATCGGTAATTTTTATTTTTAATTCATTAAAATTAGTTAGCCATTGTGCATCCTTAAAATTCACCAACTGTACATTAGGTTCTTTATTGTCAGTTAATAATGTGAAGTTGCCTAAGCTTTTAGTTGTAGTGTAGAAAGTAGCCTCTTTTTTAACAGTAGTTATGTAACTGTTTCTTCCTTTTTCATCTATTAAAGCTATGTACATTTTTTTCTTTTCACTTTCGGTATATTTAGAAACATCGAAAGTTAAGGTGTATTTTTTATCTAAAGGAATAGATGGAGTATGCACTTTAACTAAAGAATCTTGCACATTAAAATCTAAATAAAAGTTGTTATAGAATGTGTATTTTGGAAATGCGACTGTAATTCCGTCTTTTTTAAAAACGTTAAAAATTTCACGTTTTATTTTGTAAGGAGTTTTTTTAAGTGTTTCTTTTACTACAATACTATCTTTACTTCCGGTGATAGGAATTGTAATCTTTTGACTGTTACCTTTAAAATCTTTTGCAATAATTTCAACAGTATAATCTAAACCATCTTTAATTGTTAAATAACCATTATTACTTGTTTTTTTATAGATGCTTAATTTGTTTTCTGGTTCAATAAAACACTTTTGAATGCGTTGTTTTAAATTTTTAAATCTTTCATAATCAATTAATAGGTTGATATATTTACTTTCAGAAAACGAAAAAGATTCGGCATTAAATTCGTGTTCCTTTTTACCATTAATTTTTAAGGATAAACTGTATAAACCATTTTTGTTATAAGCACCATCCAATTGATCGTAGGCATTAATACCAAAACCAATTGTGCCGTGTGCTTTTATTTTTTCAGCAAGTAAATCACCATTTTCAAGTTGTTTTAAAGAAATTTGAGTCGGTTTTGAAATAGCATTAATATGCGAATTATTTTTAAGAGCATACCCAATTAACGTGTTAATTCTTGGTTTTTTAGAATCGTTAACGTCAATACCAAACAACATTGGATTTATTGGTTTTTCTGTTTTTGAGTCACGTATTTCAAAGTGTAAATGTGGACCACCAGAACCACCCGTATTTCCAGAATATGCTATAAGTTCATTTTTAGAAATTGGCAATGCAGCGGCAGAAGGAAATAAATGGATCTCAAAACGCTTTTTTTTATATTGTTGTTTTTTTACGTATTCTTCTATTTTTGGACTAAATTTTTTTAAATGTGCATATACAGATGTATACCCATTCGGGTGGGTTATATAAAGTGCTTTTCCATAGCCCCAATGCGAAACTTTTATTCTAGAAACATAACCTTCAGCACTTGCTAAAACATCCAAACCTTCTTTTCCTAAGGTTTTAATATCTATACCAGCATGAAAATGATTGCTTCTAAGTTCTGCAAAAGTACCAGACAATATTATTGGAATTTTAAGAGGTGTTGTAAAATAATCTTCAGGATAAACTTTACCAATAGAAGCATTTCCTTGACTAAAACTTAAGGTTAAGTTGCATAAAAATAAGATTAAAAAAGCTTTTCTCACATTTATTATTTTGTGCTAAAATACTAAATATTATTTTTTGTAAAGTCTAAAAATTCAACGAATTATTTATAATTGTACTAAGTTTTTTATAAAATGCAAAAAAAACAGTTGTAATATTGATATACTAACACTAACTTTGTATTTATAGTTTATATTCTTTAGTTTTATATGAGTAATTTAAATGGAGTTGTTAATTTATTTGAAAAAAAACTCAAAAAACTTTTAGAGAATTATAATTTTTTGAAAGAAGAAAATGAAGTTTTATATAATAAAATAGCAGTTTTAGAACATCAAATTACTAAAGAAAAGCAATTTAATAATGAGATAGAAAAAAAATATCAAACATTAAAAATTGCAAAAACTATAGAAGGCAGTAAAGAAGATAGAAGAGAAACAAAACTCAAAATAAATGCTTTAATTCGTGAAATAGACACATGTATTAGTCAATTAAGCGAATAAGATCTTTCAAATAAATGGCAGAATCGTTAAAAATAAAAGTTACAATTGCAGGAAGAGTTTACCCACTTAAAGTGAAGAACGCAAATGAAGAAGAGGGAATGCGCAAGGCAGCTACAAAAATTAATGATTTAGTAAGTAATTATGAAAAAAATTACGCAGTTAGCGATAAACAAGATGTTTTAGCTATGTGCGCTTTGCAATTTGCTTCAATTATTGAAGTAAATGCCATTAATAAAAATGAAGATTTAACTGAAGCGATGGAAAAAATGAATAAATTAAATGTTTTAATAGACAAACATTTAAGTAAATAAGTTCTTTAAAATAATATTAATTAATAATACTGCCTACATTAGTTATTGTTTGTTAAACTCAACGTTACATTTTTATGAAGAGTGAGTCTATACTATTAGAGCAAGCCGTCTAGAACGGATCCTCGACCAGTTAGTTAGCTCTAAACTTGTTTTTTAGGAGTTTACATAAAACCCAAACTTTTGTAGGTTTTTTTATATCCAAATTTGAAATATGGTAGAATATATAATGCCAATTATTATTGGCATAGTAATAGGATTAGCAATTGGTTACGTAATTGCAAAATCGCTTGAAAAAAAGAAAGCAACTAAAATTTTAAGAAATACAAAAAAGGAAGCAACCTCTTTAATTAGAGAAGCTCAAATTGAAGCAGATGCTATAAAAAAGGATAAAATACTTCAAGCAAAAGAGAAATTTATTGAATTAAAATCAGAACACGAAAAAGTTATTATTGGTCGCGATAAGAAAATTTCAGAAACTGAAAAACGAGTACGTGATAAAGAGTCTCAAGTTTCACAAGAGCTTGATAAAAATAAAAAATTAAACAAAGAAATAGCGGTAAAAATAGACGACTACACTAAAAAAGTTGACTTTTTAGAAAGAAGAACTGAGGAAGTAGAAAAGTTACACCGAAAGCAAGTTGAGAACCTTGAAGTAATCTCAGGATTATCTGCAGAAGATGCTAAAAAAGAATTAGTTAGTTCTTTAAAAGATCAGGCAAAATCTGATGCTATGTCGCATATTCAGGATACTATTGAAGAAGCTAAATTAACAGCACAGCAAGAAGCTCGTAAAGTAATTTTAAATACAATTCAACGTGTTGGTGTAGAGCAAACTGTAGAAAATTGTGTTTCGGTTTTCAATATAGAATCAGATGATGTTAAAGGAAGGATTATTGGTAGAGAAGGGAGAAATATTAGAGCAATTGAGGCTGCAACTGGTGTAGAAATAATTGTTGACGATACTCCAGAAGCTATTATTTTATCTTGTTTTGATCCTGTACGTAGAGAAATTGCACGTTTATCTTTACATAAATTAGTTACAGACGGTAGAATTCACCCTGCTCGTATTGAAGAAGTTGTAAAGAAAACAGAAAAACAATTACAACAAGAAATAATTGAAGTGGGTAAACGTACCGTAATAGATTTAGGAATACACGGTTTACACCCAGAGTTAATTAAAACAATTGGTAGAATGAAATACCGTTCTTCTTATGGTCAAAATTTATTACAACATTCACGTGAAGTAGCAAACCTTTGTGGTCTAATGGCAGCTGAACTTGGATTAAATGCTAAGTTAGCCAAAAGAGCTGGTCTATTGCACGATATTGGTAAGGTTCCAGAAACGGAAAGTGAATTACCACACGCATTGTTAGGAATGGAATGGGCTGAAAAATATAATGAAAACCCTGAGATTTGTAATGCTATTGGAGCACATCATGATGAAATTGAAATGAAAACCTTAATTGCACCAATCGTGCAAGTTTGTGATGCAATTTCTGGAGCAAGACCAGGTGCACGTCGTCAGGTATTAGATTCATATATTCAACGTTTAAAAGATTTAGAAGATATTGCCTTCGGTTTTACGGGAGTTCAAAAAGCGTATGCTATTCAAGCTGGTAGAGAATTGAGAGTTATTGTTGAAAGTGAAAAAGTAAATGATGCTAAAGCGGCAGAATTATCTTTTACAATTTCGCAAAAAATTCAAAATGATATGACCTACCCAGGTCAGGTTAGAGTAACTGTAATTAGAGAAACTAGAGCTGTAAATATTGCTAAATAGTTTTTTGCAAAATAGAATTGAAAAATCTCACAAAGGTGAGATTTTTTTTATGCCTCATTTCATTAAAAACCGTCTGTTTTATAAGTTGAATGATGTTTTTTAAATAAGTTTAAGTCTTACAATTAAAGTTGTTTAAATGGCTCTTTGTCAGTTATTTATATAACTAATACGATTTCGTTTATTTCTGTTAAAACCTAAAATAAAGAGTTCTAGATTTCGTAAATTCGTAACGAAAAAATCAGATTGATTTTGGACTATTTTTTATTATGAATTAATATTACAGCAGATGAACAAGAGTACTAAAATTGAAGACCCTAATGTTAGATTAAGGAAGGATACAGTTAGGTATATAAACTTACAATTAGAATCTTTAGGACAACCTATTTTTAATGATAATGAGGATGACAAGTTAAAACTTTGTAATCCAAAGTTTATGGAATTAACTCAAGGCTTAATTAAAAGTTTTAAAGAAAAATCAAGACTACTCTCACAACATTTATCACCAGTAGATTTAAGAATTCAAAATTTTATAAGTGATTATTTAAAGGATGTTAAAATTAATAAACCAATTTTAATTCCAAATGACACGTTAATTCTAAATCAGCCAGGTCATGCACGTGAGGCTAGTTTACCACCAAATGGTAATACGTTTCAGAATGAGATAATTACCTCAAACCGAATAAAACAAGGTATTTTAAATAACCCTATTCACGATAAAAGAACAACAAAAGGTACTTTTCACATTGTTGAAAGTAATTTGCCTGTACCTTTAGATAAAAAAGAAGTTCCAAAAGTAGCATTTGCTCATTTTTTAAATGCGGCATTTTTACCACCAGAGGAATTAAATGTTTTGCCTTTTACTTCAAATCAAACTGAACAAGCAAAAGTGATGGTTTCAATGCTAATGAGACCAATGGTTTGTCCTGAAGTTAAAGGTGTAATTTCAAAAAAGAGTTTAGAAGTTCGATTTTTTGCACCAGGAAGTTTGGTGAGTAATTTAGATTTTGTTGAATCTATATTTGGAAATGCTGGAGATCCTAATTTAGCACAAAATGACGCTGCTTTAGATATTGAACATTGGACAGGACATACCGGTTGTATTGTTTTAGCACCACATTTAAAAACATTAACTAAAAAAGAATTAGGATTACCTCATTTTGATGATGCAACTGAACGCCAAAAAAATGATGGAATGTGTTGGAAAGATGAAAAAGAACTATACAATGATGGAAGTGCTTTTAAAATATCTTGCAGAAATGAAAAAGGAGTTGTTGTTACATTGATTGCTGACAACTATTATGGTTATTCAAAAAAAGAAATTAAAACACAAATTAGCTATTCCGCAAACCTATACGGTTTAGTGGAAGAAGAACATTCAGGAGGTGCAATGGCGTTTCCAAGAGGTGTTATGGGTGATTTATTTGATGGTGAAGTTTTTTCTTCTAAATTTGATAAAAAGTATACATTTAAAGATGTAGAAGAACTATTAGGTGATAGAATTGATGTGAAAAAGTCTAATTATGCTATCGATAAAAAGTATCCGAATTTAGTGTATCTTCCAGAAAATGCACTTATTAATGCAAATACCAATGATGTTATTTGGACTTTTAAAGGTAAAGAGCACAAATTAATTTTATCACCATATAAAACATATATTCACCCTACAGGAACTAAATTTAAGCTTGAAAGACATAAGGCTGTTTCGCTTTGGAGAATTGTTAAAACTGCTGCCGAAGGAATATTTTGTCATAAACCTTGTACGGTTTCAGGTGGAGGAAAATCTGAAATTTCAAAATCAATGTTAAACGCAATAATGTATAATACATTTAATATTGTAGATATTGATGAAGATTTCAAAAAAGCTGATGAAATTATTGAATACGATTATTCAAAACGTTGGAAAAATTATGATTCCACTTTACCGCAATCGAAACCATTTTTAAGCCCAGAAAGAACCTTAGGTTCGGCGGTTATGTTGTTAACCCCAAACGATAGAAATACCGACGAGTTTAATGAATTCTTAAAAAGTATTCCAAATCATATTAGAACATTAGTGCTTTTTGTAAGAAGGTTGTACCGTCAAGATCCCGGGAATTTAAATTGGAAAGATTGTATGTCGGTTCAAATTATTAACGGTCAAAAAGGAACAGCTCTTTGGTACTTCGACAATCCAGTAATTGGAAGTTATGTAAGAATTGGATTTAACCAAGAAGGAAGATGGATGCTAAATAAATTAAGATCGGATTTTGCAGCTTCAGCCAAAATTCAAATGGAAGATGATATATCCGCTTCCATAACAATCCCAAGAAATCAACTTAAAAATTTAAATCCTGAGTATACAAATAAGAGTTTAAAAGTAGTTGCAAATTGTGAAGCACATTTATTCCAACGACCTGATGAAGCAATTAATAGAGGATACGACGAAGGAGCAGAACGAGATTTAGTATCGGACAAAGTATTTTTAACAAATTATGAGAAATTAACAAAACAAGATGCTATTGATATTTATGAAGACACCATAAATTTTGATAAGTATACACAACCTGTTAAAGACTTAATTTTAAGCGTAATTAATAGTCCAAACGAGGATGAATTGTTTTGTTTGCCATCACATCCAAGAATTGTAGACGGTGTTCCAACAAAAAACCCTCGTTATTTAGAAAAGAATATTTTTCATAACGAAACTGAAGATAGTTATTTAGCTGAAATAGGAGTTCGTTTACACAGAAGAATAAAATCAGAAGATCCTGTTATTAATGTTGTGAACGCAGTATTACCAGGAAGAAGAAACAACCCTGTGGATAAGCAAGCAGGAATTCGTCCTTTGGCTGTTTATAACCCAATTCACTACCAAGAAACGCCAGAATTATTTATGGACTTTATATGTAGTTTAACAGGTAAATCGCCATCAACAACAGGTGCGGGTTCTGAAGGCGCATTAACAAAAGGTCCTTTTAATATGCTAACACCTACCACCGATTTAAACAATGCTTTACTATCTCATATTTTAACAGAATCTAATGGTTTTAGTACTGCTGCAGGTTATGTTGGGGCTGAAAATCAGGTAGATCACGATATTAGTTTATTAATTCCTGAAATATGGGCACGTTTAGAACCTGAAGATAAAGATCCAAAAGCATTAATTAAAAATGGATCTCTCGAAAAATTAAATGATTTTGAGTATGAAGGTAAAAAAGTGTTGGCAAGCAGATTAGGATATAGAATTACAAGTACTTTTTCATACAGATGTTTAAACCGTTTATTTGATGAGCCAAACGCGGTATTCAATGAAAAAATGTTAAAACCCGAGTTACAAGGTTTCGAAGACTATGTTGATGGAATAAATAATATTGTTGAAGCTCAGCAAAAAGTAGCACTAAGGTATTTTGAAGATGGAAGTATTGAAGCTGCTATTCATCCGTTAAAAATTTTGTTACACATTATGGCGTATGGACATTATGAAGGTAAAGATGTTAGTGACCCTGATTTAAGGGCATTTTTTGAAAGAGAGAATATTTTAAATAGTAATTGGTATAAAGAACGTTTAATTATTAAGCAACAAAAAGATGTAGCTTTTTATAAAAAACAAATTTCGTATTTAGAGACTTTTATTTCAAATTCTAACAACGCAGATATTGTTATAGAATTAGATTTGTTTAGAAAACTTAAAAATGTTAAAGAACTTTATAAACAAGCGAAATCAGAAAATTATTTGAAAAATTTAGTAGGTACCATTGGAGCAGATCCGTTGTATAGAAAATAATTAATTTGATTTTCGTTTATTAAAAACTGTAGTTAAGGATAAACTTTTTCTACAGTTTTTATTTTCTAGGATGAAAAGTATTTACCACTTCTTTTAAAAAGCTTCGATCTAAATGCATATAAATTTCTGTTGTAGTAATGCTTTCGTGTCCTAACATTTGTTGTATTGCCCTTAAATCTGCTCCGCGTTCTAAAAGGTGTGTAGCAAATGAATGTCTAAATGTATGCGGACTTATTTTCTTCTTTAAATCTATTTTAATAGCTAAGTTTTTAACAATAGTAAAAACCATTACACGCGTTAAGTTTTTTCCTCTTCTGTTTAAAAAAACAGTGTCCTCAAACCCTTTTTTAACATTTATATGAACTCTAATTTCATTTATATAATTTGCAATATATTTTTGAGTTTGTGTGTTTATAGGTACAAATCGTTGTTTGTTACCTTTTCCTAAGACTCGTATAAAACCTTCTTCAAAAAACAAATCAGAAAGTTGTAAACCAACCAATTCAGATACACGTAAACCACAGCTGTACAAGGTTTCAATAATGGTTCTGTTGCGTTCGCCTTGAGGTTCGCTTAAATCAATTGCCTGTATTAATTTATCAATATCTTCAATGGCTAAAGTGTCAGGAAGTTTTAATCCAATTTTAGGTGATTCAATTAAATCTGTTGGGTTGTCTTTTCTATATCCTTCAAAAATTAAATAATCAAAAAAATTACGAATTCCAGAAATTAATCTAGCCTGTGACCGTGTATTTATAGTTTTTGAAACGCTGTAAATAAACTCTTGAATAACAGTTTCATCTATATGTATTGGTGAAATAACGATGCTATTTTCCTCTAAATAAGCAATTAATTTTTTAACATCTCGACCATAGCTCTCTATAGAGTTTTTTGCCAACCCTTTTTCAATTTTTAAATAGGTAATATAGTCTGTAAATACATTATTCCATTTCATGTGTCGTTCTTCTTAATTATTTTAAAATACCTTGTGCTACTCGCTTAAAGTTATTTTATTTGGAGGTTCACTTTTTAGTATGCTCGTTTTATAATGTAAATATAATCAATTAAGAAACTGACACTGAAATAATTTTAAAATTAGAGATTAATTTGAAATTAAGTATCTTAGTTGAATTAATTTAAATAGATATGAAAAAATATACTTTAAGTTTTATAATTGTAGTTTTAATGCTGAATTTCAACACAGTAAATGCACAAAGTTTAAATCAATTTGGTGTAAAAGCAGGAGCTAATTTTGTTGATATTAGAGATAAGCTAAGTGATAATGGAGTTACTCATGTAAATAAAAATGGATTTTATTTAGGTGCTTTTATGGAGTTTATAAGAAGTGTAAATTTTTCTATTCAGCCAGAAGTGTATTATTCAGGAAATAAAAATAGAGCTGATGAAAACATAGGATTATTGCATATTCCAGTACTTTTAAAATATAAATTAGGGAACAGATTTGAACTTTATGCAGGTCCAGAATCTCAATTTTTACTTTCTGTTGAAGGGCAGGATATTAGTAAAGATAAAAATTATAAGAAATTTATTTTATCAGCAATTGCTGGTGTTGCTTTTTTAGTTTCAGATGAATTTAGTATTGATGCACGTTACAATATGGCACTTTCTAATTTTATGGATTTTGGCAATCGTACCAATAAAAAGCTAAACTTTATTCAAGTAGGATTAGCATATAAATTTGATAATTAACTTAATGAAACCTTTGTATTTAATAATAATTTTTAATTTTGAAGGCAGAAGGATAAACTTCTAAATTATTTATAACAATTTTTATGAAAATTTTAATTTTAAATGGTCCAAACCTAAATTTGTTAGGAAAACGTGAACCAGAAATTTATGGAAGTTTAACTTTTGAAGCATATTTTAAATCCTTAGAAATAAAGTTTCCAACTATAGAATTGCATTATTTTCAAAGCAATATTGAAGGTGAGATTATTAATAAATTACACGAAGTTGGCTTTAATTTTGATGGAGTAGTTTTAAATGCGGGAGCATATACACATACGTCCGTTGCAATTGGAGATGCTATAAAAGGTATTGAAACTCCTGTAATTGAAGTTCATATCTCAAACGTACATTCTAGAGAAGATTTTAGACATATTTCATTTATTGCTCCTAATGCAAAAGGTGTAATAGCTGGTTTTGGCTTAAAAAGTTACGATTTAGCTATACAAAGTTTTTTGTAGAAATAATTTGGCTAATTTAATGCTTGCTCCCAATCAGCAATTAAGTCGTCTATATGTTCAATTCCAACTGAAATTCTAAGTAAATTATTTGGAGTTAAACTATCAGGCCCTTCAACGGACTGCCTATGTTCTACAAGACTTTCAACTCCACCTAAACTAGTAGCAGTTGTAAAATATTTTAATTTTGT
>Ga0193958_1000032_pt1 | contig 82849 bp, 124 predicted proteins | sample FB_1_MG_FD_140320 | JGI IMG/M metagenome (GOLD analysis project Ga0193958, IMG submission 140320) | Microbial mat bacterial communities from the Broadkill River, Lewes, Delaware, United States - FB_1_MG | ecosystem: Environmental > Aquatic > Freshwater > River > Microbial mats | place: USA... | reverse complement strand
TTGGATGTAATAACATTTACTAATAAACTAGATGTATCAATGTTTTCATTTTGTATTCTGATTAAAGGTGTTGTTCCGCCATCATGCACATAACGTTGTGTGACCCATGTTCCTTCTACCAGACGCACATTGTTAAAAACATATGAACCACCACTTAGATTAGCAACATAATCCCTATCAGGTGAAAAGAACATTCTGGTGGTGTCTATTAGACCGTCGTTAGAACTTTCAAAAACGGTTTCTTTGGGTAAAACAAGTTGACTTGGATTGGTGGGCATGTTAGCTGTAATAGTAACATTTACAGTCATTTTAGATGACACACGGCTTCTAGGAGTATATGAAAGAAGATTAGACACACTAAAGACGTTGTTATACTGTTGTGCGGTATCCAAATGAAGTTCATTGAATCCAATGTTAGATTCATATGATTTATTAGTAGAATTATATGCTAATACACGTGCTAATTCGCGCAATGCACTACCGTCAAAGTTATAATCCTTAAATGGACTATCTTCGTTTTGCATGTAATATATAATTGAGTCTAGGACTCCATCAAAATCTAAATTGTCGTATGTGCGTTCAGACATAATTTTCCTCTTAAAATAATTTATAATAATATTTATAAACTATTTACTAATTATTATTCTTATGGTAGGGATGTCGAATGAGTTTATACACAGATAAAATCTTTATAGATAAAATTAGCTATCGATTAGACATGTTCAGATGGACTAGAGATAATGTAGCTAATTTTAGATGTCCGCTATGTGGTGACAGCAAGAAAAAATCCAATAAAAAACGTGGATATTTCGTTGTCAACAGAGCAAATGATGACACTTACATGTACGTGTGTCACAACTGTTGTAAAGGTATGTCATTAGGAAACTTTCTAAAAGAATTTGATAATTATGTATATCGTGAATACATGATTGAAAAGTTTAAAGGTCAACCATATTCAAAATCAATTAAAAAGAAGGTTAAAAAGAAGACTAGAAGATCAATTCAGAGTAAACTTATAAAAGTTGAAAAGAAATCTATATTAGATGAAAAGTGTATTAGAATTGATAATGCATCAGATGATAATGCTGGCAAACAATATGTTTTGAGTAGGTTGATACCAGAACTACATCATAAAATTTTATATCACGCCAAGTGTTTTAAAACTGTGGCAGGTGAACTTGATTCAATAGCAGTGGAAAACCTATGGGAGAATGAACCTCGGTTAATAATTCCATTCTATGATGAAGAAGGTGAACTTGTTGCTATACAGGGTAGATCATATGACCCTAATTCAGAATTAAGATATATAACTGTAAAGAAGTCTACTGACGTTATTAAAATCTATGGTAGAGAACGGGTGAACAAAAATAAGCCTGTACTTGTTGTAGAAGGACCAATAGACAGTCTGTTTCTACCTAATTGTGTTGCAAGTGCAGATGGGGACCTATTAACAGTACAATATGGGACCGTGTATATATGGGATAACACGCCTAGAGATATTAATATTGTTAAGAAGATGGAAGATGCTATTAAACGTGGTAAACGAATTACAATCTGGAATGATTGTCCTTGGAATGGTAAGGATATAAATGAAATGATTCTAAATGGCGCAACCCAAATAGAATTGTTGGAATATATCGCAAGTCATAGCTATAGTGGTTTGACTGCAAAATTACATATAAACAACTGGAGAAAGATATAGGAAATTTATGGCTTATACAGAAGAAGATATTGAAATCGTAATGAATCATCTTAGAAACGGTATGACGTATACTGAAATTAGAAATAAGACTAACATCAGCCGTAGAACTATCAAACGATGGGAAATGAAATATGGTGCTGATGAAACTGTTGATCCAGATTCTGAAATCGTAGAAGATAATGTGAGGCTTGCAAAACGTGCACAGAAGTTTCAGGATACGAATAGGATTGAACGAAAATCATTTCGAGAGTATGCACGTGTAGAAAATGCTGTAACTGAACTTAACCGTGAAATGCTTAGTGTGCTTAAAACACATAGATTGAATGTTCCACGAGCTTTCAATAGTCCAGATGGGAATAAACCAGTTGGATTGGTTCAGATTTCTGACATGCATTTGAATGAAATAATTCGAGATGTAAATGGTAATATGTACGATATGAAAATTGCATCACAGAGGTTGCAAAAATTTAGAGATCGTATTAGAACCTATATGAAAGCCGAAGGTGTTGAACATGTTATTGTCACATTCCTAGGTGATTTAATCAACAGTGATAGACGACTTGAAGAAGTCCTTGCACAGGCAACCAATAGAGCAAATGCATTATTTGTGGCTGTAGATTTGTTACAACAGTTCTTGACAGAATTGGCAGAAGACTTTAATGTGACTGTAGCAAGTGTGATTGGCAACGAAAGTCGTATTAACCCTAATCTCGGTTGGTCTAATATCATCACAAGTGATTCATTTGATCTCATGATCCACAGAATGCTTGAAAAGCTGTTTGAAACCAGTGAAAACGTTGCATTCGTTGAAATGAAGAATCCTATGGAATGTGTGATTCAGGTGAACGACACAAATATTTTATTGATGCATGGTCATTCACTTAGTAAATCTGCATCACCTGCTAAGATTGAAAGTGAAATGAACAAGACTATCAGTAGATATGCCGCTAAAGGTGTTATTATTCATTTTGTTATGATGGGTCACATTCACAATGCGCATATCAGCGACAGATATAGCCGTACAAGTTCATTGTGTGGAACAAATGCATTTGCTGATAAAGGGTTGAATTTAACGGGCAAAGCAAGTCAGAATATGCATGTGGTCCGAAATAAAGATGATATTATTTCAATTAAGGTTGACTTGCAGGAATATACAGGTTATGAAGGATATGAATTTGTAAAGGCATGTGAAGCCTATACAACAGCACCAATCAAGGCGAGTTATATTATTAACTCAATAGTAATTTAAAATGGAGATGAATTATGGAATACTTTTTGCTTTATTTGTATGATCGTGTCGGAATGTTTTCTGGTGGAGCGGTTGGATTTCTATTAGTATTCTCTTGTGTCTTGTTAGCTATTTTTTGGGTGGCAACAGTGCTAGCGCCGTCCAGCGATTTGGAAGATATAGGTGATAAAAAAATCCTTTTTAAGGCTAGAAAATATCTTACTATTACTTGGATTACTCTTGCCATGCTTACAGCAATTATGCCAACACAACAGTTTATGAAGAATGCTGCTGCTGTTTACATCACTAAAGAAATCGTGACATCAGATGTTGCACAGGAAACTGGTAAAATTGTTGTTGAAAATCTTCCAAAGGCCGTACAAAAGGTATTTGACAAACTGTTAGAAGATGATAGTGTGGTTAGAACCGATGAAAATAATAAAGAAACTGAACAGGAGTTGTAAGTGGATAGTGAAAAGAAAGAATTTGGAAAATGGTGGATGTGGATTGTATTCCTCATGGTTGGGACAGTAATTGTTTTTGGTTGTCTCAATGCATTTGGAATCATCGGAAAAACTGTTATTGAACGTAAAGTGTTTGAAAACAGTTATCAAAAACATGAGGCAGATAAAGAAGCTCGTACTACATATGATGCAAGTCTTGCACTGCTTCGTTCTAAACTCAATAATCCTAATTTGGATGTTGGAACCCGTGCAGAAATTCAGGCACAAATTGACGCAATCACAATTTTGAAAACTACAAAGGAAAATTAAAATGAAGAAAATTATTATTACACTGGTCGTATCAACCATGACATTGTGTTTTTGTGCATCAGCATTTGCTTGGGGTTCGGATACAGAAACCACTAAAGAAGCTAAAGCAGTACAACGCCAACAGGCACAATACGCTAAAGGTCAGCCTATTCCCGCATTTGATTGGAGTCTTGAACGCGATCTGGTAATTAAGCTCTATAAGCTCCGTAACCAGAAAGTCAGCACATATACAGTATGGCGTAGTGATTATGGAATGATTGAAGGTCACACTGCATCTATCGGTTATGGTATTCCATATGATACAAGTCTCACTAATCCATTGGTAGCCACTGGTGAAAGTATGGAAGGATATAGTAAAGCTGCACTGGCATCTGTAGAACAGCCAGAACCAAATGGCATCTTTGCATCTAAAAATACAACAGCCACATGGGTTCTTAGTATTGATGAAAAGACAGGTATGATCATGCCTATCTATGTTGAAGGTAAAGTAACTGTATATCCATATCCAATTACAGTTGACTATGATAAAAATAGAGTGTATCGTGCTGGAACAGCTACAGCAACTATTGCAAAATAATCCCTTATAATAGGCGGGTGAAATTCCCGCCATATGGAGAAAATAAAATGAAAGCTAATGATTTGTATGCAATGGATATAGAATATTCAGATGAGCCTGTTATTGAAATTTTAGCAGACATCTTAGACAATAATGAATACTATATTTATGAAGGTGATCTGTGGAGTGTCAGAGAAAAATTAGAATACAGAATCAAACATAAAATTGTACATCATCATGGCGTTGATTATAGACGCTACTGGGAACTCGGAACCCTCTGGTTTGACGATAAACCTGTTGGTGTGATTCAACGTGCGGGTCGGGAAGGTGACGATCACAAGGATGAATATTTTACAGATATTGAATGTTATTTGGAGATGATTAAATTTATTAAAAAGACGCTTATTGATGATGGTGCTGATGATCTTTATCAAACGAATCCAGATGCAGATATTCCAACACTAACAAGTTTTTATGGAAGAACTCTAGGAGACAATTAAACGATGAAAGTTAAAAAAGAAGTTACATATAAATTTACTATGGATCAACTAGTAAATTTATATCAGATGTATCTTGATGATGAATCATATACATCAATTGGCGAAAAATATGGCGTTAGCCGTAAAGTAATCGCCAATCGTGTGAATAAAATTGAAAATGGTGATATCGAAGATTTCCCATACCATAAATTTGAACTTGAATGGTGTGATGATGATCAATACTGTACAGGGTGTTCTGGCAATGATAATGGTGTGTGTCTGAAATCGGATAATGAACATACCACAGATTACTATGCACCAGTTCCTTTAGAACCTAATGTCAATAAACCTATGAAATACCGTGTGTCTAAGGTCTCTATTGCTATCGTAAAAGATGATGGTGACATTTTCATGGCGGTATCATCTGATTCCAATTTTAATGACATACTGACTCATATCAGAGATGATGAATGGGACAATGTTCGCAATATCATCAATATGGGTGAACGTATCACCGAAATGAGTCAGGGACATATTGAATACAGAGATCGCAGACTGTTTTTCAAAGGTATTGAAATCACAGATATGAATTTTGCACATCGTGCAATCAATATGATTAACAATGATAATATCAGTGCACTTCTACATTTTGTAGAAAAATGTATGGACAATCCTAGTAACCGTGTGGTGCAACGTATCTTTGATTTCATGAATGCAAATGATATCTGTATTGATGAAGATGGCGATATCATCGCATTTAAATATGTGTCTGATGAATTTAAAGATTGTCATACCAATACATTTGACAACAGTGTTGGAACCACAGTCAAAATGGACCGTATTCTGGTGAATGATGATGATACCGTTACATGTAGTCATGGGTTGCACGTGTGTTCAGCACATTATCTTCGTCATATGCGTGGCAAAACGTATGTAGAGGTCAAGGTTAACCCTAAAAACGTTGTAAGCATCCCTGTTGATTATAATGACAGTAAAATGCGTTGTTGTGAATATGAGGTCTTGCGTGAAATCTCATTTGATGATATCTTTGAACAGAACTATAAAAACTTTAAATTGGAGAACTAATGTCTGATACTGGTAAAACTCAGTTGAATAAGGAAATGATGAAAGAAATCGTTGCAACTATGGAACGAATCAAAGATGAACAGGAACATTTGAAAGAAAGTGTGAAAGTCGTATCGGAATCATCTGGTTATAGTAAATCACAGGTTAAAGCCGCTGCTAAACTTTACATTGATGGTAACAGAATTGAGAAGGACACAGCACATAATGACATCATGGACCTCTATGATGAAGTTTTTGCATAATATAAAAGGATAAAGCAATGGAACAAGAATTTAAGAAAGAAACTGAGAAAAATATGATTGATATGAGTTGGATGCCAAAATACAAGTGTCATAAAACTGTTCGGGCGTTTAAAATTAAAAATATTGAACCGTCTTGTGGTGATGATGTTGCAGGTCCAAATCAAGAATGTGATGGTGGACGTATTATCACAGCAGAAGAAAATAGCCTTTGGAAAGTGAAGGTTGATTTTGAATATGTTCGTAAGAATAATCCCCAAATTGGCGGGTATCTTGTATTGTACAATGACGGATACATTTCATTTTCACCATCAGAACCATTTGAAAGTGGATACACTGCAATTTAATAATTAAAATCAAAACCCGTTGACTATGTTGATGGGTTTTGTTATTTTGTGTTAAGGAGAATAAAATGATTATTAATAAACAACGTGACGATGTACAATCAAATGGATTTGATACTGGCAAACAGTTTGGCATTGAAATGAGTGCCAAGGCATATGATATCCTTTTTGATAAACTCTATTCTGATAGTGTAAGTGCTACTATCAGAGAGATTTGTTGTAATGCATATGATGCCCATGTAGATGATGGGAACACAGATACACCATTTGAAGTAGTTCTTCCCACTGCAATTGATCCTGTGTTCGTTGTAAAAGATTATGGCACTGGTATGAGTCCAGAACAGGTTGAAAATCTATATTCAACACTGTTCATGAGTACTAAGGACAAGTCTAATGACTTCATAGGAGCTATGGGAATAGGTTCTAAGACACCTTTCGCACTTTCTGATACCTTTAGAGTCCAAACACGTTACAATGGATTAGAACATGATTACATGGCGTTTAAAGACGACTCTGGAATTCCATTCATTCAGAAAATGAGTGAAAAGCCTAGTGACGAACATAATGGTATGACAATCAGTGTACCAGTCAACAGTAATGTGATTAAGGAATTTAAACGTAAGGTTGATAATATCCTCATGGCATTTGATACTAAAATTCTTTTGAATGGCGTTGAATATGATAATTACGTTTTAGATAAATGTGAAGAAGTGTTAGATAATGTGTATTCATGTGATTCTGATAATTTTTATGATTATAGTGGGGATACATTAGTTTTGTGTGGAAGTATACTGTACAAAATTGATAGATATGCTGATGATCCATTCAATACTCCATATGGTAAGACTACTATCATTAAAGTTGATATTGGTGATGTGGATGTTAGTTCTAGCCGTGAATCCCTAGATTATACAGACCGAACTAAACAGTGTCTTGAAAAGTTTAAGACCAAAGCAACTGTATATTTTGATAACATCATTCATCAGATCACAAAATACGGTGAATATGATATCAGAGACGTACATAATGTGTTCAAACCAAGTGGTGATATGGATGGATCATACACACCGATACACACTGATGTTGACATTGATGCTGTAAATGAATTACATACAACACTTTTTAATAAGTTGTTCATAGGAAGTGATAAATTAAATATCAAATCATCATATCTTTTTGAACATGTTGGACCGTACAAGTTATGTCGATATGGTATTTCTACCCAACAGGATAAAGCTGATTGTCTATCTAGTATGGTTATGGATAACAAATACAAATCACCACACCATAATATTACAATGAGTAAAGTTGTTCCGTTGATTGTAATGTATAAAAAGGTTAATCGTGAAATCATTCGATATCATATTGATCAGAATGAAATTGATTCGATTCGTGTTATGGTCATACATGATAAATCTAAATATGATGAAGTTGTTCGTATCTTCAAAAACATTGGTGTTAAATTCATCAATGAACTTGATTGTGGAACGGCTAAAATTAAATCTAAGATCGTACGCACGCACACCAACATTTTCAAAATTAATGTATGTCATAACACCATGCATGAATTGTCAACAGACGAAATCAATGAATTAGATCATGATAATACATGCTGGTACAGAATTAAAAGTGGTTGTAGAACTCCACAACAAGCAGTTGATTTTGAATACCGTTATATATGTAAAGTAGTTAAAGCCACTGGTGTAACTATGTTGGCGTTTCGTGGTGATTCCACACCAGACGAATTAAATTCTGTCATGACTGTAAATGAATTTGTTGCAAAGGATTTTGAAAAGAACGTTTCAAAATATATCAGATGCATGTTGTATTATAAAAAGTACCATAGTTTACCGCCATCATATGCAATGGAATTGACTGATTTACTCACAGCATGTTTCAAACGTGGTTATATTGATTTAGAAGGTACATGGATCGATAGATTATTATATCCTATTGACATTGATTTTGATGAAAACTGGGAGACTATCTCATATGTAGATTATGTATTTGATAATGAAATCGTCATGCATTTTTGTAAATTGTATGAAAAATATGCAAAACTGTTTGACGATTCATTAAAAGAACTTGCTGATATCCACTGTATTTTTGCTGAAACAGATGGTAGAATTAGTTCTGTGAGAAGTGATGAGACTAGGATTAAAGAACGTATTGAATCATATGTAAGATCATGTGATAAGAAACTTAAAAAGAGTTTTAGAAATAAAATTAAAAAATTGGAGAATATAACTTGGAAATTGAAGTAATTAAACACACTGGAATGGAAGAATTCTGTACTGCATGTGCAACAACTCTTAATAAAGATATGGTAGATGCAACTAAAATCTATGATAAGCTGTTGTTGGCTGAACATAGTCCTATCAGAACTCAGATGTTCACTATCAAGATGAAAAATATTCCTACATTTGTATCTACACACCTTGTACGTCATAATATCGGTGTAGAACACTTTGTGAAATCTAATAGAGAAGATAGAGTAGGATATACTGGTGATGCTGGTCGTATGCAACCCGTAAATCATACTATGTTTTTAAATGCACATGCTGTAATCAACATTGGTCGTAAACGATTGTGTAAACAGGCACATATTGAAACTATCAAGGTTCTGCGTTATATTAAAATACAGATGGAACCCGTAGACAAATATCTGGCTGATAGAATGGTTCCTGAATGCGTGTATCGCAATAATGCATGTCCAGAACACAATACATGTGGATTCATCAATGAACAGTGGAAAATTTATAATGGGCCTAAATATTGGAAATATGGAACTCTAGGAGATTATAAATAAAAGAAAAGGAGACAATATATGTCTATGACACTGGAAAAACCAGTGTGTAAATATGCTAAAGAAGTCATTGCAACCAATAGAGGTTGGGAAGCTGTTTTACACAATGGTAATACCGAACTGTTAAATTCTATTAAAGGACTTAAAGACCTGCTGGAGCGACAAGTAGATGAAGTTGATGAAACACCTGAAATTGATGATGTTCAGGAAACTGTCATTGAAGAATCAGAGACAGTTGTTGAAGAACCTGTAGAATCTGATGAAATCTTAGATGAATATGAAGAACTCGTAGAAATCTTAGAAGATGATGTAGAAACTGAGGTCGTAGAGGAATTGTACACTGCTGAAAGTCTCGAAGACATGAAAATGGGCGAATTAAGAGAAATCGGCAAAAAATATGGTGTAAAGGACAATTCCAAAACTGATTTGATCACCAAAATCCTTGATGAGCAATCTAAATAAGGACACACTTTACGAATATGCTGTTATACACTATAACAGTGTGTGTTCTACAAGAACTGAATTTGAGTCAGATTTAAAAAAGACGGCTCAAATTCAGAAATCATTGAACAGAATTGAGAATCCTGATTTCAACGTCAGGATTCTCATTAATTACATCATATCATTTTTCAATGTATTTGAACAACATGCCGCAATCCACATTTTATTCCTAAGAATCAGTGATGATAATCATTCAAAATTAAAATCTGTCTTGATAGGTATGTATAGATTTCCTAACAAATATGGGATTCAATACAATGATAAAATTGATATGAATATTGTATCAAGAATCAGAAAGGAATTACAATGAAAACATTTCATGATTTTCTAGTCGAACAGCAGATAGAAGAAGATGATCCACCTATTAATCAGACTGGCGACAGTATAGCAACAACACCGAAAACAATGGGTTGGACCCGTAAACGATTTGGATGTTATGACCAATATGATTTAGATGAAGAGAATTATGATAAAATGCGTAATGGTCGTTCAAAATATAGTAGATGGACTAATTATGTGACAGATGAAGGTCTGAGAGATGCTATGAAAAAATCTATGCGCAAAAATGGTCAGATGTTCATCAGTAATAATAAAACTGGTGCTATGGTTGCAATCCACGAACACACTATCATGGAAGCTGCACCAAAATCTAAAGATGCTGAAAAATGGATCAAGTCTAATAAAAAGACTTTCATCCAGCAGTATGGTAAAGTAGTTGGTCTATCCATTTTATTTGCAACTGCATGGAAACTTTTCGGCAAGAAAAATAAAAAAGAAGAAAATACCTGAATTTAAATTTGACAATCATGTATTGGTTGTGTAAAGATGTCCCTGTAAGAATTGTCTTACAGGGATTTTTAATTTTAGGAGAATGAAATGAAAACTTATTATTGTGAATGTAATGCGTACAAAGGTTATGATCAATATTCATCTGTATATGTAGTACAGGCGAACACGAGCAACGAAGCACTTGGTATTTGTCTTGAACAACCTATGACAGTAGAATATATTCACTCACTGTCTAGAACTGACAATGTATATTGGCAATCAAAGGATATCACAATTACTGAAATTGTGAATGATGGAAATGTGTGTAAAATCTTACACCAAACTGAAAACGAGTGTGTAAGATGAGACCAGATTATAAACTTGAAATTGCTATATAGTGTCATTAATGAAATGTTATTCGATATCAGCACAATTACGTTTAAACCGATTCTAACGCATTCTAAATAGGAATATGACTCATAGTATCTAAAACCCTTTAGAATGCGTTAGAACCACATTTCTGTGTGAATTTAGACTATGTGAGTGTACAAATAACTTATTAAGGAATACAATGGTAGAAAAATATAAAAAACTGGATGAAATTTCACATATATTATTACGTCCATCAAGATACATTGGATCAACTACACCGAAGACAGAAAATATTAAAACTGTTTTTGGATTACATGAACGTACATATACACCAGCATTTTTAAAACTGTTTGATGAAATCGTATCTAACTGTGTAGATTTCTCAAAAACTGATGAAGGACAGCACCTGAATAAAGTTGATATCAATGTCAGTATGGTTTTAAATTCTATTACTGTCACTGACAATGGTGGGATTCCAGTTGTGATGCATCCAGAATATAAACAATATGTACCTGAAATGATTTTTGGTGAATTGCGTGCTGGATCAAACTTTGATGATGATGACGATAGTGTTAGTACAGGACAGAATGGTGAGGGTGCTAGTCTAGTCAATGTATTTTCAAATAATTTCAGTGTCGAAACTGCTGATGGCAAGAATATGATTTCATTGAAATGGTCTGATAACATGAGAATTAAATCAGGTCATAAATATAAACCTAAGAAATCATCACTCAAATATACAACTATCACATACATTCCAGATTATGAACAGTTTGGAATGAAATCAATGACCAATGACACACTAAAATTGCTGGAAAACCGTGTACATGAATTTGCTGCAACCTCACCAGATATCAAATTTATTTTTAATGGTAAACATATCAAGCATGACTTTAAAAGTTTTGTGTCATTGTATGTAGATGATTTTGTGTACGAGTCTGGTGATTGGAATCTAGCATTTGCACCTTCATCAAATGGGTTTGAGCAAATCACATTTGTAAACAGTACTAGGGTGTATAATGGTGGTACACATATTGATTATATTATGAATCAGATTGTTGGTCCTGTACGTGCATTCATTAAGAAGAAAACTAAACAGGATATAAAACCATCTGAGATTAAAAATCATTTTATGTTGATTGGTGATCTCACTATCAATAATCCTAGGTACAATAGTCAGACTAAAGAACATTTAGAAACTGAACCCAAAAACTATGGAATCAAACCCTGTGTTTCAGAAAAGACTATTAAGAAGATTTTAAAATCTAAAATAGTTGACAATCTCATTGAATGGGCTGAACGCAAACAACGACAGGATGAACTCGCAGAAGCCAGAAAGCTTGCTAAGACCAATACATCTAATGTAATCCGTATTGATAAATATGAAACTGCTAATTGTCGGGACCGTAGTCTATGCTCTATATTCTTCACCGAGGGCGATAGTGCAGCTAAACCTATTATTGCTGAACGTGATCCAGAAAAACATGGTGTATATCCATTGAAGGGTAAACCTATATCTGTAGAGGGAACAGCTTTAAAAAAGGTTCTATCTAATAAAGAATTTCAGAATATTGTAAAGATACTTGGTTTGGAAGTGGGTAAACCTGTTGATGTCAAGAAACTACGATACGGTAGAATCTGTATTGCAACTGATGCTGATCCAGATGGTATGCATATCAGAGGTCTAATGTATAATATGTTTTATAGATTCTGGCCTGAACTGTTTGATATGAAAATTATTGTCGTATTTCAGACGCCTATTGTTAAAGTTAGTCATCGAAATAAATTGATTGATTTTTATACGGTAGAAGAGTACAATGATTATGTTAAGAAACATGGTGTCAAAGGAGATCATATTTATGTAAAAGGTTTAGGTGGACATAGTAATATCAAAAGATATCTTGATAACCCTGAATGTTTTGAACCAATTACATTTAAAGATGATGAAGATGTAGATAGCCTTAAACTTGCATTTGACCCTAAGATGGCGGATGAAAGGAAAAAGTGGTTATGTCAATAACAGGACATCTAATTGTTTTGATAGTTCTAGTTGTTTTAGTATATTTAATGCGTAGATGGCTACCTATCAAAACAATTAGATCACAGAAGCCTATATATTATTGTCCAGATTGTTTATCTAGGACTGATATTCATGTTTGCAATGAGCATGGATTCGTGGTAGTCATGTGTAGAACATGTGGTCATAATATATATGGTATCGGTGAATTTATTAAAGAACAGGACGTTATCAGAATGTCCGAATAGGAGTGTAAATGAAATATTGTAGTATCTGGAGCCTTAAAGACCTGATGAAGTATTGTGAAACTGGTGAAAAGACTGCTGGTAGACTCAAAAATGAATGGGTTCCAGCAAGACCAATGGGAATGTCTAGTTTTGGTCTTAAATGTCGTTGTGTTTATCTCGTATGGACTGGTCAGGCTGATGTAGTACTCTGGCCTAATAAACAGTAGGATAATTATTATGTTCAAAAATGCTAAAGTCGGTGATAAGGTGTGGTGTGTGTTGAATGGATGGGGTGTAATTGTTGCTATTGAAGAACATGCTGTATATCAGATTGAAGTTTCGTTTGATGATAACACCACACCATGTGAAGAATACACCCTTGAAGGTTTCATGTTAGATGCACATAATAGTCCATCTTTATTCTGGAATGAATTTGAAATTCCAGAATCTGCTTATGCAAAACCATGCCCTTTCAAAGTAAATGATGTGGTTACGGTTTTCGGTGATGTTGAAATTAAAAACGGAACGTTTCCATACCCTGCACGTGTTACAGATATTTGTGACGGAGTTAATGTTATAACGCCTAACAATCCTGTTTCATCTGTCTGGAAATATATTGTACCTTTTAATTCAAATCATATTGCCAGACAAATTTCACCAGAAATGTTTGCAAACGCATATGTAAATGAGGTAAAATAATGTTTAGTGATCTAATCAAAGAACTTGGACAACATACTGGTGCAGGTAGTAAGGCTCGTAAATTAGATGTTCTCAAAGCGTGGTCTGATATAGAGGGTATTAAAACCTTCCTCAGTGCTGTGTGTGATCCAAGTATTGTATATCATATCAGCAAATACAGTTTACCAGAAGAACATGGTGATAAAATTCTTGACAAACAGACAATTCAGGAATTTGTAGATACACTGTATGGTCGTAAAAAGACTGGAAACGATGCTATTGAATATGTAAATGATTTGTGCACTACACTAACACCAGATGAACAGAAACTCATCAACCTGATTTTCAACCGCAATCTTGGAGTTGGTGTAGGTGTTGCTCTCATCAATGAAGTTTTTGAAGACCTCATTCATATTGAATCATATTCCAGATGTCAGAATGCCAGTAAAAAGAATTTGGGAAAGGCCAATCTTGAAAAAGGATTCTATTCTCAAATTAAAATGGATGGTAAGTTTGGTAATCACAAAGTGTATGAAGACAGACCTACCATCATGACAAGTCGATATGGTATACCGTGGCCACGTATTACACAGTATATCATGGATCGTGTAGATGGATTTGCCGAAGGAAAAGTATACACAGGTGAACTCACTGTATGGGATAATCTTAATAATGAAATTCTTGTGCGTGAAGATGGAAACGGCAAACTCATGAAATTTGAATATGGTGATGATACAGGATTCGTTCCAGATGAAAATGGTCATACCAGATACACCATTAATTTCACCATATGGGATATGATTGATATTAAATGCTGGGAAGCTGGATTAGATAAAACACCGTATAAAGAACGTTATGAAAATATGGTTAAATTGCCTATTAACGAACGTGAAAGTATTATCAGTTTCCCAACCAATAATATTGTAAGGTCTATTGAAGATGCTGCTATTTATTTCACGCATGCAGTTGAAGATGGCGAAGAAGGTACAGTTTTAAAAGACCCTGATGGACCTTGGAAACATAACACAAGCACTGGTACACCATATCAAATCAAATTTAAAATTATTGCTGAATCAGAAGTTATGATTACAGGATTTGAAGAAGGTAAAGGTAAATATGAAGGAACAGTTGGCTCTATCATGTATGAATCTAGTGATGGACTTGTGTCTGGCACATGTAGTGGTATCACGGATAAAATGCGTAAGGCTATGAATGACAATCGTGAATACTTTAAAGGTCAGATATTCACTGCCAGATACAATAATATCTTGCAATCAGATGAAGGTACATATACATTGTATCTTCCACGGTTCGTAGAAATCCGTAATGATAAAGATATGGCTGATGATCTCAAACACATTTTTGAGGATTTTGAAAACGCTAAACAGTTTAAGGTGTAGTTATGAGTAATTATTCTAAAATGTGTTTTGTGTGTAGAGAACTAACGCCAGTACAAACTATTTGTAATGAACCAGTACTTTGTACATTATGTAGACGTGCAATTCTTAGAATGCGAGAACAACTTGAAAAGGAGACTGATATTGAAAGAAACTGATATCACAGACAAACAGGACAATCATTATCATAAGTGTAGAAATGGTAATGACATCATTAATTTCATGCATGACAATCCACATTTTGGATTCAGTCATCAACAGGTTTTTAAATATCTTTACAGATGGTTTTCAAAACATGATGATCTTTCAAAGGATTTGAGAAAGATTGGAAACTACCTGTATAGTGCTATGAAGAATGAGATGAAATCACGGGGAAAGGAACTTGACCGTGAAGAATTTAATTCTATGATTTGTGGGGTTCCATTAGTGTCAGAACTTAAACCAAATTCGGTTGACGTTATGGAACTTAGTGACACTCAATCTGGCGATGATGCATATAAGGATAGTATTGAATTATTACCAAGTCAGAAATATTTCAATTGTAAAATTACACCCGTTCCGTCTGATTATGAATTAGAAGATGATATGTGGTATGAATGGGGATCGTTTAATCTTCCAGAAGGTGATAAATATAAAAATCTTGATTACATTGTAGAAGTGTCACTATCATGCGGGAGTTTGAGTTATTACATTTTTAAAGATGCTAAAGGTAAAATTGGCGAAATGTTTAATACAATTCCAAATGCAACAAGCTATACCATTAAAGCAGTACGAAAACATGTTGGTATTGAATCTAATTCAGTTGACCTTATGGAACTTGATGACACACAATCAAAATTGGTGTATGATATTGAATTTTGCCCAGTATATCCCCCAACTATTCCATTACCGTCTGATTATCCGCTCAATTCTGGGTTTGCAGATGATATCTGGTACGCATTGGAAACATTTAAATGTATGTGTGACCATATACCACACGATTTCATTGTAGAAGTTACATTCGATGATGGGGTGTGGAATTATTATATTTTAAAAGGTATAGTAAGAAATAATATTCAAGAAATTATTAAAGAAGAATTCAATAATTTCTCGTTATATGACATTAAAGCAGTACGAAAACATAAAGGATAAAAATGAAAATAGGTTTTACAGGCGCACACGGAACAGGGAAAACCACTATCATTGAAATGCTGGCTGAAAAAACTGGATTTAATTTTAATCCATCTATTGCACGTCAGCTTTCTACCGAGGGTATTAAAATCAATCAGGATGGTGATGATGAAACACAGAAAGCCATTCTCGAAAAACAGTTGATGTATCTGAATGATGAAGAACATGTTATTCTGGATCGCACGCTACTTGATGGATATGCATACACAAAATATTCATATGACCGTGGTAATATCAGTCAGGAAGTAATGGATGATGTCATCAGTGCATTACAATCCAACATGAAAAAGTATGATTATATCTTTAGACTTCCAATTGAATTCCTTTTAGATGATGATGGAGTTCGTTCAACTGATTCTGATTTTCAGCGTGAGATTGATGAAAACATCGTAGAAGGTATCAAACTAGCTAATGTCAATGTAATGACCCTTACAGGCATTCCTGATACCCGTCTAAAGACTATCTGCAATGTACTTGGACAAAAGATTGGTGTTCGCTTTAAAATACATGTACCAGAAGAAAAAACTGGATTTGCTGGAATCATCAAAGACATTAAAAATAAAATTAAACCTAATGTTGATCATGGAACTAAATATGTGGTGTTGTCCAGATATGATGTAGTAACACCAACATGGATTTATAAATCAGCATATGATGTGGATTCATCTAGTGTAGATAACGTTAAGGAAATCAAATTAGGTGATTATGAACCGGAAACATGTAAAACCCTATTTGAAAATACCACAGATCATTATAAACATGTAGATTGTGAATTTAATCCTGAATTTGATGAAAGTGTGGTTTCATATGACTCTGAGGACAATTTTCAGACTCATATTGTAGTCCATCTGGACGGCAGAAAATGTATTGTCAGCATGCAATGTAATCATGTACCTACTGATGAATATGTATGTGGGGTTGTAAGCAAATACATGTATGAAACAGATGAATTTGAAACAAGCTGTGACCTGATTTACAACTCACTTGCTTTGCAGTTTAAACCTAATGATCTTACTGTAATTACAATGGGGAAATCTGATGAATATACATATCAGAATATCATTCGCACAATGGGAATGAAAAATATTCCTTATGAACTAGTTTATTCTGATATGCCTATGCACGTAGATAATATTGACTAATTGAATGGAGTGTGATAAATTCACACTCCATTTTTAATAAAGGAGTTTTATGAACGATATATACCCTACATCTGTGAAAAGAATGGGTAGTAATATTTTATTGCGTTGTGTAGATGGTAATGGTAACAAAACCAAGCGCAAATTTAAATATAAACCTAAGTTCTATACAAAATGTGATAAACGAGAGTCTAATACAAATATCACTACAATGGAAAAGGATGCATTGTATGAACGTATGTTTGATTCCATGTATGATGCTAATAAATGGTTTCAGGAATTTAGCACTATTCCTAATTACCCTATATATGGTATTAAAGATTTTGCAACACAGTTCATGAATGATGTTTTTAAATATGATTTATCACACATATACAACCCTAAACACATTCGTGGTGCCAATATTGATATTGAAATTTTTGCTGGTGGATATGATGCAGATGGGTATCCTGTAAAGTATCCATATTCCTCTGTTGAAGATGCCAGTAATCCTATCAATATGATTTGTCTGCGAGATAGTAAGACGGGAATAGTATATTTATGGGGATTGAAACCAGAATCAAGTCCAGTCAACCAAGTAAATGATTTTGTATATGATCCAGATGAATTTGAGATTGATACAAAGTATGTAACTGATTTAGACTATCGCGAGTTTGTAGATGAATCTGAACTACTTAGAAACTTCATTTTAGAATTTGCATCAAAAGAATATGAATATTGGACTGGATGGAATATCATACTGTTTGATAATCCATATCTTGTTAACAGGATTCGTAATATTCTAGGAGATTCATATGTATATAAACTAAGTCCTTGGTTGAAAGTTCATCAGCGTACAGTTAAAACCTCATGGGGAGATGAACGTACTACATATGACTGGATTGGATGTGAAACCCTTGATGCAATGGAGTTGTATAAAAAACATACATTCGGTGAGCGTGAGAACTATAAACTCAATACCATTGCACATGTGGAAGTTGATGAAGAAAAAATTGATTACGAAGAACATAATAATCTAGATTTGTTATATCTACAGGATTATAATAAGATGTGTCACTACAACATCAAAGACGTAATTCTGGTTGAAAAGATTGTTGATAAACGTAAATTGATTGATCTAACTTTCTTCATTGCATATCATCAACGTGTTAATTTTCAGGATACACTTGCCACTATCAAACCGTGGGAAGCGTATATTGATAACTATCATTATCATACCAATAATGCTGTAGATGAAATCAGACCTAAGAATCCTAATATCGATTTTAAATATGAAGGTGGGTTCGTAAAGCTTCCACAGGTTGGTAAACATAACAATGTAATTTCATTTGATTTGGATTCCCAGTATCCACATACAATGCAACAGGGTAATATGAGCCTGTTCACACTTGTACAGGATTATAAACTTAGAACTCAGATTAGAAATGAAATATTAGATGAAATCAGAGATGCTATTGATGTATCTGATCCAGCTGATGTAGATAATTTAAAATCTCTGTTCTCCGCATTACAATCTGGTAAAGTCATTGATGATGAACTTGTACCATGTGTGAATAAAATTAAATTTAAGACGTTGAAGAAATATAATGTGTCTCTGGCTCTTAATTTTGAATTTTTTAAACTAGATGAAATGTCTGATCTCTCTATATTTACACGTGAACTATATGCACAACGTAAAGCAATTAAGACGGAGATGAAGGCCCTAAAACAGCAGTTAGTTGATTTGGAGTCACTTGAGACTCCTGCTATAAGTAAAATCACTGAATTGAAGAATCTTATTGCAAGTCATGATACAAAGCAAATGGGTATCAAAATCATGATTAACAGCCTTTATGGTGCTATAGGTAACAAATGGTTCAGGTATTCAAAGAAAGTGATTGCAGAGGCTATTACAGGCAGTTCTAGAGCCATCAACAAGTATACATACTATACTGTGAACAAATTCTTGAATGAATATTGTGACACACGTAATGTAGATTATACTATTGCTGGTGACACAGATTCAGACTATTATTGTATTGAAGCAGTTGTGCTAAAACATGGATGGGATAAATTATCTAGCATTGAAATCACTAAAAACATTGACAATTGGTGTGAAACTGTATTAAACCCAGTTATTCAACAGGCCGCATTAGATTACAACGAATTCATGAATGGGTATGAAAACCGTATGTTCTGGAGTCGTGAAGTCATTGCTGAAACAGCTGTGTGGACTGCCAAGAAACGTTATGCTATGATAGTCAATAATAACGAGGGTATTCAGTATGATACTCCTAAGATGAAAGTGATGGGATTAGAAGCTATTCAATCCACATATTCAGAATGGAGTAGAGAACAGCTCAAAAAGTGTTATAAATCTATTTTAGAGAATGATGATAGCACTGAATTAACTGCATTGTACAAACAGATTAAGAAAGAATTCAAAGAATTGCCTTTGAATGATATTGCTATAGTATCTAACGTTAACAACGTTGAAAAATATCATAGTCCGACCACTGTATTTAAAAAGGGTTGCCCTAGACACGTAAAAGGTGCACTCACATTCAACTATATGGTTGACAAGCTTGGTTTGGATTATGAAAAGATTGGATCGGGCGAAAAGATTAAGATGCTGAATCTTAGAAAAAGTAACCCTACACCTACTGATGTAATTGCGTATACAGATTTCATGCCAAGGGAATTTGATTTAGATAATTTCATTGATTATGATTCTATGTTTGAAAAGTCGTTTAAGAATGCATTAGACAACTTTGTATCGGCTACTGATTATGCATATGTGCGTAAAAACACATTATTTTAAAAACCATTTGACATCATATTCTAATTAGGATAAATTGTATTTTATGAAAACAATCAATATTGATGTTGACTTGTGTGTTGTCAATCCACTTTGGAACTATGCCAAGTGGATTGACAACTTCATACCAGAAGAACATAAGTTTGACGTTATGGAGTGTATTGAACAACTGGGTTACAGGCATTTTGATGGAATGGAATCTATTGTAAGAGAATGGAGACCTGAGTTCAGATGTCTTGATTACTGGGAACGTGGAGATATCTATGATGATATTCTTCCAATTCCATACAGTGATCTTTATATTAACCAATTACATAGTGATGGATATAAAATTAATTTTGTATCACATTGCTGTGGTAAACCTCATGTAGAATCAAAACTAAGATTTTTATCTCAGTTTTTCAAGTATGATGGGTTCTATGATACTGGTGATAAATATACTGTACCATGTGATATCATGATTGATGATAGACCTGAGTATTTGTATCCTATGTGTAAACACCAACCTCATGCACATCTATTTTTGTATGAGACACCAACTAATTGTAATGACTATAAAGAAGGTCTTGATATAGTGTCAGACTGGAAAACAATCTATAGTCGTATTAAAACTAACTACTAGGAGAATTTAATGCTTAAAAACATTGCTGGAGATAAGGCTAAAAGTAGTCTTACTAAAATTGATGAAGATATGGTTCAGCCTAATGCTGTAGACCTTCGACTTGACCGTGTATTTAAAGTTCATATGCACACACCGTTCATTTTGGATGAAGATAAGAAAGTTCATCGTGATGTAGACGAAATCTCCCCAGATGCTAATGGTTATTACCATTTTAAAGAAGGTTCCTATTATCAGATTCGTATGGAAGGTGAAGTTGATGTAGCTGTTGGAGAAGCTGGCTGGGTTGTACCACGTTCAACACTTCAAAGAAATGGTTTGCATGTTAAGACGTGTTTATATGATTCTGGTTATAATGGTCCTATGACACAAGGTTTGAAGTGTGATGGCAAAGCCATGATTAAACGTGGAACCCGCGTAGCCCAGTACATTTGTGCTGATGCCGAAGCACTCAAAGAATATGATGGTGATTATGGTAACGATAAAGACGGTGAAAAGAAATCTATGGAAAAAGAAATTTACGGAGATTAGCCTATGAGTTCATTTGCTAAGAAACTGATGAAAACAACTGGTTCAGAATTGATTAGTAAATCTGATCATTTTGATCCAGCCAAAAAATATGAATGTCCATTGGATACCCCAGCAATTGCTGTAGCCATGTCTGGTGAAATTGATGGTGGTCTTATGAGAGGTATTCATATGATTTTGGGTCCAAGTAAACATTTTAAATCTAACATTGCTTTGAAACAGTGTTCAAACTTTCTTGACGCACACGAAGATTCGTATCTATACTATCTGAATGCAGAGGATGGTATTCCAATTGAAAGTTTTGAATATTTTGGTATCGATGCGAACAGGGTGATTCATAAGTTTGCTACTAACGTAGAGGAAATGAAACAAACACTTTCCAAAGTTCTTGAAGCCATGCAGGGGGAAGAAACTAGAATCATTATTTTAGTAGACTCTATTTCACAGATTGCAAGCTCAAAGGAAGTTAATGATGCACTGAATGAAAAGGAAGTTGCTGATATGACTCGTGCAAAATCTTTGAATTCAATGTTTAGAATTATTACACCTAAACTTAATATGCTTAGAATTCCATGTCTCATTATTAACAGTACATATGAAGACATTTCTAATAAATATGCTGATCCAATTGTGAAAGGTGGTAAACAGGCTACACTTAGTTGCAATTCACAATTGTTGATGGGTCGTAGGGTTGTAAAAGATAATGATAAAAATCTTGTAGGTTATAATTTCATTATGAATCTTTTAAAATCCCGTGCAGTCAAAGAAAAGTCTGCAATTCCACTTACTGTTAAATTTGATGGTGGTATTGAAAAGATGTCTGGTGTGTTTGAATGGGCCGTAGCTGGTGGATTCATTGAAGCAGAAGGTAAACGTTATAAATACGCTGATATCCTTGGTATTGATGATAATAAATTGCAATGGCGTAAACATATCGAATTTGATGAAGAATACTTGACACCTATTCTGGAAAATGATAACTTTAAAGAATATGTAAAAGACATGTTTCAATTGAATCGTGGCAAGGCAAATTCAACATTTGTCGTTGATGAAACAACTGGTGAAATGATCGTTAAAACTGCTGAAAAGGAATAATTATGACTGATACTGAAATCTTCCCAAGTGATATTAAAATTCGTTCTACACATTATGCATACAAGACTTGTAGTGCTGGTGATATGTTTAAAACCGTCTGTGTCGAGTATGAAGACACTTTAGGTGAATTCTATGGTAAGACTCGGAATGAATCTTACGAGGCTTGTAAGAAGGCTGTAGAGTCTGAAATGTGTTGGATGTTTTATAAGGAGTTGGGACGTGTTCGGACACCGAAAAATAACAATAGTTCCATCAGACCCTAAACAGAGTAATGTCATATTGGACCATCCATTTGAAGGTGTGTGTGTCCAGATTGATAAAATCATTCTAAAGGTGAATGAAAACACTAAGGAGTTTAAAACCAAAATATCATATACGACTGATATTGAAATTACAGATGAACTCAATGAATGTGTTGGGAATGTTGTAACAGAACTTCTAAAGCGTGATGACACACAATTTAAAATGTCATAATCAAAGTGGAGAAAGAAATGATCTTTCTCCACTTTTCTATTGCAATATTAAAAATTATAATATATACTCTCATTGAAAGGAGTATTCATGATTGAAACCACGATTTTAGCAAATCTTATTAATAATAACCGTTACCAGACCCAAGTAATTACAATACTTGATTCAGAATATTTTGAAGATTATGGTACCAAAGAGATTTTCAAAATTATCAGCAATTACATTGACACGTACAATAACAATCCAAGTCTAGATGCTATTGTACTCGAAGTTACAAAATTAAAAGTAAATGATAGCATTTATGAATCTATCATTGATTGCCTACAGGAAATTAAAGATTATAGTGATGAACCAGATAATAATTGGTTGCTGGATCAGACACAGCAATGGGTAACTGATAGAGCAACACACCTTGCACTATACAAATGTATTGATATCCTAGAGAATAAAAAGGATGAAATGAATAATATTCCTGAGATTCTCAGGAATGCAGTTTCTATTCAGATTGATAATGATCTAGGTATAGACTATTATGACGATGCCGAAGAACATTATAAAACTTTCTATCAGGAAATGAATAGAACACCGTTTGACATTGAGTTGTTCAATAAATGTACCAAAGGTGGCGTACCCCGAAAAACCCTTAATATTATTCAGGCGGGTGTTAACGTAGGTAAGACCACGGCATTAATCCATCTGGCTATAATGTATTTGAAACAGGGTTTAAATGTTTATTATTATACGTTTGAAGTATCAGATAGTGTTATTAAACATCGTGCAGATGTAAATAACTTTGAAACTACATTTGATAAACTCGAACGCAAGACTCTAAATGAATATATGATGAAGATTAATGAAATGCGGTCAAAAACTGATGGCAAGTTCATTATCAAAGAATTTCCTAGTGGCGGTGCATCTGCTACTCATGTAGAGAATCATATTAAAGAAGTTAAGTTATTACACAAATGTTTACCAGATGTATTGTTGTTTGACTATATTGGTGAAATGGCTAGTGCAAGTTTACCCGCAAGTGCTATGTTAAATTCCAATAACTATTATGGTTCGATTGCTAGAGAGGTTAGATCACTAGCTGTGAGATATAATGCTATTACGTGGTCAGGTGGTCAGGTTAACAGAAAATCACAGGACGCGACCGACAATATTTCATTATCAGATACAAGTGACGCAATCAACCTTGTAAAGATTGCTGATTTAGTCATAGCATTGCTTCAACCTGACGATATGGCGGCAATGAATGAAGCAATAGCTATTGTCAATAAAAACCGTTATAATAATAAATCTAAGATGAAGAAATTTGTTGTGGGTTTAGATAATGACAGACAAAGATTTTTTGATGTTGACAAAAGGTCACAGGAAGGTGTAATGTCTGAATCTGATAAAGCGTATGATGAAAGAATAAAAGGCACTTCACCTTTGGACAACAATCTTAAAAAAGGATGGACGTAATGGATTTGTTTGGTTTGAATGTTCATGTGATTGAAGATCAATATCTGGATTGTATTCATATTCAGTTTAGATTCCCAAAGTCTAAACGTAAACGTATTGTGAGAAAATGGGTCAAGAATCCTAAGAATTGGAAAACTGGTTGCATTAAAATGGGCAATTCAATTCTGATATCCAGATCAGATTATGATAAACTCAAAGATGTGTGCTATGATGTTATTCATCACAACAATTCAAAACTATATGATTTGGTCAATAATTGGAACTTTAAATCATTTCCTGACACAACTAAAGCATATGAAGCAAATATCAAATATGTCTTGGAAGATATAGAACTATGTGAACGACATTTGAATGCTTGTGTGAATAGACCACCTGTAGTTAATAACCACAATCACATTGACAGATATAAAACTGAAACTGGTTTGGGATCAATAAATGGTATACAGTATCTGAGTGTTACAGGTGTATAAATATTAGAAAAGGAGTTTTATGAAACATCCCCGCAACAAAAGAGAACGTGCAAAAATTGGTTACCACAAATCTATGAAAATTCATCGTGGATATCTTGATGAAATTGATGAAAAATGGCGACCTCGTGCATTTGGATTGGCTAAAAATACCAGAACACTATGTTCAAACCCGTTCTGTTGTGGAAATTCTAGAAGAATCAGAGGTTCAAATGTATTTACAGTACAGGAAAAACGTAATAAATTAAAAATGGATTATAGAGATGATTAAAATTGATGGTATTGGTATGATTGATATGGGTAAAGTTTCATATGTGTCTGAATTGGAATTCTTTGATGAATGTGAAACATATTTTGAAATGTCACCGTGGGATGATATGAGAGTGGATAAGTATTTGACTATCACGAAAGATACTTTTATCAAATATTATTCTGGTGGCAATGAAGCTCGTTACATTTCACAAGAGTTTCATGAAGATGTAAAAAAGGTGTTGACAACTTATTATCGTTCTGCTAAATTCACTTATATTGTTGATGGAAATCAACTTGTAGTGACTGGTGAATTTTTGGATGTATACACAGTTCGCAATAAGTTGAAAGCTGAAATCGAATGTTTTAACGGATTGACTTAACTGGAATGGAGAATTAGAAATGAGTTTTATTATTGCTTTTATTTTTGGTGTGTTGTTGTTTTTTGTGCTGAAATATTTCTTGAAAGGCTTTTTGTTTGTTGTAAAATGGCTGTTCATTGTAAGTTTCATTTTTGCAATGTTTGTCGCTGTAGTTCATACTATTGATCCAACGTTCATGGCTAAGAATACTAATTCAACCGAAATTGTACAGACTTTAGAATGATGAAAATTTAACAAAATGAAGAATAAAATGACAGTTTACACAACACTTAATGAAATACGTGAACATAAACCTTGTGAGGATGGTTGGAAAGCACTTCTCAAAGGCTTGAATAAATCTAAAGCTGATAATGATCCATTAGCACTAACTACTATCTTAGATATTAATGGTTTGAATGATGCTGTTTGGACTTTAAGAACAGTTGAAGATGAGAAACTTGTAAGACTATTTGCAGTTGCATGTTGTCAGGACATTTTACATCTCATTGAGGATGAAAGAAGTTTAAATGCTGTGAAAATTGCACACCTATATTGTCATGGTGAAGCAACTAAAGATGAATTGGAATTTGCATATAATGCTGTTATTGAAATTAATACCGCGCCAGCTTATACGGCTAACATCAATGTTCATGCCGTTGATTATGCCGTTGCTTATGCTGCGGCTACTTATGCTGTGGCTTATAAGGTTGATTATGAGGGTGCTAGAAACCGCCAAGAACGATTGTTCAGAATTATGTTTGGATAATGAATGAAATTAATATTGGAATCCCCTGTTGTTCACACCGTATCAACAGGGGATTCCATTATACAAATCTAGATAGAGCCGCAATAGGACTCAAATCCAGACCATTAACAGACCTTTTGTAAGTAAATGATACATTCATAGTATGAAATGTGTTCTGAGAACTGTTATCATATACCAGTGGTCCACGCGACACAGGATATGCATCATGTAAAATTGTTCTGTATACTGGCAACTGACTTATTAATCCCTCTGCATTAGATAACTGTTCAATATCAATATCAGTTGTATATTCATCCATATATCCCATCTCACCTGTATATGGATCAACAATTGTATCCAGCCAGTTATCAATGATACGCTGTTCTAACAGGGGTTCAGTCAATATAAATGTCAGTTCAACTGGCTCTTTTGTAATCCCTGATGGAAATTGTAATAGTGATCCAGTATTTTTACTATCAACCAGATTAATAGTTCTGCCGTTAGTCTGTGCAGTAGTACACATTAGACTCAATGCATATGTTTGTGCACCTGTCTGGATGAGTGATGAAATATCATTTAGTGTTTCATCATCAAACAGGTCATCAACAATATTTACAGGCACTGGTATGATAACCCTAAACCTGTTCTGTCTTGATATCCCTAATGCACTTATATGCCCTTTAAATAATTCTATCATAAATTGTCTCTATTTTAGCTTCTAAGAGCTTTTAATTTTAAAATGGTACTATGAATCCAGAAATGAATTAGAATGCGTTAGAACCACCGTGAGGTTCCAAAATCACCATCATTAGCGTTAGCATTCAACACACCACCAACAACCTGAACATTTTCATTCCTAGAATTGACAGATGGTGCATTGATAACCTGTGCAGCTGTAGCAGCTACATTTGATTCTCTTTCACGCTGTTTAATATTCTGTTCTACACGATCTATATTTTCAGGCATTGTAGATGATGGAGAAATCTGCTTTTCAAACAATCCATATTCAGCGACATCTTTCAGCGAATCGGGTGTTACTATATCTGGTAAAATATCTACAGCTAGTTGTGCAGCACTCTGAATCATATCATTGATAGCATCAGTCATGAAATCAAACATACCTGATACAGCTGATTCGACTCTTTCAATTGGTTCCGCAATTGCATCCTGTATAAATTCAAAACCAGCTACTATACTGTCTAGCACTTTATCAAATGTTTCAACAAAGGTGTCTTTAATTTTATTAAATCCCTGTTCTGGGTCAGTGAATATCATTAGTACACCTTGACCAATACCTGTGAAGAAATCTACTATGCCTGTTATCATATCTCTAAGAAAATATGCTACGGTCTGTGTGATTTCATCACCCTTCAAATCCAATTCAACGCCAAAGAAACTAAACACACCTTCAAATAAATCCAAAAAACCACCTAGAAGACCAGCTAGACCGCCACTGATACGTTCAATGAATGTGACACTATCCTTTCCAAAGATTTCACCAGCATTGAAAAATCCCTCAATAATTTGATAAGCTGCATAGAATCCAGCAAAAGCCAATCCCAATCCACCTATGAGTCCAGCACCACCAGCAAGAAATCCTGTAATAGATGCGGCGAATGATGAAAAGAATCCACCTAGACTACCTAGCAATCCAGTATCTTTTTCATCCCCAACCTTTTCAGCATCATCTTTAGGAACTATATTACCTTCTCTAATGTCTTCTCTTCTGGCAATAGCTGCATTCCTATCTTCTTCCAATTCATTCTGTTTAGCTATATCTACACTGTCATCAAGTCGTTCTAAAATCTTTTCATTTACAGCAACTATATCATTTAAAGGGTCTTGAACTTTTTCTAAATTAGATGTGATAGGTTCAATATCAACTATTTCAGGTTCTAATACATTAGATGGTTCAGATGCGGGAGCAATAGCTTTTGATTCTTTAATGCGTTCCAATTCAGCTTTAAGGTTTTTGCCCTGCTGTTTGTGTTCAAGTCTTCGCATTTTGCGAGATTCTGACAAACTTGCTAAAGAGTTTGTTGCAAGACTCGCAGAGAGACCCACAATGGGGTTTGCTGTGGTTAATGCAGCTAAAAAGGTATCACGTGTAGGTAAACTGCTTTGGATGCGTGACAAGGCCGTTTCTGACGCTCTGGACGCAAGACTAACACTATTAGCAGTCTGTGATAGATTTGCTGAAACGAGTTGTAAATATTCTTTTGATTGTACATCAGTTCTTTCCAGCAATTTGGATTCTAAACCCTTCAACTGATTCTGTGTCTGTCTAACACTACGCTTGTCATTCTGTTCAAAGGACATAGCCAGTTTATTCAAAGCGGATTCTACTTGAATATGGATTTCATCCATTCCTGATTCTACAGTCTGTTGTTGTCTCAGCTGATCGCTAGTTGCGTCTAATCCTGATTTTTTATTATCTGCCATTGTTTATTCCCGTTTCCCTATTGAAACTATTTTTAACAACCTCTACATTCATGCTATATTCAACTTTAGTCCATGTATGTTTAATAGCACTGACTAGGAACCTACCGCTATATAGTGGGTCTATTTTTAGTACATCAGTCTGTTCTTCTAGTGATGGAATATCAAAATTAACTACTGATCCCAGTACAAGATTTTCATCACCAGCTAAAAGCCATGTCATAGCATAGTTTCGGTGCATTACAGCCTCACTGTTCTTATGAAAATCATCAAATCTACCTGTAGACATATCATCTATCTGAAACTTGGTTCTTGTCCTACGTTTATTATATACATCTGGCACAGGTGAATTATCTAATACAACGCTATTATCCCGTACAATGTTATCCTCTACATACGTTTTTGAAAATAGATCGAATGTCTGCATGACCCCACCATTGACAAATCTCTCATTATATTTATTCACGTTATTGGATTGCTGAACATCATATTCTTTAATATTCCTATAACGTTCTTCAACTGGACGAGTGTTTGATGGTGAAAATATGTAGGTTGTAACTGCTTCCTGTTCATACAATGCCGATACACTTCTAATATTATATCCTGTAACAGTAGATTCGTAGAAAACAAATGGATTATTATCACTGTCGATCGATTTCTGTGTTAATCTACGTATCGCATCAAATGGTGTGGTATATGGAATTATATATTGGTGTATCCCAGTAGATTTATCGGATACAACAGGTTTATCACTGATTTCATTTAATATAGAAACTACAGAATCACTATAATGACCATTGATAGCACGTGAAATACTTTGATTTAAATCATCATACTTTTCTGATGTGCATAATTTTAATTTATACAGCTGGGTTTTATTTTTATCTACGTTTCTGTTAGTGCAGCTATACACTATGAATCTATGGGTTCTGGTTTCAAATTTACCTGTGGTTCTAAATTGGAAAACTACTGTTTCACCACCGATGATGGGGGCATTAGCAAGTAAATTTAGGGTGTCACCTAAAATGAGTGTACCTGTAACAGAATCACTGTACATAGATTCATATACATCAAATTCTATCATCAGGTTTCGCACATCAATTTGTTCCTGCATGTGCGTGAGTATGTAACAGGAAAATAATTCATATTTTCCTTCTTCTATTAATGTAGCCATATAATATATCTCTTTTAGTAGTATTTATCAGAAACAAGAAACCCCTAGTAGAATGAAGGTTTCTACTAGGGGTAAAATTTTAATTTATATAGTTTATTACTTGTATGTGTAAAGTGTTCTTACATGATGACACTGTATGTTATATCCACCTGCATAAATACCTCGGAATGAAAACACCTTATTATCATTAATTTTCCAAGCACCATCACAAAAGCCGTTTGCAGAATAAGCATTAAAACCAAGCATTTCAATCTTTTCTATGTCAACACCATTAAGTTTCTTTTTTACGGCAACATCAATTTTGTTAAGCTTATGTGTAGCTTCTTTATGAATCATATCTTTAAGATCAGTTTCACTTCTGTGAAAGAATCGTTCATAGGTTTTCTTATATCCATTCCGTTCTTTAAGAATATGAATAATATAGGATTTGCTCTCATTTGCGGTGTAGTTCCCCATCAAATTGAAGGAACCTTTCTGATCTTCATAATCATTATATACAGTCTTTGTACAATATTCTTGCAAATCCTTAATAAAGTTATACATATCATCTTCCCACACATCCATAGCTGGTCTTATTTGGTCCTTAATGACATTGATTATGGTTTCTGTAGTTGTCATTTTTCTTTCTCCATTTTGTTAAGTTTTTAAGGATTTGCCTTCCATGAGTCTAGTTATATGCAGACCTAATTCACTTGTCAACAAGTTTTTTAAATTAATTTCGATTTATTGCACTATAAAATAATGCTTCTAATTGTCCAGCAATTACATCTATATACAGTGGATCAACTAGTCTAATATTACGTTTCTCTTCATTTTCACCAGTATAAAATTCATCTAACGTCACTATAGTCAATTCATTTTCAGCCACAATCCGAGCATCATCATAATTAGGATACAAGGCTCTGAAATGATTTATATCAACTATATTATCATACTTATCCTCATAGTGATGAACATCCACTGGCGAACTATTCGGAAACTCTTCCAATCTAATATCATCTAATATTGAATTTGGATAAGGCCAATCTACAACTGGATTCTCAATTCTATTCACATGATATATAATCCACCAGTATTCTGTTGATCCATATACACGTTGACTAATCTGTTCAGCACGTTCACCATCGGCAATAATATAATTAATCAGATTAGTTTCATCTTCTACTATACTATTTGTAACGCCTACGGCTCGTGTAAAGTTATTGTATAATATGGTTTCACCGTTTGAGAGTGTAAACCATCTGTGTGGAAAAAGTTGAAAATACATTGGAACCTCCTAGAAACTGTTATCTGGATCAAGAAATTTAGATTTAGTGAGAACTTCAAGCTCTGTGAATTTAAGTTCAAGTTCAATCTGTGTTGGTGCACCATTCTTTAACGTGCTATATTCGCCATTAGGCGTATAATTAACGTTAATATCTGATAGCGCACATGTAGACATTCTGTGAAGGTAAACATTGTTCTGGTCTTTGTTCATGAATGTAATATCAAAGGTAGATGGTGCTTTAAAATAAGATGACCTGATATCCCCATCTACAATTTCTGGTGCAGCATGAAATTTAAATCTACGTACAATCTCTTTAATGGTTTCGGCTTCATTTTCAGACCGTGCATTCATTCTAAAATTCAGAGGTAATGTCCTGTTTGAAATCCCGTTGAAAAGTGTTTCTGTAAATGGATTCTTTGTCTCAGCACTATACAATCTATATGATTCCTCTGCATTTACACCAACTAGGCTGGCTAGATTCAATGCAGTTTCTTTTACAAGTCTACCTGTAACACGTTTAACATCCTCTAGGTTGACTGAATCAAAATTAAGACCATCGGCTAATACTGATCCAAGTACACCTAATTCAGTTGCAGACCAGTCAACATTATATGCTGTACTTAGGTTAGGTGGCATGAACATGACTATACTTTCATCACTACGAACATGATTTCGTGTCAATGTTCTAAGACTAGAACTCCCTGATTGCTGTACAACTGGTTCATCACCGAATGGATTGTTAACAGTGTTTTCTACTACACGGGTTGCACGGGAACTAAATCTAGAACCAACAACAGTGTTGATGTTAAAAAGGATGTAATGACCATTACCCTCTGTGAGTGTTAGAACGTCACGGGGGAATACCAACTGTTTTAAAGTCGTTGGATCATATGTTCCTGTAGTGGTTGAATCTGGTTTTCTGCCGTTGATACGGTTAATTATATTTCTTGTTCTTGTTGCAAATCTCATAAAAATATCTCTTTTAAAAGTATTTATCAGAAACAAGAAACCCCTAGTAGAATGAAGGTTTCTACTAGGGGTAAAATTTTGGTTTGTTTAATTGGTTGTCTTATTCGCCAGCTGTAATAATTTTCTGTGCAGAAAATGCTTCTCCGGTTATACATCTAGAAATAAAACCCACCATATCGTTGTAAGGTACATATTCAAAGAAGACATCATCTTCATTATATACACAATCGTCATTAGAATCCCAATATAGTCTATACGGTGCTAATTGATTTTGGATTTCATGAACAGTCATTTTGTATCTCCATTTTGTTAAGTTATTAAGGATTTGCCTTCCATGAGTCTAGTTATATACAGACCATATTCACTTGTCAACAAGTTTTTAAAAGTATTTATCAGAAACAAGAAACCCCTAGTAGAATTAATGTTTCTACTAGGGGTAAAATTTATGTATGGTGTGGTGACAAACTATTTAAAATTACTTCTCACACGTTCACCGAGTGGGGTTAGGATTATTAACGGATGAACCTCTCCGCAACAATTAACTTTAGTTGTAGTAATCAGACCTTCATGAAATAGAGTGTCTGTGTCATCAGATTCATATAACACATTTCCGTTGTAAATCTTATTGAGGATGATACGCATTTCATGAACATTCATTTTCTTTCTCCATTTTGTTAAGTTATTAAGGAATTCTCCCTTCCATGAGTCTAGTTATATGCAGACCTCATTCACTTGTCAACAAGTTTTTTAAATTTTTTATTATTGAGCAAATGCACATGTATCCGATGTAGGATGTCCTGCAATATAAGAACCTTTAGATTCTTCAAGATCATCATAATTAACATCACCGATATCTATTGCATTGACAAGGTATTTAAACATGTTGGTATATACATCTTCACCCATTCTATTTTCAACACTAATTTTCTTCACTACTGGTGACGATGGACCATTAAGACAAAGAATATATTCATTTTTATAAGCAGATGTATATTCATATTCATTGCTACAATCTTCACTTGCTTGAATGCTGATACCAATATCATAATCAAATCCAGTTACTACACATGGACATTTAAATTCTGGATATCCATCATATTCAGGTGCAGTGCATGTAATATGCTTGCCAACATAATTATCTGGATCAAGATTTCTTAATTATGTCTTCACACGTTCAATTTCATTCATTTTGTTCTCCATTTTAAAACAAGTTATAAATAAATTGCAGAACAAAAGGAACTGCAATACCAATCATAAACCCAGTTACGAATCCATTGGAACCAAAATCTTTCTTAACAATAGATTTCATATCATCTGAAAGTTCGTGCCCATTGATGAAAATCTTATGGCCACTGGTTTCAACAACAATTCTCTTACCATTTACATATGTAGATTGATAACTACTACCCATTCATCACTCCTTTTAATTAACCCAAAACCCCTGATTAAATCATATTACGTATTCATGATACGGGGTTTCGGGTGTTTATTCATCGTCTGTAAAAACGTTCTCTTCTATATCCAGTGTTGTTTCCACGTCTTCGAATCATTCCAGTACCCTTTGGGATTTTAACAAATTCAGTAACAGTGTTTTGTCTACGAATCATTTTATTCATTGATCTAATATCCCATGAATTATTGATATCGTCAAACCCTTGCAACATCCGTTCACGTTCTAAATTGGCAGATAATTCGATTTTGGCACCAGATGATTCTATTAAAACCATTTTCTTACCATATCCGTATGATTCCAACAAATCATTTAGAGTCTTTTCAATATGTTCAATGTTAATCATCTAATTTATGAAATTTTGTATATTCTTCAAAGAAGCTTTTTGTGCAATCAGGACAGATGTTTATATTATCCCTATCATGGTTTTTAGACTCCGCAATAACAACAGCCCAACCATTGACATATGTGATACTCTGATATAAATAGTCATCAGGTTCTTTGTCTTCCAATTCTTCAATTTTACCACAACGATCACATTGGACCGTCACAAACAATACATCAACTTCACTCACAACTTCAACTTTTCTCTTTTCCTTTTTCAAATACATACTAATTCCTATTCTATATCTAATGTTTTAATCAACACTGGAAGCCACGCGATATCGAAAGTAAGATTTATATCCTCAAAAATCATAGAAATAGTCTTTCCATCAATTTTACAACAATAATCATTGTTACGGAACAATTTTTTATTTCTTATAATAATTCTAGATTTCTTAATATCAATAGCGTTTTCCAACATACAGACAAATTCACGAAATTTATTGATATTGACTGGGTTCACAATACCTTCGGACCAATAATGACCATCATCTGCACACATAAAATGTATTTCATCTTTATATTCTAATAATCCAAATATATTGAATCCGTGTATAGGTTTCATATTATAAAATCTTTCATCACCTATAGCGATGATATATTGATTGATGTCATCATGAGATTCAATCATTCCTAAATCTTTCATACTACTTCCTCAATTTAGATTTTGTATCAGCATATACATTTTGTCTACTAGATTTTTTCCAGTTAGCAATAGGCAATGCAATAACTTGTGCCCAGTCAGTAGGATTAACCTTTATCAGACCACCACGTATTCTGTCAACTCTATATGCGTGTACAGCTGCCGCATATGCATTTGTTTTTGAAGCTGCTTTGATGGTCTTCCAACTCATTTTCAACCGAGTGGTTGGTCTATACCGTTTTTCATTTCTGAGTTTAAGTAGATCATCAAATAATTTATATCGGAGTGCTGGCGGCAGATAGTGGAAATTTAAACCAAGCACAATACGTTTACCAGCCTTTGATGTGTATTCATCAAAAAAGAATACACAGGGCCATGTATCATAATATGGTAAGGTGTCTTTATGAACTGGATCAGGATATTGAAACAGATACAAATCACCTATTCTAATTTCCCCTCTACCCCGTCTTCTATATTTTTCTTCACCTACAACTTTCTTTCTCAGACTGTTAGCCTGTTTCACATCCTTTGAGATACGTTTCATGTACCATTGATGTGCTTTACGTGTGTGAAGAGCCGCACGTTGACCTACAGAGTTCCTGTAGGCATTTTTATAACGTGCAGCAATATCACCAGACTGTTGTCTTTCAGTTGCGCTTAGAAAATCTTGTTTTTGTTTTTTAGGTGCCATATCCCTATTTATGTTAGAAACCACACTTTGAAGTCTTGATTAGATTCAACATGAATTCTTCCATATAATTAGATGCGTCTACATCCTGTGGTTTCTTATAAATTTTAAAAAGATAGAGGTTTTGATAAAATACAAGCATCCAGTCAAAACCATTGATGGTTTCAAGTTCATATCTAAGATCATAGGTGTCAATATACTCATCAACAACTTCTAAAAACGTCTGCCATTGGTTTGTCAGTCTTCTATCCAAATCTTTATTAGATGTGATGTATGTTACATGTTCTTTTTCGAGTGGATGTGTCAGGTGTTTATTCAACTCACTGAGTAGAAATTCACGTTCATAATTGAGATCAAGCAACTGTACACATTCTGAAATTACTTCTGTGTCTTTAGTCATTGAAACCAACCTTTTTCTCTGATGTTAAATAGAGAGTCCCTAACGGACCCATGAAACCAATTACCATAAAACAGTATGTGGTGAATGTAGTTAAATCAAGAACATCTTCTGAAAGTTCAACAATTCGGATGTAATAGTATTTTCCTACAACTGGTTTCATTTCAATATCCTTTATTTGTGCATCTCTACATACACATATGTTTCACCATCAACTGTATCAGACTCTACAATAAATACATCACGGTAATAGTGCATTTCATTGACTTTGAAATATAAAGGAACTGGTACGGTTCCAAGCATCATAGTAAGGCATACACTACCACCAACGATGCCAGAGAATATGTAACCATTTTCATACCTATCAATAAATGAATCACCAATCTCAAGTTTACGTTTCATTTTAATATCCTTTATTGTGACCAATATAATGGTCTGTATGAGGTTTAAAGAACAGAATCATTGCCGAAACACAATTTAGTAAGTTTGACCATGTTAGACGCTGCTTCAGTTATAATCAGTTCACCACGGTGTTTCTCAGATGCCAGAAGTGTATTATAATGCTCATATAACTGTTCCATTGTGTCAAAAATAGGCACACCATAAATCTGAGTTTTTCCAAGGTAGAACTCTCTAACGTATCCAACGGTTTCCTCACGATATTCGCCACTGATAATTTTGAAATTTCGTTTATCCAATGCGTATTTAACTTCCATTTTATTTCTCCACGATTTCAAGTTCAACAACTTCGAGGTAACCACAATAACCATTTTGTGGTCTATTGTATGGACATGCTGCAAATTCTAAGTTTTCATTATTAGCCACATAAAGTGCATCATCGTAGTTAGGTGTAGCCCATACACCGCCAATTGGTCTAACTGTTAAATAATGGTCCTGTGGAAGTGGTGTAATAACACGGAGGATTACCCCAGTTTCTTTATGTCTCAATCCATACAGTTTCATTTTATTTCTCCACGTTAACGATTTCTACACGGTAACTGTTTTTAACATGACCATTGCCAGCATTATGCACCCGTGCTTCTGTATTCAGTTCATCACACTTTTTATTGGCAAGTTCTTCATCCAACATAACACACTGGTTGTATTTTGTTGTTTCATTCCATCTGAGATTGTCAACCACACGTACAATAATAAATGCCTTTTCCATCACGAACTCCATTTTGTTAAGTTTATAAATCTTTGCCTTCCATGAATCCAGTTATATTCAACTCATTTTCGTTTGTCAACAGGTTTTTTAAATCTTTTTAATCTAGCTGGCTTTTTAGGCAATAGATGATCCTGTGTCCAGATTAAAAATTTATATCCATGTCGTTCACAAACCTTTTTAGCTGCATTCCATTTTGCTGCGTTAATACTATATGTTTCAACTTCTTTTAGAAATGTCAACTCTTTTTTCCGTTTCCTCTGAGGAAATACAGTCTGTTCTTTAGGTTTGATTTCGACCATGAACACCTGTTCTTTACCAGATGCTTGTCTTACACACATAGTGATATCCATATAATATCTGTGAGAATTATTATCAACTGGTGAAATATATTCGATTACAGTTTCTTCACTTTGCCACCATATAACATCTGTAGTCTGGTCGCAGAATCTAAAAGCTATCTGTTCCCATGAACTACGATATATGATGTTATTAACATTGCCTTTATATTTTTGTGGGTTCTTAGGTACAAAAACACCCTGTTTATATTTTCTACTCATGTAGATATTTATAAACAGGGTGAATGTTAAATACTTTCGTACAAAGCTGTTACACGTTCAATTTCATCAGCACTTTTAAAGATTAATATTTTCATATCCATCAAGATCAGTGATCATAGTATCCAAATCAATTTCAATTGACTCAATTTTTAAATTTGATCCGTTGACATTTGCCATTTCTCCAAGCTCTCTCACAACATGTATCAAATTTTTATCAGTTCTTTTGATTGTATGATAATTGAATACATCCACCGATAATACTTTTGAGTTAGAGATATATTCACCATGATTCTCTGTGCATACAATGTACATGTCTGCATCGTTTCCAATATGACCACTCAAATCAGCGATCTTATGATTGTCATGGTATATATAATAATCTTGGTCACATAATTCTAAGTATTTTACAACCGCATTCAAAGACAATCCAAACCCACCATAACATTTGTTAATGACAACTTCAAGTTCCATAATGTTCTCCATTTTGTTAAAGTAAAAGGTGTGTATCACCTGCTCACAAATACAGGAATACACACCTTTAAAAACGTTGTCAACAACTTTTATGAATTAATTTCTAAATCTATCCTAACAGTTTTTCAAGCCTATCATCAAGATTATCTTCTGTATGTTCTACAGGAGTTTCATTGACTGCTTCATTATCATTAGGTTTAGATACCTGTGCAGGACGTTCCTTGACATCATTTTCAAGACTAGAACCAGTAGATTTAGATGCGAGTCCTTTAGGTTTCAAATCTTCATCCAAATCCATTACTTTCATCAGACGTTTTTTAAGTTCGTCATAGGTTTTAAAGTTTTTACGGTCATAAAATTCCATGATAGAATATGATTTTTCCCAAAGCTCTTTAATAGCTTCTTCATCTCCATCGCACAATGGTTTAGGTGTATCAAATTTAACGTTAGCAAAATCCTTTGGTACCTTACAATCGTTACCATTAAATTTTCGATTCTCATATTTAATATTAAGAATGAGGTCTGCACCAGTAAAGGGACAAAAGGCATCAATAGGTTCCTGATCTGCAAATTCAGGTTCTTTGGCTTCTTCAATGATTTTGTAAATAGCCTTACCGAATTCAAAAAGACGAACCTGACCATTATTTTCTGGATTTGTGCTATCATTGATGATCAAAGCATTTGCATAAAATTTGTGCTGTGGAAGTCTTCTACGCAAAATCTTTTTCAACACTTCATCATCATTTTCATTGGCGATAGCCCAGTTAGGTCCATCCATGTCACGTACAGGATCATCTTCACCGAACGTCTGCAAAGAATTCTCAGCATACACCTGATTAGAGCTTGAGCGAAAGAATACAGATTGAATCTTTGCTGCTGGTGTCAAATCATCTTCTTCCCATTTACCTTCTTCTACACCCTTAAAATCTACAGCAGGGATAGGCAGAAGTCTGATACGACATTCGCAGATATTTTTGCTATTAGGACTCTGTTTCCAGATGCGTTCATCCTTTTTAAATCCACCACTTTGACCGTCCTTTTCCAAACGTTTTTTAAGTGCGTCTGTACCTTTGCCCTGCATTGTTCTCAATTTGTTCAAGTTCATAAGTTTTCCTTTTTTGCTTACATTTGGCTTATAGCCATAGTTTTTGCTTGTTTTGAATTATTTTGTAACTAATAGTTTTACTACACACACAGTACAACACTGTAATATAGTTTTTGCTAGACGGAATTTGTATGGTTTCTGTTACACCACACTGTATTTCATTATCTTCTACACAATCATAATTAGGAAACTTTTCACTAAAATAATTACGTATTAAATATTTCATTTTAACATCTCGAATAAAGACTTTACAGGGGTTGCATCAATCATACGTTTTTCAGCACACTCGTTTTCCAACACAGACAGAATTTGAGGTGTCAAAAATTTGAGTGCATCAATATGATCAATCTGATATTTTTCAAAAACATCAATGACGCAACTGAAAACTGAATCGCCAGAATCCTGTGATAACAGAATTATTTCTCTTGATATTTCATCTGCTGATTTAATCATAGGTCCATACACCCCCTATGGTCTTTATTTATCTTCTTCATAAGATCACGAAAATCCTGTGGAGTCTTGCTATATGCGCTTGCTACACCAGCGATAATAGCAGCGTTTCCACAACCTAATAACATGTTTTTACCACAGTCAGAACACACAAGTGACTCTGCATCTGCATGACGTTCGGTCACACTAGAAAAGAAATCCTCTGTGTTCCCACATGGACAATAAGCTTCATATAAAGGCATATACTATTACTCCCAAGGGTCTATGACACCACACTCAATCAGTAGTTGATCTGTGATGCGTGTGTCTGATTGTTCCCCTAGGATAAATCCCAGTATGTAATTACCTTCATACTCGCCCATAGCGGTAAGTTTTTCATGTAAATGATTTTGTGATTGTTCTACGCTATATTCACCAATATCTTCATACAGATGAATATCACGTGCAAGTGCATACCATGTAGTATGCTGTTGGGTGTCGAATACGAAATCATCTTTCATATTCTTGGTTTTGACGAGAAAATTCTTTCTCGGTAGGATGGACTTTGTAAGTTTACGGAACAGTGGCGACACATTACAGATTTTCATAATCTCAATCTGTTCTTCAATAGTATCCTGTTCCAGAATGACATTCATGATGTCACGGAAATCAACTTTATATTCTAATATACGTACTAGAAAAGCTGGATCATTTTTATAATACTGTAAAATGAAATTCTTGTCAAGTGCAAATTTATCCATTCATTCTCCTGTTAGAGTTATGCCGTATTCGGCAATTGCAGACGCATCTACTAGATCATCAATCGGTTTAGGGTCTTTCTTAGTAATACCTAATAGTTTACGCATAGTGACATGATGTTTAGTTTCAAAGGTTTCTATACACTCATGTTTATCAGCATTACCTCTTCCTGTAAAGAACTTTTTTACTTCTTTTGGTGCAGGTGTGTAAATATTATCATAACCATTTAATAATAACATATACTTTAATATAGCTGTATTCTCTGCAATATTAAATATAAGACCTTTATTCACTACGTTCATAGCATAACCTTCTAATATAACCTTGTCAACATTATTTTTATTTAAAATGTTGACAGTCCATTTAGCTAGATAACTATATCTTTCAATGTCATTTAGAAATGTTTTATTAGCTGGTGTCTCATCTATCCTAATATTATTATATATACCAGAATATTTTTTACCTTTAATAGTATTGTAGAATTTAAAATCATCAAATGATTGTTTTTCAGTGTCTATAATACAAATAGCTGGACTACTCATACTATAATCTATACCTGCTACAATCATTATTCTTCAACCAGTGTTTCAATAGCTTCTGATTTACAAAATGGACAACAAATAGATTTATTATCATCATGTTCATCTTCATCACATTCATATACCAGAAAATAATGTTGTCTGCAAGCCCTGCATTCCATTTTAAAATATGTAGTTTCAGTTTCCATTTATTTCTCCATCGCATTTTCAATAATTTGATTCTGAATTAAAGTTTTCACAGCTTCATTATATTCATCAGCTCTCATTACATTTAATTCAGTATAAGCATCTCTACCATAAGCCACCATACCAGTTTTTGTCGTTATATGGGGTTCTGTGATGTTTAAATTAAATTTTGGACACAGCATATTACCTATGACAGCAGAGAAGCTAGGATCGCATTTCAGGCTGAATGAGATGTATGCTGTGTCTTTAGACAACGTGATAAGGAATGTATTCTCTGGACCAATCAATAATTCATATACACTGTTGTCACTATGTTCAATTTCCATTTCATTGAACTGTTCTTTACAATATCTAATAATTTCATGAGATTTTTTACTAATTTTCATTCTCATTTCTCCTTTTCGTTTGTAGGTATTTAGTGTTCGTTTTCTAGACATAAATACGATAAAGGAGATAATATATGTTACCAACTCTTCCAAAACAAACTAAATTATTAAACAACAAATATATTGGTAAAATTAACTATTCTGGATTCACTGTAGGACAGGAATCAATCTTTCTACAGGCACAGGATGGTGAATTTAAAGATCAAATGAATGCAGTCAGACAGATTACTAAAGAATGTGTGATTGAAAAAGATTTTGATGTAGATTCAATTCCATTATTCGCACTAGAATATTTGTTTCTAAAAATTAGAGAAATCAGTATTGGTGAAGTCATTCGTGCGCCATATAGATGTAAAAATGATGTAGATGGTCAACCATGCAATGAAACAATTGAATGCAATATTAAAATCGGTGATTTTGTCATCAAAGAATATGAATCAGGTGATGATGTAATTAAATTATCTGATAGTATCAGTATCAAATTAGGTTATCCTACAATGGGTAAAATGATGAATATGGATAAAATCACTGAAAACAATATGCTTTTGACCTGTATTGATTACGTTACTCATAGTGATGAAGTGTATGATATGATGAATGAGACATATGATTCTAAAATTAGATTTCTAAACAGCCTCACTGTAATTCAGAAAAAAGAGATTGTAGAGAAATTTGTATCAAAAATGCCTCATATTTACTATGAAACTAAATTCGTATGTCCTAATTGTGGACACGAACACACAATCAAACTGGATAAATTCACACAGGTTTTCAGATAATTTTTGAAGGTAAGACACTGATTGATTATTTTAAAAATTCACAGATTATGATCCGTCACAATTTCACACTAACAGAATATAATAATATGTTGCCGTGGCATTTCGATGTTCATCAAAAATTATTATATCAGCGTCTGAAAGAAGAATATGACAATATTCAAAATAAATAATGATTTAAGGAAAACGTATGATAGATTATTTGTACTTCGGTATAGTAGAAGACGTAGATGACCCACTACAGGCTGGTAGGGTTCGTGTGCGCGTATATGGTGTACACTCACAGAGTAGAAGTGATATACCTACAGAGGCTCTTAGATGGTCTACAGTGTGTATATCACCTAATAATGCTGGATTCAGGGGGCTTGGTTGGTCCCCTAATGGCATTGTAGTGGGTAGTACAGTAATATGCTTTTTTAAAGATGGTGATGATAAACAGGAACCAGTGGTATTAGCTGTTTATCATGGTTTTAATCAGACTACAGGTGAACATGATGTAAATGCACGTGCACGTGGTGAAATTATTGATTCACAGCGTAGACGTAATGAAGACCAGACATCAGTTGAATCAAATACAGTTGAATTGGATGAAGTGGAAATTGATCCAAGCGACTGGATGAATGTGGCATATTCACAACGTGGTGTAAAAGAATTTGTCAATGGCAGCAATCCACAGATTCTAAGATATCATGATGAGACATTGTTAAATGCTAGTGATGATAATACACCTTGGTGTTCAGCATTCGTAAACTGGGTTATGCGAAACAGTAAGACACCTATTCAGGGCACACGTAGTGCAGCTGCACGTTCATGGGTTGAATGGGGTGCCGAATCTGATTATGTGTTCGGTGCTATTATAGTCATTACACGAGGTAACACGACTTGGCAAGGTCACGTAGGGTTCCTGACAAAATGGGATGAAAACAGTGTATGGATATTAGGCGGCAATCAGAGTGATGCAGTAAATGTAAGAAGATTTGATAGAAGTCGTGTATTATCACTCAGATTCCCTAGACAAGAGGATGCACTTGTTAACTATGATAAGGAGATTGATCAGAGTGGATTTAGTGAAAAAACAGTAGGACCATCAGATTATCCTTTCAACAGAGTTTTTCAATCTATGTCTGGTCATCTAATTGAGATTGATGACACACCTAATAACACACGCATCAATCACCAGCACAGAACAGGTAGTTATCAGGAATTTGCAGATGATGGGACACTAACAGTTAAATCTGTACTTGATATGGTGTCAATTGCCAAGATGGTTAAACATCAATATGTGGGTCTAAATTATTTCACAACAGTAGAAAACAGATATAATATTAAATCTAAATCTTTTGAAGTGGAAGCTGAATCTGTTGGTTTTATAGGACCAACATTCATAGGTCAACTCAGTGTAGGTGGTGTCGCACAGGGTTGGATTCAAAATTCTCAATTTGCTACCAATGCAAGTCAATTAGGTGGTAGTCCAGCATCTGCTATTACATCTGGTATTGATAATGCGCTGTTACGAAGTAGTGCACCTACAACATTGTCAATTCAGGACGGCGAACCAGTAAATCCATCAATTGGTCAAATATGGGTTGACACGGCTGATCAAGCTAATTTTGTGCAGTACAAAAGAACTGTAGATGGTTGGATACAGGATGATAACCCTACTATTTCATTTGCAATTACAGACATTGGTGCTGTAGGTGGTGGAACAAAACAGGTTTTTACAAGTGCGGTTGAACCAAATGAACCGCAAACGAATGACATCTGGTTTCCTGAATCTCTTGATGACCCTATGATCTATAAAGCTGGTGTATGGGTTGCGGCTACTGGAATCACTATCAGAAAGATTGCTAATGACACTAAACTTGTGGGCAATACGGATGCAAACGAGGTTGCAACTAAATCACTACAGGGATATGAAAACAGTATCAGGGCACTAGATGAATTTAGTAAAACCGCTGCAGCACTAAATGGTGACGTGCAGGTATTCTACTCATCTACTGAGCCGCCTATAGGGGATCAAGGTGATTACTGGGTTGATACCAGCGACGAAAACCGTTTGTATATACGCAATAACGGTCAATGGGTTATTGATAATAGTGATATTGGTCCAATACTTGCTAACCTCAATGATTTGGACAATGGTAAATCTACATCATACTTTAGAACTACAGACCCACAGAATGACCCGACTATCACACTAGTTGAAGGTGATATATGGTTTGATACAGACGCAGACCTAACATACAGATGGGACGGTAGTGATTGGAATCTAGTTTTAACAAGTGGTGACAGTGTTGATGGTGGCACATTAACAAATACAGGATTAACGACATCTGATACAGCAAATGCTGCTAAGATTGAAATTACTAAATCACCTTTAGAATTTGCATTTGATAATGTCAATGATAGTAGTACAGTAGTTAGATTGGCTACTATAGGCGGCAATACTGGACCCATAGTAACACTCGGATCAATCACATCAGCTAGAGTTGCTTTACAAGCTGAATCTAAAGTAAATGCTAATGCTGGACTGGAAGTCAGTGGAACCGCTAGTTTTAATGATGACGTAGAATTAAAAGATACTGTCACAGTCACTAATGGAACCACTTTGAACGGAACGCTCACAGCAAATTCAACATCAAGTTTTAATGATGATGTAACTGTAGATGCAGGAAAACTTTTGACACTAACACCAATAGACACGACTGATGCAAATTTTCCATCAGCAACATCAAATAATGGGAGTATCATTATGATTATAGATAGCGGTGATCTTAAACCAGCATATAGTAATGGTACAAACTGGTTAGCATTTTCAGACAATGGAGTAATAGTATAATGGGAAATATATACAAGGATATGGATTTTAGTCTAGTTCGTAATCCAGTTACAGGAGATATTGGTGTTAAAAATAATGCTAGTAGTGTCAATCAGAGTCTAAGACATTTAATTTTAACGAGACAAGGTGAGATTCTATATGACCCATTTTATGGTGCTGGTATAGAGGATCAACTGTTTGAAAATCTGGACATTGCATTTACAACTCAAATTCAACAGAGTCTAAAGAACTTGATAGATGAATATGAACCTAGATGTGAAGTTGATGAGATTAATGTAATGGAACAAGATGATAATACGTTGGTTATTGATATTAAATATTTCATAATCAATCAGGAAACTTTAAATACGTTTAGTCTTCCACTATCCAGACTACGATAAAACGGCCAGAAACACGATTCTAACGCATTCTAAACCATTTTAGGTATATTGACCTATCTTTAAGTTTAGAATGCGTTAGAATCAATTTGAGAGATTTAGTATCCTTGCATACAACAATCAAGTTCTTTTAAATTTTCTGGATCAACACCACGTTCTACGGCATCATCATACCAGAATTCACAACAGTATGGACAACCACCCATTCCTTGGCATTGTCCGTCACAGTGATGTGGAAAACAATAATCTGTATCATCGTTCTTAGTGATTTCACCATTTTCAATAAGTCTGTCAATATCTTCTAGGGCTTCTATTAGAGCTTCTATGAGTGAATTATCCATCATCGACATCCGTTACTTCAAATAAGTCTTCATGGAATACAGCATTCTCATTCACATGGATAAATATGCTACCATCTCCGCATATTTCTGGACATCCCCCTTCAAACGAATCAAAATAACATCCTACACACGTACCTGAATACAAACCGTGTCCGTCTGCTACTAATACCAATTCCACACCATCGTACTTATAAGTTTTCATTTTGTTTCTCCTTTAAAATTGTTTCAGCACGTTCTACTTTAGACATAAAGTTTTTGTGGTTTTCAGAATCAACTTCACGGTGCAATTCTTCCCAAAACTTTTCAGAGTCCTGTTTCTGATATTCGTCAAACTGTTCTTTTGTGATTTCATGATATGTGCCACTCATACACTGACGTTTTGCGTGATCATACAATTCTCCACATAATACACATACACGTTGTTTGTAAATGATAGAGTATGGCAGTCTCACACCAGTTTGATCAAACGATACCAGATACCCTTTAGTTCGTGTTGGTATCCAATCATGATTGCATTTGTTGGATGCCGTTGATGTATTTGGTTTGTTAGGATTATCCCTACATATAAAACCACATACACATGCAATTACAATTAATATTAAAAATGCTGTTGTGAATTCCATGACTCACCTAACATTCTACTGCTAAATAATAATTTTCATCAAACACGTTCAAAGATGGAAGAATGTCGTCTTCAAATTCATCATATCCGTATTCGATTGATGTGTTGTCTTTTACACAATGCAGACAACATACACCAGTTCGACAAGAAACAATATCAAGAGCTTCCTTCTTTTCTTCTTCTGTAATTGCAAACTCATATGACCATCTTCCAACTTTAATATCTTTCATTTTGTTTCTCCATTTCTGCAAGTGCTTCAAACCATTGTGCATAACTATATGCACGTTGACAAAGGTTTCTAAATCTTTCCATATCATCTGTCTTGTTGCAATAGCCTAGAGCTTTTCTATGCCAGAATAATGCAGCTTTGTAAAGTCTTTCTTTACGAGACATTTTGATTTTTCACTTTATATCTAAGTTTTGCCAATTGCGATCTACGTTGTTGGTAAGGCATACCACAGTAAACTGTAAAAGTCTGAGTTACCTTCTCATTCAGAAGATTTTTCAACTCTACATAATCACAGTACATTTTAAGAATATCTACATCTTTAAGACCGTGTTCTAGTTTGAAATATGCTTGTGAAATGTGAGGGTGTTTGCAAATTAGTCTGTATTCACACACCCAAATTTTAATGATTACAGCAGGGTAACCTTCAACTGGTGTAATAATCCAATTTGATGCATATTCAAATTCTTTTCTGATGTTTTGAATCTTTTCGACACACTTTGCACGTTCTTTGATTACTTTACCAGTATGTGAAAGCTTTGTGACGTTATCAGACAACTTATCCACAGCTTCTACCATTGCATAGTATTCAATCATTTCATATGCAAAATCTTCAACCTGTTTGTTAGTAGCCATTTTATTCTCCATTCTGTGTTGTAGCGTCTATCAGTGTGTATGGAAGACTAGGCCATTCGTTTTGCATCATTTTGATTGCAGTGCCCGAAACAAGAATTGTTTTCATTGTTACATATTCTTCGCCATAGTTAGGACTTTTCACATCTGTTGTGAATAAGATAGTGTCCGCACCGTCTGTCAAGATAACTTTAGCATTTGTAATCGATCATTGCATATTCTCCATTTTAAAAATTAAAAAGGTGTGCATCACCTGTTCACAAATACAGGAATACACACCTTAGTTTTAGTTGTCAACAACTATTTCAACATTTCTTTCAATTCATCAATAGACAGGTTTTTAAATTCCTGTTCTTCGATCTGTTTAAGAATCTTCTGTCTACGCTGTGAATTGATTTCCACACGTTCACGTTCTTTTTCTTCCTCTGTCTTTACCTTATAAACATATGCGACCACAGAGGCTTTAAATTCAAGTTTTTCACGTTCCTTACTAACCCCACCTTTAATGAGGCTGGTTTTTGGAAGTCTTTCAATTTTCAACTGAATTTCAGAATAGATTACATCCAGTGTAAGTGTATGTAAATCCCACAAATCTTCTGTCGTGATAACACCATTGTAATTGAATCTAACTTTCTCTCTTACGCATCTTTCAAACATTTCCATAGGATTCTCCTAGAATTTAATTTTAATAACTTTTGTTTCGGTTTCTGTAGTATATTTGCATACTACATCATTTCTTTTAGTGGATGAAAATCCAACACCAGACAACTGTTCATCAGCATAACACACTTTCATCTTGTTGCCAAGAATTTCCATCACACGTTTGTGGTCACGTGCAAGACTATCACAAAGGAATTCATTGTAGAAACCTCTGGTGTCATCTGGATTCAAGCAGTTTTCAAGCATGAAGAAAAAGTGTTTGTTGCCAATCTTCTCCTGATCAACCCAGTGATTTGGAGACAACATTACAGTTGATACACGTACAAACTTATTTGTGTTCAGACCCCAAAGCTCTTTATTTGATTTGTTCAAACTGAGTTTTGGAATCATAGTGAATTTATCACCAGATTTAATAACGTTAGCTACCTTTACATATTGTCCATGTGACAATGGTTCATCATATGCAAACGTATAGATAACACCATTATCAAATTCAATTTCAGCAGTGAATCCACTTTGACCACCATTCTTAGAATAACAATGCACCATGAATTGATATTCGCCGCCACTCATACGAGTCTTATATGGCCATGTAATATTCTCTACAGCAGTTTTACCAGCTGGATCAATGATATCTACATCAAGACTACCTCTGGTTGCCCGACTCAATTTATCTGCATAGTGAATTATGTTGCCGTTAGGTTCCACACAATGTGCATCAAGGTCATCATTACAATCACCGTCATCATTCCAACGGAGACTGAATCTAAGCACACCTTCAACGTCACCACCATGATCTTTTACAAGGGCTTTGGTGGATGAATCTGCAATGTTGCCGTTGTAACTCCATGAAAATGGTTTGTCCCATTTAAACATACTTTTACAACCATCATTTACTGGTGCAATGAGCGATACCATATTGGTTGTGTGTCGGTTTTCAAGATATAGTTCAAGACCCCGTGCAGTGGGAAGATGTGTTTCCATGAAATCTGCAATACTGACTTCCTGTACATTGTCAAAATTCTGAGATTTACAGCTGGATTTAGCATCAGATTTAATATCATCAAACACTCCAAGTACACCAGTAGACATAACAGACTTTGCATCTCTGTCAGCAAAAAGAACATCATTGATATTCATATCACTTAGTGCAGCATGTCGTCTTTCAAGAGAATCAGTGTATCCAAGGTCAACAACTGTTTTCTGTGCGGTTTCAACCATACGTTTAGTTACAAGGGTTGATGGACGTTTATAGTTATGAGGTGCAACTACATTCTCATAACGTTTTACAGCAGTTTCCAAATCCATATTATCAGACAAATCTAAAAGAAGTGTACCAATAGAGTGATTCTTCATTCGTCCGAGAACTTCCCCATGTGGTAGTGTTGCGTGAAACCAGCAGAATGTAGATTTTTCATCATCATTAAGGGTGTTGAATTTCTTCTGTAACAGAGAAAACGCTTTCAATGGTTTTTCCCATTCTTCACCACGGTACAGATTATTCTGTGCAATGATATCCAGAACAGTTTCTACGGCATCCGTATCAATCTGCTGAAATGAACGGGTCATCACACCCTGTGTAGAATTGTATTTAGACATAACACTACTTGCCGTAGTATTTCTAAGTGACGTAATGAATTTCTCAGGTACATCTACAAAGAAATGATCCCATTCCAATTCAGGATTTTTATCAAAATTAGAATCTGTTCCAATGCGTTTCATATCATTCACAAATACATTTTTGATATTAGCACCAGTTACAAGTGTATTCAGTGCATCAAACACTGGTTTAAACTTATCATCTTCATTGTAGTTGGACCAGATGCTGGTTTTTTCAAACGTGTCTGGATCAATTACGACTACTTTGCCGAAATTGCGAATGAAGTTTTTACAACACTGACAATCATAATATCTACGTTCACGAAAGATTTCATTTGTACCCTCTGGAAAACTATCCAGATATGTATTCCAAATTGTATCATCGTCTACATCAACTTCAAAAAGATGTGTGGCATCCTTAGTGATGTATCCAATATGGACTTGTAAAAATAAAACCATCTGTTTAAAATTGCTCATTCTTATTTCCTCTGTTTATAATGTTGTTCATTGATGCAACTATTGCATCGTCCACTGTCACAATTGAGATCATCATATACACAAGTTTGGCATGGTTTGTCAAGCATTATTCTTCATCATGTTTAACTTTATAATTCTATCTGTCTTTCTTGTTAGGTACGGGCCATTTCCTGTGTTTTCTTGGACCATATGAGGATAATACCCCTTTGTCAATAATTTGCTCAGGTTGTTCTGGCAATTTATAAACAGCACCAATTTCTTCAATAATTGAAAGATTGGTGTATCGATTATCACCAATGACTAGAATTTGTTTATTCATCATGTTCACACCACACGATTTTAAATCTAACTGATTGACCTAATGTCGGCATATCCTTTGGTGGATATTTCCATTCTATTTTAGTTTTCTTCATCACTATCTCCTATATGGTCGTTCTTTTCTGCTACTATCGTAGTTGCCCACACCTAATGGTATATTGTCGATATTACAACTGAAACTATCTAATGTATCATTAAGTTCCATAATTTTACATTCAATCATATCTACGTTTTGATCACCAATCATATCTAAGTCTTGAGCCATTGTCTTAGCACGCATGTCAATATGAGATAATGTTTTTTGTACATTTTCTACATTTTTTATGGATTCCTCAATATCCAATGTTATATTATCTAGAGACTTTTTAAGGTGATTTATATTTAACACAATTTTCATGAGATTGTCTAGAATTTGTTCATTTTTAGTCTTCATCAATATCTCCAACCTCTTCAAACAATTCTTCATCAAAATATTCTATAAATGGTGTTGTTCTGAACACACAACGGATGCCATGATATAGATTATCAGGGTCATTACACACATCACTAGGACATGGAACTTTACGCTCAAAAATACAACCCTCACATGGGGGTTTACCTGTTGGTACTAGGAACAACATAACGCCATCGTATTTAAATTTTTTCATTGTTACATTCCTTGAATAACTTTACTAACCATTCTGGATATTTTCCCATATCAATCTTCTCAGAAGACATTTCATTTTTACGACAAACATATAGATTGCATGTGTCATACTCATAATCTTCATCATATTTTACAATGTCTTGAAAGCATTGCATGAATAATTCAAAATCATCTTCGTTTTCAATATTTTCAACCACAGTTGCACACAATACACACATATCAGAGCTAGCTACGTGAAAATTAAAATTAGAATCCCATGATACCATTTCTCGAAGATCAAGTTTATCACCTAAAAATGAGAGAAAGTCTAATTTCCATTGTTCTTTAATTTCCATTTTCGCCACCATCTTTATATTTTTTACCATTCTGGAATGAATCGCCAAACCATGCATTTCCACCACTCCACCAGTAATAATATACAAAATCTTCCCATTCACGATTTAAACCACAATATTCACACCGCTGTCGTCCAAATTTATCGACACGTTTCCATTTGTGGATTCCAAGGTGACAAATGATATTTTCAAGTATTTTCATTCACACTCCATGTGGGTGTACAATCGTAATCATACACCCACATAAATTCTAAGGTTTGATGACTGCGTTCATTTCCATATCAGAAAGTGCATTACTCATAATAGCAGCACCACCAACTACAGCACCAGCTTTCACCAGATTACCCGCAACACTGTCACCAGATGTGACATGAAGCGGTACAAGTGATCCACTGGCGTTATCATATGCTACAAGGCTAGTGGCACTATTCTCAATCACACCTACAGTAGCAACCTTATGAACTTCCCATTTTCCAATGTGACCAACTTTATCAACAGATGCACATGCAGTCATCGACAGTAGAATCACACACAAAATCAGATACCTCATTATCATTCTCCTTTAAAATGTGAAAATATATTTTCTCTTAGTCGCCATAATACAAAGTATATTTTTTCTTAAAATGTTTTGGATGACCTGCACCCAAATGACTGTTATATTCTTTCTTCCATACATCAGCACGTTTTTCCAGTGTGGATAGATCAGTTTCACCATCAACACCTCTATACAGATAATAACAGATAGATAAACCTATACCATAATCAACATTATAACGTGCATCGAATTCTCTACTTACACGAGGTGTTCTATAACTGTCAACTACTTTTTTATAATTAGGGTTCTTTTTGAAAAACACATCATACATATCCTGTAATGTATTTCGGTTTACCATGAATGAACCCAAATCATTTTTAGTCTCAATATTATATCCTAGATCAGATTCAGTTGAAACGGTTCCTAGAATCAGATACATGAAATCAGAATCATATACACCCAATTCATTCATGACTCTCTGGACTCTTAATTTTAAATATTCAGCGTCCATTGACTCCCCACCAAACCACATAAATCTGTGTGAATTATGAGTGTTCAGCACATGATTCAATTCAAGAATTATTTCATTAGACACATTAAGCTGTTTTTCATATTCCATGACAGATTCATTAAAACTTTCAAATTGTGAACCAGTTTTAAAATACTGATATCCATTCATGAAGAGTGATATACACAATACTACACAACCTAGAATCATACCAATTTTAATTTTCATTTTAATCCAACTTTACACCATCTGTATGTGAAGGTGCTTTAGAAAAACCCATTTCATCATAAATTGAACGATCACGTTCATACATCATACGCATACGTACAGCATGTTGTTGTTCCTGAATCTTTAGATGGTTTATGTCACTTTGCAATTCACCAACAACCTTTTCATGGTACGCAACTGGAACCAATCCAGTATAATTCATATACACCTGATAACTAAAAATTACAATCAAAATTATAATAATAACTAGATTAAGCTGTTCGGCCCTACACATTTCATTTAATTTCATTAGAACTCCGTAGTAAAATCATTTACAAGTTTGTAACGTTTAACCTTATCAAAATACTCTGCAAATTCATCATGACGCTGTGAAATAACCCACAATTTAATATCGTCTGTTTTCAAAGCTTCAACACAATCAGCAACACTATCCTGTGCAAGTGGTTCAAGAATTTCATCTAGGATCAGAATGTTACAATCAGTACTTGATTTAAGTCTGGCAACCTCACGAAACGCCATGAGAATTGCAATATTGATTTTAGCCTTCTGTCCACTAGACAAATCAAACAGGGTCTGATTCTTTCGAGTAGGGTCTTTTAATTCAATATTAAATGTCATATCCATGCTGAAATCAACATACATATTCATCTTAATCAGGGTGTCATTAATTTTAGCATTGATGAATGGGATATACTGTTCAATGATTTGAGCCTTGACTTCTGTGTCGGACAACAGTTTCAGCGTCATATTACAGTATTTAAGTTCATTCAGTGTTTCATCATACCGTTTATTGATTTCAATCAGATTGGTTTCACAATCTTTGATCTTGTTTGTAGTGGATTCAACGTCATTCTGAATCTTGGAAATTGTATCATCTGGTTCACAAAGTCTATTGTATTCGTTTTTAGCCGTATCTAAAGATTTCCGAACATTGTTCTGTTTTTCAAAAGTTGTATACAGGGATTTCGAATGACTTGTTTTCAAATTCCGAACATTATTCAGTTCGTCGATGATTTCATACTCTGTTTGACCTTCAATTTCACCGATGGAATCAATATCTCTCTGGCAATTGACCAATTTATTTTTAATACTATCTACATTTGAAACTAGACTCTCGTACTTTGCCACGTGTTCAAGCCTAGTTTTTTCAAGTTCATTGATTTCATTGTACTTGGATTCATTTTCACCTGATTTCATTTCCATATCAACTGTTGTTGATGATAGATTATGAATGTCGGTTTTCAATTCATCAATGATTGAATCATATTTTGTTTTGATATCAGTGATAATAGTGCTACTGATTTTCTGTCCACACTTGTCACATGTATCAATAGCTAGCTGTGCCTCGTATTCGCGTTCAACCCTTGATAATTCTGCCTTCTTTGAACTCAATTCATTTTGCATCGTACGAAGGTTGTCAAATCCATCATTCATAATAGATTTGAGTTTGATTCGTTCTTCAAAATTATCTACAGAATTTTCCAAATATTCAGAATAATATTCTGTCATTTCAGATTCGGCTTCTGTGAGTGTGGTCTGCAATAGATTCAATTCAGTTTTTCGAGCCTGTTGATTCTCACTGTTTTTGATATAACTAAATCCAAGCTGAATCTGTAAATCAACTTCTTTGATTTCATCATTCAATTTTTGCAGTTCTGCTTCATTGGATTCAAAATCATAGTCTTGTAGTTCTGATTCATACTCTGAGATGGTCTTTAAAACGTCTGTAGTTCGGTTCTCCCGTGTTTTAATCATCATCTGGATAGTAGATTCATTATCGGCCTTAGAATTCGTTAGAATCGAAATATGAGCCTTTTTATCCTCTGCATCCCTTTTCAAAGATTCACATTCACTCATTTTAGATTTAACATCTTCTTTAGCCAGTTCATTCATACGAGTGAAGACAGTGAGATCAAGAATATCTTCAACCATTTTTCTACGGTCACCTGCAGTCATTTCAACAAATGGTACAAATTTATCTTTACCAAGTGCAACTGTATTGACAAACATAGTTTCTGTCAGACCTGTAATCTGTTCCAACGCTGTCTGTTGATTTGATGAACTGGCTTGCTCATCAAGTTTTTCTCCATCACACCATATATCAAACACATTCGGTTTCATGCCACGAATGACTTTATAGGACTTGCCTTTAGTTTTAAAATAAAGTTCAACTTCACAGTTTTTATTATTATGACTGTTAACCAATCCACCTTTTTTACTCTTCTTACCATATGGCTTGCCAAAGAGTGCAAAATACAGTGCATGTTGCAGGAGCGTAGATTTACCACTACCGTTCTGTGTGGCGGTAACAAGTGTTGTGTCGTTCTCAGTGTAATTAACAGTCATTGGAATATTACCAACTGACCTGAAATTGCGTACACTGATTTCAATAAATTCTAATTTAGACATCGATTTCACTAGCCTTTTTGTAGTATACGTTGATGTTATTCATAATATGGGCCTTATCTGTTTCATCATAACCATCTGTTTCATCAAGATAGTTTCCAAACACTGAAATGGTATCTGTGTTAAGTTCTTCCTCAGACAATTCAGATGTAGTTGTATCTGTAACAGTTTTATCGATAAAAATCAAATCAATGACTTGAACGTTCTTTGCTAGCTGGGCAAACTGTTTAAATTTACGTGGTCTATCACGCTTTTCCACAACGATTTTACAGATTTTATCTTTAAGTCTGTTTTCGATCCATTCAGGATCATCAGCATTTTTCATGAACTCAGCATCATCAGAATTGTATACGAGACATTCAAACATGTTGAACATATCAGAGGTCCTAGTGAAATCACATTCACCTGTTTCTGTGTCTAGAATATGATATCCTCTAGCATCTCCATAATCCTGCCATGTCAACCAGTAAGGTGATCCAACATACGTGATGTTACCTTTTTCACTTCTGGTATGATAGTGACCACTGAAAACACGTTTAGCATATTTAAATAGATTTGGTTCCAATCCACTCTTTGATATTGTGCCACGATACATGGCGAAATCAGCAAATTCGAAATGACCAAAAACGTATTTACCATCTACATCCATACGATTCAATGAATCAAGATTAGATTCACACAACCAAGGAATATAAACTAATCCCTCTGCCTCAAACATTTTATCATATACATGCACGTTATTAGCATGAATTAAATTCACTGGCGTATTGATATCAATTCTATTCTTATAATACGTGTCATGGTTACCTACAATGATATCCCAGCGAACCCCAGTCGATTCAATGAGCTTAGAGATAATCTGAACTACAAAATGAATCACAAAGTTATCTGTTGATTTTCTTCTGTCCATGATATCACCTAACACAATGACTCTATCAATATCATTATGTCTAATAACTTCTACAATATGTTTGAGATATTCATACACGAATGTGAGAAAACTTTTATTACCACCTCTACATCCAATATGTTTATCCCCTAAAATTAAGATTCTCAAAATTAAATTCCTTTTATTTATTCACAATTAATGAAATCTGTTTTAATTTTTCTTTATATATTTCTGCACTGGTTTCAGTATTCATATCACCGTGTCTGTGTTCGATACATTCGACCAGTAGATTTCTAATTCTACCCATTCTAGGTTTCTCAGGCAAATCAGAATTTTCAACAGCCTTACTAATTCTACTCTTGGTAGTGTTGTAATATTCATCAAAATCTTTGAATTCCCAGTCACCATTACGAATAGACTTTAACAGTTTTCTTGATTTCTGTAAATCGAGATCACCTTCATTTAAAATCTGAATGCCTTCTTCTAACAATCTTGCTGTGTGATATGCAAATTTTAAATCATATCCATGTTCATTGATGTCAGATTGTCTTGATTCTGATTTTCGTCCATTCTTCATTCCGTTCTTCAATTTCTTATATTGACTACAGCTATAACCAATGAATTTAGGGTATGCAGCTTTTGATAAGAACAGATGTCTGTTGGCACGGATCATCTCACCGATTTTATCATGATATAATACATATTCATCAGGCACAAAAAGACAATCAATGATATTAGGATTACATTCACTAGCAAGTTTGAAAAAGAATGGAAGACCGTAAACAGAGAAATCATATTCTTTTCGTTTGTCAGGGTCTTGAATGTGATGATGTTGCCAAGTCTTAAAGTATGTTGGCGTACTGTCAAATCCTAAAATTGGTGTCTGAATAATATCTTCAATCACTGGCATGGAAATTGAAATGATATCCATATCAGATGTATCAGAAGACACTCCGTATGCAGTTGATCCAGTCAAAACCTGATACACAGTTTCATGTTCAGCCACATACGGTGGATTCAATGGATGTCCTTTAGTATCTTTAAGCCCACGAACAACCGCATCATGAATATAGTTTCTCATTATTCTTCAATCCATTTAAAGAGTGTAAGGCAATCATGGACTGTGCTGTTGTCATCTGCTTCAAGATAGGTCACATCCATTTTACCAAGTTCCCGACTATCCATTACAAACATATGATCTTGTTTACAATATAACACCTTGTCATTAGCAATGTCTTTTAGTGTGAATGACACACCATAATCTTGTGCATGTGCACACGTACATACCATAGTCAACAAAATAGCGAATACTAATTTTTTCATTTTAAATCCTTGAACAATCCTACTTTAGAGTTTTTTTCAACCTTTACACGTTTTGATTCTCTTTTAAGTCTATGTGCTTCTTCATATGCATTAATACTATCAAGATAATCTTTACCAACACCTGCACACTCTAATTGTTGTGTTACCACAGAATAATCTTCCCCGTCAATAGAAGAAAATCCACCACACATCTGGAATGCCTTTTGTTTGTTATAATTTTGACGCTTTTCAGTGTTGATGCGCTGTTTAAATGCATTGTACAGAATCATTGTGATGTATGAAAATGCATTTGCTTTGCCAGATTTAGTTACGGCATGAGGATCAAAATTGTGAATGTATTTACATACAGTCAGGATTCCGTCACTCACCATTTCATCAGCATATGTATATCCTCGGAAATTGCCTTTCTTGCTCAGGTTGTTTGCAATCTGGATGATACACTTGCCTACATATTCAGGCATCTGTGGTGTGTCATCCCCATTTTCAATACATTTTTTCCTATCGTCCAACCATTTTTCAAGCTCTGATGACAACAGTGCATTATCAACATACTGATTCAATTTTGGTTGGGGTTGCGCAACTCTCTTTTTCTTTTCGAAGTTTAATTTAGATATCTTGGATTTGTCTATTTTCATATGTATGCCACATCATACCCTGCATGGGATTCTACAATTTTTTCGTTCGTGCCATTGCCAGCGTACTCATCTGCAAGTTCATTGTACTTGTTACCAGCATGACCTTTCACATGAAATATTTCTAGATCATCAAATGAGTCATACAGTGGTTTCATCTGTTTCCAAAGTCCACAGTTTTTAACAGGACCGTTTGAACCCATCCAATTATTCTTGATCCAGTTATCAGACCACGTTTTTAACCCCTGTACACAATAATTAGAATCAGAATAAATTCTAATCTTCTTATCCTTAATTTTGGAACATGCTTTCATAGCGTTGAACGCCGCCATCATCTCAGCAATGTTGTTAGTTGTTGGTGGTGGTATATGACCATATCTAATGAATTTATGATGTTCATGTAAGATTACGTATGCCCAACCGCCTCTTCTGTCTGTGGTGTTGTTCCCACTACCATCGGTATAAATTTCAATCATCGAATTCTCCTTTGTTTGAAATACCATAACAGAAAACCACAGTGCAGTCAAGCACTGTGGTTTATAAATTTTTATGTTGTCCAGTTACATTCGCCATCCAGTAAAGATGATATTCACTTCTTCCTTGCACAATACAGACTGGTTTATATTGGTATTGCGTTTACAATCTGCAAATTTTCCAATGAGTGTTGGATCAATTGAATTTTCTTCACAAAATTCAACATCGGTATTAGTATCAACCATAGCATAGAATTTCAATGCAGCACTGTCATCAATAGTGTTCACATCATTGATATATGCATTGCATGATTCATAGATGATTTTAGCAGTTTCGTCATCAACCTTTTTACCATCAATGATATAAAGTTCATTTTCACCAAGGGAATTTGTGTAAACAACTACAAATGAATCATAATCTCTAGACATTTTGGTCTCCATACATTTAAAATTACGTATTACATCACATTCAGTATATAATGTGCACTGAGAAACAATCCTAATTTCACGTATGATATAGTATCAGTTGACATATTATCGACATGTGCATTGAAAGTTTCATCATCCATTTCAGTCAAATCTGTTGTGAGTGTGATAGCATAATCGTCATCGATGTACGGGTTGATTTCAAATTTAAGTTGATTCAATACCATGCCCTGCTGAATAATTTTAATCTTTGTTCTGTAATCGATCATTGTGTTCTCCATTTTAAAAATTAAAAAAGGTGTGTATCACCTGCTCACAAATACAGGAATACACACCTTAGTTTTAGTTGTCAACAACTTTTATTAATATTTTGAAAATTGTTCTAAAAGATTGTTTCTTTTTAGAACTGCAAACAGATTATCAACTTCTGTTTCAAGATATTCAAGTTCTTCGCCCCGTGGATAAGGTCCTTGGATTCTTTTAACATCTGTCACTAGATATGTGTTTTTAATTCCCTTTTTTGTGAGTTTATTTTGAATCACAGCTTCAAACATACGTGCGAACATCTCAACATCGGAAGTCCAGTACTTACTCTTCTTCCCCGTGCCAGCATTTTCTGAATCAATCTGAAATTGTGATTTACCTTCACCCCAGTAAACAGTTTGACCTGTTTTATGTTCAATATAGTCTGCTGCACGTTGTAAAACTGCATCTTTAAATGCTGGTACTCTTTTATTTCCACGTCTTTTAGTTTGCCCCGCAACCCTGTCCATCAGAGCCTGTGCGTCTTGAATTTCATCTGGTTCACCGTAGAAAGGCCATCTATATGTTCTAGTTCCGTCATCTGCTGATACAGAAGATGATTTTCTACCTTTGTCACCACTTTTCATATTTTTAAGGATGCGTTTATAAATTGATGCTATCTCCTTTGCACCAGTTTTTTTACTACTAGCTGCTATACCATCAACGTCACTTTGAGTCATGAATGAAAATGAATTTTCACCATCAGTCAGAACGTTTGTTATCATATTGTCTAGATAATGTCCCCATTCGTGAGCTAGACTGCCACCACCTTTGAGTTTAGTCATATTAATAACTTTCTTAGCAGGTTCATAATGAGCAAGTGCATTTCCAGAACCACGTGCACCGATAGCCATGCCAAGTTTTCCGCCATATGAAATCTGTTCAAATGGTATATCAAGTGCATCCGCCATATCAACAAACCCTAACCCCATCATCTGAGTGTGGTGTTTAGCACTCTCTTCGTCAACGTAGTTTCCGTATTCCAGACCTCTAATTTTAAATTCATTCAAAATATCATCTGGTTTAAAATCAAAATTGCGTCCACCAGAACGTTCTACGGATTCTGGTACGATTCGTTTCCATTTTTCTTTATTTTTCTTTGAATCTGCACTACGTTTTTTCTTTTCACGCCATGAAAAATCATCCTTTTCCAAATACTGTGATGCCTCAAAATTTTTATTAAACGCATTTGATCGACCCAGTATAAGATTATTAAATCTTTTTCCAAGAGATTGATACTGATTGGCGACTGAATTTGGATCATTAACTTCTCTATCATAGGCATCATCAAGAATCTTTTTAGCTTCTATATATTTTGGGTCATTTTTATATTTTTCCATTGCTTTTCTTCTAGCATCCCCCGAAGCACTATAGTATGTCATACCTCCTTTTTCATTTTCTTTTGTTAATTTATCAACTGCATCAAAATATTCTTTACGCCATTTATCCATAAATTCTTTATATGGAAGTTCATCAGCAGTCAAATGATATCCTCGTACCTCCATACGAATCTGTTTATACACTTCATAAAATTCATCTATATTGGTTGCACCACGGAAATATTCTTTTAGTTTATCACATGCAATTACATAATTCTTTCTATCCTGATCGCTGTCATTCGGTTTTGTTTGTATCGAACCCATAACTTTGTTGAAAACGAATGCGGATTGTGCATCCATGCCATTTTCATCAATGAACTCATCAAGTACACCTTTAAACACGTTTGTCTTAGTGACCAGTTTATGTGCTGCGCCAGAATCCATATTTTCATAATCAGATACATCTAAACCTCTATCTGATTTAGTTGACCATAAATCTTTCTTAGCACCACCAATTTTTTCGCCAACATCTACATATTCTCTACGTTTACGGCGGATATTGATATCCGCCTGAGTCATCAATTGTTTTTCTGGTTCAGGTGCTTCTGTTTTAACCTTTAGCTTCTGAAACCACTGTCTAAGCGATTTCAGAAGGTTCATTTTAACTCTAATCGGTGCATCTGGTATATCAGCTAATGCGAGTCTAATCTTTTTCTGATATTCTAATTTTTCCCGTACAGTCATGTTACACCAATGCCCTTAACAATTGTGTATAATAATCACTTACTCGCATTAACAAATCATTATATTCATCAATTAAACCACTTTGTTCAATTGCGTCTAATGCAGTTTCAAACGCATCTTCGAATTGTTCTGGATCATCGTCATATTCACCTGAAAGTAAATCATTTAGTTGATTAATAATATCAACTACATCAATTTCAGGCTCGGTTTCGGGTTCTGGTTCATCGACAGGCTCTGGAACGTCCGCATCATCTTCTGGTTCATCTACAATATCTTCATCCTCATATCCAGCTTTATTCAGAAGTTCACTCATAAATTTAGACGCTTTATCATATCCATATCCAGAATCATCTGCAATATCTTTAATAGCAGTGTCGCCATATTCAGATTCGATTTCATCTAGTGCACTGATATAATCTTCTTGTGTAAGATTAATAGTTCTATTTACATCTGTCGTTTCAACTTCACCCGTTTCAATATTGATGGCATTGATACTATCTGTGATTGTATCATCAGCGATAACAATATATCGTTCACCATTTGTTCCACGGAATCCAGACAACGCAATTACACTCACACCAGCATCATCAACATTCATATCATCATCAACTGATTCAGGTTCATCTGACACACCAAATACTTCACTTGCAAGTGCTGGTCCACTAAACACCTTTTCTGGATTCTGACCTTTCTTTACGATCCAAATGAAACTATACTTTTCCTGTGGAGTATAATCTGTATCAACAATTGTTAGGAACTGCCTAAACTTCCTGTTAATGATTTTCTTTAAAATGCGTTCAGCGCGACCAAACACACCTTTAGGGAATTTTACAGCGTATCCTAAAGTACCTTTACCTACAGGGGATTTAATAAATTGTCTATATGCCGCCAGAAATGTTGCAATAATTTTCTGTGGCTTCTTGAACCTTTTCAGATTACGTTCATCGTATGATTTACCTTTACCGATACGCTTTCCGATTGTGACAATACGGACTTTCTTGCCAAATTTAGATGGCGGGTTGAATGATACACGCCAACCTTTGCCCTCTTCATCTTCAAAAATATAGTGATACCCACCAGCACGTTTAACCATTTGGGTGTCATACGGAGTCGAATCGAAAGCTTCTGTTAAATTTATTTTCATATTTACTACCTTTATTATGTTATAAACATATTTATGGGTTTGGTATTTCCACACCAAACCCATTTTATTAGAAATTAATTTCTTTCAAATATTGTTTATTTACATCCTGATCAAGCAGTTCCTGAATATTGTTTTCACATTCTCGCATTTTACCCCTACATTTATCAATCTCGGATTCAGTAAGATTATATACAGGCATTTTGATAAGTGGCTCAGCTTCTTCAAAACTACAATCTATTTCATCAGTCACGTATCGAATTAAAGACTGTTTATCAAATTTACGCATTGTCACAGATTCTTCATTCCACAGATTGATGAAGTTAATTTTATGACACATCATATTAAGCTCTGATTTAAGCCTAGAAATCATTTTCTTGTTTCTGGAATGGTAGATATCCAGACGATGCTTAAAAAACGTTTCTAGGGCATGTTCTGGCGTTTTAAACTGTGTAAGAACACCTTCATTCCAGAACACAACGGTCTGTGTCATTCTATCAATCATTTTAAACTTATCTAACAGAACACTTTCATCTAGTTTGACGGTTTCTCTAGTGGCTTTAATTTCAATATTCCACCCATCTTTGGTAGAATTATTTTTAAAACCTTTGATGAATTTGTCATCTACTAGTTTGAACAACAGTTTTTTATATTTGCTGATTTCGTGTTTAGGTGGAAGTTCAGTGATTCTGAGTGTGGTCGAATTTACTTTTTCAATTACTCCCGTGATAATAATCTGTTCCCCATCACGTTCAACCTTTCCTTTGTATCCATTAAAATGAGGTACAAGTTTAGTTTTGATATAACCAGTTCTAACATATTCCCTTGCACATTTTTTCAAATCCTTGATGTCATGTGGTAACAGATTGATAGAATATCCATTACCGATACCCTTACACCCATTTACAAATGCAAGTGGAAACATAGGATAATATGTTTTGGGTTCAATCTGATGACCTTCCTTTTCTTTGTATTGTAGTACAATGTCATCATTTGGATTGAAAATCTTAGAGTTTTTTGTGTTCAATTCGGCATGAATGTATCTAAATGAACTACTTTCCTTGTCAAGAATCGTGCCAAACATACCAATACCATTCAAAAGTGGAAGATTGTTTGATCCAACAAAATCTTGTGCCATATTAACAGCTGCACCCATGATAGATGTCTCACCATGTGGATAGTTTGTCATCTGGCTTGCTTTAGGTCCAATTACACTCACCTTTGCGCGTTTGGGGTGTTTCATCATACAGTAGACCAATCTACGTTGTGTGGTTTTTAACCCATCCATGAGTTCAGGAATTGACCTCTTATTATCACACACCGAATATGATTTTAATTCAGTGTCTACAAATTCTTTAATTCTCATATACTGTTTCCTTATAAATTAAAAGGTGTGTATCACATATAGCAATACACACCTTAATATCATTTGTCAACTATTTTAAATCTTCTGGATCATACCATTCAATTGCATCAAGAAACCATTTGGGAAAGAACTTTTCATTACGTGCTAACAGCATACCAAAATTCTTATCAAGAATATATGTGGTGCTGTAATCATTCATCCCTCTGGTCGTCCGTCCACATGCCTGTACAACTCTAAGTACAGTAGCTCTACCATATGAATCAGGTCGTTGTTCACAGTTAAGTTTAATAAGTGGGTCTCCTAGATACCCAAATGGCATCTTGGCGATCACCTGAAACCGTGCATCATCGTCTTTAAAGTCATAACCCTCCTCCACACTTGGACTGAGCAGACAAACACCTTTTTGGGTCTTCATAAGTTCCACAATACGTTCACGGTCTTTGAGAATGTACATACCATCTTTGTCAATGCTATTGTATTGGAGTGAATCTGCAAGTTTGTAACTGACTGTATGCACAACACCATTTTCACCCTCATGTTCCTTTCGAATCTTAGCAATGTCTTTAGCCATGCCAATGATTTTCTGTCGTGGTATATCACCACCACTCATTTTATACATCGGGATATATACAATACGCCTGTTTTCGACTGGAATCGGGTTGTCAAATGCATATGCAAGATAGTCATTTGATTTGATACCGAGTGATTCAGCATATGATTCCATTCCACATATAGTAGCACTCATATGAATGAAATAATCAGCCTTACAGAATAATGTGTTATATGCCAATTCTTTTGCAAAGACTGGCTTCAACTGCATATAGTCATGTTCGATTCGATTCAAAATGATTGTACGTGCCTGTACACACATAGCAAGTTCATTCGCGATCTGGAAAACTTTCTGTGCAATCTGACGTTCAACCGCACTTTTAGTTTTCATACTTTTATATTTTTCGGATATGTCCATCAATTCACTGATGATGATTCTAGCGTGTTCTTCAATCACAGATTCAGAATTGTGTGATTTAAATACATGGCCTTCTTTATATACAGTACATCGAAGAATTAGTGCGTTGATCATATCCTGCACGTTACGTACATCGTCATCAGCATCACACATATTTTCACCGAAAACATATTTATTCAGATTCAATGTACATGCTGAAATAATCTGTTCTTCAAGTTTATGACACTCATCAACTACAATAAGATCAGCACGTGTATTTGTCTTTTCATTTCTGATTCCAGTAAATTCATATGGGGATACAATTTGTAATGCACAACTTGTACTACGAAGCACTGCATCATGTTTCCAATAGTCACGGGTTCTAACATATTCACAATCATTTTCTGGTGTGCATTTAGATTGTGAAATCATTCCGAAACACTTTGGATTGCCGAACCATGCATCATGATTTCCGCAACTGCATCCATATGTCTGCATACCTTTTAAATCAAAAATATCAGCATCTGGTGTAGATTGATATTGATCCTGTAGACCTTTAGTAGCTGTAGCAATTGTTGTACGATGTTCATAATTATATTTTCTCAGTATCTTATGAACGGTGGTAGCAATAACAGATTTACCTATACCAGTTGGAGCCTCAATGAAGATATGGAATTTATCTTTATTAACGATTCCATCAACACATGCTACAATGGCTTCCAATTGTCCACGATTGAATGTGTCAAAAGGAAAGCATTCTTTAGCATATTCTACAATTTCCTGATTAGTCATTTAGTCCTCATGTCTAAAATCTTTAAGCAACCCCAACATTTTGATAGGGTCTTCATCAATATGAATGCATGGAATCGTTTCCAATCCCATATTATAAGCGGCAACAAATCTATGTGTACCGTCAATTACAAATCCATTTGCAACCACAATTTCAGATTCAGTATAATTGTCCATGATTTTTACAACTTTATCTTTGACAATTTTACACTGTGTAAGTTTTAGATTCTGCACATCACAGAGACCACGCTCATATTTAATATTATTCTGGACAAGAACATATATCAAATCTTCTACGTTGTCTATCTGTGGCATATCGGCCCGTTGAACGTTGTAATGTCCAACGGGCAAATCGATATTATTAGTTTTTAGGAAATCTTCAAAACTAACCATTACCTACCACGTACTTGTGTACAACTTCCCAGTCGGAAAGTTCAGAATGTTTGAGAACCTTGATAGAACCCATACTAGCAAATTCTCCTTCCATGACAGATTTATTTTTAATTTCAATTAAATTCCAACTTTCAAGAATCTCACAGATTTTATTGCGTCTACACAAATCACCTGCAGTCAGATGGTTGCTCTGTCCATCCAGTACGAACATCTCTTTAAAATGTGCTACGTAGTATCTTCCACGCTTGTGCAAAAGCACACATGATGGATACAGTACGTTCTTATCACGACTTGTGACACCAATACGCTTTAGTGTTTCATTAGTGAAATTAAATCCACGGTCAATATCTTTATCTGTAAATTCAATTTCAACCATATTTTCCACATACTCATCTGGTGTAAACACCTTTCCAATAATCTTTTCAAAACTCATCTTGTTACCTCATCTTTAGAGTTTAAACTACTTTTAATATTTTCTAATTGTTTGTGTGTCAGAATACTAAGAATATCTTCTGCCTTTTCCATGCTAGTTTCATAATATTCTGACAACATTTTTACATCTTCGTTAATGGGTTTAGGTTTGATCCATTTACCATAACGTTTACGTTTACTAATTGCACCACGTAAATAATCATAATGCATCAATTTTGAAACTTTAGGGCGTTTATTCATTTCGTTTGCAACCAGAATACAATCAACATGTTGTCCCAATCCAGTTGCAACCATAAACGCATTATAATCTGTTTCAAATGCTACAGGGTCCATTTCATACAAATCAACTTTATTCAGTGCAATACTGTCAAGAAAATTGAATAATGTGTATGACATATTAATCCAAATTAGCCGCAATAGTAACAAACATGGCGTATAAATGCAACCACTTATTACTAACATGTCTGTAATCACGGTCATAGTCGTTAATTGTTACCACAATGCTTGGAAGGTCATTAAGTTCAACCTTATCTCTGATAGCAGGATAAAGAATATGAAAGATATCTCCACGTTCTTTATTGTCAGCCGCCCATTGTCCAAGCTCTTTAAACTTCTTACCAATAATATATTCTACAAGCTTATCTACACTGGATTTATCAACCTGTGCAAGAATGCCAGCATCAATTTTATTATTACACTGAGTTGCATATCTTTGCAATTCATTTAACACCTTACGGAAAGATGGTACACATTTTTTAACAACAGTAGCAAGAACCTGAATGTCACATTCAACGTTCTCCTGCTTAAAGATATCTAGACACCGCATACACATCTGTTTAGATAGTTGTCTAGATGTTTCTTCATCCCAAATAAAATCATGGTTGATACACCTGTCAATCAGTGGCTCAATGATTTTATCCTTGTTATTAGTAGTAATAATAAATGCAGTGGTTTTAGACATTTCTTCCATGAAGCCTTTTAGAGCTTCCTGTGCCTGTACCGTCATTCTATCAAATTCATCTAGAATGACAACCTTTTTTGTATCCGCATCATCAAAAATACTGTACTGCATACAGTATTTTTTAACATCGGTACGGATAACATCAATACTGGTCTCCATACTAGCATTAATCTTTAATGGATGATTGCAACCAATATCATGAGCTAATGCAAGTGCTGATGTAGTCTTACCTGTGCCAGCACTAGGACTATAAAATAATAATGATGGAATAGATTTATTTTCAACATATTTTTTAAACTCAGATTTTAGATGATCTGGAAGAATGATTTCATCTAAAGTTCTAGGTCTGTAAATCTGCGCCCACATGTAATCTAGTCTTTCCATATATTACTCCTCATCAAAGCAATTTGCAATTACATAATACATCTCATATTCATCATCAACAGATTCAAAACAAATCATTTTTTGTTTTACGTACACGTCATATGTTAGTGGCAGAAATCGAATGTTATCAATGTTAAGAACATATTCCCCATCTTCTGCTGGGGTATCACACATGTATCTTGTATGTGTGTTAGAATCTACATTAACACCTCGACCAACAAGATATACTTTATGATCCTCAATTTTAAAAACCATTCGTTTACACTGCATTGCAGAACTTGCATTGAGGAATTCAGAAAGTTCTTCTGGTTCAATTCGAAGTTTTGCGATGTAATCTTCATCTTTTGTCGCCTCATAGAATCCTTCAATGGTGTCACGCCAGAAAATCTGTTCAGTGAATTTGTAATTAAATACAATATCATCACCTTTGATTGTGGCGTATCGTCCCTGTGAATCGAATTCAAGATCAGCGGCACTCATGCCTTTCAACTTGAAAATTTTACAGAACTGTTTAAGGTCGCCAATAACACAATCTTCAAAGTCTTCACTGATAACTGTACGAATGAATACAGTGCCGTCCTGACGTGCATTCTGGATTACGTTTCCAGAACTAATTTTAATTTCGTTGTTCACGTCACTGACATTCATCAACGCATTCAAAGTTTCATTACTCAATTTCATTTATTATCCTCACATTTAATAAGTTTTTAAAATTATATCACAGAATATTCTGTATTGCAAATTGAAAAAGACGGTTTCCCGCCTTTTCCTACTTTTTCTGTTTCTGCTTGAATATAATATCAAGCTTAACCTGAACCTCTCGTACAGATAACTGCAGTTCACTACAATCTTCTGCAATTTTCTGAACTGTCGCAACCAATCTTTGCTGTGCCTCTACATTGGCGACATTATTCCTATCCATTGCCTGTAATTGATCAGTAATCTTTTTCAACACACCAGCTTGTTCTACAATACTATTGGTGTTGTGTGTTACTCTATCACTTATCACAGCATAAGATGTTCTAAGGTCTTGTAGTGCTTCTGCATCAATTTTGTACTCTTCTAAATTGTTTTCGATACCAGCGACCCGACTTTCAATTTTAGAAATCTGTGTCATGATACCGACAACACCACCCCCTACGGTGAGAATCACTGAGAACAACAATGAGACAACAGCCACAGTAGGTGTAACAATATCAGAAAGTTTCTTCTTATTGCTCATTCTTCTTTCCTTTATGTAAAATAATCTATATTTATTTATAGCATTTTACATTAAAGAAATTAGAATAAACTCAGGAACGGGATCATAGATAGTGCTAGTACACAACCAGCAAATACGGAAAAAGCCTTTACGCCAGTATCAACTACACGGGTTAAAGGTTGTTCTGGAATATATTCGGGAATTAGTGACGCAACAAGTACGCTTACAGCATCACTAATAGCGTTACCCCAGCCAGCACTTGCCATTACAGACAAGTTAAAGGTGTCTGATAACGTCTTATCAATGATATCACCGAATAGAATCATTAGCCCATTATCCACTACACCAAACACCAGCATAAAAGCTGATAGATTGAGTATAGTAGCTAATTTTGAATTTTTAATTCGCACGTGAAATAAATTCCTCTTCTGTCAATTCAGCTGGTCTACATTTTTTAATATGATCAATGAAAGACTGTTTATCTGTATATGGGATTTTTACACCACATTCACATTGCCAGAATGCATTGCCATTTTCATATACAACGCCATTACAGCGTTGTTTAATCAGTTCTTCATCAGTCATGTTTGATTCATAACCTTCCTGTGCATATGAGAATGCAAGATCATATACTTCATCCACACCCACAAGGTATGCAAGAGCTTTGACAGTATACTTCAAATTTTCATCGGCTTCAAGCACTTTTAATTTATCCATTATTTTACTCCATGTAACGTATATAGCATAAAAGACACAGCACACACGATAATCAATACAAATGCTATTGTGGCTATAATTCTTTTCATCCGCCTAGTATCATAATATACAATTGATTCATCGTATTCACATGTATCACAATACGGATATTCTGAAAACAATTTCATACGATATCTAGTTGCTTTACAACCACACACAACGCATTTGTCATCATGAATATAATTATAATATAAAACTATTACTATCAGTATGAATGATGTAATCCATAACATATTTACTCCACAATGAAAATCTTCATACTTACATCATTTAGTGAACAATCTTCAATATTCGCACGTTTAATTTTTTGTGTGAATCCAGTTCCACCATATGGAACACTTTCATACAGAACCCCTTTTTCATTCTCATACGCATTGGTTATAATATTACCACATGATCCCACACTCACAATAGTAAATTCACCAGATTCTGGAATTTCATTCACTTCTTTAAGGGTTTTAGGTTTCTTTTCTTTCAATTCTTCAATCTGACTACGAATTTCATTAGCACGGTTTTCGTAGTCATCAACTATAGCTGAATGATATTGATGGTGGTCCATCATATCTACGTATTGTGTTTGAAGAGTTTTCATCTTTTCCTCGTATTCTTTATTGCCCATAATTTACTCCAATATGTTTTAAAAGGGTTTCTCGTTCGTTCATTTCAGGATTTTCCATGACACACTCAAATATTTCTCTAAGCACATCACCAACTTCTTTACCCTGATTAAGATTAAGTATATTCATGACATCATTGCCATTGATTTTCAAGCTTTTAATTGTGAAACCTTCATCAAATGGTTCTCTCACACGCTTAACAGCTTCAATATATTTTGCGATATGTTCTTCGGGGTATTTATCATCATGCTTTTTATTGGATTCAAAATCAGCCTTTCTCAGAATAATAAAATCATATGGATCAACACCACCAGCATCAAGCCTTTTCAAATGTTTTCGAAGGGTACTATCCTTTACATCAAAAACCATATCCATATGACATGAAACCAGCGTCTTAACATACAGGATATCTTTTGTACTGAATTTTAATTCCGTAATAAGGGATTCTACAATATCAGCACCAATAACATTGTGTGATATAAAATTCTTACCGTTCCAAGCAACTGGTTTTCCAATATCATGGATGAATGCAGCAAATACAAGCAATGGATTGTCTGTAAGTCCGCTGGCAATGAATCCAGCATTCATACAGTGGTCCCATACACTTTCATTGTGATAATCTCCACCATCAACATCAATCATATCTGACATAGGTTTCAAATGTTTATTTATGATATCATATTTCACGAGAGTGTCGAAAAACTTATAGTTAGTAGATACCAACATTGATTTCATAATTTCATCACGAATACGTTCAACTGGTATAATAGGATCATTATGTTCCAAAAAATGTCTTACATGGGCATCTAAAATGAAACTTACATCAAAATAACCCATTGCAACCATACGTGCAATTCGGTATAGTCTGAGTGGGTCTTTCTTCAATTTACAATACATATCTGTATCTTTAGTTTCAATAGTTGAAAGTCCAAGCTCTTCGGTAAAATACACTGACAACCATTCATTATATATTTTACCAGTATTAACGTGCAGACCAACACTATTCACCATGAAATCACGTTCACTCAGATTATCTTCAATACTTTGTGATCCAAGTAAAGACAATTCGTATGTGATCCCATTTTCACATTTAATATTAAAAATTTCATGACAAGTGCCTGAAATAGTAGATGTTGGAAACAGTTCTTTTACTGTCTCTACATCAGCATTCGTAACCATATCAATGTCATTAATTTCACGCATCATATCAGGATGTACATAATTCCAAATTGTATCACGAAGACAACCACCTACAATCCATGTGTCATATTCACAAAGTTTTCCAGAAATTTCATGAACACCATCATCATTTAGAATCTTTTCATAGTTAATCATTTTTATTCTCCTTCATGTTCTGATAAATACATGTATATACCAACTCAATATATAAATCAAGTAGGAAATTATGGGATATAGAAGTTTTTTTACAGGTTCTGAAATTGATGAAAGACTTAGAGCCGTTACACAAAAAGTTGATCAGAGTCAAATTACAACAGTCATTGATGATTCTAGTAATTTACCGACATCAGGTGCAGTTAAAACATATGCGGATGCAATTGATGCTAAAATTGCACCTGATGCGCTTGCGGACCTTGTGGATCAGGCAACAAATAGCAACAGATATACAGACGCTGAAAAGACAAAATTAAATATACTGACAGATGATTTCCGAGGTTCATTTATTTCAAATGCACACAGGGACACTAGTATTGATACAAGTACACTCACTGGTGGTGAAATTGTATTCATCGGCAATACAAGTAGATTTGGCGAATTTCAAAGGTGGGATGGCAGTACATGGAACACCGTTGAATTTGATGCTACGCCACCAGTAGAATATGATAATCAACCTGTAGGCACCATTACAGATGAAATCATGAGTGCAACTGAATATGCTGCAACTATTGAAGTAACTGCACGTGAACCTGTATCTGGTGTGGTTAGTGTCGAGAGTATGAAAATAGTACGTGACAATCCAAGTAATGATGCAGCAATCACACGATTTGGACGGGTTAATACTGGACCATCAAGTTTATTCAGTTTAGATGCAGTTTTAAATCCAGATTCTACAATTTCATATCAAATAAATGTGCTTGTAGCCAACATCAACATCCTCGTAAATATTTTGTGCATTAGATAAAAGAAGGCTCATGATAAAAACGTTTTTATCATGAGCCTGTTTCTGTTATGTGAATTATTCTGAACGGGGTATACAGATGGATACATCTAACCGTAAGGAGGTGGGGTTAAACCACAGTCATAGAAGTGCATTCACACAGACACTATATTTCTACAACCCACATGTTCGAGCATTACAACAATATGTAACTACTTCTCAATAAATTTATTATTTCGTCCAAGGCATAGCCTTGATTGATTAAGATTTTCAATTTTTGATAATCCATATTTAAATGTTCAGACCATTCTATCATGGTCATTGTTTTATCATCATGCGATATCAATTTATTTGATCTACGATTTCTATTATTTTCTTTTGATGATATCCATCTTACATTGTCTTTATGATATCCACCATCGTTATTTATTCTATCAAGCTGATATCCATCTGGTCTATCACCAACATCTTCAATGAATTTGTTGATATCATTTCGCCATACATCACATACATATATACCACGTCCACCGTATGAACTATAGTCTTTATTGTTTGGGTTGTGACATCTATTTATCATGCTAATCCATATTTGATATAGTGGATGGTCACACAATCCATGTTTTGTGGAACATTCTATTTGATGACAACCACATGATTTAGTATCGCCTGATTTCAAATTATTGTCAAGTACATTTATTGTGTATTTCCACACTCACATACGCACAACCATTTTCGACGTTTTGCGCCACTAGGGTATATATGGGGAGATGACTCAGATAATACGGTCAATCTCCCATATACATTACCAACCAGAGTAGATTTTACTTTTTTGATTTCTGTCTAGCCTTTTTCATTTTAAGATATTTGCCATATGCTTCACTTTTAGGCTGAGTCATACCCAAACCTTTACCCCACCAGTCATTTCTAAGAAGCACCTTGCACAGTCGCCTCCAACTAGGAACCCATTGTTTATTTTCCAACACCCGTGGTGCTTCATCAGGAATTTCATTTACATACCCACGTTTTTTCCACCCTTTGATATGCCTTTTAAACAAATCTACATAGTGGTCACGAGTGACATCGGGCATTGTAGATAATAACAGATTGCAAAATGATTTATATGTATGGCCATCTGGTTTATTGATTTTGTTGTATCCATTAATGTTACCAGTTTCTTTCACATATAGAGAACCACTGTTAACTCCATTAACCCTAGCAACAACCTTATACCATGTCTCTGGTTCTAAAATATGATACAACCAAAGTCCACGCCTCTGATCATCACCATATGGCTGACATAAACGTTGTTGTGAAAATGGAACTCCAGCTTTCTGCATTAAATCATATATTTCATTATGACACTTCTCTGGATATGTAGAATGATATAACCAAATATCTTTTGTTTTCCAATCATAAATTGGATAAATGTTGAAGACCTTATCAACTACTTGTGTGGTCCATCGTTTATTGTCATACATCACCTTATCAAATACAGCAATCGTTCTGAAACGATTGAGACTTTCATCTGCACGAATTCCAACGAACACAGCAGTTTCAGTATCACCACCGTACCATTCTGCAAACAGTGGAACGAATTCTTCAAACTCCATTTTAGGTACAAAGAACGGGTATGGACAATTATCCATATTCACGACACCATCGATAGACGGCATATCACGAACCCAGTCATCTTTACGTTCTTCATCCCAGCAACACCATACAGGTTCAAAGTTGCTACTAGCATTTCTTAGTTTGATTGGCAAGCAAATCCAGTGAAGATCAATGTATTTTTCATACTTTTCGAACATTTCCAACGCATGGTCAGATGTTCGTTTATACTGTGCTTCAAAGTCAATGAGCATTACGCACACTTTGCGGCCCCGTTTGATAGCTTCTTCCATAACCAGATGAAACATTACAGTACTATCCTTGCCACCTGAAAAAGATAGACATATGTTTTCAAAATTATCGAATGTGAATTCAACACGCTCTCTAGCAGATGTAAGGACATCTTTATCTATGTACTTTTTTAATTGCATATTAGTAAATATTTGCTTTAGATTTAGATACTACACTATTTTCATCCAATTCTGGTCTGTCATTTGCTTTCAGCCATCTATTCAAACCTTTCAACGCACATTTATCAGCAGTTTCTTTTTCTTCTTTAGTCAACAGATTGAAACCACCTCTAAATTTAGATGGAATTGCATATTTCCAACACAATGCAGCTTGTCCAATCCATGCAATTCTATTCATCTTTTCGTTAGTCAGATAATGTTCACATGAATTAGTCCAATCTTTTATGATACCATCAATACATCTAGTGAATTCTGGAATATCTGTCAACAATTCTTTATATTTCAGTTCACAATCTTCTTTGGTCATGTCTTTAGGTGGATGTTCCTCATAAAAACCAGCTGGGTAACATTCCCATTTGTCCCATGTGTGAAGAAGTCTATTTGCGTCAACCTTTTCATCTTTGATATCAGATTCATCGATAATATCCAGATCAGAATCTTCAAAAATGTTTACTTCCCATGAATTGGAAAACTGTTCGTCTGCGAATACTTCTGTTAGACCAGAAACCTGACACAGACGAAGAACTTCATCTTCATCCATTCCAAGTTCTTTACCAACTCGTTTATCACTCCAGTTGCGTTTCTTCAATTCGATGACGATATCAGACATAGAATCAACATTATGTTTACCTCTAGCCCTGTTGTGTCGAATTGTAGATGCCATTCTATCATTTTTATCAGACTGTTCACTTCTGATATTTACAACAGGAAGATATCCTTTTACACGCTGTTTGACGTCATCACATTCACGACACACACGGTTTCGGTGAAATCCATCAACAACTTCTCTGATACCGTCACCTTCTCTAGCCCATGTAACTACAGGTTGTGTATAACCATCAGTCATAATAGAATGTCTCAACAATTCCATTTCTGGTGGAGCAACACTATTAGGGTTGTAATCATTTGCCTCAACATTATCTGTCTTCACCCATAAAACACAGTCAACAGGCTCATCTTTAAATGGTCCGATCTCGTGTAACATGATTTTAATCTTATTGATTTCTTCAATCATTTCATCGGTGTCCATTTTCATCAGTGATTCTTTCAATGAATCTACTGTTTTAACCTTATCCATCAATGTAAATAAATCCAAAATAATTATCCTTTATGTTTAAAACATCTATACAAAAGTTTATATATGTTGTCAACAACTAAAATGAAAAAGTCACAACATTTTCCTCACCAATGAGTGGCACACCAGCAATAGACATCTCAGCACAGAATTGCGTTTCAATAGACTGTGATTTATAATAATTATAGTTTTCGGCAACCATCACACCAAGATTGTCATAATGTGCATTCCACATATCATCTGTGTGAGATCCCACAAATAATACACAAGCACACACCATAAAAGTTAAGGTTAATACAAATGAAACAATATTTGGTGTGATAATAAAATTATTCATGTGGATTAATGTGAAAAATATCATGATAAACAAGTAAATCATGCTACACATGTAAAATGATTTTCTACTGGAAACCGCAAATGGTTTTGGTGCACGCACTAACATAACATCTCCTAAAATTTAAAATTAATTGATCCACCAATGCGGTGGAATATTTCTAAAAGTTTTTCAACATCACCTGAGACTAAAAATTCTAGATTATAAAATTGTTCTCTAGTCATATTCAAATCTTCTGTAATAATGTCTTCCAGTTCTTGATCCGAATATTCTCTAAATCGTTCTGTAATTTCAAGCATTAAATTACTTTTAAACTGAATTGTGTATGGTTTTTCGATTCCAAGGTCTTGAAAAACGTTACCACTACCTTCTGTTACACTCATATACTTACTCCTATATGTTTTATTCACGCAGAAACATGGTTATACCACGTTTTAAATGATTTTAGATACTATGAGTCATATTTACGTTTAGAATGCGTTAGCATTGATTTTTGATATACAATTTGTATTTGGATTGCAATATGTATTGGTTTTACGACATACAAAATTTACCAAATTTGTTTTTCTCCCTCTTCTAGAGAAATGTGGCTCTTTTCTTCTATGTGGACAATTCTCAATCATTTCTTGAAGATCACGATATTGTTTAATCTTTACACCAATATCATCATTCACTGGCTTCACATTCTTATCAATGTGGTCACAAATCATGGATTCAATCACGACAAACGATATTTCATTCTTTGTGAGCTTATCATGGTCATAATCATCTGGATTTAATTTTGAAAATATGTCTCGTGTTATACTCTTGGCTTTGCCACTACACACTGGACATAAATCATATTCTCTTACCTGTGACACCTGATAATGATACACATTCTTATCACTCATTTTACATTCGCATACATCACAATGATAAATTACTTCTTTCATTTTAATATCCCTTTACATGTCCAAAAATGCAACTGCATATTTATTGCCAATCCATTCTATTTTAACATATTTCTTTTGAATTTGTTCCAACCATTTTTCATCGACATTGAAAAACACTTTGCCACAATCTTTACAGGTGTATGTGGATATAGTCTTATATCCTAGATCAATATCTTCATATGATTTCATTTCAAAAATTTTGTGTGTAAAATATGCCGCATAATCCCAAAAATCAAAATGAACATTATTTAAAACTGTATCAAAATACTTTTTAATATTCTCATTACTTCTAAATTCATAATCTACACATAAAAGAAATGAATGACCACCTTTTAAATATACATACACATATTTGTTTGACGTACAATGTGTGTTAATATGACAACATTCAGTAGACACAACGTTTTTATCAATACGTCTGAATCTAAAATTATCATAATGAATTGGTGTGTCAATTGAACGACCATTTGCATTAGACACACACAAAGTTTCACAATCGTATAAAGGACAAAATGAATCATTGTCATTGCACAAATGATTGCACTTCATTTTACATCCAGAATCAACTGGTTGTAAAGCATATTTATTACCATCAATATCTGTATGTGTGTATGGTATGTACGAACACACAGATTCTAATGAATCTGAATTATAATATTCACGTGGTCTTGTAACCAAAACGTTATCATACACGTAATTTTCATATACAGAATTGTCCAGATTGTATGCTTTTCTATCTGTCGATAAAATATGCCTATTGACTTTATAATTCATTTTAGACTTATCAAACGGTGTGATCCGTCTTTTGATAAGTCTTTTTAGTGATTTTAGCATTTTAATATCCCATTGTTCCTGTATCAATGTTAGAAATACAGTCTTCACATTCAGGAAGTTGTTTATTTGCTCTAGGGTTGTTCTCATTGGATTTCAACACCCATTCTTCACGTTTTACGAATCGTCCGCACACATGACAACGTTTGTTGTATTTTGTATCAGATTCTTTAAGATTGCTCAGGTGTATACTATGTGCATCATTATTTAAAATGAGATCATACAATTCATTAACCACACGCGTTTCTAAATCATTATAGCGTTTCATTGTGTAATCATTCCACGTGTCACTCTCATCAATTGTATACTCTGATTCAATCCCCATTCTATTTGCATACCGTTCTAGATCACTTACAATTAAAATAGCGATATTGTCCATATCGGTTGTTTCATCAATTGGCGCATTGAATACAATTTCACGAATTTTATTTTTAATATCATGTTCTGTCATCATCACAATCTTCTGTAAATTTTTCGTTAAAGTTTTTTATAGTGATGTTTAAACGTTCCTTGGCCTGTATATTATCGTCAATACGAACTTTCAATTCGTTAAGACTTATATTCAAACCTTTTATTCCTAACGTCACATCTTTTACATCTTCTATCAATTCAAGCCATTCTTGATCAGGATATTCCATTTTTACCTGCCGATTCGAATTATTGAGTTGCCATCTACAAACACTACATTTGTATCATCATTATTGAGTTTATCGCACGCAAACTTTGCGCATTCAACTGCACAATCCTTTGATGCAAAGAATCCATGATAATACACCATATTTGCACAATGATATACAACACACCATTTCTGATGTTTTGATGGCTTTTCATATGACGGTGATTTACACACAATGAAACAGTCACAGTTAATATTAGTTTTACCCATAATATTAGTTTTTGGATATTTGTCATATACCAAATAATTTATATGTTTACTCATAAATTATTTCTCCAAAGAAGGTGTGGTTGATAATATTATCAACCACACCTTCTTGATTCTAAATCAAATCAGTAACAAGTGTATGTGTGTTGCCATCATCACAATCAACTACATACCATTCACCATCTACAAAAAGATAATTGTATTCGTTCCCATAGTCAGTGAATACAAGATCGCGCACTGCGTCTACATTCGTTTCGCCGCGTGCAGCATAATAATCTGGAACCCCGTCACGACTGATAGATGAAATATCACCACCTTCAACAAGTTTAGTGGCTTTCTCAATGGTGTTAAAATATTCAACCAACTTTGAACCCAAATAATCAGGATATCCGTCAAAATGACAGTATACGTTTACAAATTCATCTTCGATTTTGACAGTGATGTTACTTCTAGTTGACATTGCATATTCTCCTACATTTAAAATTGAAAAAGGTGTGTATCACCTGCTCACAAATACAGGAATACACACCTTAGATTCAATAGTCAACAACTATTTTTAATTTTATTCAATTACTGGTCGATCATTAAAATCAACTTTGGTTCTAAATGGAAAATCAAGTTCTCTTCTGGTCTTATTCCATCCACTAACTGGTGTGAAAAACCCTACGACTCTTGTAAGCTTCTCCACAGTCATACCACCACATTCAGGACATACATCAGTATCACCTAGATAGTGGTGACCATTTTCACACACACCATAGATACCATTAATAGCAAAATGTTCACAACCAACGTCTACAGCATAGTAGATGATTTCAAGAATCTGTGCGCTTGTAGGACGTTCACCTACAGTAGCATGGACTATCCCACCACCAGAAAGCAATTTATTATACTTTCCATCGGCATCAAGCTTTTCCCAAATAGTTGCATCCGCATGTAGTGGGACAAACTGATTCGCATATAAATTATATGGAACGTTTTCATCACCGAACAGAACTTTATCTGCATTGCAGAGTCGTACCGCATAGGATTCGGCTGGAATCTGTTCAATATTGAAACGGTGATCATCAATTGTTTTAGTGAATGTGTGCACTTTATTTTCTAAAAATGAAAGTACTTCACCAGTGAAATCTTCACCAATATTTTCTTTGCCATATTTCTTTTCAGCTGTTTTTTGCATTTCGTATATGCCAAGCACGCCGAATGTGCTGAACATACGTTTCATGTTGATCCAATAATTTGAAACAAATGACTGCAGACCAGCATCAGCTAACAACATAATCAATTTCTTATGTGCAACTAAAATATCTTTAGAAGCTTCGATTCTGTACTTATAGTTCTTCCAGAAATCGTTGATATTGTCTGATTCAAGTACAAGACGATGATAGTTAATCGTACATACACGGTGTGAACCAAGTGATGATAATGCACCAGCACCAAACGCATTTACACTTTCTGCAACTTCCAACATATCGGAATCGTTAACCATTCGGCAATTGTGTGTATCAATCCCATTGGCAAGTGTAAAGAATGGTTCTCTGTCGCCTTTTATTTGCACACAATATGCATTTTCACTGCCAGACACGTATTCAACAGACTTAACCTTAAAGAATATATCATTTCCTCGTTTCTTATAAATGTCCTTCACTGAGGTTTTATTAGAAGTACTATACCAACGGATACAATGTAATGGATAATTTCTATTATATTCTTCGCCTCTTATTACGACTTTTTCATCTGTTCTATCACTAGTATTAATTATAGTTTGCATACCACATGTTGCGAAAATTGCCTCTAAACCGTCTCGGAGATCATCACTAGTAGTGTATATTCTATTGGTATTACCACCATCAGTCATATAAAAACCATCAATTACTCCACGACGAAACATAAAACTGTCGTTAATGATATTGTCAAGTGCAAATGATTTGTTATAGGATTTTTTGCCTATAACACGGTTCATTATAAAATCTATAATTTTTTTGTCTTTAGTTGTTGCTCTAATAGTATTATTTTGAGCCGCACTAATATCAAACGCCACTAAATATGGTTTTAATTTTTCAACTTTATCACTATTCAACGATAAAACTAACTGTTTAGGGTTTCCACCGTCATCTTTAATACCTTGACTTCCGTCTCCTGCATATGCGCCAACTAAAACACCAAGACCATAACCGTTATCATATTTTCCTTCATAAACGGCAGTAGAAAATCTAATATAATCGTCGCAATTAATCTTATCTGCTGGTTTTGTCCCATCCAAACATGGTAATAAATGGTCGCCTGTCATTACAACTTCTTTATTGTTAACAGTAGTTACTTTAATGTATTCTTGATTATGTCTAACAACAGCACGTTTGAATTCTGACCATATACCATTTTGGTAAATGCGTTTATTTGGACATTCAACGTTTGTTAATTCATTAGCTTCTCTAATCGTAATAAGCTTTGGTCCATACCCAGAACCTTCGACAAGGACTTTTTGATTTTCATCAAAGCAACAGCTACAAACCTTTGTGCCATCACTTGCAAAAATATTGTATCTCAGAACATCACGTTCATTGACAAATTTTTTCAGAAATTCTGTATCCACAATATAAGGATCACATGGTATTTCTTCACCATCTTTATCTAGAATTGGATTCCATTTTTCATCAAGTTTAACATATGACTTACTGATGTTCATCGTACAAACTGGAAATCTATATGGAAGTCCAGCTTTACATGGATCACCTGCATCAAACAGGTCTAAAAATATATCCTGAGTTTCAAGAATAAAATCTACGACCATATCATTATAATCTGGTCTTTCAATTCCAGATGGATCAGGGAACAACCATTTCAATTCATTTTCGACGATGTATTTTAATTTAAATCTGTCAAAAATGTTAACATTTGTGAATGGACTCTCGTTGCTGTTTCTGCTCAGATGATTAACAGAATGAATAAATTTCTGCATATCATTTTGCAAACGCTTTCTTGTCTTTTCATTTGTCTTAATTTCATCTAAAGAAACACCTGTACGAATCAAAAGGTGTGAGATGTCAAAAAAGAATGTTCCAATAGCAATTGCACCCGCAAGATGACTTGACATCTGGTGTATAGTTTCATTTAATGCACTGATATAACTATCCACACGTTTAGCTGGTTTACTATGAAGTGTTCCAAACGGTCTACCCTCAGTAATTAATTTAGTTGCATCAAGTGCATAGCAATAAGGAATGAGAATGTTTGAACTGTCACTGAGTCCTAAACTATGATCAATCATTTCTCCTACAAGACGTTTGGCACGAATCTTGCCATACATACCTTTCATCACACGGTATAGAAAATCATATCCAACTATTTTTTTATTAGCTGCATTTGATTCCGCATATATACCAGCAATAGTTTTTTCAGTCTTATTACTGTTATCATCAATACTGAGATCATTAATATTACTATCAATCATCTTCTGGACAAAATCCAGACAATTAAATTTATCCTCAGACAATCCATTGATAGTCATGAGTTCATCAACACATGCAATAATTTCTGTCTTAGATTTATTTTTGAATTTTCGTTGTAGATTCAATTTCAGAGATTTTCTAATCTGCTGACGTGTAAAGTTAGTGTTTGCCTCTGGACTAAAGGTATCTTTAAGTTCTGTTAAGTTCAACGTTATTTCCTATTAAATACGAATTTACCACGCTCGGTAAGTAATTTTAAATCATTGTCATATATTTTCTGGTTTGTAGATGCCAGTTGAAAATAATCATCTGTTTTTTCACTGACAACCTTTTTACTGTGTTTGTATCCCCCAGTCTTTACATATTTGAAATGTTTGATTTCATTTCTTGTGACATGAGAGATATTATATCCTGTATAGATACAGATTTCAAGTTTATTTTTAGCTAGTTTTAAAAATGTTTTCACACCTTCAATGTTAGCAGGTGATAAAGGTTCTCCACCCATTAACACCACACGATCCGTTCTACACCGCCTACAATGCTTTGTGAGGCGTTCTAACAGTTCTTTAGGGTCACTGATAGCCCGTTCTACATTTAAGTTCTCTAGAGTCGTCATTTCCTTGTTGTGGCAATTCTCACAGTTGTGAGGACAACCATAAAAAAACACAGAGACGGAACTTCCAGATGGATCAGGAAAATCAAGAAAACTGTGTTGGAAATCAGATTTTGCAAACATTAAAAACTACTCCTTTTGATATCAGGTAAGTTTATTTATAAAAGAAAGGGTTGATAGAATGCTCCATCAACCCTTTCACAACAATTAATTTAAAATTAGACTACAGACGTTCAATAGTATCACCATTGCCATTCATAATAAATGCATCGTTAGTGTGTCCAACGTAAATCCTAGCGACAACACCACCATTTTTCTTTACAGTAACACCTTTGAATGAATCAGAACTGTTACCATATACTGTGTGTTCACCGATACTAGGCGGTCCAATTTCTTCAAGACTACATTCATCTTGAACAAAGATGTCATCACCTTCAACGTATATCCATCCATAACCTTCTGATTTTACCTTTATAATCATTTCTTACCTACCTATGTTAAATTGTTTTATTTAAAAACGTCTACAATAGCTTTGAATAGACGGTCTTTAATTTTTTGTTCCTCTGGAAGTTCAGAGTATTCTACCATACAAGGGTGTGTTTTATTTTCAATAGATTTTGTTTC
>Ga0193958_1000031_pt1 | contig 83074 bp, 82 predicted proteins | sample FB_1_MG_FD_140320 | JGI IMG/M metagenome (GOLD analysis project Ga0193958, IMG submission 140320) | Microbial mat bacterial communities from the Broadkill River, Lewes, Delaware, United States - FB_1_MG | ecosystem: Environmental > Aquatic > Freshwater > River > Microbial mats | place: USA... | reverse complement strand
CTCAGCAGTGAAAAGTGTCATCGCCGATGATAGTGTGGGGTTTCCCCATGTGAAAGTAGGACATTACCAGGATTGAACAGAAGGGCCCCGTACAGTGATTGCTGTCCGGGGCTTTTTTTATGCTTAAAATATGTAGTATGGTGACTTGATAGTCGGCTTTTACTGTTTAAAACTTTGGATAATCGATATGAAAAACAATGCTTTAATGATTCTTGATGGTGGCATGGGTCGTGAGTTGAAGCGACGTGGCGCACCTTTCAGACAACCTGAGTGGTCAGCATTAGCGATGATGGAAGCTCCGGAAATTGTTCGTCAAGTGCATGATGATTATATTCAAAGTGGTGCTCAGCTGATAACCACCAATAGCTATGCTCTGGTGCCCTTTCATCTTGGTGAAGAAGTATTTAAAGAGCAGGGCTTGAGCTTGGCTCAACGCTCAGGTGATGTTGCGAGAAAGGCCGCAGACGCTTGTAGTACCCCAGTTAAAGTAGCTGGCTCGTTAGCGCCATTGTTTGGATCATATCGTGCAGATCTATTTGAAGCAGACAAGGTTGAAGCCCTTGCTACACCATTAATTCAGGGGCTGGAGCCTTATGTTGACCTGTGGCTATCAGAAACTCAGAGTTTAATTGCCGAGCCAGTAGCCGTTAAAGCGGTGATTGATAAGCTCAGTAGCAGTAAAAAACCGTTTTGGGTATCCTTTACCTTGGAAGACTCCTTAGCTATTGAAGAGCCAGTATTACGTTCTGGTGAAACAGTCGCTGATGCAGTTAAAGCGATGCATGCTATTGGAGTTGATGCAGTGCTGTTTAATTGCTGCCAACCAGAAGTGATTGAAAAGGCATTGTTAGTGGCCAAAGAAACATTCGCGGAATTAGGGCAGCCAGACTTCCCATTAGGTGCTTATGCAAATGCATTCCCACCTCAGCCAAAAGATGCCAAAGCGAATGAAAATGTTAGTGCGTTGCGGGACGATTTAGACCCTTCTGACTATTTAGGTTGGGCGAAAGAGTGGCAAAAGGCAGGAGCGAGCCTGATTGGCGGCTGCTGTGGAATTGGTCCAGAGCATATTGCAGTATTGTCTCAAGAACTGAGCTAAACGAAATAGACACTGCCTACTAGGGTTAACCTTAGTAGGCAGTGTATGTTGACTTAACTTTTAGGCTTTGACTGAAAAGCCAAATTCCGCGCAGGCATCCTGTAGCCAAAGCCAGCTGTAATCCGCAAAACTTCTGCGAATCACAAGTTCAAACCCCTGCTCACCTGTCCGGCGAATCACTGCCTGTGACTTACCAAACAGGGAAGTTACAACTTTACCCACGGGCATGTGGCTAATATGGATATCATAGGGCGTACACTTCTTCAGCATCTCCTCAGCATCCGCGCCATCCACAGTAATTACTGTCTGGCCGCCAGATACATTCACGATAGCAAAGTGCGTATCACCGATAGCCTCGCGTAATTTCTGCTCCAGTTCAAAGCCTGTGCCGCCTGGGGTTGTGATTAGCCATTCATCCGGCGAAATCCAGCGAATCACACTGCCTTCATTCTCAGTACTTTGCAAGTTAGCAGGTAGGGCCATTCCTAGTGCTGACTGAACACCTGCAACAAATGCTGCATTTGCAGTGTTACCACGTAGTACTAAATGATCCAGTAGTGCTAATTCCTGCAATACGATCCCAGCATCCTGTGCGCCTTTTTCAGCGACAGTTTTCAATTCGGCATGATGCAAAGGGCTTTCCGCACGCACACTAGTATCTGCCGGAATTTGATTCATTTGAACAACGTTTTGCGTGCTAACAGTAGCATCAGTTTGTGTAGTGGCATCAGACACGTTGGCGCTCTCCTTTAGGATCGTAGAATACAGGGCTGCAGATTTCCGCTTCAATAACACGGCCATCCGCTAGCGGGTAAAATACCGATTCACCCATGCGATTCAAACCATTTTTAATCATTCCCATAGCAATTGAATGACCAAGGTTGGCACTGTAATAACTAGAGGTCACATGCCCCAGCATTTCCATTGGAATAGTTTGCTCAGGGTTATTCACTGCCTGTGCACCTTCCGGAATGACTACGGTAGGGTCTTTCGGTTTTAGGCCGACCAATTGCTTACGGTTAGGGCGAACGCAATCTGCACGTGCCATGCCGCGTTTGCCGATAAAGCTAAACGGCTTGGTGTTAACCACTGCCCAACCGTGATCTAAATCATAAGGATGCACTGAGCCATCGGTGTCTTGTCCAACGATAATGAAGCCTTTTTCTGCGCGCAATACGTGCATAGTTTCGGTGCCGTAAGGTGTGATATTAAACTCTGCACCGGCCTCAATAATCGCTTCCCAAACGGCTAAGCCGTAGTTGGCTTGAACGTTAACCTCGTAAGACAATTCGCCAGTAAAGGAAATACGGAATACACGAGCCGGAACACCTGCAACGGTACCAGAGCGCCAGTCCATGAACTTGAAGCTTTCTGCATCCAGATCAATATCGCTGGTGAGCTTTTCCATGACTTTACGTGCATTCGGCCCTGAGATCGTTGCTGTTGACCAATGATCGGTGACGGAGTTGAAATACACTTCCATCTCTGGCCATTCCGTCTGATGGTAGATTTCCAACCAAGATAATACGCGTGCTGCACCGCCGGTAGTAGTGGTCATCAAGAAATGATTTTCACCTAAGCAAGCGGTCACACCATCGTCAAACACCATGCCATCTTCGCCACACATCAAACCGTAGCGACATTTGCCAACAGCTAATTTAGCCCAAGCATTGGTATAAACGCGGCCTAAGAACTCACGTGCATCTTTACCTTGAATATCAATTTTACCCAGTGTGGAAGCATCTAAAAGGCCAACACTTTCGCGAGTCGCTTTGCATTCGCGGTTTAGCGTGTCCTGCATGCTTTCGCCTGCTTTTGGGTAATACCAAGGGCGTTTCCATTGGCCAACATCCTCAAACAACGCGCCGTTTTCCATGTGCCAGCGGTGGATTGCGGTGTAACGTTCTGGCTCGAATAAATCACCACAGTTACGTCCTACAATCGCGCCAAAGGTGACTGGCGTGTAGTTCGGGCGGAAGATGGTGGTGCCAGTTTCAGGAATGGTTTTATTCAACGACTTGGCAGCAATTGCCATGCCATTGATATTACCGGTTTTACCCTGATCCGTTCCAAAGCCCATTGCGGTGTAGCGCTTCACGTGCTCAATGGACTCAAAGCCTTCGCGGGTTGCTAATTCAATTGCAGCCGCTGTTACATCATTCTGGAAATCAACAAACTGCTTTGGCGCACGGCTGGTGGATTTGCTATGTGGAATGTGGAATAGCGCCATTGGCTTGCCTTCAATCACAGGCTCAGTAACGGCTTCGTCCATATCCTCAACATCAAAACCAGCATTGCGTGCTGCAGCCAAACCTTGCTCAGTACCTTCTCGCAAGCAAGCATCTAACTGGTAACTGCCATTGATGGCACCCGCAGTGAGTTGCTTTTGAATGGTTTCGCCGGGTAGGAAGCCGATCGCCTCATCGCTCCAAACCGGACGGCTGCCCGTATGGCAAGACAAGTGAATCGCAGGGCTCCAACCGCCGGAGCTTGCAATTAAATCACATTCCAGCAATTGCGCATCGCCAGTGAGCTTATCGCCGGCTTCATTCATTTGCGCAACCATTGCACCAGTAACGCGTTTGCTGCCTTTGGCTTCGATAACGCCTGAGCCAGTAATGACTTTAATGCCGCGAGATTTTGCGACCAAGGTGCATTCACTGTCTGGGTTGGTGCGAGTATCAACGATGGCAACGACTTCACGACCTGCATCCAGCCAATCAAAAGCCGTTTGGTAGGCATTGTCGTTAGTAGTCATTAACACGAGCTTCGAGCCGGGCGCTACCGCATAGCGACGCACGTAAGTTGAAACGGCTGAAGCCAACATCACGCCCGGTAAATCATTGTTACCAAATACCAGCGGACGCTCATGAGAGCCCGTGGCTAAAACAACCCACTTAGCGCGTACCCGATGCATGCGTTGGCGGACTTTGCCCAATAGCGAACGGTCACCTAAGTGATCGGTGCAACGCTCATGAATCGTCAGGAAGTTGTGATCGTGATAACCATTAACGGTTGAGCGAGGCAGCAACATGACATTGTCACAAGCACTCAGTTCAGCAACGGTTTGCTTTACCCACTCTGCCGCTGGCAACATATTGATTTGCGCTGTGCTATCGAGCAGAGAGCCACCAAACTCAGCTTGCTCATCAGCCAGAATGACGCGTGCGCCACTCTTTTTCGCAGCCAGTGCTGCGCTTAAGCCCGCAGGCCCACCACCAACGATTAATACGTCGGGGTGCTGGTTGATATTGTCGTAAATATCAACGTCTGACTCTAGCGAGCTACGACCAAAACCGGCCGCTTTACGAATGAATTTCTCGTAGGTCTCCCACATCGACTGCGGGTACATAAAAGTCTTGTAGTAAAACCCCGGTGGCATTGCGCGGCCACCCAGTTTTCCTACCAAGCCCATCATATCGTTTTCAGCATTCGGCCAGCCATTTGTGGCACTAGCAACTAGACCATCGAATAAGTCTTGCTGTGTAGCACGCACGTTTGGTGTTTGAGTCGCTTCAGTGGCGCCCAGCTGTAACAGCGCGTTAGGTTCTTCAGCACCGGCAGCCATAATTCCACGAGGGCGGCTATATTTAAAGCTGCGGCCAACGATGTCTACACCATTAGCGAGTAGGGCAGAGGCGACGGTGTCACCCTTCATACCGGTATAGGTTTTGCCGTTGTAGCTAAAGCTCAGGCTTTGCTCACGGTCAATGCGACCACCGGAAGGGAGGCGATTTTTCTGTGTCATCAGGCGTTCTCCTCCGCACGAGTGAACTGTGGTTTTGTACCAATTTTGTAAGTCTCTTTAATCTCATACGTCTGCGTATCGCGCGTGATATTAAAGAATTTGCGACAACCAATGCCGTGTACCCACAACTCATGGTGCAGGCCGCGTGGATTCGTCCGGAAAAACAGGAATTCGCCCCATTCTTGATCGGTGCAGTTATCCGGATCTAGCGGGCGTGGAATGTGCGCTTCGCCAGCAGCGTGGAATTCCTCTTCCTCACGGTGCTCTTCGCAGTAAGGACAATATATATAAAACATGTTAAACCTCGACCTTAGTGGGCAACGCCGGCAGCGCCGTGTTCGTCAATGAGTGCGCCGTCATGGAAACGGAACATGGAGAATGGCTTGGCCAAATCGCTGGCTTCGCCTTTCGCAAGTGTCTCAGCGAAGGTGTGGCCTGAGCCCGGTGTGGCTTTAAATCCACCGGTTCCCCAGCCGCAGTTGAAGAATAAGTTCTCAACCGGTGTAGCGGAGATGATCGGGCAAGCATCGGCTGTGGTGTCAACGATACCGCCCCATTGGCGATTCATGCGCACACGACTAAAGCAAGGGAATAGCTCGACAATAGCTTGAATATTGTGCTCGATAGTGCCGTATGAACCACGCTGACCATAACCCAAATAGCCATCAATCCCCGCACCGATCACCAAGTCGCCTTTGTCTGACTGCGACACATAGCCATGTACTTGATTGGACATGGTGACCGTGTTCAGGATTGGCTTGATTGGCTCAGAAACCAGTGCCTGTAATGGGTGAGACTCAACTGGCAAACGGAAGCCAGCCATCTTAGCAACAACCCCTGAGTTACCCGCAACCACGCAACCAATGCGATCGGCTTTGATTTCGCCTTGCTGCTTTGTGACAACCCCAACTGCTGCGCCATCTTCTTTTAAGAAGCCGGTCACTTCGCACTGTTGGAATAGATCAACGCCCAATGCATCAGCGGCACGGGCATAGCCCCAAGCCACAGCATCGTGACGTGCAACACCGGCACGAGGCTGGAATGATGCGCCCATGATTGGGTAACGTGGACGGTCAGAGCAGTCCATCATTGGCTCGACTTCTTTCACGCCTTGGGCATCCAATACTTCGCCATCAATCCCGTTTAAACGGTTGGCGTTAACACGGCGGTTAATGTCGCGCATGTCTTGTAATGTGTGGCCGAGATTGAGTACGCCACGTTGTGAGAACATGACGTTGTAGTTCAAGTCTTGGGATAAGCCTTCCCAGAGTTTCATCGCGTGCTCGTAAAGGTTTGCGGCTTCATCCCATAGGTAGTTTGAGCGCACGATCGTGGTGTTTCGTGCAGTATTTCCACCGCCGAGATAGCCTTTTTCGATGACTGCAACATTGGTGATGTTGTGGACTTTGGCAAGGTAGTAAGCGGTCGCTAAACCGTGCCCGCCACCGCCGACGATAATCACGTCGTATTTGGCTTTAGGGGTTGGATTGCGCCAGACGCGCTGCCAGTTTTCATGATAGCTAAGGGCGTGTTTGACCAGCCCGAACCCGGAATATCGCTGCATGACAGAGCTCCTCTAGTGGCGAATTATGCGATGGTGTTGGGATTCATAGTAGCATTGGATGGGTAGTCTAGATTTCTTTTTTACGACATTTTTATTTTTATTTGCGCCATAAAATAATGCCCGGCAATAAACTTGCCGGGCATTGAGTGAGCCTAGGCTCAATAGTTTGTTAGATGGACAGGTTAGCAGATACCAAAACGACCAAATATGTCGAGGTTTACTTATCATCTCCTTCAATCAACCCAATCTTCTTAGCCCGTTGCTTCCACTTCCGACGCGCTAATTCACGCATATCATCGGTATGGTCCATCTCATCAATAATCTCTTTACCCAGCATCGTTTCAATCACATCCTCCATCGAAACAACCCCCGCCATGCCGCCAAACTCATCCACGACAATAGCAATTTGCTCACGCTTTTCCAGAAAGTCATTAAACAAATCCGGAATCGGGTAATCTTCCGGCACCATTGAAATAGGGCGTTGAATCACAGAAACTGCCTGATCACCTTCATTTGCCAGTAGCTTTTCCAGTACTTCATTTTTCAAAATAAAGCCTTGGATATGGTCAGGATGGGCATGCTCATAAACCGGGATTCTAGAGAAACGTAATTTAGGATGCGCTTGATAAAAGCCCGCAATCGTCTGCTTCTCATCTACCTTAATTGCCACAGTGCGTGGCGTCATCACATCACTAACCAGCACGGTATTAAATTGCAGCAGATTATTAATCAGATGCGATTCGGTTTGTGCAAACACGCCTTCTTTAGTGCCAAGCTCTGTCATGGCTAGAAAGTCAGAACGCGTAAATACCGCATCAACCTTGTCTTTCTTCAGCATTTTAGTGAGTAACTGGCTAAACCAAACCAGTGGGTACAAGGCTTTAATCAGTAGGCCTAGCGAGGTCACTGTAAAGTTAGATAGCTCTTTCCAGTAGTTAGCGCCCAGTGTTTTTGGAATCAGTTCTGAGAACACTAAGATCGCCATGGTCATACCTGCTGGTACAATAAAGCCGGTAATAATCGGATTAGAGTCGGCCCAAATTTGCGCGGCCTGACTACCTACACCCAGCGCACCCACGGTATGAGCGATGGTGTTTAGCGTCAGAATGGCAGCTAATGGCTGGTCGATATTCTCTTTAAACAGCTGCAGCTGTTGGCCGACTTTGGTGCCTTCTTTTAATTTGATTTGCGCGTAAGAGGGCGTAATACTGAGCAGTACCGCTTCCCATAAGGAGCACAAGAATGAAAATAGCAGTGCGATAAAAAAGAAAATAATCAGTAGTGAGAGCATAAGTCCGAGTGTCAGTTATTTTGAATGCGTACATTCTACCGCAAACTGTTTCTGTGACAGAAAAAACTGTGACTTTAAGCCGAAATAGTATGCATTCGAGATTAATACGTCATATGAGCTTATAATTAATTTCAATTGCGATAAATATAGTACATTTTATATGCTAATCTTTGCTTTTAGATGTGATTAAAATAACAGCAAATTCACTCTGAGTGATGAGCGTATACAAATTTATGAAAAAATGTCTTTTGATCATTTTGGTGTTTCAGGTATTACTGCTACCGCGTCATTTTGCGTTCGCTCAGCCTACAGAATCCTCGTTAGAACACGTATCTCTCCAGCTTTCCTGGAAGCATCAGTTTCAATTCGCAGGCTATTACGCCGCCGTTGCTAAGGGCTTTTATCGCGAAGTCGGTTTAGATGTGCGCTTGCTGGAGGGCGGTCAAGGCAGTCGCTGCGATGAGCAAGTGCTAAGCCAAGTTGAGTACTGCAATGCCTCCGGCTCAGTAGTGAAACTACGACTCAGCGGCCAGCCAATTGTGATGCTGGTCAGTATTATCCAGCACTCTCCAATTGTATTGATCACCCAGAAGCACAGTGATCTGAAAACCCCGCACGATTTGATTGGTAAGCGAGTCGAGATGTTGTTATCCGGCGAGCCGGTACCTGAAATCTACGGCATGTTAAAAAATGAAGGCATCAATATTTCACAGCTGATGCTGTATGAGAACTCGGTTGGAATACAGACTTTACTTAACAATGAAGTGGATGCCCTGTATGGCTTTTCTACCAATGAGTTATATCAGCTGCAGCAGTCAGGCTTAGAGTTTAATGTGATTTCACCCCAGAACTACGGTGTCGATTTTTATGGCGATGTGCTGTTAACTAGTGAATCAGAGGTACGCCGAAACCCTGATCAGGTAAAGCAGTTTCGAGCGGCATCACTTAAAGGTTGGCGCTATGCAATGGCGCATCAGGAGGAGCTGGTTGATCTGATTTTACGGGACTATTCCCTCTTAAAATCACGTGAGGCACTGCTCGCTGAAGCGCAAGCGATGGAAAAATTGATGTTGCCAAACCTGATTCAAATCGGCCATACCAATCCCGGTCGCTGGAAACATACGGCGGATACCTTGGTGAGCTTGGGGCTGGTAAAGCCTGATTACTCGCTGGATGGGTTTATCTACGAAACGGATGAGGGCAAAGGTTATCTGTGGTTGTTACGCTTATTAGGCGCTGGTTTGCTATTGGCGTCGGTGGCAGCCGGATTATTATGGTTGTTTAATCGCAGGCTGACTGCAGAAGTTGAAACCCGCATGGCGGCATTAGAGCGCCTCAGGAAAGTGAAAGATGCCGCACTTGAGAAAGCTTATACTGATGAGTTGAGCGGGATGGGAAATCGTCGTGCATTTTTCGAGCGTGGTAAGGATTTATTGGGTTTAGCCAATAGCGACCTCACGCCAGTCTCAGCCATCGTGCTTGATATTGATCACTTCAAGCGGATCAATGATGACTATGGCCATGCCATGGGTGATGAAGCCATTCGCGTCATTGCGAGTGTGATTTTAAATATGATTCGGGCGACGGATATTCAGGGGCGCATCGGTGGTGAAGAATTTGCTGTGATGCTGCCACAGACCGAGCTGAAAGGGGCGATGGAGTTAGCAGAGCGTATGCGGCTGGCGATTGAGCAGGTAGAGATTGAGCGATTAGGGATTAAAGTGTCAGTGACGGCCAGTATTGGTGTTAGCACTTCTCTGGATTATAAAGATGACATTAATAGTCTCGTCCAGCGCGCGGATAATGCGTTGTACTGTGCAAAGCGCACTGGACGAAACCAAGTGGTTAGTGCTTAAGCGGTCACGGTAGCGCCCGCATATTATCGGGCAGGTAAGTGGCCAGTGACGGGAACCAAATCATCACAAATACCATGAGTACCATAATCAAAAACATGGGAATGGCGGCCTTGGCGATAAACGTCATTTCATGATCGGTAATACCTTGCATCACGAATAGATTAAAGCCGATGGGTGGTGTGATCTGTGCCATCTCAACCACGACAACAATGAAAATACCAAACCAAATCAGATCGATACCGGCTTCACGAACCATTGGCTCAACCACAGCCATGGTCAATACCACCGATGAAATCCCATCCAAGAAGCAGCCGAGAATGATGTAAAACACCAACAGCGCCATCAGCAGTTCAAAGCGTGAAAGATTCCAGCTGCCAATCATGTCAGCCAAGGCACGAGGTAGGCCGGTAAAGCCCATCGCCATCGACAAGAAAGCCGCTCCGGCCAGTATCAGCGCGATCATGGCTGAGGTACTGGTCGCACCCATTAGGCTTTCTGAGAACGATTTCCATGTTAGTGAGCCTTGGAATAAGGCCAATAACAAGGAGCCAATCACACCAAATGCCGCCGCCTCAGTCGCCGTTGCCAGCCCACTGTACATTGAGCCGATAACGACCGTAATCAGTAATAACACCGGAATCAAAAAGCGGGAGATTTTCAGCTTTTCAATAAAGCTCAGCGGTGGTTCTGGGGTCGGGTTGAAGTCCTTGCCAAAGCGTGAATACAGCGCAACATAGGCCATAAACATACCCGCCAGAACAATACCGGGAAGGATACCCGCCATAAACAACTTGGAGATGGATTCATTAATCGTAACGCCATACACAATCAGCGTGAGCGAGGGCGGAATCATCAAGCCTAGCGTTGCCGCACCGGTTAGCGTTCCCACAATCAAGTGCTCGGGGTAATTACGCTTTCGCAGCTCGGGAATCGCCATTCTACCGACGGTGGTAAGGGTTGCCGCCGAGGAGCCAGAGACTGCCGCAAACACCGTGCAGCCCACGATATTGGTATGCACCAAACCACCGGGTAAGCGTGCCAGCCATGGGGATAAGCCCTTAAACATATCCTCAGATAAGCGCGATCGGAATAGGATTTCACCCATCCAAATAAATAATGGTAGCGCCGTTAACGTCCATGACGATGAGGATGACCAGATAGTCGTTATCATCGCATCGCCAGCAGGGCGGGAGGTAAACATCTCCATACCCACAAAGGCTACACCCATGAGTGCTAAGCCGACCCAAACGCCGGTTCCTAGCAATAACAGCAAGATAAACAAAAACAAAACAATGAGTTGGATTTCTTCCATGCTTAAGCGTCCTCGTTATTTTGTTTGATGATTTCACTGGTAATGCGATGGTCGCCAGCAAAAATTACGTGGAGGAAGTGATCGGTGAGGGCAATGGCGAAAATGGTTACGCCAATCACCATCGACATCTGTGGAATCCATAATGGCGTGGCGTCTTGCCCTTGGCTGACATCGTTAAATTTCCATGACCAGTAGGTTGTTTTAATGGCGTAGTAGCAAAAATACCAAGCCAGCGCAGAGCCTACGCCGAAGCACCAGATATTAAGGTAGCGACGGGCTCTCGTACCCACGCTATTCAATAAAATACTGACCCGGATATGTGAGCCGCGATTTAACGCGTAAGAAAAAGCAAAAAATGAGGCCGCTGCCATGCAATAACCGGCGTAATCCGGCGCACCGGAGAACACTTCGCCAGTCCAGCGAGCGAACATTTGAATAACGATTAAGACTAAAATGGCGACTAAAAACATAGAGGCGATGACGCCACTCAACCAATACAAGCGATCCAGTGCAGTGCGCACGGTGCTGAAACTAGACATAGATATTCCCGTAAACAGGGAAGGCGCCGTAACTCCCTGTTAGGAATTAGCGACGCCTTCATTGGTCAGATGAAACTTTCCGGTCAGGGATTACTTCGCAGTGTTAAAGGCGTCCACAATGGCTTGCCCTTCGGCGCCTGCTTCTTTTAGCCAATCTGCAGTCATTGTTCCACCAATCGTTTGCAGCTCGCCAACCAGTTTTTCACCGGCAGGGGCAACCGTCATGCCACCAGCGGCCAACCCTTTTACGGTGAAGTCGGTGTACTGTATTGCGCGCCAGTTACCGGCGTACTCTGCCAACTCGGCGCAGGCTTTAACGACGTTTTTGTTCGCATCGCTAGTGTCTTTCCACGTGTCTTTGTTAACGAACACATAGTTGCGTGGCAGCCAAGCATTAACCTCGTAGAAGTGAGTCAGGCTTTCCCACACTTTGCGGTCATAACCAGTAGAGCCAGAAGACACCATCGACTCAGCAACGCCAGTGGCAAAGGCTTGAGAGATTTCAGCCGCTTCAATCGTCACAGGCAACATGCCCGTCAACTCAGCCAAGCGCGCGGTGGTGTTGTTGTATGAACGGAATTTGGTGCCTTTCATGTCTTCAACAGAATTCACTTCTTTTTTGAAGTACAAACCTTGTGGAGGCCATGGCACAGAGTAAAGCAGTACCAGGTTTTGTTCATCCAGCAGTTTGCTGATCGGCGCTTTAGCTGCTTCCCATAACTTGGCAGAGGCTTCAAATGAGGTCGCTAGAAATGGTACAGAGTCAAAACCAAATAGGGCATTTTCATTCTGATGGCTAGACAGTAGGCGCTCACCGATTGGCGCTTGGCCAGTCTGAACGGCACGCTTGATATCGCCACCTTTAAACAGTGATCCAGAGGGATGAGTAGTGATGGCAATATCACCGCCAGTACCGGTCGTTACGCAACGAGCGAACTCTTCACCAGTGGCTGAGTGGTAGTTGCTACCAGAGTAAGCCATGGGCATATCCCACTTTTCGGCGGCTTGTAAAGTGCCGGCACTGAAACATAATGCAGCGATCGTGGAAGCGAGTGCGATTTTTTTCATAGTATCTCTCCAGAGTTGAGGTGAAGCAGAACGGGGATTGAACATACCTAAATGACTATACCTTAATAAAGATTCATTTATCCAGAGTTTAGAAATCGATTGCGACGTTGCCCTGTACATAGGGAACCCATACAGCGCAGACTTTTTTCGTTAGAATGCAGACTCAAGCCACTACCAGCAGCTCGCCCATGCCCAAAACCAATACGCCACGCCAGCCAGACAGCCCGGTGCGCGCCCGAAATCATGGCTATATCACTCAGCCAGCGGATAGCGCAGGGCAAGATCATCAGGTTTGGCGCGTGGGCTTTGTGCTGCTGGAGCATTTCTCGATGATGGCGTTTACTGGTGCGGTCGATGCGCTGGTAACGGCTAATTTGCTGAGTCAGGCAGAGCGTTTTCAATTCGATTTTTACGGCTATCGAGGCGAAGAGGTTAAGAGTGATCTGAATATCGATGTGTTGGTATCGGGTGAATTTGAGTCGATTGATCCGGCCCAGTTGGATGTGTTGTTAGTGTGTGGCGGCTTGCGTACTAATTTACAGGTGAATCCAAAATTACAGCAAGTATTACAACAAGCGGCGCGGCTTAAACGGCGGGTCGGTGGTATCTGGAATGGCAGCTATATTTTGGCGCAAGCGGGAATTATGGAAGGCTATGAATGCACCATTCACCCTGAAAACCATGCACTGATGAATGAAGTATTTCCACGCGTTAAGGTCAGTAAAAAGCCGTATGTAATCGATCGTGATCGCCTAAGCAGTGCCGGTGCTACCAGTACCTTGGGCTTGATGCTGACGCTCATCGGGCAATTATCCGGTGAAGACCTTATGCGCGGCGTAGAAGGTATTTTGAATGTGGATAGCGTACTGGGCGAGGCCGCTGATGGTAGCTTAACCATGTTGCCAACCGATCCAACGTTACCGCAGCCCTTACGCGATACCTTGCTTTTAATGGAAACACATATTGATGAGCCCTTATCGGCAGTGGAGTTGGCGGAGTCTGTGGATTTATCCCGCCGCCAAGTCGAGCGACTATTCCAGCAATATCTTGATACTTCACCTGCGAAATACTATCTGGAGTTGCGCCTGAACCGTGCGCACCAGCTACTGCGGCAAAGTAATGCTTCCGTAGTGAATATCGCCGTGGCCTGTGGCTTTAGTAGTAGCGCGCACTTCAGTCATTGCTTTAAAGGTCACTTTGGGATGAGTCCGAGCTTGGTTCGTAAACAACGTAACAATTCTTAGTCAGAATGTCTTAGTTGCGCCGCAACATAAATGCGCATAAAATCACTTGTTCTGAACAAATAAATGGATAAGTTATGCCGCTTTCAAGTCCTGCTCCTCGCAAGCAAATGCACACTCGTGTTGTGACGTGTAAAGGCTATTTACGCGAAGATGACCTTTGGGATATCGAAGGCCATATGACCGATATTAAGCCGTATCGCTTTGAAAATATTGACCGTGGCGGGTACATCGAAGCGGAAGAGCCACTACATGGCATGTGGGTTCGCCTGACGATTGATGACAAAATGATTGTGCACGCCGCTGAAGCATCGATTGATTTCTCGCCGTACAGTAACTGCCCGAAAATTGAGCCGGATTATGGCAAGCTGGTTGGTTTGTCAGTGGGTTTAGGTTGGAATAAAGCAGTGCGAACCCTGTTCCGCGGTACGGCTGGTTGCACGCATTTAACCGAGTTACTCGGGCCAATGGCGACCACGGCATTTCAGACAGTTTTCTCCGGTCGTAATGAAGGGCGCAAGGTTGAGGGTAAAGCTGAGATGGGCATTCAGCCGAACGAGCGTCCGGTGTTATTGAATAGTTGTCATAGCTATGCGCCGACCAGCCCGGTGATTTTACGGCACTGGCCAGACTTTTATGAAGGCGAGAAGTGAGTCTCTGGCTTGCTCTGAACTTACGAATAAGCCAGCTGGCGCGCAGTTTTTAAGAAGCAAGCCAAGTGCTCATTACTTGGTTTAATTTTGCGCGACTGCGTTGGTTTATGGGCTTAGCTTGGTTTGCGGTCTAAGCAAATATCCGCTTAGACCACACCGTTAAGCCCGCTGCAACACTTCCGAAGTGGTCTCCATCGACCACTTCGATATTGCCTAGCTTCTGCTCAATCGCCTGACGAATCGCGGGTGATTTCGCCGAGCCACCGGTCACATAAATCAAATCTGGCTGACAGCCTGCTTGTGCAATCGCTTCTTCCATTAGCACAACCATGCGCGATAGGGGGTGAGCAATGGCTTCGGCAAATTGTGCCTGAGAAATGGTGCAGCCTAAACCCGCTTCAATATAGTCCAGCGAAACCGCATTGGTTTCAGCGTCGGATAAGGCAATTTTGCACTGCTCGGCACTGCGAACCAGTTGCTGATTTTGGCCATTCTCACGCATTTTAATAAAGCGTTTTAGTAATTCGGGCTCGTTTGTTTCGCGCACCAGCTGTTGAAGTTGTAGTTTGACTGGCAGGCTATTGAATTTAGCTTGCGCACCCACGTCATTGGTTTTTACCGCATCCAGAAAAATCTGCCGAGGCATGGAGAGGCCATTTCTGAGCGTCGATTTCATCCCAAATAGCGGCATAAAATGCTTGCCAGCCAACTGGATATCCAAATCATTTCCACCGACGCGCTCACCACTGTGCGCTAGAAAATCCTGATCCCGATGTTCATTATGGCGATAATCCGGCCCCATGCGCACCATCGCGCAATCCGTGGTTCCTCCGCCGACATCGACGACTAGTACGGTTTTGTTCTCATGCAGGCGCTCTTCAAAATCCATACCTGCGGCAATGGGCTCAAACAGAAACTCGATGTGTTTAAAGCCCGCGCGCTGAGCGGATGTGGTTAGAATATCGATGGCTTGTTTATTACTTTTGCTCGCATCCGAGCCTTGGAAATTGACCGGACGACCGATCACGGTATGCGTAATCGCATCACCTAAAGACAGCTCAGCCTGCTGCTTTATCCGCTGCATCATAGCCGTGACAATATCCTCAAAAAACTGGATAAATTCAGGGCGAAAACCACTACCCCCTAAAAACGATTTTGGGGATTTTACGAAGTAACCTTCTTCCGGCAGTGCCAGATATTGTTCGAAGGCATCTGTCCCAAAAAACAGGGTTTGCTCGCTGGCTTTAATGTCCTCGTCGTAGCGCACTCGTTTGGCTTGTGCCAGTGCGGAGGAGCGGGCGATAGCATACTGATCCTGCAAGCTTTTATCCGGAATATGCGCACCAACTGACTCGGGAATGAGCTCTCGCTCCAGCGCATATAAGGTGGATGGCATAAAGGCTTTGCCATGATCCAAAGGGAGGAGTTTTATGGCATCGGAACCATCTGCAGCAGGGGTGACTGCACCGATGGCACAGTTGGACGTGCCGTAATCAAAACCTGAGATCATGAGGTTACCTTTACGCGGCTTATTGAAATTTTTTAAGCCGGTAACGGTAGCATACTGAGCCCCTCTGATCTAGTTTCGCGGACCATTGGCTGGGCTTTGAACTCTTGATTAGTTAAGCGGGGATATGCTCTAGCTTGGGAGGCGAGTTGTAAACGAGTGACAAACTAAGGTGGCGACTAGTTGAGAAAATGGCTAGCTAAGTGCACCGGACTCTTTAAGTGTTTCAATCTCAGCCTCGCTATAACCTAAACGCGATAATAGCTCAGTGGCATTAGCTCCGGCTGCTAGTGGTGCAGTTGGTGCCGCTGCTGGCGTACGATCAAAGCGTGGCGCAGGGGCGGCTTGCATAATGCCATCAACGCGCAGGAAATTTTCCCTTGCGGCATTGTGGCTATACGACTCAAGCTCATCAAAGCCCAGCACTGGCGCGACACAGGCATCGCTTTCATCAAATATTGCCATCCATTGATCACGAGTTTTGGTTTTAAACAACGCTTGGTATTGCTCACGTTTTTGTGGCCATTGTTGGTAGGCATATTGCGTGGCTATCTCTTCCTCTGGCAGGCCTGCTTTCTTTAATAGATCGGCAAAGAAATGAGGCTCCAGTGGGCCAACGGATAAGTGTTTGCCATCTGCCGTTTCATAGCAGCGATAAAATGGCGCGCCACCATCCAGCAAATTACTTTCACGCTCAGGGCTCCATTGTTGGCGCGCTAATAACATGTGAATCAGCCCCATCATTGCCGGTACGCCATCGACCATGGCTGCATCGATGACCTGACCTTTGCCGGAATGACTACGCTCATACAACGCAGACAATACGCCCAGCAGTAAAAACATGGTTCCACCGCCATAATCAGCGACCAAATTTAGCGGTGGAGTAGGGGCTTCCCCTTGTGAGCCGATGGCACTTAGCGCACCGGTTAAGGCCAGATAATTAAGATCGTGACCGGCGCTTTGAGCCAGCGGCCCCGTTTGGCCCCAACCTGTCATGCGCCCATAAATTAGTCTGGGATTTTGCTGGTGGCAAGCCTCAGGCCCAAGCCCTAATTTCTCCATCACACCGGGACGAAACCCCTCAATCAAGATATCGGCTTCGGTGATTAACTGTTGAGCGATTTTCAGGCCATTATCGGTTTTTAAGTTCAACGCAATGGATTGCTTATTGCGCCGATTAATATCGGTGGGGTCGGCTTCGCCACTTTGTCGGTCAATTAGAATCACTTCTGCACCCAAGTCGGCCAGTAGTTGACCAGCTAACGGGCAAGGGCCAAGCCCCGCCATTTCGATAACTTTCAAGTGTGTTAAAGGGCCACTCATATCTGATTTTCTCCTCGCTAAGCCGTTGCCAGCATTGATTTTACTGCATTACTGGCAGTGACTTTAGGGCAGTAACGCGCTTTGCGCAATGCTGCAAAAAAACGGTTAACCCGCCGCCTCGGTCTGGGCTAGTATAGATAGCAAATAACTCCCCAAAGGATTTAGTCCGATGCAGTCGCTTTACCAAGATCACATTGCCACTTTGCAGCAGCGCAGCGCCACTATTCTCGAACGGCAAAATCTCGATGCCTTAATTATCCATTCCGGCCAGTTAAAAATGGCGTTTTTGGATGACCACAGTTACCCGTTTAAGGCGAACCCGCATTTCAAACATTGGCTGCCGTTGGTGAGCCATCCTAACTGCTGGTTGATTGTGAATGGACGCGATAAGCCGCAGCTGATCTTTTATCGACCGGATGATTTTTGGCACAAGGTTCCGGATGAGCCGACTGATTTTTGGGTGGATAGCGTGGAGATTCGTTATCTGCAACGCAAAGATCAGCTAGCCAGTTTGTTACCGTCTGACCCGAGCAATATGGCTTATATTGGTGAATATCCTGAGTTGGCGGAGTCGCTGGGTATAGGTCATCAGAACCCGCAGCCGGTGTTGGATTATCTGCACTTTCACCGCAGCTATAAAACCGAATATGAATTGGATTGCCTGCGCGGCGCGACTAAGAGCGCAGTGGCGGGGCATCTGATTGCCAGAGCGGCTTTTTATGCGGGGGAGTCAGAATTTGATATCAACCAGCATTATCTCAAAGCGATTCGGCAGGGCGATAATCAAGTGCCTTACAGCAATATCGTGGCGCTTAATGAAAATTGCGCGATTTTGCATTACACCCAGCTGCAAACCGAAGCGTTGGAAAATGGTGATATACGCTCCTTTTTGCTGGATGCTGGTGCTGAGTTTAATGGCTATGCCGCTGATATTACGCGCAGCTATAGCCACAAGAGTGATGAGTTTGCAGGGCTGGTTGCAGCACTTGATGAGCAGCAGCGTGAGATTTGCGAGGTGATTAAGCCAGGGCTTTCTTATGTCGATTTGCACATTGAAATGCATTACCGAACGGCTGCAGTATTGGGCCAGTTCGGACTGATTAAATGTTCTGCTGAGGCTGCGGTTCAACAGGGTGTGACCAGTACATTTTATCCGCATGGCTTGGGGCATTTCTTAGGGTTGCAGGTGCATGATGTGGCAGGCTTTATGCAGGATGAAACGGGCACGCATTTAAGTGCACCGGCAGAGCATCCGTTTTTGCGTTGTACGCGGGTTATTGAGCCAAATCAGGTGTTTACGATTGAGCCTGGGTTGTATTTTATTCCGAGTTTGCTGGCGAAATTGAAGTTGTCTGAGCAGGCGAGCGTGGTTAATTGGGAGCGGGTTGAGCGGTTTGTGCCGTATGGTGGTATTCGCATTGAGGATAATGTGATTGTCCATGAGGATAGGATTGAGAACATGACCCGAGAGGCAGGATTGGCTTAGGTTGTTTGGTTTGGACGCCTGCCCCAGTGTTAACTGCACTTCGCCGACTCGCAGGCTCGTAAGGACTGCGTGAAGTTAACACTGAGATCAGGCTATAACTTAACCTGAAATATTGTGTTGTTAGCTGAGATCAACGGGTGTGTTGCTTAGTCCAAATCTTAGTGCGCCAGCATCGGGGAATAGGCGGGTTAGGATGCCTTTCTGGCAGAGTCTTTCGTGCTCTTTGGCGGCGGCTTCTTTTCCGAGAATTACGTAGGCGAATAGGCCGGCTTCGGCGATTTCACTTCGATAGTGTTGTTCTAATTGAGCTTTGAGTACAGCCATGGCGATGGGAATTTGCTGTCGTTGTTGCTGTTGCCATTCTTTGTCGCTAAGCGCTAAGCGACCTGCCCATCTTGCGGGGTTGCTGACTGACCAGTCATCTTGTAGCGCGACTAATCCACTTAATATTGATTCTTCTGCCCAGACAAAACCAAGTCTAATTCCGGCTAAGCCAAAGAATTTCCCGATGGATCTGAGTACGATGAGTCCGGCTTGGGCGTGTTCCTGAATCAGGCTGCCTTCCGGGGTTAAGTCCATAAAGGCTTCATCGACGACTAACCAGCCTCCACGCGCAGCTAATTGCTTATGCCAGTTGTTTAACTGCGACTGTGAGTAGCGTTGTGCAGTGGGGTTGGTTGGGTTTACTAGTAGCAATACATCCAGCGTTGCCAGTGCATCATCCAGTTCACTTAGTGCTAATTCCAATACTTCATGACCGGCTTGTTGCCAGGCTTTGTAGTGGCTGTGGTAGGCAGGGCTGATAATGCCTACGCGGCTTTTTGCTCTTAATTTTGGCAGTCGTGCGATGGCTTCTTGAGAGCCTGAAACGGGTAGTAATTCTGAGCTGCCATAATAAGCCGTAGCGGCTGCTTCCAGTCCATCATTCACTTCGGGTAGGCGATTCCAGATTGCTGGGGGAACTGCTGGTAGTGGGTAAGTGGTTGGATTGATGCCGGTTGAGAGGTCGAGCCATTGTTCACGAGGAGTGCCGTAGCGTTGGCTGGCGAGTTGGAGTTGTCCGCCGTGGGAGTGAGTCGGTTGCATGGGTATTCCTGTGTTTTAGGCTGTGGTTTTAAAGTGCGCTTAGGCCAGCGAGTAATAAGGCGATGGCTGCCCAGATATATACGCTGCGATCAATCAGTGTGAGTGCACGGCTTAGGTCTGGCGCTTCTGGCGGGCGGCCATTGCCGAGTGTTGGGCGGCTTTTTAATTGGCCATGGTAAATGGCATTGCCGCCGAGGCTTAAGCCTAATGCGCCTGCACCCGCTGCCATAACCACACCGGCATTTGGGCTATACCATTGACCGGCTTGGGCGCGCCATGCTCGCATAGCGCCTTTAAAATCTCCGGCCAAGCCATAAGTGATGGCGGTGAGGCGAGCGGGGATGATATTTAACAGATCATCGACGCGCGCGGAGAATTTGCCAAATTGTTCGTATCGATCGTTACGGTAGCCCCACATGGCATCCAGCGTATTGCATAAGCGATACAGTACCACGGCTGGCGCGCCGCCGACGGCTAGCCAAAATAGAGGAGCAAAAATCGCATCGCTACCATTTTCTAATACGGATTCGATACCGCCACGGCTAATAGCGGAAGGGTCTAATTCGGACGTATCGCGACTGACAATCCAGCTGAGTTTTGAGCGGGCTTCGGTGAGATTGCCGGCGGTAAGCGCTTGCTCTACCCAGCCACCGTGTTGACGTAAACTTTGCCAGCCTATAGCCAGCCAGCCACATAAGATGCTCATCCACCAGCCGCCGATTAGTTGATCGATTAGCCAAACGAGCAGGGTGATTGGTATAACGGCCAATAGCCATGCAATAGCGCCTTTGCTGATTTTCTCGGAGCCGTGATTAAGTAGGGCTTCGATTTTATCGACTAATACGCCATAGCCAATCAGTGGATGAAAGCGTTTAGGTTCGCCAAGTAGACGGTCGATCAGCAGAGAAATGGGCAGGCTTAACAGGTGTAGCATGGGATAGTGCGCCGGGAAGGATGAGAGCGCTTAGACTATCAGCAGCGAGGGGGAGAATCATCTTTTTTACACGCCAAAAAAAACGGGCCAACATTGCTGAAGGCCCGTTTTGCTAGCGTTTAAACGATGCGATTAAGCATACAGTTTTGGCGCGCCTAGCTTGTCGTGAATCTCGTTGCTTGCTTCCTGAGTCAGGTTCAGACCTTGTCTCAGTGTATCCAAGTAAACCGCTTCTTCTTTAGTGTCTAAGCTAATTGCCATTAATGACATCAGGTAAACCTGCTGCTCTAATCCTGGAGGAACGTCAGCGATCAGACGGGTTAAGTCCAAAGGAGCCTGCATTTCGCTGCGAACAAAATCCGCTTCTTCCTGAGTGATTTCACCCAAGTGCTCAGTGATTTTACGCTGCTCATCAGCGTCCATTTGGCCATCTGCTTTTGCTGCGCTGATCATTGCACGCAGTAATACCGCTGCATTTTTCTCATCTTGATCAGATACTTGCTCTGGCTCGTTGCCTTGAAGTGCGCTGTTAAACATTGCGCCAAAATCTGGGCTAGTTGCTGCCGCTGCTGCGCCGCCAACTGCTGCACCGCCGCCCAGTGAGCTTAGTAAGCCACCCAGTCCGCCGCTGCCACCTTGCTGACCACTCAGGCCAGACAGTAAGTCGCCCAATCCACCAGAGGATGCACCACCAGCGCTTGAACCACCCATCAAATTACCTAGCATACCGCCTAAGCCACCAGCACCTGCGCCGCCAGCTTGGCTTCCGCCTGTCAGGCCGCCGAGTAGTCCACCCAGTCCGCCACCTGCGCTACCGCCAGTGCTTGCGCCGCCCATCAGGCCGCCCAACATGCCACCGAGTCCACCGCCGGAAGAAGTACCACCCGCTGCGCCACCCATGACTTTACCAACGCCTTTTGCCACGATGATGCCCATGGCTACTTTACCTAGTGTTCCCATTAAACTCATTTTGCTTCTCCCGATGCAGTTAAATAATTAGATTTATTAATTTGTCTTTTTATTGACCATGACTAATAAACCTCAATCGTGATGATTGTTCAACCCTTTAGTGGCAATCCAGACGAAAGGGTTCATAAACAATCTTTCGGGCAGCTATTAGTTTCCTTTCTTGTCAGGCCATAGCAACAGCGTGGATAATGGTCGCCTTTAAATACGGGTATTCAGGGTCACCATGAAAAAGACAGGGATTATGATTTGCGGCCACGGCAGCCGTTCTAAAGTTGCAGGTGAAGAATTTGGTCTATTGGCGAAGGGCCTGAAGGCACGTTATCCAAACATTCCTGTTGAGCATGGCTTTCTGGAATACTCCGCGCCCAATATCCATATGGGGCTGGATCGAATGGTGGAGCAGGGGATTGAGGAGATCTACGCAGTGCCCGGCATGTTGTTTGCCGCGACGCACGTAAAGAACGATATTCCTTCAGTATTAACCACTTACCAGCAACAGCACGATGGTTTAACGATTCACTATGGCCGTGAGTTGGGCTTGCATCCTTTGATGATTGCGGCGTTTGAAGCGCGAATTTTAGAAGCGATGGGCATGGGTGAAGCACCAGCTCCGGGCGCACTGTACGACACGATGTTAGTGGTCGTTGGTCGTGGCACCTCCGATACCAATGCTAATGCAGAAGCCAGTAAACTGACGCGCATCGTGGCGGAAGACTTGGGCTTTGGTTGGGCCGAGACGGTTTACTCTGGGGTAACATTCCCATCCGTTGGCCGTGGTTTAGAGATGGCATTGAAGCTTGGCTACAAGAAAATTGTGGTTGCTCCTTACTTCCTATTCTCCGGTCGCTTGATTACGCGTATCCACAATTATGTGGAGAAAGTGGCTGCTGAAAACCCTGATGTCAACTTTATGACCGCACATTATCTAAGTGATCAGGCGCATGTGATTGATACTTTTATGGCGCGCATTGAAGAGTGTGCCACGGGTAAAATTGTGGAAAATCACGATTTGATGAAATCGTTCCATGAACGCTTGGCGCGTGGTGAAGTGGATATTCATCATCACCATGCTGAGTTCCAACCGGAAGGTGGCGAGCATTCGCATGATCATGGCCACTCTCATTCTCACGGGGATCATAGCCACTCGCATGATGGCCACACACATTCTCATGGCGATCATAGTCATTCACATGACGGGCATACACACTCCCATGCGGCAGCTGCAAGCATAGAAGAGGCAAATGTCGCCAAGAGTGCGGGTAGCGCTGAAGAACATGTGAAGGCACATGGCCATTCGCATGGTATTTATAAGCACATTGCACACCCACACGGCCCACGCACCATGGTTGATGACAATCTATGTCACTGCTTTATGAGCCAGTTGCCAGCGGAAGTGATTGAAGAAGAGCGTCGCTTAAGAGCAGAGCAGGGTATTAAGCCGGTTCATGATAAGCCGCCTCATTAAGCTGTTTTGCTGCGAGAAGCCGTGATGGATTTGGCTTAATGCTATGAAAAAGGCGCTCCGCTATTAATTTAGTGGAGCGCCTTTTTTATTGAAGGTCACGTTAAAGCTACCCACGCAAAGCTATTGATGCGCGGCTATATTAAGTAGGATTAAAATCCACCTTGACTGCGCAGGTAGTTCTGCACCGTTGGATATTTACCGGCAATCGCTTGATCTAATGGCGTACGGCCCGTTACATCCACCGCATTAATATTCGCGCCGTTACTCAGCAGTAGCTTAACAATTTGCAAACGACCCGAGCGCGCAGCAGAGTGCAGCGCTGTCCAGCCATTGCCTTCCACGGTATTTACATTTACACCAGCATTCAGGCAGTTACGCACGAAGTTAACATCACCACCTGCAGCCTTTTTATGCAGGGCATCGCCCGCAAGGCAGTTCCGGCGAATTTGCACGTTATTGTTAACCGGCGTATGTCTCGATAGGCAATTGCGTAAACCAGATTCACGAATATTGAGCTCAGCGAGTGAAGCGTGTGCAGACACACTGCGGCACCAGCCTTTATGGCCCCACAAATTATTACTCCAGCGATTTTGAAGTGCCGCATTGTTGGTAGGAATTGCGCTTGAGCAACCTTCGCTCACTCGACGATTTGCCTGCACCGCCGAGGCTTGCGCATAACTATCGCAATAGGCGATGTAGCGTGAGTCATTAAAGCTAATGCCCTTGAGCGAGTTGGCCCAGCTCACCAAGCTTTGGTAGTTGGCCGTTTGGCGGTAGTGATGAGCAGACCCGGAAACGGGTATTAATAAGCCACTGATCAATATCAGCGACAGGAAAGTCGTGTGCTTTTTCATAATATCATCCATCTCATAGTCGGCAGGCAGAAATAGATCTCTCCAATTAAATGGAGGGGCCTACTCAAATAACTATAGGACACTATTTGCTAACTTGTTGAACATGATCATTATTAACTGATTTAAACGGCCAGCATCACAAATGCATGCGGATGATCTGGCCGTTATGCAGCTTAATAGTATTTATGTTTACTGCGTTTCGTGCTGTGTTTGTCGTGTTCATTAGCATGGTTGCTGTGCTTGTTAGAATGTTTATGGTGCTTGTCTGCGTGCTTGCTGTGTTTGTGTTTCTTTGAATCACGCCCTTGGTGTTGATACTTGGAGTGCTTTGATTTATGAGTGTGCTCGCGCTCATGGGTATCGCTTTCGGAGCTAGTTTCAGCATTACAAGTCGTATTCGCAGCACCTGTTTTGTGATGTCCCAGTTTGCGGCCTTTGCCTTTATGATGATTCTTTTTACTGTGATGCTTATGGCCATGAGCGTGTCGCTGTTTAGCAGTGTTGCAGGAGGCCTCCATTCCCGTATTGTTTGCTGCTTGCTCAGCTAACTCTTCTAAGTAGCTAATGCTATCGGCATCCTGATACAAACTGTTGCTGTCATAACCGGTTGCTTCCTGAAAGTTCGACAAGCCAACATAAGACGTACCCGTAATCCCGCCCCAGTCAAAAACAGCCGAATCGGCATTCGCAGATGCACTGAAGTACAGATTGTTATCAATCGTTAAATCCGTGGCATTTGCCGCTGCAATCAGCATCAGATCAGAGCGCGAGACAAACAAGTTATTCTGAATCGATAAGCCATCGGCCTGTTGGATAGTCAGCTCGCCACCCCATTCGCCATTTTGGTAGTTTTGCTTAAACTCATTGAGCTCAACCGTGGTATTGCTCACGGCTGCGCCAGCGTGAATGGTGCCGACGACTAACCCAGCATCATCATTTTCATAAGCCACATTGTAGCGAATGGTGTTGTTTTGCGTGGTACCCGGTTGCTCACAACCCACGGAAAAGCCAACCGAGTTATTATGAGAGATATTGTGCTCAACCAGTACATTATGCGCGCCATCTAAGTAAATTCCCGCCGAGTTAGCCACTGGAGAAACGGCATAGCTCACGGTATTTTTACGGATAATGCCATCACGTGCATGGTTTACCGCATCCGGAATTTGAACGCCGTTAGCATCTTTAACCCAGGTATAATTCCCTGCCGCCACGATGCCGATATTGGCAATCTCGCGAATGGTATTTTGTTCGACCAGAAAGTCCGTCACATTGCCGACAATCTTAATGCCTTCACTATAACCCGGTACGATGTCATACAGCTGATTACCACGAATCACGATATTGTGCATGGCTTGCTCAGGATTATTTCCAATCACTGCAATCGGGTTTAAGTTATCTGAAGGTAGCGGTTTGGTTTCATCTTCCGAGGCTTCATCGGCCCAACTCATGCCGTGCAATGTGTTATTGATTAGCTCGATATGGTGGCTACTGCCTTCCATATAAATGGCTGACTTTGGCCCGTATAAATTGGTAAAGGTCAGCCCTTTAATGCGCACATAAGCCGCTGAGCTAAAGGAGGCCATGGCGCTAAATGGCTGATCTAATAAGCCCCCATCAATCACAACTGACTCATCATTATAAGCTTGTACCGTAAAATACTTACCGCTTGAGCCGCCACGTAAGGCTTCAAAATACAGCGCAGTCGGGATTTGATACGTACCGGCGCGGATATTGACCGTCGCATTATCTTCGGCATGGGGAATACTAAATAAAGCCTTGTGAATGGTCTTCCATGGCTTATCCAAGCTACCGATACCGGTGTCATCATCGCCATCAGTGCTCACATAATACTGTTGATTTTCAAACACATCCGCATCGTTGTCTTGTAGCGTATTGCCGCTGAGGGTTGCCAGCGCAGGCGCTAACACGAGAATCGGCTCTCCATAGCCGGTGACTAAATCGTGTAGGCTATTATTCTCAATCGTGATGTCGTAACTGTCACCCACCACGGCAATGCCATTAAAGCGATCGGATAGGGTGGGATAGGCGGCATCTTCTGCGTTAGTGGTCCATTGAGAATTACGAATTTCATTGCCAGAAAGCGTTATCAGGCTGGAATTATTGATGTAAATCCCTGACTTGCCAGCGCCACTAATATTGCTTAGCTCAAAGCCTGAGATCGTGACATTTGAAGCGCCCGCAATCGAAATCAGCGCACCATTCTCGGCGACATTGGTTCCATCTAGCATCACGTTTTCATCGGGAAACGCGATTAGGTTAAAGGGTGATGATGCACTGGCATCCCCGCCACGCTCCTCACCAATATACAAAACGGCCGGCGCATAAATGCCTCCGCGGACGACAATATTCGCGGATTGGATGTCATAGGGAACATTATTCATTGCCCAGGTGATCGACTTCCAAGGCTGATCAATTTGGCCGGTTCGGTTGAGGTCATCAATGCCGTTGGCTGCATCTATCCAGTAGGTTTGCTCGCTAATGGAGTCTGCGCTGTGTGGTGCGTTATTTACCACACTAAGTGCTGCCGCAATGGTTTGGTAACTGGCTTGCTGCTCTGCGCTAAAGTCGGTTAACGCGGCTTGCGCGCTTAGGCTGATTGAAAGCGCTAAACCAAGTAGTGAAAATCCAAGAAATCGTTTAAGTGTGAAGCGTCTTTTATTAGTTTTAGTCATCTAACTGCTATCCTTGATTGCACATCCGGAGTCCGGCATGACTTGCCCGGAAGTGCCGCACTGTGTCCTTGTGCATTAACATTGAAAAGCCGGTTTTTTGATTGGTATCGTGAGTAATGACCGGCATTCATATCGTTGTGAACCTGCAGGCTCACCTCGGCGCAAGATAGCGTTTGTGGCTGAGGCTTCCCATTGAATACCCGACGAACGAGCGCGAATATTAAATAAAGGACGTGCCGGGAATTGTGATGATTACTAATAGCTCACAGGTTTTGGATGTTGAGTGTCACAGACTTGATCAATCCTGTGCCACTAGCTGTGTGGTGTACTTTTTTTGCTTTAGCGCAAAGAAGGTATTGCTCGCTTTGACGATATTTCGGCCGAGTAATTGCTTCATTAAAAAGCTTTCCAGCGTCAGATTATCTTTGACCAATACCCGCAGCAAATAGTCATAGCTGCCGCTGACGGAATAGCATTCCAATACCTCCGGCGTGCTTTCTATAAACTCATCAAATGAGCGCATGGTGGCCTCGGTGTGGTCGGTGAGCGACACCTCGATATAGGCTAGTGTATTGAGGTTCACGCTGGCGGGGTCAAGCAGCGCAACATACTGTTTAATGACCCCCAAATCCTCTAGCCGCTTAACCCGCCGCCAACAGGGCGCAGTCGACAAATTCACCTGATCAGCAAGGTCTTGGTTCGTGATGCGCGCATTCTGCTGTAATATCGCGATAATTGCCTTATCAAATTTATCTAGCAAGATTCTGTCTCCTCATCGCTCTGTTTAGAAATATCCTTTCTAATTAGTAGTCGATCAAGAACTATTACGCAATAAGCTATCCCTAATATTTAAATATACTGAGAATCATTCGCGATGAGGGGAGGATAAAAAAGTGGCTAAACTCAGTCAGTACGTTGCTAAACAGCCCGACGCTAGCGGCTGTATTCAGTACGATGCGGTTGAAAATGAGACCTGGAAAATCTTAATTCAGCGGCAGATGCCCTTGGTGGAGCAGTATGCTTGTTCAGAGTATATCGACGCGCTGGCTAAGCTGGATTTACCCTTGGATCAGATTCCGCAATGCGCCGCCGTTACTGAGCGCCTAATCACCAAAACAGGTTGGAAAGTGGCTCCAGTCCCAGCCTTGATCGACTTCAAAACCTTCTTTGATATGTTGGCGAATAAGGTGTTTCCTGCCGCGTCATTTATTCGCTCTCGCCAAGAGTTAGACTACCTGCAAGAGCCAGATATTTTTCATGAAATATTTGGGCATACGCCACTCCTCAGCGACCCACACTTTGCCGAATTTACCCACAGCATTGGCTTGCTTGGCCAGCAGGCAGATAAAAGCCAGTATGTGTGGATTGCACGCATTTACTGGTTTACCGTGGAGTTTGGTTTGTTAAATGGTAAAGCATTGGGCGCGGGACTCATTTCATCGTTTAGTGAGTTGTCGTATTCGGTGGAAAGTGAGGCGGCAATTCGCAAGCCATTTGATTTGATTGAGGTGTTGCGCACGCCATACCGCATTGACATCCATCAGCCAATTTATTATGTGCTGGAGTCAATGGAGCAACTGTTGGCGCTTAGTAAACAAGACCTGTTTGCTGCGATTGAGCAAGCCCGAGCGCTTGGGCTGCATGCGCCACTGTATCCTGTGAAAGCGGCCAGCTAATTAAGCACTAATTACACTAGAAGAGGAAAATAACATGAGTCAGGTTTGTGATTTAAGTCAGGGAAAATGCGTGCCATGTGAAGGTGGCGTACCGATGTTATCGCGAAAGGAAGCGAAGGCATTTGCCGCGCAGTTGCATGAGGATTGGGTGATTGCCGAGGATAATAAATCGATCACGCGAGCGGTGAAGTTTAAGGGCTTTGCTAAGGTAGTTTTGTTTGTGAATGCCATGGCTTGGTTGGTGGAGAAAGAAGGGCATCATCCGGATGTGAGCTTTGGTTATGGCTATTGCAATATTACGTTTACGACGCATGCGGTGGATGGTTTGTCGGAGAATGATTTTATCTGCGCTGCAAAGGTTGATGGGTTGCTTTGATTGGGTGGTTGGTTGCCTCGGGGTGTTATTCAATTCGCTCACTCAAGCTGCGCTTGAAATGATTCGCTGAATTAAATAACACCCCGAGGCAACAGTCAGCATTGTGCTTGCGGGGAGAGGGTTTTCTTTTGGAGGCAGGCGGTATGGGGGAGGTATGGAGAAAGGTTTAGAGGAGTGCCTTAGCGATAAAAGCTTGGCTAAGGCACTCGAAAGCAGTCTTACTTAGTCATATCCTTTACAAAGAAATCGACCATTTCTGAGACCATGTTATCGCCCATTCCCTGCTCAACTGCGGTGGAGAAGGCTTTATTGGTGCTGGTTGACATGGTTGATTCAACACCCAGATCAAGCGACATTTGGCGGTAATAGCCGACGTCTTTTGATGCGTTGCGAATCGAGAAGCCTAGCTTGGTTGCGTCACCATCGACGCCGTAAGCTTTGACGAAGTCCATCATGGCGGAGCGCAATGGGCCTGCTGCCATGACGTCATACAGTGCTTCGCGGGATACGCCGGCTTGATCTGCCATGGCAAAGGCTTCGGCCATCGCGCCCGCGGTTGTCATTCCGAAGAAGTTGTTAATTAGCTTGATGGTATTTCCTGAGCCTAGCTCGCCTAGGTGGAATACGTTCTCGCCTAAATCTTCCAGTACCGGGCGAATTTTCTCGAAAGCCGCTTTGTCGCCGGAGCACATAATATTAAGTAAACCATCAACCGCATGGGCTGGGGTTCTGCCTAATGGGCCGTCCAGATAGGTTCCGCCAGCGGCGGCAACTTCTTCGCCTAACGCTTTTGTGGACGCGGGGAGTGAGGTGCCAAAGTCGATGACTACGGTGCCAGGCTTTAAGCCTCTGATAACGCCATCTTCGCCTCGCATGCGGCCTTCGACTGACGCGGAGGTATCCATACAGAGCATAACGATATCGCTGGCTTCGGCTACGGCGCGTCCGGTGGTTGCTTCAGTAGCGCCTGCTGCGACGGCTGCGTCAATTCTTGGGCGGGAGACGTTGCCCATTACGGTGAGTGAATAGCCTTTGTCTTGTAAGCGTCCGACCATCGCTGCGCCCATTAAGCCAAGGCCAATAAATCCAATTGTTGGTTGAGTCATGTTTCCTTCCCTCTGTGTGAAAACTGTAAGTGTTTTGGGGTATTTCCCCTGTAACCGTTTTATCTGATGGCGTTAGCTTGGGAGCGTTGTGGCCATGCTAGGTAGTCTGACAATGAGTTCTTATCACTGGGAGCCGGTTGGGTCACCAGCTGGTCGATGTTGTAAGAACTAAAGTCAGGTTAGAGCTCGGATGATAACAACTTTTTACAAATTTTGTGTGAAGGTTTTATTCTAAAAGACAGGGCGGTATAGCGGTCTTATCCAGAGCTGAAATCAAGATGTAGGTCTCTTGATATTTGCAAAGTATTAGAAAAGCGCGAACAATAATTGCTGATTTAGCCAAGCTGCTGGAGGCTTGAGGAATCGACTTGGAATAAAACAAGTACAACGGAGCAGCCACCAATGAAAAAATTCGACCGAGTCACCTCAATTCTAATCTACCTACAAACCAAATCAGTGGTGACTGCAAAAGAGCTAGCCACCCGTTTTGAAGTCTCTGAGCGCACAGTCTACCGAGACTTACGTTCGCTTGAGAATGCCGGTGTGCCCATCGGCGCGGAAGCGGGCGTCGGCTATTTTCTGGAAAAATCCTATCGCCTGCCACCGGTAGCCTTCACCCGTGAAGAAGGTGCCTCTCTGCTACTCGGCGCTAAAATGCTGGAAAGCCGGGTCGATGCCGCGACGAGTGAAGAATACAGAACGGCACTGGATAAAATTCGCTCGGTGATGGAGTCTGAGGATCAGCACTATCTCAATGCCATCGACAACTCAATTGCAGTATTTAAGCCGACAACCTCGGAGGATGCCTTAGAGCAGGATACGTGGCTGCCTGAGTGTCGTGCGTCTTTATCCCGATCTCAAGTCGTGGTGATCGGCTATGAAGCCGGTTCTTCTCTAGAGGCAACCACCCGCGAGCTGGAGCCGATTGGGCTTTATTATTACAACGATAATTGGCATCTGATTGCTTGGTGCAGGCTGCGTGAAGACTACCGCGATTTCCGTCTGGACCGAATCAAAACACTGACTCTTAAACCCGAGCAGTTTGTACGTAGAGAGCATGAATCACTTCAGGAATATCTGGAGCGGGAATCCTCCAAAGACTTGCATGAGATTGTCGTAGTCTTCTCCTTTGAGGCGGCGCGATTTGTCGGTGAGCAGCGTTATCGCTTTGGTATTGTTCGGGAGCGTGAGCTTGAGGAGGGTGTGGAGATGACTTTTGTCACGCCGTATCTGGATTACTTTGGCCGCTGGCTACTTCAGTTTACCTCGGGTGCCAGTAGTGATAACACGCTGTTGCAGCCGGTTATGAAAAAGCTGGTGGCAGAGCTTGGCGATAAATGGGCAAGCTCCTAATTCTCTCCTGACACACTGTTGTCAGGAGTGTCCTCTAAAGTGGGTTTCATCGGAATCATACTGAATACCGGCACTTAGAGGATAAACACAATGAGCAAGCAAATACTTAACAGAACGCCAGTAAACCCATGGGCATGGTCACAGAAAGTCGGTTATAACCAAGGTGAAATATTGGAAGGTGGCAGCCGCCAATTGATCTGTGCAGGCCAGACGTCGGTTGATGGCGAGGGCAGCCCTATGCACACCGATGATATGAGAGGGCAGGTACAACTTGCACTGGAAAACCTGGAAGCCGTGCTGGTGGCTGCGGATATGGGCCTTGCGAATGTGGTGAAGCTAAATATTTACGTGACTGACATGGATGAGGCGATGAAGAACTTTGATTTACTGGGTATGCGCTTCGGACCGCTAGGCATTGCGCCGCCGATGACCTTAGTGGGTGTGACCCGGCTTGCGCTGCCAAGTTTGATGATTGAAATTGAAGCAACGGCGGCAGATTGATCTTAGCTGTTTATAGCGACGTACAGCTTGTGAGGTCATTCTCCATGGTTTCTTCATGACTTCTCCTTATGCGGTTCATTATTGGCGTGCAAAGTCTCTGGAACGATAACTAACAGAGAACCAATAATGAAACACACTAACAAGCTAATGCTCACACTCGCGCTAACACTGTTTGTCACTGCCTGCGCGACCAATGATGAGGGCGGTGAACGTGGCGGTAAAGGTGGTGAAAGAACCCCGCCGGCAGAAGCCTTTACGGCGTGTGAAAGCTTATCTCAAGGCGATGCCTGCTCCGTCACAACACCACGTGGTGAAATGAGCGGGACTTGTAATGCCGCGCCAAGCGGCCAAGTTGGCGCATTGGCCTGTGCGCCAGAAGATGGAGAGGGCGGTAAGCCACGCATGAGTCGCTAAGCAATACAGAGCCAAACTAAAATTCGTTAAACAGCCATAAAAATGGCCTGATGACGAAGCGATAAAAGCAGTCACGTACTCCACTAAAAGACGAGTGGAGTACGTGCTGACTTAAAACTAGTGTGACGCTTGGGCAGATTACACGGAATCTGTTACAGGGTCTTACTGGGTCGTTACTGTCTGTCTGCCGCTATTAATATAGATTTCTTATCACTTAATTTCTGGCGGATAACACTCAAGAATTTGAACGCCCGCTTCAGAAACAATCGTCGCCATCTCAACGCCCGCAGGGCAGAAAAACCGATCAAGCTTTTTAAGCTGAGTTGTCTCTTCACCAATCGTGATACTGCATTCGCCTTCGGTCACGATGCCAATATAAAAGTCCTTCTCCGCTTTCTCAACCGTTCCTGAAATCGTCGATCTTTTGACACGGAATTTATCCGTCACGCTGTCATCAATTAATGACTCTTGAAACGACGTATCCGTGTACTGGCGCTCAACTTTCGGCTGCTGATAGAATTTCTTTTTGGCATCCTCAATGGATAGCTGTGTGAAGTCAAAAACATCCATGCAAAACTCAAGATCGCGCTTCATAAAGCGAGACTCAACAGGCATGGTGTAGCCTGCTTTTGAAAATTCAAAGCGCACTGCCCAATCAGATGGCTCCATGATCTCAACCATCAAAATACCTTCACCAATGGCGTGAGGTGAGCCACCGGGAATGTATAAGCAGTCGCCCGGTTTCACGGTGATTTTCTCAAAACACGCTTCCATCGCATCGATGTTTTGCGTCTCGATCATTTCCTTAAAATCTTCACGGCTTGGCGGGTGCTGAAAGCCAACATATACATAAGGATCAGTACCTTCACGCACATCCAATATGTAATAACCTTCAGCCTTGCCGTGGTTACTGTTCAAATGCTCGCGAGCAAACTCAGCTGTTGGGTGAGCTTGAAAGTGCAGGCGTACCGAGGAGTCCAAAAACTTCACCAGTAGCATCGGGTTTAATTCGAATGCTTGGGTGTGTTGCTCGCCCAAAAAGTAACTGGGGTTCAACGCCAGTAGCTCATCAAAACGAATCGTCTCACCGCCGATCACTGCTTGAGAAACGCCTTCTACGATATGTTCGCGGTCAGGGTTTACAGCCTGCGTGGTCGAGCCAATCCAGTCCTCAGGAAAATGGGTATCTTCCGGAACCGCTTTTTGCTCCATCTGATCAAGAATCTTGCCACCGGTATAAGTGCGCCATACGCGATTTGGCGGGAAGCGAACGAGCTTGTTTGTATAATTCATGAGTGTTCCGTGATGTTACTGGGTTTGATTTTGGAGGGTTTTAGCGACAAGGGCTTGAGCGCCAATGCTCTTTAGTTGGTCAACAGCCTCAGTAAGTGCGCTAACCAATGTTTTGTTTTGGATAAGGTCATCGCCAAAGATTTTGCTGATACCTAGCAGGCCCATAACGATTGCTTCTGGGGTGTCTGCAGCGCGATAAGCTTCGCGCAACTCTGCCAGCATTGGGTCTTTCACAACAATAGTTTCGCCTTTCTCATCCTGTTCACCGGCGTAAACCATCCAGCCTGCGATACCAAGAATTAACCAAGGTGTCGGTGTGTTATTGGATAAGTGGAAACGTAGCGACTCGCATAGGCGCTGTGGTAGTTTCTGGCTGCCATCCGTTGCGATCTGGTAGGTCTCGTGTTTGATGCTGGTATTTGAGAAACGTGAAATCAGTAAGTTGGCGTAGGCTGCTAGGTCGGTGCCCTCTGGCATGGATAGCGTCACCGCTTGCTCATTGGTCATGAGCTTGAACGCGGCATTACGAAAGGACTCATCCGCCATGGTTTCGTAAATGTAGCGATAGCCTGCTAAGTAGCCGAGATAAGCTAGGAAAGAGTGACTTCCATTTAGTAACCGTAATTTCATTTCTTCAAACGGCCTAACGTCTTCAACGAAAGTTGCGCCGGCGACATCCCACTCAGGTCGTCCATTCACAAAGTCATCTTCAATCACCCACTGTGTGAATGATTCGCAGACGATGCCGCAAGGGTCGTTAACGCCAAGCTGCTCTGTGAGCTCGGCAAAGCTGTCGTCGGTAATGGCTGGCACGATGCGATCGACCATTGTGCAAGGGAAGGTTACGTTTTGCTCAATCCATGCGCCAAGCTCGGCATCCAGCTGATTGGCATAATCCAGAATGACTTGCTTTGCGACGCGGCTGTTGTCTGGCACATTGTCGCAAGACATTACCGTAAAAGGTTTGAGTGATGCCTCTTTGCGTATTCTCAGCGCTTCAACAATATAACCAATTGCGGACTTGGGGCTTTGTGGCGTTGCCAAGTCTTCAATAATCATGGTGTTGTTGAGATCTAAGCGTCCTGTGCTTAAGTCTGCACAGTAGCCTTTTTCGGTGATGGTTAGCGAGACAATCGCAACTTGTGGCTCTGCCATTTTGTCTAGCACCGCTTGCGTGCCATCCAGTTTGGGGTGAACGGATTCGATCACTGAGCCGCTGATTTTGGCGGTAATGGTGTCGCTGCCTTTTTCTAATACCGAGAACAAATGGTCTTGCTGGCGGAGCTGTTTAATGAGGTCGACGCCAAATAAACTGATCTCACAAATTCCCCAATCAGAGTTTGTTTTTTCAAGCATCTCATTGGTATATAACGCTTGATGAGCACGGTGAAACGCGCCAAAACCAAGGTGAACAATACGGGACTTGAGTGCTGACCGGTCGAAGCTCGGGCGAATGACTTGAGCGTTCAAAGAGGCATTTGATATATTCTTGTCCACGATTTCCATCCTTTGGTTTAGATTTGATAAGCTAGTGCAGCATTCCTGAGAATGCGTCTATTAGTATATTACGTAATTGATCTAATATGTCACTTAATGTGGTTTTCGCAATGAGCCAAGCACTTGGTTGAGCTATATTCGCTTAGCCGCAATGCCATCATAATGCCCGGCAAGTCGTGATTTAAAGAGCCACTTAGCCGATAGTCACCAGCAAACGAGCCCCTAAACATGCGCAAAACCGATAAGAAAATTGATAAGCAAATCAGCATCGCGCTAACCGACGTGTGCGAGAACGCTCTGGAACAGTTTACTGGTTTTGAGTGGCTAACTCATTTAGTGAATTATTCCAACTTTCCGAAAAGTCTGAAGGTTGTTTGTGTATTTGATACGAATGACAATCTTAGCCGTTTTCTGACGGACAATAATGCCCAAGAGTTAGGAGCGTTAATCCAGAAAAAGCTGTTTGAAATTGATGTGGTGATGAGTGATACCGCCAGCCAGATTGCTTACGATACAGAAGAACAGTGTCAGGAGAAAGATAAGGGGAAATGGGAGAATAGGCTAAGCAGATTGAAGTAAGCCACCTCAGGAGAGATGGCTCTTAACGACTACTTATGCGCCGACGCCTTTAGGGCCATTCTTCTTCGCTGCTTTTGCTGCTTTCTTTTCTTTAGCAGTTAAAAGAGGGGCTTTCTTAGTGTCTTTTTTACTGTCTTGGCCTTTACTCATAATCATTTCACCTATTGTGATGTCATAAACCTAAGGCCAGACAAGGCTGGCTTCAGGGCAGTTGAGAACTGCGTAACACTGTCAGTATGTGCCTATGAGTGGCTAATAGATATATAGCTATCAATTTAAAATCAACTATTCAGTCTACCGCAGGGTGTTATTCAATTCGCTCACTCAAGCTGCGCTTGAAATGATTCGCCGAATCAAATAACACCCCACGGCAACGTGGTTATAGTTGAATCCATGCCATTTTCAGGTTGGTGTATTTGTCCAATGCATTATTCCAAGTCTGCAAGAGTATGTGCTGTGCTCTCAGGACTCGCCATTTATTGAGATTTACCGACGCCGTACCAATTGGGAAGTTGAGCACTTTATTAGTGGGCAAACGCTGCACCTTGAGTCCGTAGAGTTAGATATCAAGGTGGATGAGCTGTATAGTTTTTGGCAAAACGCGTAGTGAGTTCTATCGGTTGCTTAGAGAATATCCAAGCCAACTTCACGCCTTACTTTCCGATAAATCTTATCCACCGTCATTTCAAGTGCGACCGACTCCAACTTGAATGTATCACCTGAGAAAAAGTGCTCAGCTTGCCAGCCATTGCGGCGGCGATATACCTGCACGTGCGGGTTATCCTGATGCACGATAACGTACTCCATCAAGCTTGGTATCTGGCTGTAGTTAAGTAGCTTTTCACCTAAATCGGTACGGCGGGTGGATGGCGATAGCACCTCTACCAATAGTTGTGGATTGGTCCGAAAGTATTGGTTCCCATCATTAGGGCCGCAGGCCACTACGATATCTGGGTAGTAGAAAAAGATCTTATCGTTGATCTCAATTTTTACTTTCATGTCGGCGATAAATGCCCGACATTCATCGGGGAGCTGCGCATAGATTGATGCGAATAACTCAGCGGTGACCGCATTATGCAGTTCGCTGGCTCCGCTCATGGCATATACGTCACCATCAATATATTCATGGCGCGTATCGCCTAATTGCTCTTGTTCCAGATAATCAGCGACACTGGTGAGCTTGTATTGAATCGCGTGAGGCATAGTGTTCATCTCTGTATAGATGCCTTGATAATAGCACAAGCCACACGATTCGAAATCCAGCGAAAACACTCCGCCACGCTAAGGCAACGGAGCGTACTAATTCTTTAGACCTTCGGAAATAACGCATCGCGGATACGCTCAAAGGCAGCGTATTCGCGTGCTTCAAACTTGTGTGATGTCATCATTGAGTTGAGCGCCCGCATCAATCTCAGCTCCACGCCCGGAAAATCCGCTAGCTTTTCTTGCAGTACTTCCAAGTACGTTTCAAAGTCGCCATCAAACTGAGAGGCTTCGCTGTGCAGCTGGCTGACCTGTTCATCATTCAGTCCAAAATCATTCTTAAAGAACGCATTAAACCGCTGTTTTTCTTTATCGGTTTCTACCTGATCTGCTGAAATCACATGGTAAATCACCACTGCAAAGGCGCGTTGCAGGGTTTCATCCTGACGGTCTAGCTCGGGGTGAGAAGGGGTGTCAAACCATGCTCTTAGTTTTGTCGGCATCTTGTAGCTCCAATAATATGAGTCGCGATCGTTAAATTATAACAAAAAGCGCATTGGCCGACTAATACAAGCGAGTGTTCATTCTTCGAACTAACCGGTTGGTGTATTGTCTGTTTAAGTGGCTTATTGTTTTAGGTTTGACAAGCCACAGAGCGCACAGATACTCTGCTCACATAAGCGAATAAAATAATCTAACTATTTAAAATAACGAAAGATTCTAGCTATGAAATTGTCCTTACAACGCATTGCCTTGCGATCTGTTTGCCTCTGCCTGTTACTTAATCTTCAGGTATCGGCTGCGGATGAGCCCATTGTCGCAAAAACGACAGTCGCTCCCACGGTCACCGTCGATACCGCCAGAAAAACCAAGTTGATTGATCGGGTCTCGGTCTCCGGCACGTTGGTTGCAGGGGAAGAGGTCTATGTGAATACGCGGATTAATGGCTATGCGATTGAGAAGATCAATGTCGATATCGGCGATCAGGTGAAATCTGGCGATGTGCTAGCGGTGCTGGATGGCATGAATCTTAAATCTCAGGTATTACAGGCTGAGGCAGAGTTATCCCGTTCGATGGCGGCTATTGCTCAAGCGCAAAGTCAGGTCAATGCGGCCAAGGCAACGCGAAAGGAATCAATCCTGTCATTAAATCGCTCGCAGCGTTTACGCCGTAGCGGAGTGATTAGTCAGGAAGAGTTGGATAAAGCGGTGAGTAGTTCAGACTCCTCAGAAGCCAATCTCATGAGTGCTGAAAGCGGCTTGGATGTGGCGCGCGCGCAAAGCAATCAAGCAAAATTACAACTGGAGCTGGCGCAATTAAACCAAGCGCGTGAAAAGATTCGGGCACCGGTCGATGGGATTATTTCAGCCCGTACTGCTCGCTTAGGCGCTATTGCCTCCTCCGGTGGTGAGCCATTATTTCGAATGATTGAAAATGGTGTAGTCGAGATGGAAGCGGAAGTGATTGAGACAGCGCTATCGGCCATCAGCATAGGCAATTCTGCGGAAATGGAGATTGCCGGACTCAAACCAATGACTGGGCGGGTACGCTTGATTTCACCCACGGTGGATGACCGCACACGCTTGGCTAAGGTGCGCATTCGCTTTCCGGCGGCTACTCGTTTGCGGCCTGGGCTGTCAGCTAATGGCTGGATTATTGTGAGTGAGCGCAATGTGACGACCGTGCCGATCAGTGCGATTACCACCAAAGATAATCAAGAATATGTGAGCTTGGTCATAGATGGTGTGGTTGAGAAGCGGCAAGTCACCGCTGGCGCAGTCTCCGATGACGGGCGACGTGAAATCATTTCCGGCCTTAAGGATGGCGATGTGGTGATTGCCAAAGCCGGTGCCTTTTTTAGCGATGGCGATAAGGTGACCGCGCAATGAATATGTCTACCTGGGCGATTCGTCAGCCAGTTCCGACGCTGGCCTTATTTTTGGTGTTATGCCTGATTGGTTTGGTGAGCTTTGGGCGCTTGCCAATCACACGCTTTCCCAATATTGATATTCCAATTATTACTGTGAATGTGGCACAACCGGGCGCTGCACCGTCGGAGTTGGTCAGCCAAGTTACGCAGCCGATTGAAGATGCAGTCTCCAGCGTTACCGGCGTTAAGCACGTCACCTCACAAGCAACGGATTCATCAACCAGCATCACCATTGAATTTAATCTGGAAGCCGATTCTGATCGTGCTTCAAATGATATTAAAGATGCGATTGCCGGTATCCGCAGTGATTTACCGGATGCCATTTCCGAGCCCATTATTAAGCGGTTGGATGTGACGGGGCAGGCGATTTTAACCTATGCTGTGTCAAACTCAAATCTGTCGATTGAGGCGCTGTCTTACTTTGTTGATAACGTCATGTCGCGTGAATTACAGGCACTGTCTGGCGTGGGTAAAATCACGCGATTGGGTGGTGCAGATCGTGAGATTAAAGTTGAGCTGGAGCCAAACCGCCTGCTGGCGCTGGGCATTACGGCCTCGGATGTGAGCAGCCAGTTAAGCGCCACCAATATCGATTTAGGTGGCGGGCGCGGAAACCTTTCAGGGCAAGAGTTCAGCATTCGCGCGCTCGGCAGCGTGGATAGCATTGATAAGCTATCAGAAACCCAGCTGGCGCTTTCCAATGGCCGCACCGTGCGCTTGGATGATTTAGGTAAGGTGATTGATGGTCCCGCAGAGGTGCGTTCTTTTGCGATGAATAACGGGGAGTCGGTGGTTGCTTTTGGGGTGTATCGAGCGACTGGTGCCAGTGATATTACTGCATCACAAGCCGTGAAAACTAAGCTGGCGGATATTGAGTCGCGCTATCCTGATTTTAAAGTCTCGCTGATTGATGACACCACGGTATATACCGAAGGTAACTACAAAAGCGCCATGGAAACCCTGTATGAAGGGGCGGCATTGGCAATTATTGTGGTGTTGATTTTCCTGCGGGATTGGCGCGCCACCATTATTACCGCAGTGGCTTTGCCGCTGTCGATTATTCCGACCTTTTTTGTAATGCAAATGCTGGGCTTCTCGCTCAACACGGTTAGCTTATTGGGCATTACCTTGGTAACGGGGATCTTGGTGGATGATGCGATTGTGGAAATCGAAAACATCATGCGACATATCCACATGGGAAAGCCCGCCTATGAAGCCTCGACCGAGGCGGCGAGTGAAATCGGTTTAACTGTAATCGCGATCAGTTTTTGTATTGTGGCCGTGTTTGCGCCGGTGAGTTTTATGAGCGGTATTGCCGGTCAATACTTTAAGCAATTCGGGCTAACGGTCGCCGTGGCGGTGCTGTTTTCATTACTGGTGGCGCGCTTAGTTACGCCGATGATGGCGGCTTACTTCCTGAAAAGCACGGGCGTTGCTGCTGAAGAAAAAGACGGCTGGCTAATGCGCGTTTATCAACGCATTTTGCATTGGACGCTTCGCAACCGCACGATCACTTTGCTAATGGGCGTATTGATTTTTGCCGGCTCCATTTACTCAGCTACGCTGTTGCCAAGTGAGTTTGTACCGGTGACGGATGAAGGGCGTTCGACCATTTCAGTGGAGTTGCCACCGGGTTCTACCTTGGATGATACTCGTCGAGTGGCGCGTGAGATTACCGCCAAAATTGCCGCTGTGGATGAGGTTGATCGGGTGTTTGTGGATGGTGGTTCCGGTGATATTACCAAGGCCAATTTCATTATCAATTACATTCCAAAATCAGATCGCGATCGCTCTGCCGTTGAGCTGCAGCGTTATATTCAAACCCTTCTGGAAGGCACGCCGGATGTGCGACTGACCTACAAGAAAGCCGATGGTCAGCGCGATTTTCAGCTGTCGGTATTGGGTGATAACACCGAAGCGGTACAAGCGGCTGCTGGCTTGCTATCCAAGCAAATTAAAGGCGTTCCTGAGCTGACCAATATCACGGCTTCGGCCTCCTTAGCGCGTCCGGAAATCCGCATCACGCCAAAGTCAGAATTGGCGGCGGAGTTAGGGATTACTGCAGGCGCATTGGCCTCCACCATCCGCGTAGCAACGATTGGAGATAGCAGTGCGAATCTGGCGAAATTCAATGCAGGTGATCGTCAGCTCCCGATTACTGTGCGCATGAAAGAGTCGGTGCGTGATGACTTGTTCCAGATGGCAGGTGTGCGGATTCCAAGTACGGCTGGTGATCCTGTGCCATTGGGCGTGGTGGCGGATATCACCTTTGCTAATGGCCCGAGTACCATCAAGCGCTATGACCGTCGTGAACTAGTGACCATTGAAGGCGATCTCACCGAAGGCGCAACGCTGGGTGCAGCAGTGGAAAAAGTGAATAACTTACCCGCTGCGGTGAATATGCCAGAAGGCACCCAAATCAAAAGTGCAGGGGATGCAGAAGTCATGGCGGACGTATTCTCCAGCTTTGGCTTGGCGATGGGGGCGGGTATTTTGCTGGTGTATGTGGTGTTGGTGTTGCTGTTCTCCAGCTTTATCACGCCGATTACGATTTTACTGTCATTGCCCTTAGCGGTAGGCGGGGCGATCTTTGCGCTGTTTTTGGCGAATAAGGCAATTAGCTTACCGGTGGTCATTGGCTTCCTGATGCTGATGGGGATTGTGACGAAGAATGCGATTATGTTGGTGGAGTTTGCGATTGAAGCCATGAGCCGCAATGTACCGCGTGATACAGCGATGCTCGATGCTTGTCATAAGCGGGCACGTCCAATCGTGATGACGACCATTGCGATGGTGGCGGGCATGGTGCCGAGCGCTTTAGCCTTTGGAACGGGTGGTGAGTTTCGCTCGCCAATGGCCATAGCGGTGATTGGTGGCCTGCTGGTGTCTACCTTGCTGTCGTTATTATTCGTGCCATCGTTGTTTAGCGTGATTAATGGTTTGAAGAATCGATTACGGCGTTTACTAGTGACGGTACTGGGAGCGAATCAACCGCAAGAAGACTCGGCGGTTTAGAGGGTATTAGTAGCAAATCCGGTGCGCATCAACTGCAAGAGGATTCTGCAGCTTACAAAAACTCTCTCATATTTGTCATGCCAAGAATGTACATCAGCTCATTGGTTGAGATGTCGCCAAACTCTCGACGGATGGTGAGTAACACCTTTTCCGCATAGCGCTGAGTGATGCCATACACCTCTGGAATATTCTTCATGGGTGAGCCACTCATCATATGGCGGAGTACATTCTTTTTAGTCTCGCTGAGGTTTTCCAGCAGCGGGGCGATAAAGAACCGCATGTCTTCATTGGATTGGATAATGCGGGTGTGGTAACGGTTCGCGCACATTTGCAGTACTTCAAGAGAGTCCCGCTTTAGCTTTTGAAAGTGATCCGCATCGTCAATTTTACTCACCACTGAAATGCCCGCGATGGCAAAAGTACCATGCAGCACTAACACGGTTAGCCCGTGATAGATGCCAAACTTGGTCCGTACCATTTCCTGCACTGCGCGCTCACTGTCAGTGACTTTGCCTGCATCAATCTGTTCCCACCAGTCAATCGGCTCGTCATAACCTTCAAACGCGAGACGAATAATGAAGTCATTATTGCCGTAATTCTTTTCCAGGTAGTAATCAATGCAGGGAGCAAATCCTTCGGAACACTGGAAAACAGGCTGCACTTTGCTGTTGATGAAGACGGGCTTAGGGATGAATGAGTATAAGACACCATCATAACCAAGGCGGGTGATATCCCGCGCTAATTCGAGAAATTCAGGGTTAAATGACTCCGTTGATATCTTATCCATCTTATGACTCTTTCTATTAATTATAGGCCACTTATCGAGGGTTTTCTTGCACTCTCGTGGAGTTTTTTAGTCTCGGCTGACAAGCACCTAAAAGTGGCTAATTACTTGTTCTTCACCTGAACTTAAGCAATTTAGCACAGCTTGGCTTACTTTACCCCAAAAAAAATGATAAGCGAGGTGGCTATTATCGTCGAGCTAAAAATATTAACTATTTGATAATTATAGGCAAGTTGCTAGGGGTGTAGTTTTCGACCCTTGATAAGTCAACTAAAAAAATATCCAATTGCTGAGCTAACATATTTATATAAGAACGCAGTTAAAAAGGAACACTACCCAATGCCAATAACATCAAGACAAGAACGTAATATTTTACGCATGGGTGAGTTAATCAACTGGCAACTACTGGAGAGTCGCATAGGGCATCACTTTGCGCGAAAAAATTCTCCGCCGATGCGCCTGTTAATAGGCTTACTGTATTTAAGAATGATCAACAACTCGTCTTACGATGAGGTTTTAGAGAAGTGGAGTCAGTCTCCCGCATTGTCTAAGTTTTGCGGTGATGAGCGCTCAGCCAGCGGTATCAATGATATTCGCCCTTCGACCCTGAGTATTTGGGAGCGAGAGCTTGGAAGCGATGGCATCCGTTGGATGCAAGTAGCCATCACTGACCTAGGCAGCAGGCCTCGCTTGCACTAATTCTCTCGGTAATTCCGAGGAGGGAATAATCTAACCGAATCCCCCAAGCCAGCCTATTTGGTCTTGGGGGATTTGGTTATTTAACTTAGTTTGATATCCATGCCGATTTTTATCTGGTTGGCATGATGAAGGTTATTCAGGCGCATGATTTCCTTCATTGATACTTTGTAGTGTGCTGCTATTTTCTCCAGCGTATCACCACGTTTCACCCGGTATATCTTCGTTTTAACTGGCGCTTTCGCCAGGCTTTGCTTACCCGTTTTATTCGAGTCTTGGTTGCTTGCTGCCATCGTGCTTCCTGCGAAGCCGAGTGCCATCAACGCCGAAAGTAGGGAAGTCGTTAGCATTTTCATTGTATAAATCCTTTACTAATTGGTGCAACTGTCGTTAGTTTTAACCGGCTTGTTTGACGTAAACTGATTTGCCGATGCGCAGCAGTATGCCCCAACATTGTGTATCCAGGCGTTATATTTTGTTAGGGTTTTGTAAAGGTATACGAGTGGATTTATCCCCCACGCCATATCCATGGCATGAGGGATATAGAGAGACTTAGCTCAGTCTGATGTTCATGCCGATTTTCAGGTGATTGGCATTACGTAGGTTGTTCAGGTGCATTAGTTTATTCACTGAAATGCCGTAGCGTGTTGCGATGCGGTACAGGGTATCGCCCGTTTTTACGCGGTGAGTTCTCACTTTAACGACTTTTCGTGGTTGCTGCTTAACGACGCGTTTAACGACACGCTTTGCTGCAACGTGCTTAACGGGCTGTTTCACGACGCGCTTAACAACACGTTTAGCCGGCTTGTGTGACACTTGCTTAGTGGCAACTCGTTTAACCGCTTTCTGGTGATGGTTGCCTGTTTGTACGTGAGATTTTTTGATGACCATCGAATCTTCATGCTTCGGTGCGGCGGCGGCATTACCTGCCAATCCAATTGCCATGATCGCGGTCAGTACAGAAGTTGTTAGCATTTTCATGATGTCATTCCTTTATAAGTGAGTAGTGTTATTTTCAATTTATTAACCGGCTTGCCGTGACTGTGTAGCCGATATAGAGAAGTATGCACTAGGCCTCTGTAAGGGTGGGTTATGACAAGGTAAAGCTACGTCAGGATTGTGTAAAGAAGGCGTTAAGCGGGTTTAGAGGCGGCAGAATAGCGCGGACTTTCCTTGGCATTGAGCCAGTAACGACAAGCGATTTCCCGATAGCCTGAAAAATAGTATCCGTTATTGTCGGCAAGGATCTGCTCGCGCTCAGTTTTCCATACGGCAGGAATCTTATACCAAGCCAAACCGGGATGCGCATGATGCACGGCATGTAGATTATTGTTTAAAAACGCCAGACTAAGTAGCGGGCAGGCTTCCACAATGACTGAGCGATGTTTGGGATCTGCTGCCAGCTGGTGTTCTGCAAATGAGCGCACTAGCGAGAGTGATAATCCGGGATAGACGAACACTAACATATACTCCCAAAACGAAATGCCACACACGGCGATTACCCAATATAACAACAGTGCACAAGCCGCAGCGTGGACTAGCCAGCGCTTGAACGTGTGCTGGCAACCACTGAGTAACTGGCGGGACTCGCTAAGCAGCAGCTGCGCGATAATGTGTATTGGTCCCCAGAAAAAGCGACCGACAAAACTGTTGTAAAACTGGTAATAGCGCTGTTTCCAGTTAGGCAGCGTTTCCCATTGATCGGCGCTGATGTAATAGCTTTCCGGATCACGATCAGGATCGGTCAGGTCATCATTATTGTGGTGCTTCAGGTGAGTTTGTTTGTATAGCGAGTAGGGAATCCATAAAGTCATGGCTGGAAAAATCAACGCTTCATTAAGCCATTGCCAAGGGGTTGGATGGCGATGAAGTACCTCATGCTGCAAAGAGCCAAATAAGGTTAAGGTATAAGCCGCGAGAGGAATGATCAACCAGAGGGGAGTCTGTTGGTAAAAGAAAGTGAGCAGCGCAAAGCTCAACCAAGTCACTGCAATTAAAAATACAGTGGGCCACTCAACGTGATTGGGCGTGCGAGCTTGTGATGGTTGGCGATGGGCGTTTGTGTTCAATTAGGATCTCCAGAGGTGTGTGATTGGCTAATAGATTAGCAATGCTTAACGCATCAGAAGAACTATCAAATAATGATTTTGAAGATCAGGAAAACTGATTACTTAGAATGAGCAATCACAACAGTGCCGGAAATGGCTAATATCGCTTAGCGTTAAGCGGTAAACTGATTTTATTCAAAGCTTGGGTGATACCCGCCATGTCAGTTAATACCGTCGAAATTGAAGTCGCTAAACAGAGCGTTGGAGACAGTTTGCCGATTTCGGACTTTTCTACGCTCACCATGCAGCAATGCCAGCGCGCCAGAGTCTCGCGAGATGGTCGTTTTGACGGGCACTTCTTTGTTGCGGTGAAAACCACGGGGATTTTTTGCAGACCCATTTGTCCGGCAAATTTGCCGCACGAATCGAATGTAGAATATTTCGGGAATCAAGCGCAGGCGCTGCAAGCAGGTTATCGGCCTTGTTTGCGTTGTCGGCCAGATAGTGCGCCGGGCTCATGGGCGTGGAAAGGGGTGGAAACGACCTTTCAGCGTGCGATGGCATTGATTGGGCAGGGCGAGTTGCAGCGTCATAATCTGGTTGAGCTATCCGCTCGCTTGGGGATTAGTGATCGTTATTTGCGGCAGTTGTTTCAGCAATATCTTGGTATGTCGCCTAAGCAATATGCACAATATCAGCAGCTGATGTTTGCTAAACAATTGCTACACACCAGCAATATGAGTATTGGTGATATTGCGATTGCTAGCGGCTTTAATAGCGTGCGCCGTTTTAATGATGCGTTTCAGAAAAAACTTCGATTAGCTCCACGGGATACGCGTAAGCAGACTGCCGCCGCTTCAGGTCGCGCAAGCAAACAACTTCGCTTAGCCTATCGCCCGCCATTTAACTGGAGCCACTTACTTAACTTTTACCGCAAGCGTGCGATTTGTGGCATTGAAGCGGTTGGCGATGATTTTTACGCCCGTAGCTTTAAACTTGATAACGCTAAGGGCTGGTTTAGCGCGCGACTTGCAGATAAAAATACACTGGCTATTGAGTTTGAAATTGATGATATCTCTCAGTTAAAACACATGGTCGCGCAGATTAGAAGGTTATTTGATTTGGATGCCGATATTGCCGTGATCGAACAACACCTTAGTCAAACAGCGATTGCGCCGCTGATGAGTGAAGGGCTGCGAATACCGGGTGTATGGAATCAGTGGGAAGCAGGTGTGCGAGCTATCTTTGGCCAGCAGATTTCAATCACCGCCGCGATTACCTTATTGAATAACTTTGTGGAAAACGTGAATCAGGCCAATAATGAGCTTGGCAATGAGCTTGGCAATGAGCTTGGCAATGAGCTTGGCAATGAGCTTGGCAATGAGCTTGAAGCGAGCAAGGCTGCGGACATGGACTCTAATGAGCTAAAAACCAACCGCTATTTCCCCACACCAGCCGAAATTACCGCCGCTGACCTAAGCTCCCTAAAAATGCCACAAAGCCGCAAAGACACCTTAAAGCGCTTTGCAGAATTTATGGTTGACCACTTCGATGCGCCACCGGAAGAATGGCTGACACTCAAAGGCATTGGGCCATGGACGGTCAGTTATGCCAAACTGCGTGGCTTATCGCAGCCAGATTGCTTTCTCTCGACAGACCTTGTGATCAAAAAAGCCATTGCCACATTACCCGAACAAAGCACCCAAGCCGAGCTTATCGACGCTTTATCACCTTGGGGCAGCTACGCCACCTTTAACTGTTGGAACTCACAGTCATGAAATATTTTACCCATTACCAAAGCCCCGTCGGCACCATTACTTTGCAAGCCAATGATAAAGGCCTGTTAGGTGCGTGGTTTGATGTTCACACGACAGCGCCTGATGATTTCGGCACCGCCAGTGATAGTCACCCAATCCTGCAACAAGCCGTTACCGAGTTTGATGAATACTTCGCGGGGAAACGCACCCAGTTCGAAGTGCCTACCGATGCACAGGGCACTGACTTTCAAAAACAAGTCTGGAAAATGTTGCAAACCATTCCCTTTGGCGAAACCTGGAGCTATCAGGACTTGGCGATAGCCATTGATAATCCCAAAGCCGTGCGTGCAGTGGGCTTGGCAAACGGCAAAAATCCAATCTCGATTATTGTGCCATGTCATCGGGTCATCGGTAAAAATGGCAAGCTCACCGGTTATGCTGGTGGCATTGATAAAAAGGAAAAGCTACTAGTGTTGGAAGGGATTTTAGACGAAGTATCTCCCGCGCAGATGCCGCTGGATATGTCATAATTTCCGGAGTAATCAGCGATACCGAATCAATCATCGCACCCTAATCACGGCTAACTAAGGTTTAGATATGAAAGCGAGCTTCTGGCATCAAAAATGGGAAAATAACCAAATTGGCTTCCATGAAAGTGATGTAAATCCACTATTAGTAAAACACATCGATCAGCTGAATCTGGCAGAGGGCAGTCGGATTTTTCTGCCCTTATGCGGCAAAACATTAGATATGGCTTGGTTGTTGGATAAGGGGTATCAGATCGTCGGTGCCGAGTTAAGCGAGCTGGCGATTCAGCAGTTATTTGCTGAATTTGATATCGAGCCGCAGATCTCCGAAGTCGGAAAATTAAAGTGTTATCAAGCTGAAGGGCTGGATATTTTTGTTGGTGATATCTTTGATTTAAGCGCGGAGCAATTAGGTAAGGTCGATGCGATTTACGATCGGGCTGCTCTGGTCGCATTGCCACCAGAAACTCGCAAGCACTACACTCAACACTTGATCAAGCTCACCAATAGCGCACCACAATTACTGCTGTGTTTTGAATACGATCAAAGCCTGATGTCTGGCCCACCGTTCTCCATCGTGGGTGAGGAAGTGCATGCGCATTATGATCAAAGCTATGATGTGCAGCAACTGGAATCGACTCCCATGGAGGGCGGCTTCAAAGGCACGATAGCCACCTTGGATACAGTTTGGTTACTGAACCCTACTGCTTAATGGCATCCAGCAGTCGAGAATCATACACAAAGTTATCCACAATTCTTTGGTAGTCATTGCTGCGATTAAATAACCCTTTTTTGAGCAGCATGGCAGCTCTGGCGCTCTCTAAATCCGCATCATTAAATGCAGCTTCCAATGCAGCTTGCATGCGGATAATGGTGTCGGGCGAGGCGGTGGCACTAGTCACATAAGGATGGGCTGGCGCTTCGTCGGTTTGCCCGATAATGCGTATGCCATCCAACGCTTGCGGGCGATATTGTTTGAGTAGGGCATAGGTCACGCAATCAATGGCGGCCACATCTGCGCGTCGTTCAATAATGGCTTCCAAGCTGGAGGCATGCGCACCACTGATATCAACCTGTTTGAAAAACTGACCATCAACGCTATGCGGCTGCACTTTGGCAAATAATGAATTCATGCCAGAGTGTGACTCAGGGCCATTGATGATCGCCGTGTGGCCGTATAAATCCGCAATATCCTGATGCGTGCTGTCTTCATGTACCACAATCCAGCTGGAATAATGGCCGGTCGAACAGCCCTCGGCATCCCAATCGGTGATCAGCAATACACGCAGCGAATCCTTCAAACCATAAGCCACATCAAAGCCGCAGCACTGGCTTAGCAGTAAGTCTGGATGCTGCCAAAGTTCTTTGACTGGCACATCATGCAGCAATTGCTCTGGCACATCATCAACACCCGCTTGCTTTAAGTGACGCGCAATGCCTTGCCACCAAGCATCGCTGGCTTTGCGAAATTCTGGAAAGTCATACATTGGCAAGCTGGCTTGTTTATTCATTCGTCATTTCCCCGTGCTATATTGCGCGAATGATACGCTACTCTTTAAAACAACTCAGTTATTTTGTGGCCGCCGCCGAGCTACGCTCAACCTGCGCGGCGGCTCGTCAACTGCATGTGTCGCAGCCCTCGATATCGGGAGCGATTAAGCAGTTGGAGGCCTCCTTCGGCCAAACCTTGGTGATCCGGCAAAAAGGGCAGGGTATTACTCCAACTCCTTATGGGCGTGAGCTCATGCAGCGCGCCAAGCACTTGTTGAATCTGGCTAGTAATTTGGATTCGGATTGCACTACGGAGAGTGTTGGTTCAGTGCTGCTGGGCTGTTTTGTGGATATCAGTCCGTATTATCTGCCAATGGTGTTGCTGAATTTAAAACAGCGCTATCCGGGAATCGACCCGCGGGTGATCAATGCCGAGCTCACCGAAATTCCGGGCATGTTAAAGCGTGGTGATTTGGATATCGCGATTAGCTATGGCGTATTGCAAGAAGAAGGGCTGATTTACGAGCGGCTAAAGTCGGTGACGCCACGTGCCATGCTACCGGCGGATCATGAGCTAGCCGCGCTGGAGCGTGTGCCATTAAAACGACTGATGGAAGAGCCGTTTGTGTTATCTGATGCGCCGTATTCCAGTGACTTTTTATTGATGACTTTGAGTGGCCTGGGTTATCTGCCAAAGGTCGCTCACAATGCACAAACCTTTGAATTGCAACGTGGCATGGTGGCGAATAATTTAGGCGTGTCGTTGGTTTACACTCAGCCCTTGTGCTCAAGAAGCTATGATGGCAAAGAGTTGGTCTATCGTCCATTGCAGGAAGAGTTGCCAGCACAAGATATTGTATTGGTACGCAACAGTCACCTTGAATTAACGCCGGTGACTGCTGCGGTTTGGGAGCTCGTCCGTGAGCTTATGACCGACCTCTAGGCTTCGTTATGGCAGCTGCGGTAGAGGATTTTTACCGAAAAGCTATTCACAGTGAGATAGTCTTTTTGCTCTGGCGTGCTACGTATTAGAGCGCTGGCTTTCAGGCGCAAAATACTGTCACTGCCACAAGCGGCCCATTGCTCTGCTTTATTCGATATGGTCAGGTTGTCGTGGGTATTGGCCTCAAGTACGGCTGATTTTTCGGTAAAAGGATCTGCTGAAAAACCTGCGCTAACGCTGATATCGCCACTGGAAGCATCACCTAATGAAGCAAAGGCATGCATTGTTGTCTCGCCAACCCCGATTTGATAGCCCGCTGGCACGCTAACACCGACCGCAATATCACATTTCTTACGCTCCAATTCTTGCTGGTCTGTAGCGCTGCTTAATTTAAATGCTTTGGGAATAATGGTCAGTGAGTCAGGGGTTAGTTTAACCACGGTATCGCTATCGGCTTCGCAGCCATTGCCTGCATAACCGACTTCGCCAAACTTGGCTTGGCTGCCGCTAAAACCGATAGCGGGGACTAAAGCGACAAGTAAGGCGAGTTGTGCAATCTGGTATTTCATGAGTCTGTTCCTTTGCTGATGTGCAAAGTTTGACAGAGGATAGTTGGCCAAGTTCTTCGATGTACCGGTCCTATTGAAAATATAAATGAGCGCTCAATAATTATGGCTATTTATTGAATGCTTAACAGCAAGTCCGGCAATTCACTGAGTGACTGCACAATATAATCAGGCTCCGATAGCGCAATATCTTCCCCGTGGTTATAGCCATAGGGCACACCAACTACCCGTATTCCCGCTGCTTTGGCCGCCGCAATATCATGGCGCGAATCACCCACCATCAAGCACTGATCAATGTTGATCTGTTGAGTGTTTGCCACGTGCAGCAAGGGAAGTGGGTCAGGCTTTTTACGTTCCAGCGTGTCGCCACCAATGATTTGATCAAATATGTCAATAATTTGTAAATGCCGTAATAAGGTTTTTGTAAATTCTTCGGCTTTATTGGTAATGCAAGCAACCTTGTAGCCTTGTGACTTGAGTGTTTCTAGTGTCTCCACGACGCCGTCGTAAAATGTCGTGAACTGGCAAACGTTATTACCATAGTACTCCCAAAAAATAGGTATGGCTTTTTCGTAAAGTTCAGGATCAGGCTCTTTATGCATATCTTGCGTTAAGATTCTTTTTATCAAGGTAAACAAGCCATTACCAATATAGTCACGTGTTTTATCAATGCCGCATAAGGGCAAACCCAAACGCTCCAAAGTGCGGTCAGCGCTCCAGGCTAAGTCGGGAATCGAGTCGACTAAAGTGCCATCTAAGTCGAACATGACCAGCTTAATTTTGGATTGTGTCATTAGGGGAGTCCTGAGGCTAAAAGGGAGTATGTCACGTGGCTTTATTTATTCGCTCTGCAATACAAATTCTATCTAAAATTTGTAAAAAGTGATATTCATCTATAAGTGCCACGTCATTCTACAGGAATTGACCGGATAACTGACAAGCCTGAGCGTGCTTAACTAGTGATGCGGCGGAGGAAGTCGGTGGCGCCAAAAATTTTTCAGGAGAACCATGTATGAAGATTTCAGTACCAAAGGAGGTTGTCAGTGGCGAACGACGCGTCGCGACAACCCCTGAAGTGGTCACTCAACTACTGAAGCTTGGATATAGTGTTGAGATTGAGTCCGGTGCGGGCGAAGCGGCCAACTTTAGCGATGCAGCCTATCAGGAAGCCGGTGCCAGCATTGCCGCCAGCAAACACGATTGCTGGCACGATGCCGATATTATCCTGAAGGTGAATAAGCCGGATGAGAACGAAGAAGAGTATTTTAAATCCGGACAAACACTGATTAGTTTTTTCTGGCCTGCGCAAAATGAAGCTTTGCTGCAGCGCTTGGCTGATAAAAATGTGAATGTGATTGCCATGGATGCGGTCCCCCGCATTTCCCGGGCTCAGAAGATGGATGCGCTAAGCTCAATGGCCAATATCGCGGGCTATCGTGCAGTGGTTGAAGCCTCGAATCATTTTGGGCGCTTCTTTACGGGGCAGATCACCGCAGCCGGTAAAATTCCACCAGCTAAAGTCTTAGTGATTGGTGCCGGTGTAGCAGGCTTATCTGCAATTGGCGCGGCTAGCAGCATGGGCGCAATTGTTCGCTCATTCGATACTCGTCCCGAAGTGAAAGAGCAAGTGGAAAGCATGGGCGCTGAGTTCCTGTTATTGGAATTCGAAGCCGATGAAGCCGGTGGTACCACTGGCGGCTATGCTAAAACCATGAGTAAAGAATTTATCGATGCCGAAATGGCGCTGTTCCGTGAGCAAGCCAAAGAAGTCGATATCATTATTACCACCGCACTAATTCCCGGTAGGCCTGCGCCTAAGCTGATTTTGGCGGATATGGTTGAGCTGATGAAACCCGGTAGCGTGATTGTCGATCTGGCGGCCGAGCAGGGCGGAAACTGTGAGTTGACCGAGCCCGGCGAAGTGGCGGTAAAGCATGGCGTCACGCTAATCGGTTATACCGATCTCACCAGCCGCTTGGCGACGCAATCCAGTCAGTTATACGGCACTAATTTACGCCACATGTTGGCCGACTTAACACCCGAGAAAGACGGCAATATCATCCACAATATGCAGGATGATGTCATTCGTGGCGCAACCGTTACCAAAGCGGGCAAGATTACTTGGCCACCACCAGCGATTAGTGTGTCAGCGGCTCCAGCAGCAAAGGCTGCACCTGCGCCAGTTGCGGAGCCAACCAAAGCTGAGCTGAAAGCGATTGCTAAAAAGAAAGCCACGACTACCTTGGTGAGTATCTTTCTAATGATTGGCTTTTTGCTGTGGGTGGGTTCAGTTGCTCCGCCTGCATTTATGAGTCATTTGATCGTATTTGTGCTGGCGATTTTTGTTGGCTGGCAGGTGATTTGGAATGTTTCGCCATCCTTACACACGCCGCTAATGAGTGTCACCAATGCGATCTCAGGGATTATTGTGATCGGGGCTGTGCTGCAGATTGGGTCATCCTCATTTATTGTCTCGTTTCTGGCAGCGATTGCGGTGCTGATCGCGAGTATCAATATTGCCGGTGGTTTTTTAGTGACGCAGCGTATGTTGCGCATGTTCAGTCGTGAGGAGGATTAAGTCATGATGAATGGCGTAGTAGTCGCGTCCTATATAGGCGCAAGTATCTTATTTATCCTAAGTTTAAGCGGGCTCAGTAAGCAAGAAACCGCCCGCCGTGGAAACCTATACGGCATGCTGGGAATGGGTTTGGCAATTATCGCCACCATTCTGAGTAATCGGGTTGAGAGCTATATTTTACTGATTGTGATGATGGTGATTGGTGGCTCGATTGGTGCGGTACTGGCCAAGCGTGTTGAGATGACCGCGATGCCCGAGTTGGTGGCGGTACTTCACAGTTTTGTGGGAATGGCGGCCGTGCTGGTGGGTATTGCCAGCTATCTCGACCCCAATATGCACTTCATCGGTGCTGAGAAAACCATTCATGAAGTTGAAATTGTGCTGGGTGTATTTATCGGTGCGGTCACCTTTACCGGTTCGGTGGTTGCCTTTGGTAAGCTCAAGGGGCTGCTATCAAGCAAACCGTTAGTATTTAGCAGCCGTCATTATGTGAATCTGGGCTTGGTTGTCTTCTCAGTCATTCTGGCTGCGGTCTTCCTGTCCAGTGATAGTGTTGGCATGTCGATGTTTGCGCTAGTGTTGGTTATGTTACTGGCCTTTGTCTTCGGTGCCTTGTTGGTTATGGCGATTGGTGGCGCGGATATGCCCGTGGTTATCTCGATGCTAAACAGCTATTCAGGCTGGGCCGCAGCCGCCACTGGTTTTATGTTGGCAAATGACCTGTTGATTGTGGTGGGTGCATTGGTGGGTTCCAGTGGTGCGATCCTGAGTTACATTATGTGTCAGGCGATGAACCGCAAATTCTTAAGCGTCATCATGGGTGGTTTTGGTAATACGCCAGCGGGCGCTGCAGATGATAGCGAGATTGCTGGTGAAATTACCGAAATCAAAGCCGATGAAACCGCTGAGTTATTAAAAGACGCTAAAGAGGTCGTGATCGTGCCGGGCTATGGTATGGCGGTTGCTCATGCACAGCATCCGGTGTCAGAGATGACTAAGCGTTTACGAGCTAATGGTACCAATGTGCGCTTTGCAATTCATCCGGTCGCCGGTCGTATGCCTGGTCATATGAATGTGTTGCTGGCCGAGGCCAAAGTCCCGTATGACATCGTGCTGGAAATGGACGAGATCAATGATGAGTTTCCGGACGTGGATGTGGTGATGGTGATCGGTGCTAATGATATTGTGAATCCATCTGCAAAGGATAATCCAAATAGCCCGATTGCGGGTATGCCAGTGTTAGAAGTTTGGAATGCGAAAACCACGATTGTATCAAAGCGTTCAATGGCATCGGGTTATGCAGGCGTTGAGAACCCATTGTTCTACAAAGAGAACTCGCGCATGTTATTTGGCGATGCGAAAGAGAGTGTAAATGAGATTCTGAAGCGCTTGTAAGCGTGGTAGGATCTAAGCGGTAAAAAGCTGCGGCGACAATGATTGTAGGGATCGGTCGCCGCAGTGATCCGGATCAATTAATGCAAATGACCGGGGGTTGTAAACGTTGTCATTTTCGGCGCTTGATCGCCGAGTATCATATTAACTTCTGACTCATAGCCATAAGCTGCTGCAATGGCCAGCCAGTATTCTGCACGCGTCATATCAGCGGCAATGTTAGTCTCGCCGTGTAAATACAGCTCACCTAAGTCGAGTGCGACATACGGGTCTTGCGTTACGGCAAGGTTAAACCAGAAAGCGGCTTTGTCTGCTTCTCCGAAGTATTTCAGATAAACAATACCCAGATTGATCTTCATTAGTGCATGGCCACCGGTTGCGGCAGTCAGTAGCAAGTCTTCAGCTTGCTTGAGATTTTGCGGGACGCAGTTACTACCCTGAGATAAGATCATTCCCAGATTATAAATGCTGTGCATATTGCCTTGATCGGCAGATTCGCGGTACAGCGCAACGGCTGCAGAATTATCGACGGGTAAGCCGCCCTCACCGAACTCATACATCACGGCTAAGCGCTCTTTGGCAGGGGCAAAATTTTGCTTTACTGCCTCGCGGTACCACTGAACGGCACCATTATAGTCACGGACATCGCTAATGCACTGCATTAAAACGCCGGTGTTGTGTTGAAAGGCGCGGTCGCCTTTTTCGGCTAGCTTGATAAAAGAGCCAAGTGCTGGATTATAGTTGTTAGAGCGTATGCAGGCTTCGGTGATTTTCCTAGCCTGAGCATGCTCGATATTGCTCTCGTCGAACTGTAAATAGAGTTCACAGATCCGTGAGTTATTCTCAGTATTCATTTATTTACTCCCCAGTAATAAGATGAATTAAATGAGCTATAGCCGACGTGTGAAACGGCTGTTAGCTCATTTATAGATCATCTTAAAGTGAAACAACTTAGGAGTCCTCACCCTCTAGGGTGAAAATCAGATTGGCGGTTAAATGTTGCGCAAAATGCGTTGAATCGCAACCCTTAAAATGGCTGGCTTTAATGGCTTTCGGAAAACACTGTGACCCGCTTTTCGTATTTCTTCCAGCCGTTCAGAGTCTGTCTCACCGGTAACCACCATGGTTGGGGTTGCGCCTAGTATGGTTTGCACCTGTTCGATCACATCACAACCGTTATAGTTCGGGCTCAAATAGTAGTCGCTGATCAGTAGCGTTTCATTGGGATCAAAGTCGTCTCGCTCATAAAGTACTTTGGCTTGGCTAATGGCTTGCTCCATAGTGGCTGCGGTAACAACCTTGCAGCCCCAGCTTTCCAGTAATACGGCCATTGAGTCCAAAATGCTACGATCATCTTCAATCACTAATACCGTCAGGTTCTCCAACGACCATTGAGCGCGCGAGCTATCCGGTAAATTATCTTTAGCAGGTGCTTCGGCAAGGCTGAGGCCGAGCGTGAACTTGCTACCGTGCCCAGGCTCTGAGTCGAGTTGCAGTTCATGGCCGAGCATTTCACATAAGCGCTTGACGATGGATAAGCCCAAACCCAGCCCTTTGGTGTTATTGGCACGGGTTTGATCGAGCTGTACAAACTCATCAAAAATAACCTGTTGATCATCCCCAGAGATGCCAGGGCCTGTATCTTTAATGGTGACCGACGCGCTATTGGTGGTGTGGCTGACTGATAAAGTGATCTCACCTTCATGAGTGTAATGCACCGCGTTACTCAGTAGGTTTGAGATAATCCGCTCCAGCAGTAGCTCATCGCTGGTTACATACAAATCTTCCTGATTATCCAGTGTCAGTACTAATCCTTTGCTATTGGCTTGCTCTACATAACGGTCCAGCATTTTATTGAGAATCGGGCTCAGCGCTATGGCTTCGTTATTCACTGTAAGCTGCTCAGCATCCAGTTTGGAGATATCCAGTACGCCATTTAATAGCTCGGTAATACTATCTAGTGAATGATGAATTCCCTGAAACAAGCGAGCATTGTCTGGCGTTTCTGCTTGCGACTGTAAGGTGCTTAATAGCAAGGTCACTGCTTGCAATGGTTGGCGCAGATCATGTCCGGCAACCGCTAGAAATTTAGCTTTGGCGACTTTCGCTTGTTCGGCTTTAATCAGTGCTTCTTTAGTCGCTCGCACTTGAGTCGTCAGTAATAAAATAAGGATGGCAACGATTGAAACCACCCCGAAAACCGAGAGAACCACCAAGGTACGAGAGTGCAAGGTGGATCGTTTGAGGTAGGCTTGCTTCCAGTTAGTGCCAATGCGTATTTCACTCAACACTTCCAATACAACTGGGATGATTTCCTGCTCCATGACCTGATCAAAGGCTCTCCAGGAACCATCACCTGGGCGCAGTTGCGTGACTAGTGGCTCAAGTGTTTTGAAGGCATTAAAGCTGTGCTGCAGCTTTTCATGAATGCCCGGAATGGTTGAAAGCACCTCATTGGTTTCACCTTTGAGGAGAATTTCAAACTTACTCCAGCAAATATCATAAACCTCTGCCACGCCCGATTTGGTTTTGAGTGGATTACCGAGAGAGTAGCTGTCAAATGCCTGCTGCGTTTGATAAATACACAAACGCAACTGATAGCCGTTGACCACAATGTGCCTGACCTTGCGCGTGTAATCGTCGGTCTCTTCAGCATGTTGCTTATAAGCGCTAAATAGCATGGCGCCAAACGCTAATAAGACAATAAAGATCAGCAGGTAGTGCGGGGTTTTTGACGCTGAGGTCATAACACCTCAATCATGGATAGTTGCCACACTGAGCGGCTATTGATCTGTTTTTTCTTAAGTTGTTGTCGCTCATCCAATGGATAAATCAGCCACAGCGGGCCTTTGCTGCGAATCTTCATGTATTCACCGTGATTTTTCAGTGCGATCAAGGTGCGGTGTTCATACATGTCTTCAACCGGTACACTCGCCGAGTAGTCGTCGATGCCATGCACTCTTAATTGGCCTTCAGTCACGCCAACCAGTTCAAATATTGCTTTGGCGGGAACGCCTTCAAACTGCTGTACACCATCGGTCCAATAGGTTTCAGTGTCTAACTTGACCATGCCCAAGGCTTCCAGCATCTCGCGGTCAAAGCTGGCAATACCGTCGCCATTACTGTGTTTAATATTGCCCGTAATCGTGAGCAAAACTTTACCTTTAGGCGCGGGCAATGTGTCTGCAATGGCCGTCAACGGGAGCAGGAGTAGCATTAATACCGAGCTTAGCAACAGGTTTAACGAACTTGACATATATATCTCCGAAGCTTGAAAATAAGATTCTCTTAGCGGCTTTCTGCGAAATTATAAGAGCATGAGGCTCTTGGTGCTAGCATTTTTGGCGTATTCTTAATTATGGAAGATTTATGAAAATAATACACGTAGATGATCATACGCTGTTTACGGAAGGCTTAAACGCAGTACTTACCCGACATGATCCCAGCTTGGAGGTGATTAGTACGGTTAGCGCGCGCGAAGCGTTGGAAATTCTCGATATTCAGAAAGCCGAGGAGGATCTGGCTGATCTGCTACTAGTGGATTTACACATGCCAGAGCTGGATGGCTTTGCCTTTTTACAGGCTGTTGAGCAGCGTGATTTGTATATTCCTGTGGTGATTATTTCTGCCAGTGAAGACTTATGGGATATTCGTGCGGTTATGGATGCTGGTGCAACGGGTTTTATTCCGAAGACTTATAAGATCGACCAGATCGTTGGCATTTTAGATGTGATTATGAAGGGAGAGGTGTTTCTGCCCGATGATATCCGAGCTGGCATCGCGCACCTGCCCAAGCAAAAGCCGGTCGACATTATTGATCGCTTAATGGCGCACTACAATCTAAAGGCTCGTCAGGTAGAAGTGCTACGGCTCATGCAGGAAGGTTATAGCAATGATGATATTGCGACTATTATGTATTTAAGCCCCAATACCATCAAAACTCATGTAAGCACACTGCATAATGCCTTTGGTGTGAAAGACCGCTTTAACTGCGTGCGCTTCGCTGAAAAAGTGGGATTACTGAGCCACTGAGTCCGCAGGCTTTGCCGCGCTATCGGAGTAAGGGATAACCGCTTTGCCATCCTTAATCCAACTGTTAATTCCTCTGCTCACATTGTGAACTTGGCTGTAGCCCAGCTTACGATCTAAAAACTGACTGACCATTCCCGTCCGCCCACCGACGGCACAAATCAGAATAAAGGGCTTATCTTTACCCGCAATTTTATCCAGATCGGCAATCCACTTTTCTAAGTCATAATCCCCGTTTTCATCAAACAAGGTGAGTAAATGGCTGCCTTCGATAATGCCAGTTTGCTGCCATTCTGATTTCATGCGCACATCGATGACCGGTATGCCTTGTTTAACCAGCTCCTCGGTTTTTTGGTTATCGATATTAATGATTTCAGCCTGCGCGCTCAGGCTTGAGAGTGCGAGTAGGGCGGCTAGGCTCAGTGTATGAAGTAATTTCATGAGGTTATTATCCGAATTGATTATTTTGTTCTCAATGATATAGGACTCACGACTTAAGGAAAACATTCCCTTTTAAGGCATAAAAAGTCGCTTTTTGGTGCAAATTAGAGTGGCTGGGTGGTTTTGGTGCGCCAATCGCTTTTCCTGTTCTGTCGTGGTGCGGCGAATGTGTGACCTTGGATTACTAAAGGCTTGGCACCTTGTAACTTAACGGAATGTTAATGTTGGCACGCTTCATGCATTGAAGCTTTCTGAGTCTATTAACCTGAGATTAAGCGATGAAGAAACAGATCAAAGTAATGCTGGCGTCAGTTCTGACTGCCGGATTTGTGTTTGGATCAGCGGCAAATGCTGCAAGCCACTCAGAAGGTGAAACGATTAAAGTAGGGGTTCTACACTCCTTGTCTGGCACCATGGCCATTAGTGAAACCACACTAAAAGACACCATGCTGATGCTGATTGATCAGCAAAATAAAAAAGGCGGCCTGTTAGGCAAGCAACTGGAAGCAGTTGTTGTTGATCCGGCTTCAGATTGGCCATTATTCGCGGAGAAAACCCGTGAGCTGCTGACTAAAGATAAAGTAGATTCTATTTTCGGATGCTGGACCTCAGTTTCTCGTAAATCAGTATTGCCAGTGATTGAAGAGTTGAACGGCTTGCTGTTTTACCCTGTTCAGTACGAAGGTGAAGAGTCTTCTAAAAACGTATTTTACACCGGTGCTGCGCCAAATCAGCAGGCGATTCCTGCGGTTGATTACCTAATGGCTGAAGGCGTAAAGCGCTGGGTGCTGGCGGGTACGGACTATGTTTACCCACGTACCACTAACAAGATTTTAGAGGCTTACCTGAAATCAAAAGGTGTTGCTGGCGAAGACATCATGATCAACTACACGCCGTTCGGTCATTCTGACTGGCAGTCCATTGTTGCTGATATCAAGAAATTCGGTGGCGAAGGCAAGAAAACAGCCGTGGTTTCTACCATCAATGGTGATGCTAACGTGCCATTTTACAAAGAGTTAGGTAACCAGGGCGTATCGGCTGAGTCGATTCCGGTTATCGCATTCTCAGTGGGTGAAGAAGAGCTGTCTGGCTTTGATACTAAACCGCTGGTTGGTCACTTAGCAGCATGGAATTACTTCATGAGCGTTGAGAACGATGACAACGAAGCCTTTATCAAAGAGTGGAAAGCCTTCACGAAAGACGATAAGCGCGTCACGAATGATCCAATGGAAGCTCACGTAATTGGTTTTAACCTGTGGGTTAAGGCCGTTGAAAAAGCGGGTACTACCGATGTTGATGCGGTTGCTAAAGCCATTATCGGTTTAGAAACTCCAAACCTAACCGGTGGAATTGCGAAAATGCTGCCTAACCATCACATCACTAAGCCAGTATTGATTGGTGAAATTCAGGAAGATGGTCAGTTTGAAGTCGTTTGGGAAACCGAAGGTACGGTTGCTGGCGATGCGTGGTCTGACTTCTTACCAGGTTCTAAGGATCTGATCTCTGATTGGACCGATGCGAAAAACTGCGGTAACTACAACACCGTAGAAGAAAAGTGTTTGGGTGCTGTTAACTAAACTCCTCTCCGTGTTCTCTTCAGCACCTGTTCGCGCCCACTCTTAATCGGTGGGCGTGAACTTCTTCAAACATCTCACCAGAGGTGACATCCGTGCAGCAAAACAGATATGCCATCCGGTATTGGGTTTTTGCCTTATTGCTCAGCTTGTTCAGTGGATTTTTTACAGCGGCAAACGCCGATGAATCCGTACTACAAGCGGGTATCGAAAACCTGCTAGCCAAAGGCTTCAACCAGAAAATTCAGGGCGCAAAGCAAGTTGCCGACAGTGGCGATGAGCGAGCCGAACAAATCCTAAAAGCATTGCTCGACAGGCAGCTTTTCTCCGTCAAATCAGACGATACTTTAGTGTTCTTCGACGAGGACACCGACCCGACACAAGCCAAGCAAGTCATAAGCGGCGAGATGCTACCAATCAGCGATGATGTTAAGCTTTCAAGAATTCGAACCAATAACAAAATGCGCGGGCAGATTAATCAACTGTTAGCGCAGATCCAGTTATCCAGCCCCAGTGCAGAAAAGCGATTGGCGGCGGTGAAAGCCATCACTGGTAAAGCCGATGCAGAGCAGGTGGAGCTGGTCAGCGGTTTATTAAAAACCGAGCCTGATGTGCTGGTGCAAAAGGAAATGCAAACGCTGATCTCCTTATCGGAACTGAGCTCGGATGAGCCAGAGCGGGTACTGGCGGCGATCGGTCATTTAAAAGGCAATCTGAATCAGCTGGTACGCCCACGTTTGGAGTCCTTAACCGAATCGGATAATAAGCAAATTGCCGATGCGGCCACGCAGACCTTGGTCTCGATCAATGAAAAAGTAAAATGGTACGGTCACCTTGAAACGCTGTTCTTTGGCTTGAGCTTAGGCTCGGTATTAGTACTGGCGGCGATTGGCTTGGCGATTACCTTTGGTGTTATGGGTGTCATCAATATGGCGCATGGCGAGCTGATTATGATCGGCGCGTACACCACGTACAGTATTCAGCATTATATTTTACCCAATTACCCTGGTATCGCCTTGGTGCTATCCATTCCGGCGGCCTTTATTGTGGCGGGCTTGGTGGGAATTGTGATTGAAAAAACAGTGATTCGTCACCTCTATGGACGGCCTCTGGAAACCCTGCTGGCGACTTTCGGAATTAGTCTGATCTTGCAGCAAGCGGTGCGCAGTATTTTCTCACCACTGAATCGCTCGGTCGAAGCGCCAAGCTGGATGTCCGGCTCGATTCAAGTCAATGAAGTGCTATCGCTAACCCTCAATCGTATGTACGTGATTGCCTTCTGTTTGGTGGTATTCACCGCGCTATTTTTAGTGTTAAAGAAAACTTCACTGGGCTTACAAGTCCGAGCCGTTTCGCAAAACCGTGGTATGGCGCGTGCAATGGGCGTTAAAGCCTCAAAAGTGGATGCCATGACCTTTGGTTTAGGTGCCGGTATCGCGGGCATCGCCGGAGTGGCCTTATCCCAGCTCACTAATGTCGGCCCGAACTTAGGGCAGGGCTACATTATCGACTCCTTTATGGTGGTGGTATTTGGTGGCGTGGGTAACTTATGGGGAACCTTGATTAGTGGCTTCACTTTGGGTGTTGCAAACAAATTTATGGAGCCTTGGGCGGGTGCCGTGTTGGCCAAAATATTGGTACTGGTATTCATTATTCTATTCATTCAGAAACGTCCGCGGGGCTTGTTCCCTCAAAAGGGACGTGCGGCAGAGAACTAAGGAGCGGCGAGATGTTTAGAATGTTACGAGGCGACTACGGTGGCCAGATATTGATCGCAATTTTGATCATGGCCTGTGTGGTAGTGCCGTATCTGAATTTATATGTGCCGCCGGAAAGTCCGCTGCACCTTTCAACCTTTACGGTAACCCTGCTGGGTAAATACCTGACCTATGCTTTGCTGGCCTTGTCGGTGGACTTGGTGTGGGGTTATCTGGGAATCTTAAGCTTAGGGCATGGTGCGTTTTTTGCACTGGGCGGCTATGCAATGGGCATGTACCTGATGCGCCAGATCGGTGATCGCGGTGTGTATGGTAATCCTGATCTGCCAGACTTTATGGTGTTTCTGAATTGGAACGAGCTGCCGTGGTTTTGGCAAGGCTTTGATATGTTCTGGTTTGCCATGATTATGGTGGCGCTGGTGCCGGGTTTATTAGCCTTTGTATTTGGCTGGCTGGCCTTTCGCTCGCGGGTAACCGGAGTGTATTTGTCGATTATTACCCAAGCGCTAACTTACGCCTTATTGCTGGCCTTCTTCCGCAATGAAATGGGCTTTGGTGGTAACAACGGCCTGACCGATTTCAAGGATATTCTGGGCTTTAACCTGCAATCAGATGAAACCCGAATCGGTTTATTTCTCGCCTCAGCCATTGCTTTGTTATTGGGTTATCTAAGCTGTCGCGCCATTGTTGCATCGCGCCTAGGTCGGGTTGCCATGGCGATTCGCGACTCTGAAACACGAGTGCGGTTTATTGGCTACCGAGTCGATAAAATCAAACTGGCGATCTTTACCTTCTCAGCGGTATTAGCCGGTATTGCAGGCTCTTTGTATGTGCCTCAGGTCGGTATTATTAATCCTGGTGAATTCTCGCCGCTTAACTCGATTGAATTAGTAATCTGGGTAGCCGTTGGCGGACGTGGCACTTTGTACGGAGCCGCTTTAGGTGCGCTAGTGGTGAACTATGCAAAAACCTATCTGACTGGTGCATTGCCAGAGGTTTGGATTTTCGCTCTGGGTGCATTATTCGTGCTGGTAACCTTGTATTTACCACGCGGAATTGTCGGCATTCTCCAGCGTAAGCAAAAGGAGCCCGTGACATGAGTGCATTAGACACGTTACGCGAAACCATGCGCCGCGATGAGGTATTTGCCTTTGCTAAGCCGCATCAAAACCTGGAACCCATTACCGATCGAGGCGTGATTTTAAGCCTGGAAGGGGTGAGTGTTTCCTTCGACGGCTTTAAAGCGATTAATGATTTGAATCTGGCGATTGATGCCGGTGAGTTGCGCTGCATTATCGGGCCAAACGGTGCTGGTAAAACCACCATGATGGATATCATCACCGGTAAAACGCGGCCGGATAGTGGTCGGGTGCGCTTTGGCCAAACCATGGATTTGCTGGGCATGAATGAGCCTGAAATTGCTCAGGCGGGTATCGGGCGCAAATTCCAAAAACCAACTGTCTTTGAATGCCTCACCGTTGCTGAAAATCTGGAACTGGCGATGCAGGGCGATAAGTCTGTCTGGGCGACATTCCGTGCGCGTTTAAGTGGCGAGCAGCAGGATTATCTCGAGCAAGTGCTAACCACCATCGGCTTGCAAGATGGCGCGGATGGGCGCTCTGGTTCCTTATCGCATGGCCAGAAGCAATGGTTGGAAATCGGCATGTTGCTGATGCAGCGGCCCCATGTACTGCTGGTGGATGAGCCTGCAGCGGGGATGACGCATCAGGAAATGGATAAAACCACCGAGCTGCTGACCTCCTTAGCCGGTGACCATACGGTTGTCGTGGTGGAGCATGATATGGACTTTGTGCGCTCCATTGCGCAGCGGGTGACCGTGCTGCACCAAGGTAGTGTATTGGCAGAAGGTTCGATGGACGATGTGCAGCGTGATAAGCGCGTGATAGAGGTGTATCTCGGTGAGTAATAATCTACTAAGTATTCAAAACTTAAACCAATATTACGGCGAGAGCCACACGCTGTGGGATGTGATGTTGGACGTGCCAACCGGCAAATGTACCTGTTTAATGGGGCGCAATGGGGTCGGTAAAACGACCCTGTTACAAGTCATTATGGGGCTGCTGCCGACAGAATCTGGCGAGATCATGCTGGATGGACAAGCCATTCAATCGGTCAGGGCTGAGCAACGCGCCAGCTTAGGCATTGGCTATGTGCCGCAAGGGCGACAGATATTCCCGCTGATGACCGTACATGAAAATCTGGAAATCGGGCTACTGGCACGTAGCGATGGGGTTAAAAAAGTCCCAGAGTTTGTGTATGACTTGTTTCCGGTATTGAAAGATATGCTCAAGCGTCGCGGCGGTGATTTATCCGGTGGCCAGCAGCAGCAATTAGCCATTGCGCGAGCGCTGATGATTGATCCGAAAATGCTGATATTGGATGAGCCTACGGAAGGGATTCAGCCGAATATTGTGCGGCAGATCGGGGATATTATTACGCAGTTAAATGATGAGCTGGGGCTGACTGTACTGTTGGTTGAGCAGAAGCTGCCGTTTGCCAGGAGAGTGGCGGATACGTTTTGTATTTTGGATCGGGGTCGGTCGGTGGCGTCTGGGGAGATTGCTGGGTTGAGTGATGAGTTGGTTGAGAGGTATTTGACGGTTTGATCAGTGCTTAATCTATGCTTTTTACTTAGCAGTCATGTTCACAAATGAAGCGATAAGCATCGTGAACATGACTGTAATTAATTCAAAGACAATAATGATTCTGCTGGAATGCCTAAGTCACGATGAAGCCTTTTGATCATCGGCAGCGTTAAAGCACGCTTTCGGTTTAAAATCTCGTAAACGCGGTTGGCCTGCCCAATCATTGGCACTAAGTCTTTGATGGTTAAGCTGCGCTGATCCATAACAAACTTGATTGCTTCCACTGGGTCTGGGAAGTCAATTGGATAGTGTTTGTGTTCGTAATCTTCCACCAGCGTAACCAAAATATCTAAGCGGTCACCCTCAGGTGTATCCATTTCTGCCATCATCAGCGATTCAATGTCAGCTAAAGCACGTTGATAGTCTTGTTCTGTTTTAATTGGGTAAATATCCATTTTCGTAACCTAAATAGTTTGAGCGTCGACTTTGTCGTACTCAGTATGTGTACCGATAAAGCGTATATACACAACCTTGTAAGCATAGTTAATCCAGACAATCAGCCTGTATTTATTCCCTGCAATGTTGAAGACGACGCGTCCATCTTTGAGAATACTGGCACTACCGAAATCAGTTTTAACTTGACCACTGCATAATGATATAGAGCTGGCTGCGTTCTTTGCTCGCCCTCACTTTTCGTCGGGGTTTGTTGCACTACAAGCGGACTTTTTCATAAACCTCATCTACCCGAAGGTGGCAGCCAATCGTCACCAGTTCAACCAGTGATTCTGGTGAGTTTGCCTCTGAGAGAGTCCACTGCCCATCATCACCACGGACATAGCGTTCAATGCTGTACCGATCCTGTGCGATTAGAACATATTCACGTAGGGATTCCATGCGACGGTAATGTGCAAACTTAGCACCGCGATCGTAACCCTCTGTTGAGGGAGATAGGACTTCAATGATCAAAATGGGGTTAAGCAGGGTGTCCATTTCGTCATCTTCAAATTCAGCATCATTACAAACAACGGTTAGATCTGGATAAAAATAGGCTTCCGTCGCGCGCGAACGTACCCGCATGTCATTAATATAAGCGGAGCAAGGGCTGCCACGTAACTGACCATGCAATAGACCTGCAAGGTTAAATACCAGTTGATTATGCTCGCGACTTGCCCCCGCCATTGCGTAAACCTGACCGTTTAAGTATTCACTCTTTTCGGTGGCTTCACGTTCTTGTTGCAGGTATGTCGCAGGGTCAACTGTAGGTAGTTGGGCGGCTGGCATGATATACGCTCCGTTTGGGTATACTGGAAGTATAGCATTAGACTATGCTTGTTTTAGCTATTGAACAAGTTGGTTGCTTGAGTGTGCATTTGTGAGGGTAGAATGCTAAATATTCATAAGTGAGCAAGTGCATTGATGTATCTAAAATCGGTGATAAGTATGAACTCTGAAACCAGAAAAAGTCTGACTGTGAAATTTCGTATCGATGATCTGAGGCCTAGGCTGTTACAGCATGAGCAGACTCGTTTTAACGAGAGCGATTGGTGCCTGTTTTTTGATTCTTTGGATGTGCCTGTAGACCCAACAGAGCGAATGAAGAAGGCTGCTAAGCGATACAATCAAATCGTTAACCCTGAAGGAGCTTAGTGATTCAAATCCAAAGCTTCATAGCTGGAAGGGGTTTGCTCAACGTCAAACCCCTCCACGTTGCGCGACTCCTTACTAAACTCCACCCCAATTAAATGAATCGGCTGATTCAGCGAACGATATTTATCCGTATATGCCTTATCTTTAATTTGTTGGAGCGCATTGCCTTCAGGCGCTAGCTCGACCACCTTAAATCCAAAAATATAGACTTGGCTGTTGAATTTCAGCGTCATATCAATGCGCCTTAAATTCGCACAATTTTCGACGGTGATATCTAGCCCCAATGAAGCAAAGTAGGAATAGAAAGTGCTAACGTAAAAGCCTTCGTAGTTTTGAATATCGCCGTTTGTGTACCAATGATCTGGGATGCCGGTATAGAAACTTTGGAACAGCTGCTTCAGTCCGGGAAAGTCATTGTTCTGAAGCAATTTGTAAAGCTGGATGCGTTGCCTGACTTGCGTCCCTCCATCATATACCAAGTGTTTCAGTAGGCTGCTATTGAGGCTTTGGTAGACTTCCAGATTAGGGTAGTCCAGCTGGTAAACGTTATTTCCTTCCAGAGGGTTCACGTTTTTAATCGTTAGGTAGCCGCTCTGAAACATCAGTGTTTCAACCATGATGTGATCGATTTCCAAGCTGGATAGTAGCTCTTTATCGCCGGTAAGCCTGTTGAGGGTTGGTGTGGATATCTTGCGCTCGATAATTAGATCCACCAAAAAATCAGGTGCGCCCGTCTCATACCAGTAATTTTTAAAGTTGCGGTTTCTAAAAAGGTGCAGGATGTCGATTGGGTTGTAGACGCTTTCACCGAGCCAATTGTAGCCGCTATACCATTCACGAATGTTGTCGCGATCCATCCCTTCCAGTTCAGCAGCAAACACGGTATCAATGTCATCGTCGGTAAAACCACAAATTGTTGCAAAGTTGGGGTCTAATGTGATGTCTTGAAGGTTGTTAAAGTTTTGGAAAAGACTGTTTTTTGAAAAATCACACACTCCTGTCAGAAAGCTAAACTTGATATGGGAGTCGTGGTCTTTAATCGTTCAGTAAAATCTGGATAGGTAGTGACGGTTCTCTTTGGCGATATCAGGCAGATTGATGGCATCCAGAATCGGCTTGTCATATTCGTCTATCAGGATAACGACGGGTTGACCACTTTGCTTATTAGCCCGAACAATTAAATCTGCAAAGCGCTTACAAGTATCTTTAAATTGAGGTTTAAAGCCTAGCTCTGTTTCCTGGTGAGTGAGCTGTACATTAAGTGATTCGTCTAAGGCCTGTCTGTTGGTGTAATAGTGACTGCCAAAGCTAAAGCGTAGAACAGTGTATTTGGTTGACCAGTCCCAGTGATGCTCTGCGTTGAGTCCTTCAAATAACGCTGAATTGCCGACGAACAGCTCTTTCAATGTATCGAGAAAAAGGCTCTTACCAAAGCGTCGTGGACGTGAAAGGAGGTGGTGTTTACCATTGTTAACCAGATCAAGCGCCAGTGCTGTTTTATCAACGTAGTAATAGCCGCCCAGCCGTATATGGCTAAACGTTTGGATGCCTATGGGGAGTTTGTACTGTTGGTTCATCGTGAAGGCTTCGAGGGCATTGATGAGGTGATTTTAGCATGACTGATATGCCTTGTTGGAATTATCCAAAGCAGGTTGTACTAGCCCAGATTTGAGCTAGCACAACAATCGATTGAAAAGCCTATTTCGCCATAACCGCCCGCTGCAATACAACCAGCTTATCCCACTGCTCAGCCGATAAAATCTTACGAACATTGTCACGACAAGCCGTCTTTGATGTAGCAATTTTCAAGCGTAAATCCGCCATCTCGTCAAACTTCTGCATCAATGTTTCGTTATCCTCGCCACTAAGAGAAGCTGCCGCAACACCAGCTTCCAGCTCAACAATCTTTTTAACCACCTCAGCGGTTTTCTTGTTGTTAGCGCCAATCCATTTTTTCAACTCGGCCTTTTGCTCAGGGTTTACGTTTAACGCCTCCGCATTAGCCATTAGCGTCGACATGTAATTAGGCATTGGATTCACGTGATGCAGCATTGCCTGAAATTTTGCCTTCTCATCGGCTGTTTGATGAAGCTTAGAGGCATCCGTCGTTGTAGCCTCAGCTGGCAGGTACATTTTGGCTTTATTCAAGCTGTAGCTCCAAGGTAAGCCAGTATTTTTCCAGCCGTCTTTTAAGCGCCAGTTTTTCTTCTCGCCTTCTTTGAGTGTTTCGCCTTCAAAGCCATCGGTTACCACATAGATATTGGTATAGCCTTTGCCCTCAAGAAACTTGGTCGCGGGTGCGCCACGGGTTCCACCTGAGCGGCACATGATGGCGATTGGCGCTTCTTTTGTCAGGCCTCTGGCTTCCAAGGCTGCCGCAATATCCTGTTCAAAGTGTTTGTTTAACTGCATATTAAAAACAGGCTTTTCAGCGTGCCAGGTGCTTGGATCTGCCGTTTTAAATGGAATATTAATGTCGACGACATCGGTAAAGCCCGTAAACATAATTTCAATGGGATCACGGACATCGATAAATAGCATTTTATCACCAAGCTCTTGCTTCATTTTCGCCACTTCATTGGAGTCGATGTATAGCCCCCATGAGGTTTGCTGTGCCGGATTGCTTGGAACATCGGCTGCCTGTACCGATGCAGCATTGATGCAAGTGGCGAGGAGTAAAGGGGTAATGAGTAAATGTTTCATCGGTTCGCTTCCTGTGAGTTGATCACTGCTTGGTTAACAATGATTTGATAGTAGGCGAGCGCTTTTTTTGAAACATTGATAAAACACAATGCACCGCAAGGGATTTACTCATTAACCCGCTGGGGCGCTGCTATCTACAGCGTTCTGAGAGCTTTGATGCAATAGCTAATCGAATGATCAATCACTTCTTTGAGGCAATCTTCTACTATAGTTAATGAGAAATAACTCATTATTCAGTGGTTATAGGATGAAAACCTAACGGGTGTATTATGAAATTCCTCATCTCACTTATCGTTATCCTCGCGGTGATCGTAGCGCTTGCTGTTGGCGCGATGGAAGGTAGCTATTACTACCAGATCAACAAGCTCAAGCCTGAGAAGCAGCTATCCGATATGGATTACTCCAAACAGCTGCAAGAGATAATGTGGGTTACCTCATCCGAAACGGGCGAAATCGGGATGGATCAGCTCTCTGCGACGAGTTTCGTTTACCGTACTTTCAGCTCGTTTGGCTCTGAGGAAAAAGGCCCGGGGCTTCAGGGCTCTTTTGTCGCGGCTAATCTAGCCGAAAATATGCTGGATAACGAGCTGCAGGCAGATTCATCGGGAGATGGTCGAATGGCACAGTCAGGCCTGTTAAGTGTCTGGGTCACTAAAAACTATTCCGCGACTGAAGCAATGAATGCCTCCATCGACTGGGTGTATCTTGGAAACGAAACCTACGGTGCGGACAATGCAGCTAAGCTTTACTTTAACAAGTCGGTGGATTCGCTAAGCCTGTCTGAGAACCTTGTGCTCGGAGTGTTCTCTTATCTGCCCGACTCAGTAACCGTTTGTGGGGATGGTGCGCAGCTGGCTGAACACGCTAAATCATTACTGGAGCTGATGAAAATGAATTTCCCCGCTAGCTATCAGGACTCAGCATTCGCATTGCCCGAGTTTAGCGAAGCAGTGAAGGCAAGTTGTAACTAGCGCAAACCACCCGTAGCTAAAGCCAGTTTTAGCTACGGGTGCGTGTGTATTGTTCATTGATAAACGCAATCCAATGGCTCTGCCCAGCCCCATTACCCAGTGCCCGTTTGGGAATGTGCAATGCGTGGTAGTTATCAATATATAAATAGATCTGACTATCCGTGCTCTCAATGCCGACGATCGCTTCCCAGCTAAATGAATACGCGCTATGAGCGGTTTTAAAAGCGACCCCATCTTCTGAAAATGACACTGTTTGCTCACCCAGTGAAAAGCCATTGTCATCAAATGCGTAGCGTTCGTGGAGCTTGCGTCGGTAGGAGCCAAAAGCCATAAACCCGATTAAGCCCAATGCCGCAAAGATCAGCGAGGTATTGAGGTAGCTGAAGTCGATATTATACGCATCATAAAATCGCAGCAGGCTAGCCAGTGCGATCACCACAAACAGAGACAGCACCCAATTGGCAATATCCAGTTTTCGCTTAGCGTTGGCAATGCGCTCCACTCGCATATAGCCATATTTACTAAGCTCGGCAATTTCGGCTCGGGTGAGTTTAAATGTCAGGGGCTGGTCGCTCATTTTTACTATCGTCTCCACAAAAAATCAGTGTTCCACAGGCGTGCCCTAGTGGCAACTTTTCCGTGGCACTAGTTTTGTGCGCAAAGGCTTATTTCGGCACCAAATTAGTGCGACCGATATGAAGACCAGCGTTGGAGCGAGTCACCGTGCCACCGTATCGGTGTTGGCTTGGTTTTTGCTTGGAGTGTAGTGTGCTCTAAATTAAACAAGGATCATAAGTCTTGGCTGCCATTCCCTTAGAAAAAATAAACCCGTCCTCTGGTTGGAAGGCCAAGCTTGAGCTGGCCTATGTCGCTCGACCCGAGCGCACCGTGTTAGCTCGCAGCAGTCGTCGTGGTCCTTTAGCTGTGCAGCGCGCGTTCTATCCGGAAGATGGCGTTTGCCATTCCTATGTTTTGCATCCCCCCGGCGGCGTAGTGGGCGGGGATGAGTTGATAATAGATGTCACGGTAGAAGCCGAGGCACATGCCTTGCTGACGACTCCCGGAGCCACCAAGTTTTATCGCTCTGCCGGTCCGTTTGCTGAGCAAATACAGCAATTCAAGGTAGAAGAGGGCGGCGCTTTAGAATGGCTGCCACAGGAAACGATATTCTTTCCCGGTGCTTGCGCAGGGCTTAAAACACAGATTCAGTTACATCCCAAAGCCAGTTATTTAGGTTGGGAAGTGCATTGCTTGGGGCGGCCGACTAATCAGGAAACCTTTGATTCAGGTGAGTTGCTATTCCAAACCGACATTCAGCGCGATGGCGAGCCTTTGTACAAGGAGCGTTTACAGCTAGACAACCCTTGGGATTTACAAGGCATGGCAGGCCTCAGTGGCTATCCGGTCATGGCGACGATGCTAGCGCTACCGGCCGGAAATGACGCTTTAGAGCTGGCGCGCCAAGCCTGCAAAGCCTTTGGCGGCGAGGGTTATACCGCTCCAACATTACTCGATGATGTGTTGGTCGTGCGGTATTTGGGTAATAGCACCGAGCAGGCACATCACTTATTCAGAAAAATTTGGTTGGCAATTCGGCCGCTGGTGAATGGCCGTTTAGCGGTTGCGCCACGCATTTGGGCCACCTAGTCAATACACGGAGGAAATATGGAATTAACGCCAAGAGAAAAAGATAAATTAATGCTGTTTACGGCAGGCTTGCTGGCGGAGCGCCGTAAAGACAGAGGCTTAAAACTCAATTATCCGGAAGCGATTGCTTATATCAGTGCCGCCATTTTAGAAGGCGCGCGCGATGGTAAAACCGTGGCTGAGTTAATGGATTATGGCCGCACATTGCTGAGCGTCGATGATGTCATGGATGGCATTGCCGAGATGATTCACGATGTGCAGGTAGAAGCCACATTCCCCGATGGCACCAAGCTGGTGACTGTCCACGATCCCATAGTTTAAGCGGAGGTAAGCCTATGAAACCCGGTGAAATCATAGTCGGCGACGGCGATATCACAATTAACGAGGGGCGTGACAAAGTAACGGTGTCCGTTGCTAATCTCGGTGATCGCCCGATTCAGGTCGGTTCGCATTATCACTTCTTTGAAACCAATAGCGCGCTGCAATTTGATCGGGATGCCACTCGTGGCTTTCGTTTAGATATTGCCGCTGGTACTGCCGTGCGGTTCGAGCCTGGTCAAACCCGTGAAATCACGTTGGTGGCTTATGCCGGTTCGCGCGAAGTGTATGGATTTAATGGCGCCATTATGGGGTCGCTGGACAGCAAAGGGGCAAAGCCATGAGTACTATTGATCGTCGCGCTTATGCGGAAATGTATGGCCCAACCACTGGCGACCGAGTGCGCTTAGGCGATACTGAGTTGTTTATTGAAGTTGAAAAAGATTACACCCGCTACGGCGATGAGGTGAAATTCGGTGGCGGTAAAGTCATTCGCGATGGCATGGGTCAAAGCCAGCGGCTGGATGCAGAAGTTGCCGATGTGGTGATTACCAATGCACTGATTCTGGATCATTGGGGCATTGTTAAAGCGGATATCGGGATTAAAAACGGCCGCATTAGTGGCATCGGTAAAGCAGGTAATCCGGATATTCAGGATGGCGTGACCATTGTGGTTGGGCCGGGTACTGAAGCGATTGCTGGTGAAGGCTCGATTATTACCGCAGGTGGCGTGGATTCTCACATTCACTTTATTTGCCCGCAGCAGGTCGAAGAAGCACTAAGTTCTGGCGTCACTACGATGTTGGGCGGTGGAACGGGGCCCGCAACGGGCACCAATGCCACAACCTGCACGCCAGGCATCTGGAATATGCATCGGATGCTGGAAGCTGCGGATTCTTTACCAATGAATTTAGGCTTCTTGGGTAAAGGAAATGCCAGTGTACAAGGCGCGCTAAACGAGCAAATCGAAGCGGGTGCAATGGGCCTTAAGTTGCATGAAGACTGGGGCACGACGCCAGCGGCAATCGATACATGCCTCAGCGCTGCCGAAGATTACGATGTGCAAGTGGCTATTCACACCGACACGCTCAATGAGTCGGGTTTTGTGGAAGATACGATGGCCGCATTTAAAGGCCGTACCATTCACACCTATCATACTGAAGGGGCCGGTGGTGGTCATGCGCCGGACATTATTCGTGCCTGTGGTGAAGATAATGTGCTGCCATCCTCAACTAATCCCACCCGCCCGTACACGATTAATACCGTGGATGAGCATCTGGATATGTTGATGGTTTGCCATCATCTTGATCCCAGTATTGCGGAAGATGTGGCCTTTGCTGAATCGCGAATTCGTCGTGAAACCATTGCAGCGGAAGATATCCTGCATGACTTGGGGGCCTTCTCAATGATTGCTTCTGATTCGCAAGCCATGGGGCGCGTGGGTGAGGTGATTACCCGCACGTGGCAGACGGCACACAAAATGAAAGTGCAGCGTGGCAGTATGCAAGGCGACCCTTCGCATCATGATAATTTGCGGGCACGTCGCTATATTGCCAAGTACACGATTAATCCAGCGATTACTCACGGTATCTCACATGAAGTAGGGTCGGTTGAAGTCGGCAAGCTGGCTGATTTGGTGATGTGGAAACCGGCCTTTTTTGGCGCTAAACCAAGCTTGATCATTAAAGGTGGTCTGATTGCTTACGCCCCGATGGGTGACCCGAATGCTTCGATTCCAACGCCACAGCCAGTGCATTATCGCCCTATGTTTGGCGCGTTAGGCGCTGCGCGCTGGTCGACTCGGATGACCTTTATGTCGCAAGCGGCAGTGGATAGCCAACTTGCCCAGCAGTTGGATTTACGCAGCATGATTGGCGCGGTAAAAGGTTGCCGTACGGTCAAAAAGAAAGACATGATACTGAATGACTATCAACCTAAGATTGAGGTTGATTCGCAAACCTACGAAGTGCGTGCCGACGGCGTATTGCTGACCTGTGAACCTGCTGAAATTTTACCTTTGGCCCAACGCTACTTCCTATTCTGATGAGACGATTAACACATAAAGTAAGCGCTGAATCGACAGCGAACGCCTCGATAACGCTACCGCTGGATTTACGTATCAAAAGCCGCCTACGGGTTACGCTGGATACGGGTGAAGATGCGGGTTTGTTTTTAGAAAAAGGCTCGATTTTGCGCGGTGGCGAGCAACTGGCAACTGAGGATGGCTTTGTGGTGCGGGTAAATGCTGCGCAGGAGCAGGTTTCTAGTGTGTATACCGATGATCCTTTACAGTTGGCTAAGGCTTGTTATCACTTAGGGAACCGTCATATTCCATTGCAGATTGATACCGGCATGCTGCGCTATCAGCATGACCATGTATTGGATGAAATGGTGCGTGGCTTTGGTTTGACAGTGACAGTTGAAATGGACGCTTTTGAGCCGGAAGGTGGTGCTTATCAAACTGGCGGGCATGGCCATTCACATGGTCACAGCCACGATAATGATCACGAGCACAATCATGAAGCTTCGCATGATCAAAGGCATAGCCATGACGCCTCGCACAGCCACAGTCATGAAGCGGGTCATAGCCACAGCCATGCACATGATGCGCCAGCCACAGCTGAGCATTCACACTAATGGGGACTGATATCAATCAGCCTCCCAGCTCGGGTATTTCACCCTGCGATACTGGCTCTGGGCAAATGGCATTGTTGCGCCTAATGCAGCTGACCAGCCCCAGCTTACCGGTAGGGGCTTTTGCGTATTCCCAAGGGTTAGAAGCTGCGGTAGAAGTGGGCTTGCTAACGGATCGTGACAGTGCTGGTCGTTGGATTTTAGATATCATGCAAAATGGTTTAGCGCGTTTAGAGTTGCCGCTGTTTTACCGCTTGTATGCGGCATGGCAAGCGGGCGATGAGGCTACCGTTACACGCTTCAATACTGAACTGTTTGCCCAGCGCGAAACGCGAGAACTGCGTGCAGAAGATGCGCATATGGGCGGCGCACTGGCGCGCTTGCTTACCGAGTTAGATATGCCCGAAGCAAAAGCGTGGAAAGGTAATCCTAAGGCAAGCTTTACCACTTTATTTGCACTGGCTTGCGTGAAATGGCAGATTGAAGTGGATCAGGCTGCGCATGGCTTCTTATGGTCATGGTTGGAGAATCAGGTTGCAGCAGCCATTAAGCTGGTGCCACTGGGTCAAACTGATGGACAAAAATTGATTGGTGAGCTACTCCCGCATATCCCTGATTTGCTGGCAAAAGCCAAGATGCTGACCGATGATGAAATTGGCGCAAGCCTGCCGCTGCTAGCGATTCTTAGCGGGCAGCATGAAACACAATATTCCCGATTATTTCGCTCTTGAGAGATATTTATGACAGACAGTAAGTTACTTCGCGTTGGTGTTGGCGGGCCGGTTGGTTCCGGTAAAACAGCGCTACTCACCCAATTGTGTAAAGAAATGAAAGACCGCTTCGAAATGGCGGTGGTCACTAACGATATTTACACCCGCGAAGATGCTGAGTTTTTACTTCGTAACCAAGCGATGGATGCAGACCGCATCGTAGGTGTTGAAACCGGCGGTTGCCCACATACGGCCATCCGTGAAGATGCTTCGATTAATCTGGCCGCTGTGGATGAGTTACACACGCGTTTTCCACAGTTGGATTTTGTGATTATTGAAAGTGGTGGGGATAACCTGAGTGCCACGTTTAGTCCGGAGTTATCTGATCTGACCATCTATGTGATTGATGTAGCCGCTGGCGATAAAATTCCTCGCAAAGGTGGTCCTGGCATTACCAAATCCGATTTACTGGTTATCAATAAAACGGATTTAGCGCCGATGGTGGGTGCATCGCTGGAAGTCATGGACAACGATACTAAGCGCATGCGTGGTGACAAGCCTTATGTGTTTACCAATCTGAAAACCGGCGACGGCGTTCAGACGATTGTCGACTTTATTGTGCATCAAGGCATGTTATAAGTGTTTGTCTAGCATCGCTTCAAACTGCTCAGCCTTGATGATTCCGGTATAGATTTTTAATATCGTCTGATCAGGGCTGATGAGCACGCTGTAGGGTAGTGCACCATCCGGATCGCCATAGGCTGCCGCTACCTTGCTGGCCAGCTCCAAATTGTGAGTAACTGGGTAGTTAACCTTGTTGGCGAGCACGAACGGCAATAGCGTGTCTTTATCTTCAGTGGCCACCCCTAAAATCGTAAACTTATCCCCACCGTATTTCGCCTGCATTTTCATAAAGGTTGGCAGCTCCTGCAAGCAGGGCGGGCACCAAGACGCCCAGAAATTTAGTAAGACTAACTTCCCACGGTAATCCGATAGCTTTAAAGGCGAGTCATCGCTGAGCAGTGGCAGGCTGAAGTTGGGCGCGGCTTTGCCTTCCAGTGAGATATCGAATATCGGTTGGCGGCCACGGTCGCAACTGCTTAGCATCAGGCAGCTAACAAGGATGATCCAGCGTGCTATTATTTTCATTTTAAAAGGTTCCGGAAACGTTCATTTTTAGGGTATATAAAAACTAAATGGAGGGTTAAGTTTTAGTCGCTTGATGCAATGCAGCAAAATCACTAATATCTAACCCGTAAGATGATTTCCTCCTCCTCGACCAGTCGGAGACTTGTAACGAAAGCCACTTTGTTACTCTGTCTCCCTCTGGTTTTTTAATGCCTGCGATTTGACGATTTAGTCTACTCCCACAAGCAGTCGCATTATTCTCCCCAATTATACTCAAGTTTGAAACGCTAGCGCTCTGCTTCGGATGACCTGTGCCTGTTGAACTCACAATTTTGACTATGTGTAGTCGCAGAGTTACGTGTGCTCAAGCGTGATTTTTTAGCTATCTAATTATCTGAAACAGGATTCCATTGTTTCTCTATGAAATACGACGTTATCTTGCGTGTAGAGCTAATTCTTGGGGGCAATTCGCAGGGTATTCATCTGCCAGAGTCGCCATAATGGTCGCCTAATCACACTTAATGGAGGCGCTCATCATGACTAATACACCTGATAATAATGACTTGTTTGAAAATCCACTCGGCCTAGATGGCTTTGAGTTTATTGAGTTTGCCTCTCCCAAGGCTGGCGTGCTTGAGCCTGTGTTTGAAATGATGGGCTTCACCAAAGTGGCAACTCACCGTTCTAAAGATGTTGATTTGTACCGTCAGGGCAATATCAATTTCATTATCAATCGCGAAAAAAATAGCTTAGCTAAATACTTTGCCGAAGAGCATGGCCCATCGGCTTGCGGCATGGCGTTTCGGGTAAAAGACTCGCGTAAAGCTTATAAGCGTGCACTGGAACTTGGCGCGCAGCCAATTGACATTACTCCAGGCCCGATGGAGCTGCGTTTACCAGCCATCAAGGGTATTGGTAATGCGCCGATTTATCTGATTGATCGCTATGAAGATGGCGCGGCGATTTACGATATCGACTTTGAATATGTCGAAGGCGTTGATCGTCATCCAGAAGGCTGTGGTTTTCACACGTTGGATCACCTGACGCACAATGTATATCGCGGCCGCATGAAATATTGGGCGAATTACTACGAAAAACTCTTCAACTTCCGTGAAATTCGCTACTTTGATATCAAAGGTGAATACACCGGTTTGACCTCAAAAGCGATGACTGCACCGGATGGCAAAATCCGCATTCCGCTTAATGAAGAAGGCGCCGGTGGATCGGGTCAAATTGAAGAATTCTTAATGGCATTTAATGGTGAAGGCATTCAGCACATCGCATTGGCTTGTGATGACTTATATGCCTGCTGGGACCGCCTAAAAGCCAATGGCATGCCATTTATGACCGCGCCGCCTGAGACTTACTATGAGATGTTAGAGCAGCGTTTGCCGGGTCATGGCGAGCCATTGGATGAATTAAAATCTCGCGGTATTTTGTTGGATGGCACTACGGGCGATGGTTCCCCACGCCTGCTATTACAGATTTTCTCTGATGCGCTATTAGGCCCTGTCTTCTTTGAATTTATTCAGCGTAAACAAGATGATGGCTTTGGTGAAGGTAACTTTAAAGCCTTGTTTGAATCGATCGAACGTGATCAGATTAATCGTGGCGTGTTAAAGACTAACTAGGAGATCATTATGAAACTCTCGGGAATTCATCATGTGGCATACCGCTGCAAAAATGCCAAGCAGACGGTTGAGTGGTATGGCAAATATTTAGGCATGGATTTTGTACTGGCGATTGCTGAGGATGAAGTGCCATCCACCAAAGAGCCAGACCCCTACATGCATGTGTTTTTAAATGCAGGTGGCGGCAATATTCTGGCGTTTTTTGAGTTGCCTACTAAGCCTGAAATGGGCTCTGACCAAAACACTCCGCAGTGGGTGCAGCATCTGGCGATTAAGGTCGACAGTATGGATGATTTGTTGGCTGCCAAAGCGCGTTTAGAAGCGGATGATATTAAGGTAATTGGCCCTGTCAATCACACGCTATTTCAATCGATTTATTTCTTCGATCCTAATGGGCATCGCTTGGAGCTGGCCTTTAGCACCAATACGCCAGAGATGGATAGCAAGCTGGATGCGGTGAAATGGGATATGTTGAACGAATGGGATGAAACCAAAAAAGCACCACAACATGCGCGCTGGATGCATGATGGTACTTATAGCTGATTGAGGGCGCTTACAATGACACAATTAAATGAAACGCATGAGCTGTTGCTGCAAAGCTGGCTGAGCTCGGCTAATTTAGAAGGGACTGATTTTCCCATTCAGAACTTGCCATTTGCAGAGTTCCGCAGAGCAGGAAGCGATGAGGCTTTTCGGGGTGGTGTGGCCATTGGTGATCAGATTGTTGATCTTGCCGCGCTGAATAACGCTTATTTACAAGGCTCCTTGGGCGACTTATTGACGGCTGAAGCAGCGATTGCATTGGCAGCTGCGGCTCAGTCTAGTTTGAATGAATTGATGTCATTGGGGTCGGTGCATTGGTCGGCGCTGCGCTTGGCCTTGTCGCGTGGTTTGCGAGTAGGCTCGGCGCATGAGTCAGTGATTGCTGCCTGTTTAGTTGCTCAGTCCGATGCGGAATATGCGTTACCGGCTCGAATTGGCGATTACACTGACTTTTATGCCTCTATTCACCATGCCACCAATATCGGTCGTTTATTTCGCCCGGATAACCCATTGCTGCCAAATTATCAGTGGATTCCCATTGGTTATCATGGTCGCAGTTCGTCGATTAATGTGTCTGGTGCAGATTTTCCGCGCCCTCACAGCCAGATGAAAGCGCCAGATGCGGAAAAGCCTGTTTATGGCCCCTGCAAGCGTTTGGATTATGAGCTGGAAGTCGGTATTTTCATTGGCCAAGGCAATGCGCAAGGGCAGTCTGTGACGATGGATGACGCCGAAGCGCATGTATTTGGTTTGTGCTTGCTGAATGATTGGTCGGCACGCGATATTCAGGCGTGGGAATATCAGCCATTAGGGCCGTTTTTATCCAAAAACTTTGCCAGCACATTATCGCCCTGGGTGGTGACGATGGAAGCATTGCTGCCTTATCGCAGTGCCTGGACGCGTCCGGAAGCAGATCCGCAGCCATTAGATTATCTGGAGTCCATGCAAAACCGCGCAGCCGGTGGCGTTGATATGCAACTGGAAGTGTTGGTAGAAACAGCACAAATGCGCGAGCAGGGATTAGCACCACATCGCTTAGGCTTGAGTAATTTTGACTATTCTTACTGGACTGTTGCCCAAATGGTGACGCATCACACGGTAAATGGTTGTAATTTACAGGCTGGTGACTTGTTTGGCAGTGGCACAATGTCTGGCCCGCATGCGGGTAGTGAAGGTGCGATGATCGAACTGACTAAGGGCGGCAAAGAGCCTGTGACGCTGAGTAATGGCGAAGTGCGTACTTTTCTGGAAGATGGTGATCGCGTGATTATGCGCGGCTGGTGTGACAGAGCAGACGCTAAGCGGATTGGTTTTGGTGAAGTGAGCAGTACAATTTTGCCAGCGATTAAAGCTTAAGCGATAGAATGAGTCTGCCTGTGTAACTGGCCATATTGAGTGAGTGTGCTTCTATAGATGCTCCTCAATATTGGTTTGCAGGCCTTATTGGGTTCTGCAAACCGGCTGCCCATATTCTTTGATGCTTTCCAGCACAATGGATGAGGAGGCATCCTTTACGCCCGGCAGATACAGAATTTTATTCTCCAGAAACTGACTAAAGCTCGGTAAATCCTTCGCCGTGACATTCAGCATAAAATCGGTATTGCCAGAGATTTTATGGCAAGCCTGTACTTCGGGGTAGGTCAGCACCGCTTGCTTAAATTGCGTGGCTGCTTGGCTGTCATGGCGAGTGATTTTTACCTGCACAAAGGCACGAACTTCCTGCCCCAGTGCGGCGCTATCCAAGGCAATCGTAAAGTGGCGGATAATGCCGGCTTGTTCTAATGATTGTACGCGCCGCTGGGTGGCAGAGGCGGACAGGTTTATATGCTCACCGAGTTTTGCCCAACTAATGCGGGCATCAACGCGCAAGTGGTTGAGGATGGCAATATCAAACGAATCCAAAGTCATGCAATCGGCCTGTGAGGGTGAGCGTTTAGAGAATCATGCGGAGTGCAGCATAAGTAATGATATTAAAGGCTGCCGCTTTTAATAGTTGGTTTCTAAATGAGATTGTGGTGTTTTTTTCATAGGATTCGCAATAGGTATCCGCGTAAATCCAGTAAATCACATACGACAAGCCCAACAGAAACAGTACAAAACCCACTGTGTCGATAGCATACACAATCGGGTAAACCTTAGGTTGTGGCTGATCTTCGAATAAGCCGATGGTCCAACGCCATGCCCAGTGGTGGGTGGTCGAGTCGATATATTTTAGCTGTTCAAGCAGTAACTGCCACAAATGGCCGACCCACAAGAATAATCCAGCGCCATAGAGCGTCAGGTATTTCTTAAGGCGCTTAATTTCGAGGTGGCCATGTTGCACCTGTTTGAGCTTGCGGTATTTTGAATCCATGTTCGGAGAATGGCTGGGTTTAGTTTTTCTATTCAAAGTCTAAATTTATCTCACTTGATGCGGTGCAGCAAAATCCCTACTATAGGTCCCGTAAGATGATTTCCTCCTCCTCGACCAGTCGGAGACCTTTAACGAAAGCCACTTTGTTATCTGTCTCCCTCTGGTTTTTTAATGCCTGCGATTTGGCAATCCTTGTTTCCCCTCCCATTTAATATCTATTTTCTCAATAGCTTCTGAAGGTTTTCCAGCAATCAAGCGAATCCTGTTAGACTAGCGGCTGAATTTTCGTTAACTTATCGAGAATTGCTATCTTTGTCTAAATCAACGCCTATTGCACGGAATCTTTCTGATGAATGCACCCTCTGAAAAAAAAGCCAAGCCATCTGCTGAAAAGCCTGCCCCAAGTCCGAAGAAGATTACCTTCAAGGTTATTCCTAAAAACCAATACGATCTAATTGTTATTGGTAGTGGGCCGGGAGGGCGCAGCGCAGCGATTCAGGGCTCCAAGCTTGGAAAGCGGGTATTGGTGATTGAGAAAGGGCAAAAGATCGGCGGTGTATCCGTGCATACCGGTACCATTCCCAGTAAAACCATGCGCGAGACGGTATTGAACCTGTCGGGTATGCGGGAGCGTGAGTTTTACGGTTTGAGCTATCGGGTTAAGGAAAACATTACAGCAACCGATATTTTGGAGCGTCTGAATAAAACCTTGTCGCATGAGGTAGAGATTCAGGAGGTCCAGTTTAACCGTAACCAGATCGAGACCATGTACGGCAAGGCCAGTTTTGAAGATGCGAACCACCTCAGTGTGAGCATGGAGCATGGTGAAATCGTAATGGTACGTGGTGCGATGATTGTTATCGCGACCGGAACACGTCCTTATCGTCCGGACTATGTGCCATTTAATGGCCAGACTGTGATTGATAGTGATGAGCTGCTTAAATTAAAGAAAATCCCTAGTTCACTGGCGGTTGTCGGCGCTGGCGTTATTGGTTTGGAATATGCCACGATTTTTAGTGCGCTGGATGTCTCAGTGACATTGATTGATCCACGTACCAAGATTCTGGACTTTGTCGACCGCGAAATCATGCAGTACATGGTGAATCAGTTACGTGATCGTGGCGTGACATTCCGCTTGGGTCATAAAGTAGAGCGCATTGAGCGTGACCACGCCAGCGGACGTCATTTATGTCATTTGCAAAGCGGTCGCTTGGTTAAAGCTGAAATGGTCTTGTTTGCCGCCGGTCGTGTGGGTGCAACTGCAAACCTAGGCTTAGAAAACTGTGGCCTAGAAGTAGATGACCGTGGCCGCGTTACGGTTGATGAGAACTTCCGGACGTCAGTTAGTAATATTTATGCGGTGGGTGATGTAATCGGTTTCCCAAGTCTGGCATCCACGTCGATGGAGCAGGGACGAGTTGCGGTTTGCCGGGCGTATCAGCAACCAATGAGCGAGACTTCAGAATACTTCCCGTATGGAATTTATTCCGTGCCAGAGATTTCTATGGTGGGCATGACCGAAGAAGATGTGCAAAAACGTGATATTCCCTATGAAGTGGGTGTAGCGCGCTTCCGTGAGACTGCGCGTGGCCAGATTATGGGATTAACCAGCGGTTTGATGAAATGTATCTTCTCTATTAAGACGCAGCGTTTGCTTGGTGTGCACATTGTAGGTGAGGGCGCGACGGAGTTAGTACATATTGGTCAGGCTGTTATGGCGCATAAAGGTACTCTGAACTTCTTTATTGATAACACCTTTAACTACCCGACGTTGGCAGAAGCTTACAAAATTGCCGCGTTGGATGCTTTAAGCCGGATGCCGGTCTCTAAGTAAGTATTGATATCAAGATTGCCGGAGCTTTTGTCGCAGGCTCTGGCAATTTAGATGAGGCCTCGTTAGACTGCCTAACTGCCTAACTGCCTAACTGCCTAACTGCCTAACTGCCTAACTGCCTAACTGCCTAACTGCCTAACTGCCTAACTGCCTAACTGCCTAACTGCCTAACT